>Ga0073899_10000326_pt1 | contig 43456 bp, 38 predicted proteins | sample KloWWTmetaKNB5Ph_FD_88975 | JGI IMG/M metagenome (GOLD analysis project Ga0073899, IMG submission 88975) | Active sludge microbial communities from Klosterneuburg, Austria, studying microevolution and ecology of nitrifiers - Klosterneuburg... | ecosystem: Engineered > WWTP > Aerobic digester >... | reverse complement strand
TAGTCCTCCCCGAAGTCGTAGTCCTCCAACGGCACGACGGCGCCGGAGCCCGAGCCGAAGTCGTACTCGTAGGGGTCGTACGTGATCGAGTAGGCCTTGGCTTTCGCCTCGGCGGTCGGCTCGACCCGGATGTTGCGGTAGCGGTCGAGACCGGTACCGGCCGGGATGAGCTTGCCCAGGATGACGTTCTCCTTGAGGCCGAGCAGGGTGTCGGACTTGCCGTGGATCGCCGCGTCGGTGAGCACCTTGGTGGTCTCCTGGAAGGAGGCCGCCGACAGCCACGATTCGGTCGCGAGCGACGCCTTGGTGATGCCCATCAGCACGGGACGACCCTGGGCCGGGGTGTTCCCGGCGGTGACGACGGCGCGGTTCTCGGACTCGTAGGACGCGCGGTCCACGAGTTCGCCCGGCAGCAGGCCGGTGTCGCCCGACTCGATGACCGTGATCCGGCGCAGCATCTGCCGGATGATGATCTCGATGTGCTTGTCGTGGATCGGGGCGCCCTGGGTGCGGTAGACCTGCTGGACCTCCTCCACCAGGTGCTCCTGCACCTTGCGGACTCCCCGGACGCGGAGCACGTCCTGCGGGTCGAGGGTGCCGGCCGTGAGCTGCTGGCCGACGTCGACGTGGTCACCCTCGCGGATGGCATGACGCACGTGGTGGGCGTCCTCCCACTCGAGGCGGGCCCGCCGCGGCACGAGGTAGGCGAGGTCCTCGCCGCCGTCGTCTCGCACGATGACGAGCTTGCGGGTGCGGTCGGTCTCGTCGAACCGGACCCGGCCCGAGGCCTCGGCGATCGGAGCCTTGCCCTTCGGCATGCGCGCCTCGAAGAGTTCCACCACTCGGGGCAGGCCCTGGGTGATGTCGTCGCCCGCCACACCGCCGGTGTGGAACGTACGCATGGTCAGCTGGGTGCCGGGTTCGCCGATGGACTGGGCCGCGACGATGCCCACCGCCTCGCCCACGTCGACGAGCTTGCCGGTGGCCAGGGAGCGTCCGTAGCACAGGGCGCAGGTACCGGTGGCCGCCTCGCAGGTGAACACCGACCGCACCTTGAGGTCGGTGATGCCCTCGTTGACGAGCATCTTGATGTTCACGTCGCCGAGGTCGACGCCGGCCGGGAGCAGCTCCTCGCCTGCGGCGTTGTAGATGCTCTGTGCGAGCGTCCGGGCGTAGACGCTGGTCTCGACGTTGTCGGCGGCGACCAGCTTGCCCTTCGCGTTGGGCACCGCGATGACCTTGGCAAGGCCACGCTCGGTGCCGCAGTCCTCCTCACGGATGATCACGTCCTGCGACACGTCGACCAGGCGTCGCGTCAGGTAGCCGGAGTCGGCCGTACGGAGCGCGGTGTCCGCCTGCCCCTTGCGCCCGCCGTGGGTGGAGATGAAGTACTCCAGCACCGACAGGCCCTCGCGGAAGTTGGACTTGATCGGGGTGGGGATGATCTCACCCTTCGGGTTGGCCACGAGCCCACGCATGGCGGCGATCTGACGCATCTGCGTCATGTTCCCGCGCGCACCCGAGTGGACCATCATGTAGATGGGGTTCTCACGGGTGAAGTTGGCCTCCATGGCAGCCGTCAGCTCGGACGTGGCGTCGGTCCAGATCTGGATCAGCTCCTGGCGACGCTCGTCCTCGGTGACCTGGCCGCGCTCGTACAGGCGGTCGACCTTGGCGGCCTTGGTCTCGTAGCCGGCGAGGATCTCCTTCTTCGTCGGCGGCGTCTGGACGTCGGCGATGGACACCGTGACGCCGGAGCGGGTCGCCCAGCGGAAGCCGAGGTCCTTGAGGTTGTCGAGGGTCTCGGCGACCTTGATCTTCGGGTAGCGCTCGGCGAGATCGTTGACGATGGTGCCGAGGCGCTTCTTGCCCACCTCGGTGTCGACGAAGGCGTAGTCGTCGGGGAGCGCCTCGTTGAACAGGGCACGCCCGAGGGTCGTCTCCAGCACGATGGAGCCGTCGGGACGCAGCGACTGACCGGCCGGCGGCACGATGCCCGTGAGCCGGATCTTGATCTTCGACCCGATCTCGATCTGGCCGCGGTCGAATGCCATCACGGCCTCGCCGATCGACCAGAACGCCCGGCCCTCACCCTTGAGCCCGTCGCGCTGGAGGGTCAGGTAGTAGTGGCCGATGATCATGTCCTGGGTCGGCATGGTGACGGGACGACCGTCCGCCGGCTTCAGGATGTTGTTGGTCGACAGCATCAGGATGCGAGCCTCGGCCTGTGCCTCGGCCGACAGCGGCAGGTGCACGGCCATCTGGTCGCCGTCGAAGTCGGCGTTGAAGGCGGTGCAGACCAGGGGATGGATCTGGATCGCCTTGCCCTCGATGAGCTGCGGCTCGAACGCCTGGATGCCGAGTCGGTGCAGGGTCGGCGCGCGGTTGAGCAGCACCGGGTGCTCGGAGATGACCTCTTCGAGCACGTCCCACACGACGGGGCGCTGACGCTCCACCATGCGCTTGGCCGACTTGATGTTCTGGGCATGGTTGAGGTCGTCGAGCCGCTTCATCACGAACGGCTTGAAGAGCTCGAGCGCCATCGCCTTCGGCAGTCCGCACTGGTGCAGCTTGAGCTGGGGTCCGACCACGATGACCGACCGGCCCGAGTAGTCGACGCGCTTGCCGAGCAGGTTCTGACGGAACCGGCCCTGCTTGCCCTTGAGCATGTCGGAGATCGACTTCAGCGGCCGGTTCCCCGGCCCCGTCACCGGACGGCCGCGACGGCCGTTGTCGAACAGCGAGTCGACGGCCTCCTGGAGCATCCGCTTCTCGTTGTTCACGATGATCTCGGGCGCACCCAGGTCGAGCAGCCGCTTGAGTCGGTTGTTCCGGTTGATGACGCGGCGGTAGAGGTCGTTCAGGTCGGACGTCGCGAACCGGCCACCGTCGAGCTGCACCATGGGGCGCAGGTCGGGCGGGATGACCGGGACCGCGTCGAGCACCATGCCGACGGGCGTGTTGGACCGCTGCAGGAACGCCGCCACGACCTTCAGCCGCTTGAGGGCGCGCGTCTTGCGCTGCCCCTTCCCGGTCTGGATGGTCTCGCGCAGCGACTCGGACTCGGCCGCCAGGTCGAACGTGGCGAGGCGGGCCTTGATGGCCTCGGCGCCCATGGAGCCGGCGAAGTACTTCCCGAACCGGGCCTTCATCTCCCGGTAGAGGATCTCGTCGCCCTCGAGGTCCTGCACCTTGAGGCCCTTGAAGCGTGCCCACACCGCATCGAGACGGTCGAGGTCGCGCTGCGCGCGGTCGCGGACGAGCTTCTGCTCGCGCTCGGCCAGATCGCGCACACGCTTCTTCATGTCGGCCTTGGCGCCGTCGGCCTCCAGCTTGGCCATGTCTTCTTCGAGCTTGGCCATGCGGGCGTTGATGTCGTTGTCGCGTCGCGTCTGGAGCTGACGGCGCTCTGCCTCCACCTTCGCCTCCAGCGACGTGAGGTCGCGGTGGCGCGCCTCCTCGTCGACGGCGGTGATCATGTAGGCCGCGAAGTAGATGACCTTCTCGAGGTCCTTCGGAGCCACGTCGAGCAGGTAGCCGAGCCGCGAGGGCACGCCCTTGAAGTACCAGATGTGCGTGACCGGAGCGGCGAGCTCGATGTGGCCCATGCGTTCGCGGCGCACGTTCGACCGCGTCACCTCGACGCCGCAGCGCTCACAGACGATGCCCTTGAAGCGCACGCGCTTGTACTTGCCGCAGTTGCATTCCCAGTCGCGGGTCGGTCCGAAGATCTTCTCGCAGAACAGGCCGTCACGCTCGGGCTTGAGCGTGCGGTAGTTGATCGTCTCCGGCTTCTTCACCTCGCCGTGCGACCACTCGCGGATCTGGTCCGCGGTCGCCAGACCGATGCGCAGCTCGTCGTAGGAGTTGACGTCCAGCACGTTTCTTCACTCTCTCCCCCGTGCGTGGGGGCTGTCGTGTCGCGGGTGGTACAGGTGAACCCGGGGCGCCTCGGACGGCCCCGGGGACGGTGGCTCAGACCTCGTCGAGCGCGCCGAAGTGGTCGGAGCCCGGACGCCGGGAGAGGTCGATGCCGAACTCCTCCGCCGAGCGGTAGTCGTCCTCGTCGTCGCGGAGCTCGACCACCTGGCCGTCGGAGGAGAGCACCTCGACGTTCAGGCAGAGCGACTTCATCTCCTTGACGAGCACCTTGAACGACTCAGGGATGCCCGGCTCGGGGATGTTCTCGCCCTTGACGATGGCCTCGTACACCTTGACGCGGCCATGGATGTCGTCGGACTTGATGGTGAGGAGCTCCTGGAGCGCCCAGGCGGCGCCGTAGGCCTCGAGGGCCCACACCTCCATCTCGCCGAACCGCTGACCGCCGAACTGGGCCTTACCACCGAGCGGCTGCTGCGTGATCATCGAGTAGGGGCCGGTCGACCGTGCGTGGATCTTGTCGTCGACGAGGTGGTGGAGCTTCAGCATGTAGATGTAGCCGACGCCCACCGGATCCGGGTAGGGCTCGCCCGACCGTCCGTCGAACAGCCGTGCCTTGCCGCCCTGGTCGACGAGCACCTCGCCGTCGCGGTTGGCCAGGCCGTGCTTCAGCAGACCGGTGATCTCCTCCTCGCTGGCCCCGTCGAAGACCGGGGTGGCGAGGCGCTGGTTGCCGTCCATGTGCCCCAGGCCGACGTCGCGGAGTCGCTCGGCCCACGGCTCGTCGACGCCGGTGATGTCCCAGCCGGTCTTGGCGACCCAGCCGAGGTGCGTCTCGAGCACCTGACCGATGTTCATCCGGGACGGCACGCCGAGCGGGTTGAGCACGATGTCGACCGGGGTGCCGTCGGTCATGAACGGCATGTCCTCGATCGGCAGGATCTTCGCGATGACGCCCTTGTTGCCGTGGCGTCCGGCGAGCTTGTCGCCGTCGGAGATCTTGCGCTTCTGGGCCACGTAGACGCGGACGAGCTGGTTCACGCCCGGAGGCAGTTCGTCGCCCTCCTCGCGATCGAAGACGCGGACGCCGATGACCGTGCCGGTCTCGCCGTGCGGCACCTTCATCGACGTGTCGCGCACCTCGCGGGCCTTCTCGCCGAAGATCGCCCGGAGGAGGCGCTCCTCGGGGGTCAGCTCGGTCTCGCCCTTGGGCGTCACCTTGCCCACCAGGATGTCGCCGGTGGAGACCTCGGCGCCGATGCGGATGATGCCGCGCTCGTCGAGGTCGGCGAGCATCTCGTCGTTGATGTTGGGGATGTCGCGCGTGATCTCCTCGGCACCCAGCTTGGTGTCGCGGGCGTCGACCTCGTGCTCCTCGATGTGGATGGACGTGAGCACGTCGTCCTGCACGAGCCGGGAGCTGAGGATGATCGCGTCCTCGTAGTTGTGGCCCTCCCACGGCATGAACGCGACCAGCAGGTTGCGTCCGAGCGCCATCTCGCCGGCGTCGGTGCACGCACCGTCGGCCAACGGCTGGCCCGCGTCGACGCGCTGCCCCAGGGCGACCAACGGCCGCTGGTTGATGCACGTGGCCTGGTTGGACCGGCGGAACTTGTCGAGGCGGTAGGCGCTGTAGGTGCCGTCGTCGTTGGCGACTTCGATCATGTCGGCCGTGACCGACGTGACTCCGCCCGCCTTCTGGGCGACCGTCACGTCACCGGCGTCGACCGCTCCGCGGTACTCCATCCCGGTGCCGACGAAGGGTGCCTCGTTGCGGATCAGGGGGACGGCCTGGCGCTGCATGTTGGCGCCCATGAGTGCGCGCGATGCGTCGTCGTGCTCGAGGAACGGGATCAGTGCCGTGGCGACCGACACCATCTGGCGCGGCGACACGTCCATGTAGTCCACGTCGGCGGGCGGCACCTGGTCGACGTCGTGGCGCGTGCGCACGAGCACCCGGTCCTGCGTGAAGCGTCCGCGGTCGTTGAGCGTGGCGTTGGCCTGCGCGATGAGGTAGCGGTCCTCCTCGTCGGCGGTCAGGTAGTCGATCTGCTCGGTCACATGGCCGTCGACGCACTTGCGGTAGGGGGTCTCGATGAAGCCGAAGGCGTTGACCCGGGCGAACGACGCGAGCGACCCGATGAGGCCGATGTTCGGGCCTTCGGGGGTCTCGATCGGACACATGCGGCCGTAGTGCGAGGTGTGCACGTCTCGCACCTCCATGCCGGCGCGGTCGCGGGACAGACCGCCGGGGCCCAGTGCCGACAGGCGGCGCTTGTGGGTGAGTCCCGAGACCGGGTTCGTCTGGTCCATGAACTGCGACAACTGCGAGGTGCCGAAGAACTCCCGCAGGGCGGCCACCACCGGACGGATGTTGATCAGCGTCTGCGGCGTGATCGCCTCGATGTCCTGGGTGGTCATGCGGTCGCGCACGACCCGCTCCATGCGGCCGAGGCCGGTACGGAGCTGGTTCTGGATGAGCTCCCCCACCGTGCGCAGCCGCCGGTTGCCGAAGTGGTCGATGTCGTCGGTCTCGACCGGCTTGTCGTTGAGGGTCTCGCGACCCTCGTGCAGCGCGACGATGTAGCGGATGGCGGCGACGATGTCGTCGACCGTCAGCACCTGCTTGTCGAACGGCTCCGACAACCCCAGCTTCTTGTTGATCTTGTAGCGGCCGACCTTGGCCAGGTCGTAGCGCTTGGGGTTGAAGTAGTAGTTGTCGAGCAGCGCCTGCGCGGCGTCGCGGGCCGGCGGCTCGCCCGGGCGCAGCTTGCGGTAGATGTCGAGGAGCGCCTCGTCCTGCGTGGCGATGTGGTCCTTCTCGAGCGTCAGGCGCATCGACTCGTACTCGCCGAACTCCTCGAGGATGCGCTCGTCGTTCCAGCCCAGGGCCTTGAGCAGCACGGTGACGTTCTGCTTGCGCTTGCGGTCGAGGCGGACCCCGACCATGTCGCGCTTGTCGACCTCGAACTCCAGCCACGCACCGCGCGACGGGATGATCTTGCAGGTGAAGATGTCCTTGTCGGACGTCTTGTCGGCCGTCTGCTCGAAGTAGACGCCGGGCGAGCGCACCAGCTGCGAGACCACGACACGCTCGGTGCCGTTGATGACGAACGTGCCGTTGGACGTCATGAGGGGGAAGTCGCCCATGAACACCGTCTGGCTCTTGATCTCACCGGTCTCGTTGTTGACGAACTCGGCGGTCACGAACAGCGGCGCGGCGTAGGTCACGTCGCGGTCCTTGCACTCTTCGACCGAGTGCTTGGGCTCCTCGAACCGGTGGTCGCGGAACGACAGCGACATGGTCTCGGAGAAGTCCTCGATCGGCGAGATCTCCTCGAAGGTCTCCTCCAGCCCGGACTTGGTGTTGACATCGGTCCGCCCCTGGGCCAGCGCGGCCGCGACGCGTTCGCGCCACACCTCGTTGCCGACGAGCCAATCGAAGGCGTCGACCTGGAGGTCGAGGAGGTTGGGCACCTCGAGCGGTTCGCTGATCTTCGCGAACGAGATCCGTCCGCTTGCGGTGACGACATTGGTGTTCTTCGACGCGGTGCGCGAGGCGGCCAAGAGTTGGTCCTTCCAGAACTCGCTCGACAAGTACCCTGCAAACGCCCTCACGAGCACGGCGGACGGCCCGTGTCAACAGAACGCGGGCAGGCCAAAGCAAGGGCAAATAGCAACGATAGCCCCATCCGAGGGAACGGGCAAACCGGCGGCACCCCCGTGGGGGCCACCGGTGCCAACGGCTCCGTCGCCTGGTCCTGCAGCATACGCCGGGGCGGCCTGCGCGGCCAGGAATCCGGGCACGACACCGAGGCGAGGGCAGACGGTCCGCGACGGCCGCCGGTGGCCTCGCCCGGCGCGTCAGCGCAACAAGGCCCCGGACAGCCGAGAACCGGCCGTCGCCCGACGTGGGGGGCACATGGGCTGGCCGGTTCCAGGCGAGCGTGAAGAACCGCTCACAAGGGCCGATGTAGGCTTGGGGGACGCATCGGCCAGTTACGAGTATCGGGTTCTTGACAGTGTTTGTCAAGAAGGGTTTGACATGTTCTCCCGCGGCTCGGCGGCAGGCTCCTCGGCTGCCAGGCGCCACGCCGCCAGCGCGCGCGGCAGGGCGTTCATCTCCTCGAAGTCGCGCGCAGCCTGACGGTAGGCGCCACGTGCCTCGCGATCGCGGCCGAGCATGCGCAACACGTCTCCCTGCAGCTGACAAGCCTCTGCGCGCCCCACGAACGGGATGGCCATGACGTCGCTCGCCAGCGCCTCGGCGAGCAGTCCCAGGGCCAGGACGTCGCGACCCTCGAGGTGGTGGAGGCGAGCCTGCTCGACCGAGAGCTCCACGAGATCCGACTGGCGGCCCACGAGTTCGGATGCCTGGCGAGCGATCGCGAGCTCGTCGGCGACCCCCTCGGTGGACCCGCTGCGAAGGCGGTAATGGCCGATGACCCGGTGGAGGCGCCCGAAGAGCGCGAGGTCGACCGGGGCGTGGATCATGGTGGCGGCGCGGGCATGGGCGGCCTCGCCGGCAGCCGTGTCGCCGCGCAGATGCGCGACGTTGCCGATCGTCCACATCACCCTGCCCCGGGTATGGCCGGCCTCCAGTCGTTCGCCCAGAGCCGCGAGCCGGTCGACCAGCGGCTCGAGGCCACGGGGATCCTCGCCCAGCTCCGCGCGCGCGGCCACCAGCTGCAGCAGGCCCTCCACCTCGAGCGTGTCGTCGATGCCCGGTGCCGTGAGGGCAGCCTCGGCGGCTGCCGCGGCGTCGACCAGTCGGCCGCTGCCCCGGAGCGCCCGCGCGGCGAGCGTGAGAGCCTCGGCCGACAGCAGCGGCGAGAGCGCAGCCACCGGATCGAGCGCCAGCTCGTGGGCCAGCTCGCCGGCTGCCTCGAAGTCACCGGACTCCAGTAGCGTGCGGCACCGCAGGTGGCCCGCCTCCCATCGCCGGTCGGCTCGCGGCAACTGCTCGGCCAGCCGGGCGGCCCGGCCGGCCGCGGCCAGGGCAGCCGCCCACTCGTGGCGTCCGATCGCCTTGTCGCCCATGAGCAGCTCGTGCGTGATGCGCGCGTCCAGATCGGTGGCTTCGCCGTTGGTGAACCCCAGCGCGGCCGGCGTGAGGCCGAGCCGGGCGGCCAGGTATTCGGCCACCTCGTGCGTGGGGGCGCGCCGGCCGCTCTCGAGATAGGAGACGTAGCTGTTCGTATAGGCATCGCCGGCGAGCTCCAGCTGCGACAGGCCGGCGTCGAGACGAGCGCGCCGGAGCCGCCGCCCGAACTCCGGTTGCGCCACGGCGGTCCCTCCCCGGAGCCCCGACGGAACCCCTGCGTTGACATCTCAGTCAAACCGTGGCTAGGCTCTTTGTCAAGCAAGCGTCTTTCCTAGGGAAGGGACACCATGGCCCGACGCTCCTCACGTTCCGTCCGCCGGATCGTCGCCACTCTGGCTCTCGTGATGTCGGCCGCCCTGGCGGTCGCCGCCGGACCTGCGCACGACGGTTCGTCCGCCGGCGGTGGCGACGGCAACTGGAAGCAGATCAGCTCCTACGTCAACAACGGCTGAACGCCGACCGGCGCCTCGCGCGTCGGCCGAACCCAGGAAAACACCCCCCAAGACGAATGGCCGGCCCCGATCGGGGCCGGCCATTCGCCGTCTCGTCGTCCGCGCCGGGCGGACCGAGGTCACTTCACGGTGACGCTGGCGCCAGCCGCTTCGAGGACGTCCTTGGCCTTGGCCGCGGCCTCCTTCGTAACCTTCTCCAGCACCAGCTTCGGGGCGGCCTCCACCAGATCCTTGGCCTCCTTGAGACCGAGGTTGGTGAGCGCGCGCACCTCCTTGATGACCTGGATCTTCTTCTCGCCGGCCGACTCGAGCTGAACGTCGAACTCGGTCTGCTCCTCGACCTCGGCAGCTGCCTCGGCCGCAACCGGAGCGGCGGCCGCAGCCACCGGGGCGGCGGCGGTCACGCCGAAGGTGTCCTCGAACAACTTCACGAACTCGGAGAGCTCGATCAGGGTCATCTGCTTGAAAGCGTCGAGCAGCTCGTCATTGCTGAGCTTCGCCATGGTTGGCTTCCTTCCTTACTCGGTTGCAGCGTCTGCCGCGTCGGTGGTGTCCGCAGCGTCTGCTGCCTGGGGTGCCGACTCGTCGTCGGCGGTGTCGTGCTGCTGGTCTGCCGCGGCGGGGGCCGGCTGGCCGGTCCCACCGATGAGCGACGGGTCCTCGCCGGCGGCCTTTTCGAGGGCGCCGAACACGCGCGCTGCCTGAGACAGCGGCGCGGCGATGAGGTAGACCGCCTTGGCCAGGTTCGCCTGCATTGCACCGGCGAACTTGGCCAGAAGGACCTCGCGCGACTCGAGGTCGGCGAGCTTCTTCACGGATTCGGCATCGAGCACGCGTCCTTCGAGGACGCCGCCCTTGATGACCAGAGCGGGTTTGGCCTTCGCGAAGTCACGCAGACCCTTGGCCACAGCGGCGATGTCGCCGGTGATGAACGTGATCGCCGTGGGCCCGCTCAACTGAGCTTCGAGGCCCTCGACGCCCGCTTCGCGGGCTGCGATCTGGGTCAGGGTGTTCTTCGCGACGGAGTAGGTGGCGTCCCCTCCGAGGGAACGCCGAAGCTCTTTCAGGTCCTTTACCTTGAGCCCTCGGTACTCGGTCAACACCACTGCGGCAGAGCTCGAGAACATCTCGGTGAGCTCGGCTACCGTGGCGACCTTGTCCGGCCTCGCCATGAGGTCTCCTTCCATCATCTGGTTCGTCGAAGAACCCCGGTCGACGCCGGACGACGAAAAAGCCCCGGCGCGCGGCGCACGGGGCAAGGCCTTGGCCTGTCACATGTCACCTGCGCGGGTCTCCGTCGTACGGATCTTCGGATGACGGGCGAACCCGTCCATCGGCCAGCGGTCTTCGGCTCCGCTCATCCTAGGGCTGCCCTTGCGGGCCGCCAAATCGACGACGAGACTCACGTGACGTCCCCGCGTGGTGGGGGGGCCGTGCCTCACATGGTTTCCCCGGGAAACGTGGCGCGGTGACGATGGGGTGCGAGGGTGAGGGACTACCCCGACAGCGGGAGCTCGACGGCCCGACGCAGCGCGTGCAGGGCGGCCGGGTTCATGTCGGAGTGGACGGTGCAGTTGGGGGCGACGATCAGCCGGTCGCCGGCGGCCCGGCGGGCCCGCAGCACGTCGGCGGTCACCTGGTCCGGGGTCCAGTAGGCGCTCGTCAGCTCGTCGAGCCCGAGCATGGGGACGCGCGCTGACGCGGCCACCTGCTCGATGGTGGGGAGGGACACGCGGTCGGACCACGACATCACCTCGGCCTCGTAGTCGTCGATGAGCCCGACGTCGAGGTTCTCGCCGTGCGGGTGCACGATCCTGACCAGACCCGCTCCGGCAGCGAACACGCGCCGGTCGTACGGGGCGACCCAGTCGACGAACTGCTCGCGGGTGACACCCAACCCCGTCCAGTCCGTGCCGAGACCGGTGACGGCGCAGAAGAGACCGTCGACACCCTGCTCGGCCAGGCCCCCCACGTAGGTCTCGAGCCTGGCGGCCACGCGGTCGAGGGTGCGGTGCGCCAGGTCCGGGTCGGCCTGGAACAGGGGGACGACGGCCGCACCGAGCGCGCGGACGAGACTCTGGAGGGGAGCGAACACCGTCTCGACGAGCGGCACGTCCGGAGCTTCGGCCCGCAGGATCTCGATCACGCGGCGCTGCGCGGCGTAGTTGGGGTAGTCGCCGTCGGGCAGCGCCAGGGCGTCGAACTGGGCAGGGTCGGAGATCTGGTCGAGCCTCCCGGTGGGCAGCCGGTAGTCGTGCATGACCTTGAGGTAGTCCCAGTCGAACTCCCGCAGAAAGGCCAGGTGGGCCGCGGCGGTCTGCTCGGGCGGCAACCACGAGCTCCCGTAATGGATCCAGGCGCCGACCGGGGGCCGATCGACGGCCTCCCGGCGCGCCGCCGCGAGGAACCGCTCACGCTTCTCGGACACGATCGTTCCTTTCAGGCCGTCCGGCCCAGGTAGGCCTCCTGGACCAGGGGGTTGTCGAGGAGGTCGTGAGCCGGCCCCTCCAGCGCGAGCGAGCCCGTGCGCAAGACGTAGCCGCGGTGTGCGATCGACAGGGCCAGCTCGGCCTGCTGCTCGACGAAGAGGATGCTCACCCCGAGTTCGGAGTTGAGGGCGGCGATGTGCTCCAGCACCTCGTCGACCAGTTTGGGCGCGAGCCCCATCGTGGGCTCGTCCATGCAGATCAGGCGCGGCCGGCTCATCAGCGCCCGTCCGAAGGCCAGCATCTGCTGCTCTCCGCCGGACATCGTTCCGGCGAGCTGTCTGCGGCGCTGGGCGAGGCGCGGGAAGCGGTCGTACTGGGCCTGCAGGTCCGACGCGATCGCGGTCGTGTCGCGCCGCGTGTAGGCGCCCATGACCAGGTTCTCCTCCACGGTCATCTCGCCGAAGACCCGCCGGGCCTCGGGGACCGACGCGATGCCCGCGGCGACACGACGCGCCGTGGGCCAGGCGGTGATGTCGCGCCCGTCGAACGTGACCGCACCGGACTGGGGCGACACCAGGCCCAGGATCGTCTTCATGGTGGTCGACTTGCCGGACGCGTTCCCGCCCAGCAGGCTCACGATCTCGCCGCGGCCCACGTGCAGCGACAGCCCGTCGAGCGCATGCGCGGCCCCGTAGAACACGTCGACCGACTCGAGTGTGAGCAACGGTTCCTGGTCAGATGTCATAGCTGGCCTCCGGCGGCGGCTTGGGCACGTGGCGCCGACCGAGGTAGGCGTCGACCACGCGCGGGTCGTTGCGGACCACGCCCGGCGGACCCTGGGCGATCACCTTGCCCTCGTCCATGACGAGAACGTGGTCGGACACCCGCATCACCAGGTCGAGCTTGTGCTCCACCAGCAGGATGGTCTGCCCCTGCGCCTTCAGCGCGAGCAGCTGGTCGAGCACCTCGGACGTCTCGGTGGGGTTCATGCCCGCCGTGGGCTCGTCCAGCACGAGGAGCTCCGGCTCGCCCGCGAGCGCTCTCGCGATCTCGGTACGTCGCCGATTGGCGTAGGACAGCGTGTACGCAGGGTGGGTGACGCGGGGTCCGAGACGCTCCGAGAAGCGCCCCACCTGCGCGTCGATGCGTTCCCCGATCACGGCCTTCTCGGCGCGGCCGAGACCGGTGAGCGCCACCACCACCTCGCCCACGAGCGACACCCACTTCAGCACCGGCAGGTGGGCCCAGCGGCGGAAGGGGCGATGCGCCTGGAGAGCGGCGTGCAGCCCGACCTCGATGTTCTGGGCAACGGTCAGGTTGCCGAACACGCGGCCGTTCTGGAAGGTCCGGCGGATCCCCGCCTCGGCCACCTCCTCCGGGCGGCGGCTGTGCACCTGGCGGCCCTGCACCACCACCCGTCCGGAGTCGGGAGCGAGCACGCCGGTCACCAGGTTGAGCGTGGTGGTCTTGCCACTGCCGTTGGGTCCGATGATCGACACCGTCTGCCCTCGTGCGATCTCGAACGACACCCCGGCGACGGCATGGACGCCAGAGAACGACCGCTGGAGGTCGGTGACGACCAGGACCGCCGGCGTGTCGGTGACCCGGGAGCTCATGCTCGCCTCCTCACCCAGAGTCCCTGAGGTCGGAACCTGATCACCGCGATGAGGACCACTCCGTACAGCAGGATGCGGATGTCGGGGGTGAGACGCAGCAGTTCGGGGACCGCGATGAGGACGATGCTGCCGACCACGGCACCCACCGGCGACGTGATGCCCCCCACGACGATGATGGTCAGGGCGAGCGTCGACATCGCGATCGTGAACAGGGTCGGATCCAGATAGCGGTTCTCGTGGGCCTGCAGCGCTCCGGCGATGCCGGCGAAGAAGGCGGCGACGGCGTAGGCCAGCACCTTGTAGTCGCGAGCTCGGACCCCCGCCGACCGGGCGGCGACCTCGTCGGAGCCGATCGCCGCGAGCACCGTTCCGAGATGGGAGCCCTTCAGCCGGACGACCACCGCCAGAGCGACCGCGGCGACGACCAGGTTGAGCCAGTAGTAGTCGCCGGCGCTCGTGAGCCGGAGGTCGCCGATCCTCGGTGCCGGGACGCCGGTGATGCCGTAGGCACCCCGGGTCACCGCGTCCCAGTTGCGGATGATCGACAGCGCGACGAAGCCGATGCCGAGGGTCGCGATCGACACGTAGTGGCCCGTCAGTCGCCAGATCGGAAGGGTCAGCAGCGTGGCCGTCACGGCCGCGACCAGTCCGGCGAGCACCAGCCCGACCAGGAACGGCAGCCGAAGCTCCATCACCGTGAGCGCCGAGGTGTAGGCCCCGATCGCGACCGGGGCCGCCTGTCCCAGGGAGACCTGGCCGGCGGAGCCCGACAGCAGCACCATGGGCACGGCGATGATCGCGAAGATCAGCACCTGGTTGGCGACCGCCAGCGCCGGCTGGGGGGCCAGGAGGGGCAGCGCCACCGCCGCGCCGAGCGCGACGATCAGCCAGTGCCACCACGACAGCCGGATCTCGCGGCCTGCCCCGAGGAACGTGCCGGTCATCGGCTCGGTCGGCACGGCGGAGGTCTTGCCCAGCAACCCGGCGGGGCGCAGCACCAGCACCAGGATGAGCAGTCCGAAGGTGATCAGGTCGCGGACCCCGTCACCGAACGTGTAGATGCCGAAAGCCTCCACGATTCCCAGCAGGAACCCGCCGAGGACCGCGCCCGGGATCGAGCCCAGTCCCCCGATGGTGGCCGCCACGAACGCGGTGAGGCCGATCGTCGCGCCGTCTGTGGGCGAGGTGGACCCGGTGTAGAGGGCGACGAAGATGCCTGCCAGCCCCCCGAGAGCGGACGCCAGCACGAACGACAGGCTGCGGATGCGCTGCACCGGCACCCCCATCTGCTGGGCGGCGTCGGTGTCCTGAGCCGTCGCACGGATCGCCCGGCCGGTACGGCCGTAGCGCAGATAGGCGCCCAGACCCAGCATGGTGACCAGGGTGAGACCCAGCATGACCAGGTCGGACGTGCCGAACCGGACCCCGCCCACCGACAGGTTGCCGGTCTCGAGCACCTCCGGAAACGACCGCAGTTCGGGCTCGAAGACCAGCTGCGAGAGCCGGTCGAGGATCATCGAGGCGGCGAAGGTCGACAGCAGCGCGGCGATCGGGGGGGGCCTTCGCCAGGGGTCGGACGGCGGCCAGGTCGATCAGGAAGCCGACGACGCCGGTCACCACGAGCACGCCGAGGATGACGACGGGGAGCGGCTGGTGAGCGACGGCCACCAGCCACCAGGCGGTCATGCTGCCGAGGGCGACGAGCGACCCCTGCGCGAAGTTGACCACGTTGGTGACCCCGAAGATCAGCGACACCCCCACCGCGACCAGCGCGTAGGCGTTGCCGTGGATGAGTCCGGCCATGAGCGTGTCGAGCACGTCGATCTCCTGGTGCTACGGCCGGGGCGGACGCGCCGCCCCGGCCGGTCTCGATGGGGACTCAGCCGCCGACGACGAACTTGCCGCCCTTGACCACGATGGTCTTGAGCGGCACGTCGTCGGGACGGCGGCTCGCGTTGAACGTGAAGTCGCCGAGAAGCACGGTCGAGAACGGCTTGCCGCCCGACAGGCCCTTGAACACGCCGTCGCGGGTCGCCCCGCCGGCCTTGGCCGCCTGCACGATCAGGTTGAGCGCGTCGTAGGCCGACACCTGGAAGAACCCGGGATCGGTGTTGAACTTCTTGCGGTACTTCGCCACGAAGTCGGCCACGCGCGGGTTGGGATCGCTGACCAGGAACGTGTCGTGCAGGATCGTCCCCTCGGCCGCCTCACCGCCCACGTCGATGAACTGCTGGGTGATCTGGCCGCCGAAGAACGGCTTCGTGAAGCCCACGTCGCGCAGCTGCTTGACCAGGAGCCCGCCGTCGGGAGCGTAGCCGATGTGCACGACCGCGTCGGGGTTCGCGTCACGACCCTTGATCAGGACCGGGCGGAAGTCCTTCCCGTCCGGCTGGATCGGCGACGAATAGACGATCTCGAGGTTCTTCTGCTTCGCGTAGGTGCTGAACGAGTCGAACGACGTCTTGCCCCAGTCCGTCTGCAGGTAGTAGACGCTGACCTTCTTGACGCCGCCCTTGACGACCCCGTCGACGTTGGCCTTCTGGTAGTAGTCCTGGGTCAGCGACGTGGTCCACATGCGGTCGCCGCCGTCGGTGAACTTCGGGTTGGAGTTGGTGAAGCCGAACTGCACGAGCTTGTTGTCCTGGTAGACCGACGACGCGGCCATGGAGGCGCCGGAGGCGAAGTCGCCGAGTTCGGCGATGATCGACGGGTCGGCGACGAACTTCTCGGCGATGGGCACCGACTGCTTGGGGTCGGCCTGGGAGTCCTCCCACTTCAGCTGCACCTGGCGTCCGCCGACTCCGCCGGCGGCGTTGATCTCCTCCAGGGCGATGGCGAAGCCCTGGTCCCAGGCCTTGCCGTACTCGGCGTTGACGCCGGTCTTGGGCCCCGAGATGCCGAAGACGACGGGACCGGTCGTCTCAGGGGTTGCCCCGGACGACGTGGTGGACGCGCCGCAGCCGGCCGCCGCCAGGGCTGCGAGGGCGGCGGAGCCGGTGAAGAGCGTGCGACGGGACAGCGACATGATGAGACTCCTGTGCGAAGAGAACGGGCGTAGCGGGTCGGCTGCTGGACTGCCGGCAGAGCCGGGTGGGTCGGGACGAAACAGTCAGCTACGACAGAACAGGACGCGATCGGCGTCCCGGCGCATGAGGGCGTCACACACCAGCGAGGCGCCGTGCGCGTCGCCGATCATGGTGAACTCCCTCCGCCCAGCCCCTGCCCAGGGGCTGCGTTGTCGGTTCACGCTACGTCAGGTTTTCTTGTCTTGACAACTCTGTCCAGCAACCGGACGCGGCCGCTCAGCCCGTCGGCGCCATCACCCGCCGGTCGGCCGGAGTGCGTGGCCAGGCGACGGTGACCAGGATCGCCGCCGCCACCAGGGCTGCCGGCCAGCCCGCCCAGCCCATGATGGTGGCGGACGAGGTGTCGAAGCTCGGCGCGTCCGACACCAGGATCGCCAGGGTGGCGGCACCGGCGTTGACCGCCCCGTGCCCGACGGCTGCCGGGACGACCGACCCGCTGCGGGCCCGTCCCCAGCCCAGCACGGCAGCCAGGATGGTGCAGAACACGCTCATCCACACCAGTCGTTGCCAGCCCGGCAGGGTCGGGTAGTTGTAGCCGAGGAGCAGCAACGGCGCGTGCCAGACCCCCCAGACGATGCCGACCGCGACCGTCGCGAGAGGGGCGCCCAGCCGCTGGGTCAGGAGCGGCATCAGATAGCCCCGCCAGCCGATCTCCTCGCCCAGCGCTGCGAGGCTCGAGATGAGCGTGCCGAGAGTGAAGGCCTGCACGATCATCAACGGCACCAGCAGCGTGAGGGGAAGATCGGGCAGCTGCTGCCCTGCGGCCGCGAGCTGAGCCTCCAGCAACGAGCGCGCGCCGGAGAGGTGGACGAGGTCGAAGCCGTAGGTCCCTGCCAGGGCACTGGTGATGAGCCCGAGAACGGCGACGAGGGCGACCAGCGCCACGACGACGACTGCGGTCAGCACCGTACGCCCGGGACGCGGCCCCAGCCCGAGCCCGAGCGTGGCACGCACCGGGAGACGGTCCAGCTTGCAGGCGATGACCGCCCCGACGGTCGGCGTGTACATCATGAGCACCCCGAGCGCGGTGAAGACGAGCGTGGACGTCTGGGCCAGGCCCGGCCCCAGCCACAGGGGAAGGCACGCCAGCCACGCGAGCCCGTAGGAGACCACCAGGAACGCCGCGAGGCCGCGGCCGGTGACGCGAGGGGCCATGGCTCTCACCCGCGCTTCCGCCACGAGCGCCGGACGGCGACGGCCACGGGCACCGCGATCATGCCGACGACCACGGCCGCGGGGGCCAGCAGCAGCGGGAGGGCGGCGGGACTCGGCCGGTCGGGCGACTTCAGCGTGGTCGCCTGGAGCCCGGCGATGCCGGCGGCGAGTGCCGCGCCGTACCCCGCCACGGCCGGACGGACGAACGTGTCGTCGCCCTCGGTGGGCATCGCTCCCCACACCGCCAGCATGACCGCCACGGCGGCCGGGACGGCCAGCCACCGCCGGTCGCCCCACCGGTCGACCCTGCCCGCGACGTCCCAGTGGGTGGGAACCCGGCCACCCGTGGCGGCCGCGCCTCGGGCCGCAATGACGCATGCCACCACGGTGCCTGCGGCGATGCCGGTGGGGATCGTCCGGCAGCACCGGACGAGGGCCGGCGGGATGTCCGCGTGCGACTCGTCGTCCCAGTCGTCGGGTCGCAACAGTCCGAGCTTCACCGCGACCGCACCCAGGTTGAGGGTCCAGCCGCCGCCGAGCAGGCGAGGCACGATCAGGCGAGGGTCCTGGGGAGCCCAGAGGCGGCCCCGGACGCCGGCGTCGGTGAGCCCTCGCGCCTCGAACGGGATGCCGAACACGTCGGCGACGGGGTCGGACGACTCGGGCTCACGGGTCAGGTCGGCCAGGAGCTCGGCTGCGTACGCAGCGGGCTCGCCGAGCCGCCCCGGGTCGATCCCCTCGTCGAGAACGGCCTGGAGGTCGTCGAGTGCGGCCGTTCTCAGAGCGCGGGGCAGGTCGCGCAGGTGCGCCGCGACGGCCGTCACGTAGGGATGGGTCATCGGACTCCCTCCAGCAATCCGTCGAGCGCGGTCGCGAGATCGCGCCACGCGCGTGTCGACTCCGCCAGCGCGGCGACGCCGCCGCCGGTGAGGCGGTAGTACTTCCTGGGCGGCCCCGCGGGCGACTCCTGCCACTCGGTCTCCACCAGGCCGGCGGTCTTCAGGCGGGTCAGCAGCGGATAGACCGTGCCCGCCGAAGCGTCGAGCCCCGGCCGGCCCGCCAGCTCGTCGACCATCTCGCCGCCATAGCGACGGTTCCCGTGCAGCAGCGCCAGGATGGCCAGTTCGAGCACCCCCTTACGCAGCTGGGCGACCCGCTCGTCGCGCTTCTCGCGAACCATGGCATCTCCTCCGGTACTCTCTTCGGACAAGTACTTTGTATCACATGCTACCCGGCGATACCAGGGCCGGAGGGTTCTTGGCCGAGGGGAAAGCTCGTCGCCGTGGAACGACGACGCGGCCCGTCCGGTGTCACCGGACGGGCCGCGTTCTGGGAGTTCGCGTCAGGAGGCTTCGCTCGCCTCGCGCTTCTTGGTGGCAGGATCGACGGGCACGCCCGGGCCCATCGTCGTGGCGAGGGTGACCTTCTTCAGGTAGCGGCCCTTGGACGTGGACGGCTTGAGCCGGTGCACCTCGTCCATGGCCGCGCCGTAGTTCTCCAGCAGCTGGTCGATGCCGAACGATGCCTTGCCGATGATGAAGTGCAGGTTCGCGTGGCGGTCGACCCGGAACTCGATCTTGCCGCCCTTGATGTCGGTGACGGCCTTGGTGACGTCCATGGTCACGGTGCCGGTCTTCGGGTTCGGCATCAGGCCTCGGGGACCGAGCACCCGGCCGAGCCGGCCGACCTTGCCCATCATGTCGGGAGTGGCGACGGCTGCGTCGAAGTCGAGGAAGCCCTTGGCCACGCGGTCGATCAGCTCGTCCGAACCCACGATGTCGGCTCCGGCGGCCTCGGCGTCGGCGGCCTTCTCACCGGTGGCGAAGACGAGGACCCTGGCCGTCTTGCCCGTTCCGTGAGGGAGGTTCACCGTGCCGCGGACCATCTGGTCGGCCTTGCGCGGATCGACGCCGAGGCGGAGAGCCACCTCGACGGTCTCGTCGAACTTCGCCGTGGCACCCTTCTTCGCCAGGGTGATGGCCTCGGTCGGCGAGTACAGCTGCGACTCGTCGATCTGATCGGCGGCCGCCCGGTATGCCTTGCTGCGCTTCATGTCTGGTTCCTTTCGCGGTGACCGTCTCTCGTGACGGTCGGCCAGGTGTGGTGAACGGGCCGCGCAGGCCCTACCACGGGGTGGTGGGACGGGAGTCCCGGGAGCGTCACTCGACGGTGATGCCCATCGACCGAGCGGTACCGGCGACGGTCTTCATCGCCGCTTCGATGTCGTTGGCGTTGAGGTCCGGCATCTTCGTCTCGGCGATCTCGCGAACCTGGGCGGACGTGAGCCGGCCGACCTTGTTCTTGTGCGGAATCGCGGAGCCGCTCTTCACACCGGCGGCCTTCTTGATGAGCTCGGCGGCCGGCGGCGTCTTGGTGATGAACCGGAAGGTCCGATCCTCGAAGATCGTGATCTCGACCGGGATGACGGTTCCGCGCATGGCTTCGGTGGCAGCGTTGTACTGCTTGCAGAACTCCATGATGTTCACGCCGTGCGGACCGAGGGCGGTACCGACCGGGGGCGCGGGGGTGGCGACACCGGCGTTCAAGGCGATCTTGACGACAGCCGCAACCTTCTTCTTGGGAGGCATTGCGTGGGTCCTTGCTGATCGTGGCCACCTGCGTGGCCGGGTGGTGGACGATCCCCGGGGGGATCTCGTACGGTCAGGCCTTCTGCACCTGACCGAAGGTGAGGTCGACGGGGGTCTCGCGCCCGAGGATCTCGACCAGTGCCTTGAGGCGCTGGGTGTGCGGGTTGATCTCCTGGATGGTGGCATGGATGTTCGTGAACGGACCGTCCACCACCATCACCGAGTCGCCGACCCGGAAGTCGACGACTTCGACCTTCTTGCGCCGGCTCGCCGGGGCTCCGGCCGCGGCACTCGCCTTCGCGATCGCCGCCCTCGACAGCATGTTGAGCACGTCGTCGAGCGACAGCGCGACGGGGTTGTTGCCGTAGCCCAGGAAGCCGGTCACGGACGGCGTGTGGCGCACGGCCCCCCACGAGTCGTCGGTGAGATCCATGCGCACGAGCACGTAGCCGGGGTGGGAGGTGCGCACCACGGTCTTGCGCACACCGTTGCGGATCTCGGACACCTCTTCGGTCGGCACGACCGTCTCGAAGATGTAGTCCTCCATGTTGAGGGTCTTGACCCGGGAGTCGATGTTCTGCTTGACGCGGTTCTCCATGCCCGAGTAGGTGTGCACGACGTACCAGTCGCCCAGCTTCTCGGCGAGTTCCGCGCGCAGCTGCTCCACGGCCTTGACCGCGATGTCGTCGGCAGCGTCGTCGTCGTCGGGCTCGGGGGCGTCGTCCTCGAACGTGAGCTCGGGCTCGTCCTCGTCCGGCTCGTCGTCGCCGAAGTCGAGGTTGATCTCGACCTCGGCGGCGGACTCCGCCTCGTCGGCCGGGTCGTCGGTACCGAGATTCAGCACCAGGTCGGCGTCCTGCTCGGTGGTGGGCGTCAGGTCGTCAGCCACGCTGTCAGTTCCTCTCGTTGATGTCACGTCGTCACCCGAGCAGCTTCAGCAGCGCCCAGCCGAGCCCGAAGTCGAGCAGACCGACGAACGCGATGATGAACAGCACGAAGGCGAGGACCACCACGAAGTACTGGCGAACCTGAGACCCGGTGGGCCACACGACCTTGCGCAACTCCGCGACCGATTCCTTCACGAACCGGGCCGGGCTGGTCCAGCCCGCAGCCGCCTGCGGGGCGCTCTTGCGGGCCGACGGCTTGGTCGGCTTGCGCGCGGGCGCCACGGCGGTGGCCGTCTTGCGCACGGGCCGCCCCACGACCGGAGCCGGCTCGGGCTCGGGCTGCACGGCCGGCTGACGGCTGCGCTTGACCGGACGGGTCGACACCGCGGCCACGGCCACGGTCTCGGCGTCGGCGAGCTGCTCCGGGTCGTCGATCGGGTCGTCGTCGGCCCCCTCGGCAGAAGCGTCGTCCAGGTCGGCGGCAACCGACGTGCTCGACTCGCCGGCGTCGTCGGCCACGTCCTCGGCATCAGGGCCGTCGAGCAGGGCGTCGAGATCGGCGTCGGCGTCGGCCTCGTCGAGCAGGTCGACCTCGGCGGGCTCGGGGGTCTCGATGAGCTCCTCTGCCTCGTCGTCGACGACCTCGAACGGAGCGGGGTCGGCGAGTTCGTGGGCCAGGTGATCGCCGGGGACGCCCGCATGCTCGGTCACCGACTCGTCGGCGGCGGGGTCGTCGAGCGGACCGGCGGCGATGGCGTCGTCGGCACCGGCCGGGATGTAGCCGGCGATCGGGCTCGTCACGGTGGGGATGGCGTCGTCACGGCCGGTCGCAGCGCTCGCGGCGACAGCAGACACGCCCGGCTCACCCTGCGAGCGGGTCGTCTGATCGTCAGCCACCTGTCGTCCTCACGAGTCGGCCCACACGGCCGTGGTCAGGCCGGGTGGGTGCGCGGACGTTGCCGCGCGCATGGTCCTGCTTTCGCAGGGCAAGAGGGACTTGAACCCCCAACCTGCGGTTTTGGAGACCGCTGCTCTGCCAATTGAGCTATTGCCCTTCAATGGACCCGCTGCCACGCGAGGGCATGCCTCGAATGTGGCGAGTCCACCGGTGGACGAGTGTACGTGCTTTCTCGGGCCGACGCGAACCGCCGACGCGAGGGCCGCGCCGACCTGGCCGTCCCCCCGCCTCGTCCGGAGCGCTGTGCTTCGGCCGGGTCCTCGGGTACACCACGGCCCGGCCGGTGACCTGACCTAGATGTCGCACCCCACCAGAACCGGCTCGGGGACGAGCGTCACCCCGTAGGCACGCTCGACACCGTCCCGCACTGCTCGCGCCAGGTGCACCAGGTCGGCAGCAGTGGCGCCGCCCCGGTTGGTGAGCGCGAGGGTGTGCCTGGTGGAGAGGGACGCCCTGGGGGGGCCGTCGCCGAGGGCGAAGCCGCGCCCGAAGCCTGCGTGCTCGATCAGCCACGCCGCCGACGACTTGACCGTGCCGTCGGGTTGGGGATGGCGGGGGGCTCCCTCGGGCAGGGCGGCCGCAGCGGCAGGCGCCAGCACGGGGTTGGTGAAGAACGATCCGGCCGACCAGGTGTCGTGGTCGGCCGGATCGAGCACCATGCCCTTGCGGCGACGCACCGCGAGCACCGCCTCGCGCAGCCGCGTCGTGTCCACCCGCTCCCCCAGGCCGACCCCGAGCTCGGCGGCCAGATCGGCGTACCGCACCGGCGCCGACAGGTCGCCGAGCTGCAGCTGGAACGTGACCGACACCACCACGTACCGGCCGGGAGCCGCCTTGAACCGGCTGCTTCGGTAGCCGAAACCGCAGTCCGCCGAGGCGAAGGTACGGAAGGCGCGCTCGTGGCGATCCCACGTACGAACCGAGGCGATCGTCTGGGAGACGTCGGCGCCGTAGGCCCCCACGTTCTGGATCGGCGTGGACCCGGTGAGGCCGGGGATCCCCGACAGTGCCTCCAGACCCACCCATCCGCTTGCCACGCTGTGAGCCACGACCGTGTCCCACGGCTCGCCCGCGGCGGCCGTCAGCATGGCACCCGCGCACGACGACACGTCGGCGACCAGGTCGCGCGTCGCGACGAGCACCACCACGCCGTCGAACCCGTCGTCGCCGACCAGCAGGTTGGACCCACCCCCGACGATCAGGACGGGCTCCCCTGCGGCGTCGGCATTGGCCACGGTGCCGACCAGCTCGTCGGTGGTGGTGGCCCGTACGACTCGCGACGCGGCACCGCCGACGCGCAGGGTCGTGTGGTCGGCCAGCAGGGGCGACACCGCACCCGTCGCAGCCGGAGAGGCATGCTCGGAGTGCCGGACCTCACACGACCCGAGGGTCCCGGTCACCACACGACCTCGGCCACGGCGTTCCCGAGCACCTTGTCGTCGCCGCAGGTCGCCTCCAGCGTGACGGTCACCAGCCCGTCCGAGACCGCCGTCACCCGGCCGCGCACGCGCACGAGGGTGCCCTCGTCGGTGGCGGGGATGACCACGGGCTTGGTGAAGCGCACGCCGTAGGACCTGACCCGGGCAGGGTCCCCGACCCAGTCGGTGACCGCCCGGAGCGCGGCCCCCATCGTCCACATGCCGTGCGCGAGGACGCCGGGCAGCCCCAGGGCCGACGCCGCGCGGTCGCTGTAGTGGATGGGGTTGAAGTCGGTGGCCGCCCCCGCATACCGCACGGCAGTCGCCCGGTCGACCCGCACGGTCAGCTCGGGGAGCTCCGCGCCGACCGTCGGCAGCCCGGTCATGACGCCACCCCCACGGTCGCGGTCGCTGCCTCGTCCGACGCGGGCCTCGTGTGCACCAGCGTGGACGTGGTGGAGCACACGTGGTCGCCGTCGGTCGTGGCGACGTCGACGGTGACACCCACGAACTCCACCGGACCGCGCACGCGGACCCTGTCGATGGTGAGCGTGGCGGTGATTAGGTCGCCGGCGCGCAGCGGACGATCGTAGGTGAAGGCCTGCTCGCCGTGGACGACCCGGTGCAGGGCCATGCCGAGCTCGGGGTCGGCGAACATGCGGTCCCAGGCACGGGCCGCCACCACCGCGACGAACGTGGGGGGCGCGATGGGGGTGTGGCCGGCGTAGGCCGGATTGGTGTCGCCCAGAGCCGCGGCGAACTCGGCGATCTTCGCGCGGCTCACCTCGTAGGCAGGGGTCGGCGGGTAGGTCCGTCCGACGTGGGACTCGTTGATCGGCATCCCCCCACGGTAGTGGCCCGTCGCCCGCGCAGGCATCCCCGCGACCACCCGAGGACGAGCAGACGGGCCGCCCCTCTGCGAGGGACGGCCCGTCGGTGCCGAGATGGGAGGCGAGGTCAGCGGGTCTCGCGGTGCGCCGTGTGCAGGGAGCACTTGGGGCAGTACTTCTTCAGCTCCATGCGATCGGGGTCGTTGCGGCGGTTCTTCTTGGTGATGTAGTTCCGCTCCTTGCACGTGGTGCAGGCCAGCGTGATCTTCGGCCTGATATCGGCCTGCTTCTTGGCCATGATGCCCCTCTTCTTCGGTGCCAGATCGATCGTGGTAGCGGGAGCGGGACTTGAACCCGCGACACAGCGATTATGAGCCGCTTGCTCTACCGCCTGAGCTATCCCGCCTCGGTGCTCCGGTACGTGATCGGCGTACGGTCGCGCCGGTCCGGATTCCTTCGAGCCCCCATGCGGAATCGAACCGCAGACCTTCTCCTTACCATGGAGACGCTCTGCCGACTGAGCTATAGGGGCCAGCCGCCGGATCACCATACACGACAGCCGACGAGCCGCGCGAATCGGCGGCGCCCCCGAAGCGAGTGGTTCCGCCGAGGCGGGTGCTGCTATGGTGGCTGCCGCTGGTGATCCCGCGCTCTCGGGCCGGGTCGGCAGCTTGGCAGGTTGCCCGAGTGGCCAAAGGGAGCGGTCTGTAAAACCGTCGGCAACGCCTACGTAGGTTCGAACCCTACACCTGCCACCCACGCGCACCGGCTGCCGCGGCCCGACGGCCGAGGTCGCTAGGGTGGGGCTGCCCGGTGGTCGCCGGGTCTCGCACGCCCCTCAAGGAGCCCGTATGGCAACCCCTCACATCAGCGCCGAGCCGGGCGAGATCGCACCTCTGGTGCTCATGCCGGGCGACCCGAGGCGCGCCGAGAAGATCGCTCACGACTTCCTCGACTCGGCGACGAAGGTCTCCGACGTGCGGGGGATCGCCTGCTACACCGGCACCTACGAGGGCACGCCGATGAGCGTCATGGCGTCCGGGATGGGCCTGCCGTCGCTGTCGATCTACGCGACCGAGCTCTACCGCTTCTTCGGTGTGCAGCGGATCGTCCGGGTGGGCACGTGCGGCGCCTTCCTCGACTCGGTGGCCGTGCGCGACGTGATCATCGTCTCCGCGGCCCACACCGACTCGTCGGTCGTGAACCTGCTGGTCCCGGGTGTGACCGTGTCGCTCGCCCCGAGCCCGGCCCTCCTGCGAGGGGCCATGAACGCCGCCGACACGCTCACCGGCAGCACGGTCCACGTGGGGGCGTGCCTGGCCAGCGACCACTTCTACCTGAGCCGGCCGCAGACCATCGCGAAGCTCGAGCAGCTCGGCACCCTGGCGGTGGAGATGGAGGCCGCGGGCCTCTACTCCGTGGCGATGCTCGAGGGACGCGAGGCCCTCGTCGTGCTCACCGTGTCCGACCACCTCAAGGGCGGCGCCGAGGACCTCACCGCCGAGCAGCGCGAGGACTGCTACCGCTCCATGGTGAAGGTGGCGGCGGGCGCACTCCTGGCGTAGCAGGGGGGCGACCCGGTTTCGGGGTCGAAGGTCACGGTCTCGTTGCGACCTGCCGGTTCGCCTTGACAGGGCGCCGTCGGCGCGACTTTGATCGGCAGCAGACGGCGGCGCCTCGGCCCCCGTGCTCCGACGGAGGGACTGGCGTGCAGGGTCGGGTCGTGGTGGTCGGCAGCGCCAACCTGGACCTCGTGACGGTCACTCCCACCCTCCCCCTGCCCGGCGAGACGCTGCTCGCGCTCTCCTACGCCGAGCTCCCCGGCGGCAAGGGATCGAACCAGGCGACGGCCGCCGCGCGGCTGGGCGCCCAGGTCTCGTTCGTCGGCCGCCGCGGCGCCGATGCGGCCGGCGACCGGCTCCGGTCGGCGCTGGCGGACGAAGGCGTCGACGTGCAGCACTTCGGCCTGGCCGAGGGTCCCACCGGACGCGCGCTGGTCATGGTGGACGAGGCCGCCGAGAACTCGATCATCGTCGTGCAGGGCACGAATGCGCTGGTGACACCCGCGACGGTCGCCGAGGCGGCCGCCCTGCTCGCCGCCGCTCAGGTCGTGGTGTGCCAGCTCGAGGTTCCGGTCGACGCCGTGCTCGCCGCCGCGCGGGCGACCGCCGGCAGCTTCGTCCTCAACCCCGCACCGGCGCAACGGCTGCCCGCCGAGCTGCTCTCTGCCGTCGACGTGCTCGTGGTGAACGAGACCGAGTACGAGACGGTGCTCGGCTCGCCGTTGCCCGACGACCTCGCGGACCTGGCGACCGTGGCCGCACGACCCGGCATGCCCGCGACCATCGTGGCGACGCTCGGAGCACGCGGCGCGGCACTGTGCCACGGCGGGACGGTCACCGTGCTGGCACCGCCGAAGGTCACGGTCGTCGACACCACCGGCGCGGGCGACACGTTCGTGGGAGCCCTCGCCGCGGAGCTCGCGGCGGGCCTCGAGCTGCCGCAGGCCGTCCGGCACGCCGTCACGGCGGCATCACTGTCCACCCGCACGCTCGGCGCGACGCAGGGGATGCCCCGTCGCGACGAGGTGATGGCGGTGGCCCCACAGTCCCCGGAGCCGGTCACGAGCCCGCCCCGCGGTTTTCAGCAGGCCGGTACCCCGGCCGAGGCATAACGAGGAGAGACATGGATCGCAGGAAGCTGTTCGGACTGGGCGCGGCCGGTGCCGCCGGGTTGCTGGTCACGGGCTGCACGACGTCGACGACCACCGGAGCGAAGCCTGCCGGGTCGGGCTCGGCCGCCGCCAGCACGGCGAGCGGCAAGAAGTCGGTCGTGAGCGTCGTCAACGGACCGCTCGGCGATGCCAGCTTCTTCGACGACGCCGAGCGCGGCATCCAGAAGCTGAAGGCATCGGGCCACACGACGCAGACGGTGCAGTCGGAGGCGAACAACCCGGCCCAGTGGAGGACAACGTCGAGTCCGTCTCCACCGGCAAGTGGGACGTGGTCGTGGTGGGGTCGTCGCAGATGGTCGACATCGTCGACGCGGCCGCGAAGAAGTTCCCCAACCAGAAGTACGTCATCTACGACGATGCCCCCAAGACCCTGCCGGCCAACGTGGCCTCGATCCAGTTCAAGCAGAACGAGGGCTCGTTCCTGGTCGGCGTGCTCGCCGCCCTGGTGACGACCAACAAGGACAAGTTCCCGAACGCCACCGGCAACGCCAAGACCGTCGGCCTCGTCGGCGGCATGGACCTCCCCGTCATCAACGACTTCGTGGTGGGCTTCAAGAAGGGCGTCGAGTCGGTCGATCCCTCGGTGCAGGTGAAGGTGAGCTTCGTCGGCAACTTCACCGACGCGCAGAAGGGCTACGACCAGGCGAAGGCGATGTTCGACCAGGGCGCCGACGTGGTCTACCAGGTGGCGGGAGGCGCCGGCATCGGCGTGCTCAAGGCCGCCAAGGAGGCCAAGCGCTACGCCATCGGCGTCGACTCCAACCAGAACGACCTTCAGCCGGGCTTCATCCTCGCGTCCATGCTGAAGAACATCGGCGAGGGCATCGTGACGGCCGTCGAGGCCGCCGACGGCGGCAAGCTCGAGTACGGCAAGGTCACGTCCTACGGTCTGGCCAACAAGGGCGTCGGGCTGACCTTTGAGAAGAACGGCAACATCGTGCCGGCCGACATGCAGGCGAAGATCAACGACCTCGCCGCGCAGGTGGCCAGCGGCAAGATCACGGTCCCCACGGTGGTGGCCTGACATCCCCGCGACGGCCTCCGGTCCCCGACCGGAGGCCGTTGCGGTACCACTCCCCGCCGCTGCCCGAGGGGTAGCCTCGCCCCAGGTCCGCGACGGGACCACCGCTCGACGATGAGGGACTCGTGAACGCTCCGCTGCTGCAGCTCATCGGGCTGACCAAGACGTTCGGCTCCAAGGTGGCCAACGACAACATCGACCTCGTGATCCATGCCGGCAGGGTGCATGCCATCGTGGGCGAGAACGGCGCCGGCAAGACCACCCTGATGTCGCTGATCAACGGCACCGGCGTGCCCGATTCGGGTCAGATCATCTTCGACGGGAAGCCCGTCCGGATCAGCAGTCCCAAGCAGGCCGACGCCCTGGGCATCGGGATGGTGTTCCAGCACTTCAAGCTGGTCGGCTCCCTCACCGTCGCGGCGAACGTGTTCCTGGGCCGCGAGAAGACGTCCGGGGGGGTGCTCGACGAGAAGGCCATGCAGGCCGAGGTGGCCCGGCTGTCGGAGAAGTTCGGGCTCGAGGTCGATCCCGTCGAGATCACCCACGACCTGAGCGTGGGCGAGGCACAGCGTGTCGAGGTGCTCAAGGCGCTGAGCCACGACACCCGCCTGCTCATCCTCGACGAGCCGACGGCGGTGCTGACCCCGCAGGAGACCGACGACATGTTCGTCGTCGTCCGCGACCTGGCCAAGCAGGGTGTGGCCGTCGTCTTCATCTCGCACAAGCTGGACGAGGTGCTCGCGATCGCCGACGAGGTGACCGTGATCCGCGACGGCCGCTCCATCGCCACCCTCCCGGCTGCCGGCCTGTCGAAGGCCGACATCGCCACGATGATGGTCGGGCGCGAGGTCCTGCTCCGCATCGAGCACACGCCGGCCCACCCGGCCGACGAGGTGCTGAAGGTCGACGACCTCGTGGTCGTGGACGAGCGCGGCATCACCACGGTCAACCACCTGAGCCTGTCGGTCCGGGCGGGCGAGATCGTCGGCGTGGCCGGCGTCGAGGGCAACGGCCAGTCGGAGCTCACCGCCGTCCTCGCGGGCATGCTGAAGGCGGGCGGGGGGCGCGTCGAGCTCAAGGGCGTCGACGCGACGAACGCGTCGGTGCGTGCGCGGCGGGAGGCGGGCCTCGCCTACATCCCCGAGGACCGCCATCACGTGGGCACGGCGCCGAAGCTGTCGCTGGCCGAGAACGTCGGGGCGACGCACCTCGTACCGCCGGTGGCCCAGCGCGGCTGGATCAACACCCGAGCCCTGCACGGCCTCGCCGACGCGCTGATCGACAAGTTCGACATCCGCGGGGCCCATTCGGGCACGCCGGTCGCCTCGCTGTCGGGCGGCAACATGCAGAAGGTGGTGATCGCGCGCGAGTTCGAGTCCGACCCGGCCGTGCTCGTGGTGTCGCAGCCCACCCGCGGTGTCGACGTGGGCGCGATGGAGTTCGTGCACCACGCGCTGGTCGCTGCCCGCGACCGGGGCGCGGGCGTCCTGCTGGTGTCGGCCGACCTCAACGAGGTGATGAGCCTGTCCGACCGGCTGCTCGTCATGCACCGCGGCGCGATCATCTCCGAGTTCACCCAGGAGACGATGAGCGAGACGGCGGTCGGGCTCGCCATGGCCGGCGTCGACGTGGACGACGACGCCGTCGCCCTCGCCGAGGCCCGGCGCGCCGAGAAGGCGGCCCTGGTCTCTCACGAGCTGGAGGTCGCCCACGAGGCGGAGCCAGCCCTCGCCCGGGAGAGCATCGCCGACGCCGTGGCGTCTGCCGCGGCAGAGGTGGCCGGCGACGGGCCGGTCGTCGGTGTCGAGGTCGCACGTCCGGTCGACCTGGCGGAGGTCGAGCGCAGCGCCCGTCGTTCCGAACGGCCGCGGGCGCGGGAGGCCCTGGAGGCCGTCCTGGCCGGTGCCGTCCAACCCGTGGTGGCGCTGGTCGGAGCCCTGGTCGTCGGCGCGATCATCATCGTCATCCTCGGCAAGGACCCGGTCGCGGCCTACCTCGAGCTCTTCGTCGGCAGCCTCACCACCACCTACGGCATCGGCGCGCTCGTCTCGCAGGCCATCCCCCTGCTGGTGCTGTCGTCGTCGGTGATCGTCAGCTTCCGCGCCGGGTTCTTCAACATCGGCGGGGAGGGCCAGCTCTACATGGGGGCCTTCTTCGCGTCCATCTCGGCGATCGCGGTCAAGGACTCCGTGCCGGCCGTGGTGACGATGGTCGTCGCCCTCGTCATCGGCTCGCTGGCCGGCCTGCTGTGGGGCCTGCTGCCCGGGGCCCTGCTGGCCTGGTGGAAGGTCGACATCATCGTGACCACGCTGATGCTCTCGACCATCGCCGTGCTGTTCACGGCCTTCATGGTGTCGCCGGGCCGGTTCCTCGACCCGACCGTGGGGACGAACGCCACGCGTCAGCTCAACCCCGACGTGCTGTTGCCCATCCTCTCCGCCGACTACAGCATCGGGCTCGACCTGGTGCTGGCACTCGTCGTCGTCGTGGCGCTCGGCCTGGTGCTGACCAGGTCGGTGTGGGGACTCAAGGTGCGCGAACTCGGAGAGATGAACCGGTTCGCCGAATACACCGGGGTGAGCCCGAAGGCCATGTCGATGCAGGTGATGGCCGTGTCCGGTGCCGTCGCCGGCTTCGCCGGAGCGCTGTTCATCCTCGGCCAGAACTCGCAGGGCGGCAGGTTCCTGCAGACGTTCTCACCGGGGTACGGGTTCATCGCCCTCACCGTGGCTCTGCTCGCCCGCCTGAATCCCTGGGCGGCGATCGGCGCGGCCTTCTTCTACGCCAACATGATGGCCGGCGCCAACCAGATGCAGATCAACGCCGGCGTGCCCTACCAGGTGCAGCAGATCCTGCAGTCGCTGATCATCCTCACCGTGACGGCGACCGTGGTGGGCTTCACCTGGCGCCGTCGACGTCCGGCCCCGCCCACCGAGCCCCTGCCCCGGCAGACCCCGGCGACCGAAGGGACCCCAGCATGAGCGACGTCCTGCTCCAGATGTTCAGCCTCGGGTTCCTCGGCGTCGTGCTGCTGAAGACCACCCCGCTGCTGTTCGCGGCGATCGGCGGGGCCTTCACCCAGCAGGCCGACATTCTCAACATCGGCCTCGAGGGCATGATGCTGATCGCGGCGTTCACCGCCATCGCCGCCGGTGCCACCGCCAAGAGCTGGGTGGTCGGGGTGCTGGCCGCCATCGGCGCGGCGCTGCTGATCTCGCTGCTGTACGCCGTGCTGACCCTGTTGCTGAAGGCCGACTTCATCGTGGTGGGCATCGGCATCAACCTGCTGGCGGCCGGCGCCAGCGTGCTGATCATGCTGATCCTCTACAACAGCCCGGGCGCGACTCCCCCGTCCGCCACGATCGAGTTGCCGAAGTGGTTCGGCCAGACCCCCCTCGTCTACCTGGCCCTCCTGAGCGTGGCGGTGTTCTGGTTCGTGCTCTACAAGACGCCGTTCGGTGTGCACCTGCGGGCGGTCGGCCAGGATCTGCCGGCCGCCACCGCCGCGGGCATCAGCGGCGTGCGGGTGAAGTTCGTCTCGATCCTCATCTGCGGCGTGCTGTGCGGCCTGGGAGGTGCCCAGCTCTCGATGGCGACCCTGGGGACGTTCACCGCCGGCATGACCGCCGGACGCGGCTTCATCGCCGTCGCGGCGTTGACGTTCGGCCGGGCACGCCCCGTCCCCACGTTCATCGCCGCGCTCATCTTCGGACTGACCGAGGCGTTCGCCGACCTGCTCAACGTGAAGGGCGTCAACTCCAACCTGGCCAACATGACGCCGTACGTCATCACCGTGCTGGCCCTCACCTTCGCGGCCTGGGACCTCGGCAAGCGCCGCAGGGTCCGGGCGGCCGCGGCCCACGCCTGAGAGGAAACCATGCCCACCCGCGTGATCATCGACACCGACCCCGGCATCGACGACGCGATCGCCATCGCGCTCGCCGTCGCCAGCCCCGAGCTCGACCTGCTGGGGGTCACCACGGTCGGCGGCAACACCGGACTCGAGAACACCACGGCCAACGCACTGCGGCTGCTGCACCTGCTGCGGCGCGACGACGTCCCGGTGGGAGCGGGGGCGGCCCGGGCCATCGCGTTCGAGCAGGAGCTCGGCGACCCGTCGATCCACGGCCGGCACGGGCTGGGCGGCGTCGCGCTCGCCGAGCCGCCGCGCGAGGCCGACCCCCGCGGCGCGCTGGGCTTGCTGACCGATCTCATCGAGGGCTCCGACGAACCCGTCACCCTGATCGCGATCGGCCCGCTCACCAACGTCGCGCTGTTGGCCGCGACCCGTCCCGACGTGTACGCCCGCCTCGACCGCCTCGTCATCATGGGCGGCGGGGTGCACATCACGGGCAACCAGACGCCCACCGGCGAGTTCAACATCTGGTTCGACCCGGAAGCCGCGGCCCGGGTGTTCGCCGCCGGGGTGCCCATCACCATGGTCGGGCTCGACGTGACCCATCGCGCGATGTTCGCCGGCTCGGACTGGGACCGGCTCCGGGGCTCCGGCGCGGGCTCCCTCGCGCGGGCGGTCACCGGCATGGTGGACTTCTACGGCTCCTACTACCTGTCGGTCAACGGCGACGACGCCACCGCCCAGCACGACGCGCTCGCCGTCGCGGCGGTCGTCCGGCCCGACCTGATCGGCACCCACCACTGCTGGGTCGGGGTCGAGTGCGCCGGTACCCTCACCCGCGGCATGACCGTCGCCGACCTCAAGCACGTCTGGGGCCGGGAACCCAACACCGACGTGGCCCTCGACGTCAACGTGGCCGGCTACATCGACCTGCTGGTCGGCCGGCTCGCCGACCTCGACGGACGGATCGGCTGACCCGCTCCCGGGCAGCCGCGCCACCGCGCCCTCGGACGTCGGGGAATGGGACGGACCCGGCCGGGGTTGGCACAATGGGCCGAGTCCCGCCGAAAGGAGCAGCCATGGCCGCCGAGAGTTCGTTCGACATCGTGAGCAAGGTCGACTCTCACGAGGTCGACAACGCCGTGAACCAGGCGATCAAGGAGGTGTCGCAGCGCTTCGACTTCAAGGGCACCGACTCCACGATCACCAAGCGGGGCGACGCCTTCGAGCTCGAGTCGGTCTCGGAGGAGAGACTGGCCGCCGTCCTCGACGTGCTGCGCGGCAAGCTCGCCCGCCGCAACGTGGACCTCAAGGCCCTCGACCCCGGCACCCCGAAGCTGTCCGGCAAGCGCTGGAAGCAGACCTGCACGCTCGCCGAGGGCATCTCGCAGGAGAACGCGAAGAAGGTCACCGCGCTGATCCGGGCCGAGGGTCCCAAGGGCGTCAAGGCGTTGATCCAGGGCGACGAGCTGCGGGTGTCGTCGAAGTCACGCGACGAGTTGCAGACGGTCCAGGCGCTCGTGCGCAAGGCCGACTTCGACTTCGCGGTGCAGTTCGTCAACTACCGGTAGTCTCCCCGCCCCGGTCGGCCGTCGGCCGGGGTCGGCCGGGTCGGCCGACGCCAGGGTCCGGTCCACGGACCCGTCCACCTCCCACTTTCGAGGATCCCCGTGACCTACGTGCTGACCGGCTTCGTCCTGCTGCTCGCGCTGCACATCGCGCGCCGGCTGGGCTGGGCCACGGACCTGCCCAGGCGCGCCCGTTGGGGGGTCGGCGCGGCCACGCTGGCGATCGCTGCCTGGGCCGGTCTCTCGGGCGGCTTCGCCCGCGGGGCCGACAACGCCGCCGCCCTTCGCCTGTGGACGTTCCCGGGACTCGTGGTGCTCGGCTTCCTCTGGTACCTGCTGCTCGGACTCTGGGTGACCGGGCTGCTGAGCCTGGTCCTGCGGGTCGTCGACCGGGGGCGCCCCAGGCCCATGGCCGGTGGGGTGTCCCGGCGGGTCCGCTGGGTACGCGGGCTGACCGCGGTCTCGCTGGTGGCGGCCGTGGTGGTGACGGGCTACGGACGCTGGATGTCGGAGCGTCCGCGCATCACCGAGCACTCCTACGTGTCGGCCCAGCTCCCGGCGGAGTTCGACGGGCTCCGCGTCGCCTTCCTCTCCGACGTCCACGTCGGACCGGCGATCGACGGAGGCTTCCTCGCGCGGGTCGTCGCGCAGGTGAACGACGCCCGGCCCGACCTCATCGTGCTCGGCGGCGACTTCGTCGACGGCTCGGTGACCACGCTGGCCGGCGACGTGGAGCCCCTGCGCAACCTGCGGGCCACCTACGGTGTGGTGGCCGTCTCGGGCAACCACGAGTTCTACTCCGGGGCCGCGGAGTGGCTCGCCTACTGGCGCACCCTCGGCATCACGGTGCTCGACAACGACGCCGTCGTGATCACCCGCGGCACCGCGAGCATCGACGTGATCGGAGTCAACGACCGCAGCGGGGAGCCGCCCCACGTGGAGGACCTGCAGGCCGCCCTCCGCAAGCTCGAGTCGAGCTACCAGGTGCGGGTCGGCGACACCGCACGCTTCCGCCTGCTCGCCGCGCACCAGCCCCGTCAGGCGCTGACGGGCGACAACCTGGCGGCCCGGTCGGGGATCGACCTGCAACTGTCGGGTCACACGCACGGGGGCCAGATGTGGCCGTTCATGTATCTCGTCCCGCTGCAACAGCCGGTGGTGTCGGGCTGGAAGACGATCGGCGGCGTGGACGTGCTGACCTCCCGTGGCGTGGGCGGCTGGGGGCCGCCGCTGCGCGTGGGGGCCGACCCCGAGGTGCTGCTCGTCACGCTCAGGCGGGGCTGAACGCGGCTCGCACCACGTCCGGCGGCACCTGGTCGATGCGGGGGTAGGTCCAGCGCGGACGGCGGTCCTTGTCAACCAGCTGCGCCCGGACCCCCTCGGCGAAGTCCGGATGGCGCACCAGCCGCTCGGCCAGAACCAGGTCCTGGGCCAGTACCTCGGCGACCGACCCCATCGCCGCCGCCCGACGGATCGCCGCCAGCGAGACACAGACCGACCACGGCGAGCGGGTGCGGAGCACCGCCGCGCACTCACCCGGGCTCGGGTCGTCCCAGTCGCCCTCCAGTCTGGCCACGATCGCGGCGGGATCGTCTCCGGCGAAGCACTGGGTGATCCAGCCCGGGACGGGGGCCGGCTCGAACGGTCCGTCGGCCAGACCGGCCGTCACCCCGAGGCGGCCGTCGACGGTCGCGCCCGTCAGGGCGAGATAGGTCCCCAGCTCGCCGGGGGCCCGGCCAAGCAGGAACGAGATGCCCACGTCGGGGAACAGCCCGATGCCGGTCTCGGGCATCGCGAGACGGGACGAGGCGTCGACCACGCGCTGCGAGCCGTGAGCCGAGAGCCCGAGCCCGCCGCCCATCACGATGCCGCTCATCAGCGCCCGGTAGGGCTTCGGGTAGCCGTCGACGAGCGCGTTCAGCCGGTACTCGGTGGCGAAGAACCTCATCGGATCTCCCGACCCGGTCAGCACCTGCTCCCGCAGCACCCGCACGTCGGCGCCGGCACACAGCCCCCGCTCCCCGGCACCCGTGAGCTCCACGCGCTCGACGCGCTCGTCGCCGGCCCAGTCGGTGAGGGCGGCGAGCAGCGCCTCGATCATCCCGAGCGTGAGCGCGTTGATGGCCGCGGGCCGGTTCAGGCGGATGCGGCCGACACCCTGGGTCACCTCGGTGAGCACCTCGTCGGTACCGTGCGTCGGCATCATGGTTCGGACAGTTCCGGGTGGCGGGCGCGCTCGTGGTCGCGGACGCGCCAGGCGAAGACGCCGAGGGCGGCGATACCCAGGGCCAGCGCCCCGTTGCGCCAGGCGAGGTTGACGGCCGAGTACGACAGCAGCACGACGGTGGCCCACAGGGCGGTGCGCTGCATGCGAACCGACGGCCGCGTCAACGGCAGCAGCAGGGCTCCCCACAGCACGTACCACGAGTGCAGGGCCGGCGCGCAGAACGCCACCACGAGGTAGGCCCAGGAGAGGAACGTGACCGGCTTGCGGCGGGCCACGGTGGCCGCCAGGAACAGCACGGCGCCCACGGTGAGCGCGAGGCCAAGAGTCCGGGCCGCGGTGACCGCCACGTGGTGCGTCGGGTCGAGGCGAAGGAAGTCGAGGACGATCTGGATGCCCTGACCCGCCACCGTGAACGGCGAGACGGTCACGACGAGGCCCGGCACGTTCACCGCGTTCAGCCAGCCGTACCCCAGACCGCACGCCCACGACACGGCGACGAAGGCCCCGATCGCGGCGAGGCAGGAGGCGGCCACGCGTGCCACCGTCGCCGCCAGGTGGCCCGGGGCCCACCGCTCGAGCGGCCGCGCCACCAGCGGCAGGGCGTAGGCGGCCAGGAAGGCCGGCTGCTTCACGGCCGCCGCCACCCCGACCACGAGCGCACCGACCACCCAGAGCTCACCCTTGAACGACAACCAGATGCCCAGGATGACCAGGCCCATCATGAGCGCGTCGTTGTGGGCACCCCCGACGAAGTCGATCACCAGCAGCGGGTTGAGCGTGGCGTACCAGGCCGTCTGCTGCGGGTTGATGCCCATGCGATGGGCGATCCTCGGCAGCAGCACCACGATCAGCCACACCCCGACGAGAGCCGGGACGCGCATCAGCACGGCCGACACGTAGGGCTGCAGACCGCCCACGACCACGATGGCCTGCTGGAGCCGCAGCGAGAGGGGCCCGTACGGGGCCGGCGTGTAGCGCCAGACCCACGCGACCTGGTCGGCGAAGGCGCCGGGCAGCACGCCGGGGCCGGCCTCGTAGGGGTTGACGTCGTTGACGAGCATCCAGCCCTGGGCCGCGTAGGAGTAGGCGTCGTGGCTGAAGATCGGCGGGGCCAGCAGGAACGGCAGGCTCCAGATCAGCAGCACCGCCCAGTGCTTGACCTCCTCGTAGGCCGAGGGACGCAGCCTGAACCAGCCGTCGACCAGCAGCAGGATGCCGGCCACGACGATCACGGTGCCGGCGATCTTCGCCGGCGTCGAGTCGAGCCGGAGGGCCCGCATCGGACCCCACCACGGCGAGTTCTGGGGCAGATAGGCCGGTGTCAGCGAACCCAGCAGGATGAGGACGGTGCCCGCGAGGCCCCGCTTCACGGCACGGAGCCGCCACGCGTCGGCGAGGTCGGCCCAGCGCTGCCGAACGTCCAGCATGCGCCTCCCTCCGTCCGCCGACCAGCGTAGCGGTCGCGCTCCCCGGGCCGACAGGCGTTGTGACACCGAGGCGGGCCCCGGTCGCGCGGTCGTCCGCGGCGCCCGGCGGGGTTAGGGTGACGCCATGCGCGGGTGGGACTGGTACGGGGACGGGTCCCTCGTGCTCGTCGACGTGCCGCTGGCCTGCTGCGCCCTGGAGGTGGCCGCGGCGATCCCCACGGGAGCGGTCGCCGTCGAGTGGGACGCCCCCGCGCTCCGACGCGTGGTCACCGTCTCCGGCACGGTCACCCAGGCCGTCGCTCACGACGTGGCCGCGTGTCTCGAGCGGGTGCGCGCGCTGGGAAGTCCGACCACGGTCGTCGCGTTCGGCGCCTGCACCGGGGGCGGTGGGCCCTACTGGGACGGGTACGCCGTGCTCAAGGGCCTCGACCAGGTCACGCGAGTCGACGCGATGGTGCCGGGCTGCCCACCCACCCCTGCGGCGCTCTCGACCCTCGTCGACGAGGTTCGGAATGCCTGACGAGGTGCGGCGGGTCGAGGCCGCGGACTGGGTGTCCGGCGTGGCCGCAGCGCTGGCTCAGGGGTGGTGCCACCTCGACTGGCTCGGCGTGGTCGACGAGTGGGGACGGGCGGCCGACCTGCGGGTGGTGCTGCGGCTGCTCGAGCCCGCGTCGGCGGCCGGACTCCGCATCGAGACGCTGGTGCCCCGGGCCGAGCCCGTCCTCGACTCGCTGGGCACCCTCCTCGCCGGCGCCCGCTGGCACGAGCGCGAGGCGAGCGACCTCTTCGGAGTGCACTTCACCGGGGGCGACGACCGTCCGCTGCTGGTTCCTGCCCCGGGAGCGGCCGGTGAGCTGCGGGAGTGGCCCCTCCGTAAGGACGCGGTCCTCGCCGCTCGCGTCGCCCTGCCCTGGCCCGGAGCCGCGACCGGCGACGACACCACGCGTCGCCGGCTGTCGCCCCCGGGGGTGCCGGCTCCGGAGCAGTTCGGCGCCCGTCCGGCCGACGCCGGGCCCCTCGACGCCGCCGCCCTGCTGGCTCCCCCGAGGCGACGGCGATGAATCCCGACGGCTCTCAGGACCTGTCTCCCGGCGCCCCTCGTCCGGACCCGGAACCTCCGCCCGAGGCGCCCCGGGCGAGGGGGGAGACTCGTCACGTCTCGATCGCCCTGTCGGTGCCGGACTGCACGAGCTGCGACATCTGCGTGGTCGAGTGTCCCGCCTGGTGCATCGAGCTGGAATCCCACTCCGAGGCGGTGCCCGACCTGCCGCCCGGCGCCCGCGCCCGCACCCACCGCGTGCTCGACTCGTTCACCATCGACTACGGACGGTGCCTGTTCTGCGGCATCTGCATCGAGGAGTGCCCCTTCGACGCGCTGGCCTGGTCCGAGGTCGCCGAGCCGACGGCGTCCGGGCGGCACGACCTCGTGCGACCCTTGACCGGTGCTCGCCGGTCCGGGGCGACGGCGCGCCCGTCTCGCCTTGTCGAAGGACTCGTTTCCCCCGACTAGGCTGCTACCTACGTTTCAAGGGGTCAGGAGGCTTGGGCAAGTGACAAAGGTCACGCAGCTCGACCGCGTTGTCATCCGATTCGCCGGCGACTCCGGCGACGGCATGCAGCTCGCGGGCGACCGGTTCACGTCCGAAGCCGCGCTGTTCGGCAACGACATCGCGACGCTCCCCAACTTCCCCGCGGAGATCCGGGCACCGGCCGGAACCCTGCCGGGGGTCTCCAGCTTCCAGCTCCACTTCGCCAACTTCGACATCTCGACCCCGGGTGACCGGCCCGAGGTGTTGGTCGCCATGAACCCGGCGGCCCTGAAGGCCAACCTGCGTGACGTGCGCAAGGGCGGCATGTTGATCGTCGACACCGCCGACTTCTCACCCCGCGCGCTCGCGAAGGTCGGCTACTCCAGCGATCCGCTGGCCGACGGTTCCCTGGCCGACTACCAGGTCGTCGCGCTCGACCTCACGGCGATGACGGTCGAAGCCGTCAAGGAGTTCGGACTCGGCCGCAAGGACGCTGCCCGTACCAAGAACATGTTCGCCCTGGGCCTGCTGACGTGGCTGTACGGGCGTCCGACCACGGGCACGGAGGGGTTCCTGAGCTCCAAGTTCGCCTCCAAGCCCGAGATCCGCGACGCCAACGTGACCGCCTTCCGCGCGGGCCACGCCTTCGGTGAGACGACCGAGGTGTTCGCGGTGCGCTACGAGGTGTCGCCCGCGCCCATGCCGGCGGGGCGCTACCGGCAGATCAACGGCAACACCGCCATGGCCTACGGACTGATGGTGGGCGCCCAGAAGGCCGCGATGACGCTGTTCCTCGGCACCTACCCGATCACGCCGGCGTCCGACATCCTGCACGAGCTGAGCAAGCACAAGCGGCACGGCGTGCTCACCTACCAGGCAGAGGACGAGATCGCCGCGATCGGTGCCGCCCTGGGGGCGTCCTACGGCGGCAACCTCGGTGCCACCTCGACCTCCGGACCCGGCCTCGCCCTCAAGATGGAGACCATCGGGCTCGCGGTGATGACCGAGCTGCCGCTGGTCATCGTCGACGTGCAGCGTGCCGGACCGTCCACCGGCATGCCCACCAAGACCGAGCAGGCCGATCTGCTGCAGGCCTGCTTCGGCCGCAACGGCGAGTCGCCCGTGCCGGTGCTGGCGCCCCGCTCTCCCGCCGACTGCTTCGACACGGCCATCGAGGCCTGCAGCATCGCGGTGCGCTATCGCACCCCGGTGATCGTGCTGTCGGACGGCTACGTGGCCAACGGTGCCGAACCGTGGCCGGTGCCCGACCTGTCGCTCATCCCCTCGATCGACCCGGACTTCGACACCGAGCCCAACGCCGTGAAGGAGTCCGGCGAAGCCACCCACTTCCCCTACCGCCGCGATCCCGAGACCCTCGCCAGGGCCTGGGCCATCCCCGGCACCCCCGGCCTGGAGCACCGGCTGGGGGGCATCGAGAAGAACGAGTCGGGCGGCATCAGCTACGAGCCCGAGAACCACGACCGCATGGTGCGGCTGCGGGCCGACAAGGTGGCCGGCATCGTGCGCGACATCCCCGACCTGGAGATCGACGACCCGTCGGGTGCCGCGCGGGTGCTGCTGTTGGGCTGGGGCTCCACCTACGGCCCCGTCCGGGCGGCCGTCCGCAACCTCCGGGGCCGCGGGTTCTCGATCGCCCAGGCGCACCTGCGCCACCTCAACCCGTTCCCCGCCAACCTCGGCGACGTGCTGCGGGGCTACGAGCGGGTCGTGGTGCCGGAGATGAACCTGGGCCAGCTCTCGATGATGCTGCGCGCCCGCTACCTGGTCGACGTCCGCTCCTACTCGCGGGTCCGCGGACTGCCGATCTCCAACGAGGAGCTGACGGCCGACGTCATCGCCCTCCTCGCCGAACTGTCCGGGCCTCATCCTCAGCAGGGTGAGCCACTCTTGGAGGAGAAGCCGTGACCACCACCGACCCCACCCTCGGCGACCGGCAGGGGTACGCCGGGCTGGCGGGCGTCCCGCTGTCGCTGACGCCGCTCACCCGCAAGGAGTTCACCAGCGACGCCGAGGTGCGCTGGTGCCCGGGCTGCGGCGACTACTCCATCCTGGCCACCTTCCTCGGGGTCATGCCCGACCTGGGCATCACCCGTGAGAACACCGTGATCGTGTCGGGCATCGGCTGCTCGTCGCGGTTCCCCTACTACGTCGACTCCTACGGGCTGCACTCCATCCACGGGCGGGCGCCGGCGATCGCGTCCGGGCTGGCGATCACCCGGCCGGACCTGTCGGTGTGGGTGGTCACGGGTGACGGCGACGCGCTGTCCATCGGCGGCAACCACCTGATCCACACCATCCGGCGCAACATCAACCTCACCATCCTGCTGTTCAACAACCGCATCTACGGCCTCACGAAGGGTCAGTACTCGCCCACGTCCGAGCAGGGCAAGGTCACCAAGTCGACTCCGCTCGGCTCCCTCGACACTCCCTTCAACCCGCTCTCGCTGGCGCTCGGCGCCGAGGCCGGGTTCGTGGCGCGCGCCGTCGACTCCGACCGCGCCGGACTGACCGAGGTGTTGAAGGCGGCCGCGAACCACCGCGGCACGGCGCTGGTCGAGATCCTGCAGAACTGCCCCATCTTCAACGACAACGCCTTCGACGCCGTCAAGGGCAAGGCGGCCGACGAGGGAGTCATCCCGCTGCGCCACGGCCAGCCGGTCGTCTTCGCCGGGGGGCGTCTCGGCGTCGTGCGCGATCCGGCGACGGGCGTCCTGTCGGTGGCGGAGGTCGCCGAGGTGGGTCTCGACAACGTGCTGGTGCACGACGCCCACCGCGCCGATCCGTCGATCGCCTACGCCCTCACCCGGCTCACCGACTCCGGGGTGCTGCACCGGGCGCCGATCGGCATCTTCAGGGATGTCACCCGCCCCGCCTACGATGACCTCGCACGCCAGCAGGTCGCGACGGCTCGCGGCGAGGGTTCCGACAGCGACGGGCTCCAGCGGCTGGTCACCGGACAGGAGACATGGTCGGTCGGCTGACCGAGGGGAGATGGACCGTGACCGACGCCGGGCCCCGTTCACCGTCCACCCCCGTGCGGGCGACGCCGTCCGACGACGGCACGGTCCTGCGGCCGCGAGGCCCGGCCTCGGGCGTCGAAGGGACCGTGCTGCGTCCCCGCGGGGCCGGGCAGGCAGGGTCCGGTGCGCCCGGCGACGTGTGGGGTGCCACGCACCTGAGCCCGCCACCGCCCGGCTCCTGGTCGCCGCCGGCACCGCCGACGGTGGAGTCCCTGCTCGGCGACGATCCCGGCGACCGCACGGTCTTCGCCCCTCACCTCGACGTGCCGCGTGCGGTGTTCGGTTCGGGCAACGCGGGCGAGTCGCGCTTCGCGCCGCCCGACGAGCGTCCCGGGGTGCCGGACATCGAGCCACCAGCAGAGCGCTTCGCCCCGGAGCCGATCCCGGGTGGCCCGACCGATCTCCCGTACGGCGGACGTTTCGAGGCGCCGGCCGCGGCGGCGGCGTCGGGAGGGGTGAGGCGGCGTCGCCTCCCGCGGTGGCTCGTGGCGACGGTCGGTGTCACCATCCTCGCGCTCGTCGCGGGAGCGACGTGGTGGCGGTTCCTCCGTCCGACGGTGGTCGACCCGGCCATCGTGGTCCCCACGTCGGCTGCCCCGGTGGACAAACCGAAGGTCTCCAGGCCCGACGACGCCGTTCGCGGCTATCTCGAGGCACTGCGCGACGGCGACATCGCCAAGGCTCTCTCCTACGGTCCCGTCGGTCCCGGGTCGCAGGTGCTGCTCACCCCGGCGGCGGCGCGGGAGGCGAAGGCCAGGGCGCCGATCGCCAACGTCGACGTACCGGCCGTCTCGGGCACCACCAGCGTGGTCCGGGCCCGCTTCACCATCGGCACCGAGGCCGTCGATCGTACGTTCGGCGTGTCGAAGACCGACGACGGGGGCTGGCAGCTCACGAAGTCGACGACCACCGTGCAACTGTCGGCCAAGCGCAGCCCACGCGTGCCGCTGCTCGTCAACAAGCAGGCTCTCGACAACGTGGCCGTGCTCGAGCTGGTGCCCGGCGCCTATCACTTCGAGACCGGCCTGCCCTTCCTCCGCTACGTCAGCAGCACCGACCTGCGGGTTCAGAGTCTCGACTACAGCGAGCCGATCCAGGTGCTCAACCTCGAGCTCACCGACGAGGGCAGGGCGGCACTGCTGCAGCAGGGGCAAGCGTCGATGCGCGCCTGCCTCGAGCAGCCGGTGCTGAGCCCGCCCAACTGCCCGTTCGGCTTCAGCGCACCGCAGCAGGTCACGTCGATCCGCTGGACCCAGACGAAGGACCCCTGGCCCGGCGCCCAGTTCACCTTGACGCGTGAGGACGCCGCCGTCGCCGAGGCCAACTTCACCATCTCCCTCAACGCGTCGGTGGACTACGCCAACGGCAGCACGTCCGAGCGCAACCCTTACGAGGGTGAGGTACGGCTGACGGCCGACATCACCCGGCTGCGCGCCCAGGACATCCAGGTGCGGTGGTCGGAGGCCCGCCGCTGAGGCTCGCCGGCTTGGCTACCATCGACCCCGTGACCGCTCCCCTTGACCTGTCCCTGATCGACCCCGCCGTCCGAGTCCAGGACGACCTGTTCCGCCACGTGAACGGCCGCTGGCTGGCACACGAGCAGATCCCGGCCGACAAGTCCGGCTGGGGGGCGTTCTACGAGCTGCGCGAC
>Ga0073899_10000325_pt1 | contig 43504 bp, 38 predicted proteins | sample KloWWTmetaKNB5Ph_FD_88975 | JGI IMG/M metagenome (GOLD analysis project Ga0073899, IMG submission 88975) | Active sludge microbial communities from Klosterneuburg, Austria, studying microevolution and ecology of nitrifiers - Klosterneuburg... | ecosystem: Engineered > WWTP > Aerobic digester >... | reverse complement strand
GCATTGCGGTTTCCGACGCCGGGGCGGGTCAGGCTGGCGCTGATCTGGCTGGCGGTCTACCTGTGGCCGGTCGCGCTCGCCGCGCTGTTCGCGCACCTGGACCGCTTCGACTTTTCACAGGCCCTCGTTCCCGCGTTCTTTGCCGTCGTCGCCCTCATGACCGGGGCCGCGACCTGGTTCCTGGTGCGCCGCCCGTGGCGGCTTCCCGACACCAAGCTGCCGGTACCCGCTGCGGGGGCGGCTTCGGCGACGGCGATCTGGCTCGCGCTCATCGCATGCTTCTTCATGGTCTGGTCGGTCTTGCTGTTTGCAACCGACAAGGGCTTCTCCGCCGCGATCTGGGCCTGGCCGGGAGATCTGCTGACGACGCGGCTGATCGCGGCCATGCTGCTGACCTTGTCGGTCGGCGCCTGGATCACCCGCCACGACGCCGACCTGTCCGGCCTGATGCTGGGCGCCATCACAATCTATGGGCTGACGGCTGTCACCGCCCACACGGTCAATGCAGCGATGGGACGGCCGTTCAAGATCTCCTATTGCGTCGCCTTCGGCATCGCCGCGATCGTGTCGACCGGACTACTCATCGCCCGTAGCCGCGGACACCGGATGCCGACCTCCAGATCGGGGTGACCGCTCAGGCGACCCGGCGGCGGTTCTTGCCCGCGCGCTTCGCCTCGCACTGCGCCAGGTCGGCCCAGTCGAGCGCCTTGCGAGCGGTTCGCCGTTGCGGTAGGCGGTGAGGCTCGCCGAGAAGGTCACGAAGATCTGCTTGTTCTCGGTGCCACGCCCGCGGCTGCACCCGAGTGGCTGACCGGTTAGCCGCCTGTCGACAGTTGCGGCTGGTGGCCCCGACCCGGTGTCTACCGGGGTCGCCGCAAGCTGACTTTGGCTTTGTCGCGAGGCGGCATAAGCTGGCGGGGACCGCGCACCGAAGGTCAACTTCCTGGCCCTGCCGCTTACTCACGCTGCCGACCCTGAAGAGACACTCGCCTTCTCGACTCCATCGCTCCAAAGCTGCCGGCCAGACTTTTGCACGGCCCCCGAAAGGGTGCCCGCGGCGCCGAACGGTGGTCGGCGCATCGCTTCTACCGACACCGTAGCGGTGGTCCCGGCGCGCACCGCTAGCGGCTTCAAACGGCACAGTGCAGCGCGGTAGCCTTCACGTCGCGACACGCAGGACGAGCTTGCCGAGCACCCGGTTCGAAACCAGCGCGCGCATTCCGTCCGCTGCCTCCTCGAGCGGGAAGGTGCGGCCGACTGCGGGCGTCACGCCCGGCTGATCGAGGATGTGGGCAAGCGCCTGCAGCGGTTCCGGCTTCACGAAGCCTGCCAGCATCGCCAGCCGCTGCTTCAGGAACATCGACCACAGCACTGCGCGCAAGGTGCGCCCCATACCGCCGACGAAGCGGTCACCATCTTCGCCGCCGCCCAGCACCAGCGTCCCCTGCGGCGCCAGCGCCTTGCGCAGGACGCTCAAGGGTCGGTTCCCCGCGAAGTCGAGGATCACATCGAAGCGGCCATCCGTGGGCAATGGGACCTTCGTGTAGTCGATGACCGAGGTGGCGCCGAGCGCGCGCACGAACTCAACCTTCGAGGTGCTGCACACCGCGGTGACGTGGGCGCCGAAGTGCCGTGCGAGTTGCACGGCCCACGAGCCGACGCCGCCACCGGCACCGATCACGCACACCGACTGCCCGGGCTTCACCTTCGCCACATCGCGCAGGCCGATGAGCGCGGTCACGCCGGAAATCGCCGCAGTCGCCGCCTGCTCGAAGCTCAATCGTTCGGGCTTGGCGCAGAGTTGATCTTCACGAGCACAGGTGAACTCTGCGAACGTGCGCGACGATGCGCCGAACACCGCGTCTCCGATTTTGAAGCGCGTCACCTCGGCACCGACGGCCTCGACCACGCCACTCACGTCCATGCCGAGCACCTGTTGCTTCGGCTGGGTCAGACCCGTGGCAAGGCGCATCGCGTATGGCCTGCCCGTCATGAGATGCCACTGGCCGCGGTCGAGGCCGGCGGCCATCACGCGGATCAGCACTTCATCCTTCTGCGGCACCGGGCGCTCGAGCCTCTTGATCCGGAGCACGCCGGTGTCGCCGTACTCCGGGCGGACGACGGCCTTCATCAGCATGACAGGCGCGCTCATCGGAATTCGAGGCTCCGCGGAGCTTGCTCGCCGCGAGCGCGGATCAGCATGAGCCCGGCCACGAGCACCGCCGCGGTCACGTCGAAGCTCATGCCGCCCATCGGCGACGGCAAACGCCAGGTAGTACGAGGTGACCGCGATGGCCACGGCGGGATAGAACACGCGATCACGGTCCATGCCCAGCCCCGCGGCGGCGCCGCAAAAGATCAGCGCGAGGGTGATTCCGACGATGTATTCCATGGTTTGATCTCCTCGGCTCAAGGTACGAGGTGCCGCAGGTCTTCGGGCACCGGCATCGGCTTGAAGGCGCTGACGCACGCTCGCCCGCTGTTGCCTCTTGGAACCCACAGCCGGGAGAACAGGACCGAGGCCAGCATGCGCGGAGCCTGGCCGGCGACCTCTCGCCAATCGCGCCGGCGCCACCCCGCCACCAACATCAGCCAATGCACATGGGTGTGCCTTAGGGTCATGCGCTGCGAGAGCACATGTGCCCGCTCGAGGTGAGCAATGCACACCTCGAACTTGCCGGTGGCCAGTGCCGCGCGAGCCCGTGACAGTTCTTCCTCGTAGATCTCGTCCATGTCAGCGCCTTTCGAACCTGTGCGACGGCACCGCGCCATCGCTGCCGAGCACGATCGTCGACCACGGAGCCTGCGCACAGCCACTTGCGACCAGACGCCTCCTTCAGTCCGGCAAGGGTCCGGAACCACGCTCGAACGGTAGGCACCAGCGACGAGCTGCAAAGACGAGCGGGCTCGATCCGGCTCGGGGCAGGCCTTCGACCACTGGGTCGAGTTGCGCGACCGGTCCGGCACACGCGCAGACGGCTCGTCGCAAACGCCTGTCGGGAACGGGTCGTCGCGCCGAAAGTCGTCCATCGATGACATCCCGTCGTCGAGCCACCAAGGAGATCCACCATGAACGAAACGAAGCAATCCACCCCCTGCACCTGCACGATCTGCCCCGGTGCGGCGTGTACCTGCGGCTGCCAGACGGTTGCCGCCCAGGCCGTCACCCAAGCCGCCTGCGTCTGCGGCCCGCAATGCCAATGCGGCCAGGCCTGCAACTGCGCCAAGTCCTGATCCGCGCAGTGCCGAAGGCCATGCCGGCGGCGAGGGGCGACCGAAGCGCCGGCGCCCGATGACCTCGTGTAGCAGTTCAACGTTCGGGAGTTCCCTATGAAAACCTTCGCACTTGCCTTCCTCGGTGGCATCTTCGGTGCCCTCCTGATGGACCTTACCGAAGCCGCGATGGCCAAGATCGGCATCCGCAGCGGCGTCAACATCGCCCTGGTCGGCCGCTGGTGCCTGGGCCTGACGCGGGGGCGCCTGGCCCACGCCGACATCCAGGCGTCGCCGCCCCTGCCGTGCGAGGCCGGTGTGGGTTGGGCCTTCCATTTCCTCATCGGCGGCGGCGGCGTGGCGCTCTTCTACCCCGCCGCGTTGCTGGCCACGGGCGCGCCTTTGCCCGATCAGCCCCTCCTGGACGGACTGATTTTCGGCCTGGCCACGTCGGTCTTGCCCTGGTTCGTGCTTCTGCCGGCATTCGGCTGGGGCTGGTTCGGTCGGCGCGGCCCCCGCGGCGCCAATGCCTTGCTCGCGAGCCCGCTCTCGCACATTCCCTATGGCCTGGGGATCGGCGCCGTCATGGCAGTCGGGAGCGGGTTCCGGTAGTCCGACATCGCAGCCAAGCCCAGCCGTGGATACCGTTCGGTCGAAGGAATCGACAGCTCATGGACAAGCCCTTCCTTTCGCCCCCACCGCCGCTTGGCGGTGGACCACCCTGGCCCTACAGTGGATCAGCCCCCTCAGGTTGCAGCACCCTTGCCCTCGATGTCTCCGTCAAGCACACCCCTCGCCAGCCCCTGGCCAGAACGACTCAAAGGCGCGTTGCCGGTCATCGGCGCCGCTGTCGCCTTCTGGGCCCTGGCCTCGACTCTGCTGTACGTCCTCGTCCCCGGACTCGAAACCTATCCGCGCCTGCTGGTATTTCATGAATGCGTCGGCCTGACGATGATGGCGTGCGTGTTTGTTCTGCTGCGGTCGCACCGGTTCGACCGATTCAAGCCGGCGCTGCGTTGGCTGCTGATCGGCCTGATCGCGATTCCCGTGGGCTACTTCCTGGGACACCAGTTCGCGTTCGTGGCGCTGGCTGAACCGATGCGCATGGTCGGACATCAGCAGATCAGCCTGATCCCGATCCTCTTCACCGTGCTGGCGGGCGGCATCGCTCTGAACTACTTCGCGACCCGGGAAACGCTGGCCAGGGAAGCGACGGCACGCTCCGAGGCGCAGCGCCTGGCCGTCGAAGCGCAGCTGCGGCTGCTTCGGGCTCAACTCGATCCGCACATGCTCTTCAATTCGCTGGCCAATGTGCGTTCGCTGGTGCGCGAGGATGTCGACCGCGCGGAGTCGATGATCGACCAGCTGATCGTCTACCTGCGCAGCGCACTGGCCGCTTCGCAGACCGAGTCAGTGGCGCTCAGCCGCGAGTTCACGCAGCTGCGCGCCTACCTGGACATCATGGCCTTGCGCATGGGGCCGCGCCTGAGCTACCGGCTCGATCTGCCCGCCGCGTTGGAGCGCACCGAGGTGCCGCCGATGCTGCTGCAGCCGCTGGTCGAGAACGCCATCAAGCACGGCCTGGAGCCGAAGGTCGGCCAAGGCAGCATCGAGGTGGTGGCGCGAGCCCTGCCCGGAGGCATCGAGATCCGCGTGAGTGACAGCGGCCTGGGACTGCCACCCGACGAGGACGGCGATCGCCCGGAGCTCTCCGCGCGGCCTGCCAACACCAGCTACGGGCTGCAGCATGTGCGGGACCGTCTGCGCGTCCTCTATGGTCACCGTGCCCGCCTCTACCTCGAACGCCGTGACCCCACGGGCGTCAGCGCCGTTGTGTTCATTCCGACCTGATCCGTCTCACGCCGAGGAGACCCGCATGACCCCGAGCCGCCCGCCGACTGCAGTCATCGCCGAGGACGAGCCCGTCCTCGCTCGCACCCTGACTCGCCTGTTGGAGCAGGTGTGGCCCGAGCTTCGCATCGTCGGCGTGGCCGACGACGGCCTGAAGGCAACCGAACTGGCGCTGGCGTCGCTGCCCGACGTGATGTTCCTCGACATCAAGATGCCCGGCCGCACGGGGATCGAGGTCGCCGAGGTGGTGGCCGACGACTGGCCAGACGACCGGGCCGAACCGCTGTTCGTGTTCATCACCGCCTACGACAACTTTGCCATCCCGGCATTCGAGCGCGCCGCGGTCGACTACCTGCTCAAGCCCGCCACGGCCGAGCGCCTGCAGCAGAGCGTGGACCGGCTGAAGTCGAGACTGGCGCAACGGGCGGCATCTCCCCAGGCGGGCGACATGGCGGCGCTGATGCAGCGCATGCAGTCGATCGCCAAACCCGAGGGCGAGTCTGGCGAGCGCATCAAGGTCATCCGCGCCGGCGTGGGCAACACCGTGCGAATGATCCCGGTGGTCGACGTGGTCTGCTTCGAGGCGACCGAGAAGTACGTGAATGTCGTCACGCCGAACGGCGAGGCGCTGGTGCGCATGAGCCTGCGCGAGCTGATGGCGCGCATCGATTCGACCGAGTTCATCCAGGTGCATCGCAGCGTGATGGTCAATTCGAGCGCCATCGTCAGCGCAACGCGCGACGAGAACGGTCACTACAGCCTCGCGGTGCGCGGGCTGCAGCGGCCCTTGAAGGTGAGCCGCGCCTTCGGCCACCTGTTCCGGCCGATGTAGGCGGTCAGGGGCGCGCCCGCTCGAGGGCGAGCAAGCGAACCTGCAGATCCTGGGCATCCACCGCTTGCGCGAGGTACTGCTCTTCGATGCTGGGCGTGCGCCGCCCCGCCAACAGGTTTGCAAGGGTTCTCAGAAGCGTCTTCATGGTCTGACTCCGTCGTGATGGCGAGGCCGACAGCGCGCGCCGATGGGTGACTTGCGTGCCGGCTCGACGACGGGATGCCGTCGATGGACGCCACTCTCGTCGGCCAGACGCATGGCCGATAGCCGCTTGCGACGAAGCGTCGCACGCCTTCCGCAAGTGGGCGATGGCGCCGACCCAATGGCGAGCCGCTGTCGTCTTGCGGGACGTCCAGGCGACCTGGCCCGGCTCGATCGCGCCTTTCAGCAACCCCCGGCGGTGCGCCCACTGATACCGCTCGGTCGACACAGAAAACCGCTGCCGGACACCAGCGCACAGCTGATCGCACTGCGCTGTCGCAGCTGGCGACTGACAACGAAAGTGCGTCCACTGCTTCGCTGCTTCCCGCGGTGGACCAGACCCTCATCGAAACCCTTGACGCTCAAAGGATCCCACCATGAACCGCTTCGCTTCTGCCGCTCTCGCCCTCACCGTGCTCGCCGCAACCGCCGGCTGCATGTCGGCGCCGTCCAACCTCGACCTGTCGCTGACACGGCCGACCGTCGACAACAAGTTCGTCGTCACGCTTCAGCCGCCCGCCAAGCCTGCGGCCATCAATCAGCTGCACAGCTGGCAAGTCCGGCTCGCCTCACCGTCGGGCACGCCCATCGCACACGCGCGCATCAAGGTCGACGGTGGCATGCCGCAGCACGGTCATGGCCTTCCAACGCGGCCGCAGGCAACGCAGGAACTGGCCGACGGCACCTACGTGATCGAGGGCATGAAGTTCAGCATGACCGGCTGGTGGGAAATCAAGCTGGCCATCGACAGCCCCGAAGGAGTCGACAAGGTGACCTTCAACACCGTGGTTGCCGAGGCCGCCGCCGGCCGCTGAAGCCAAGAACGCCCTCTCGAGGAGACGACGATGCGCAGGATCATGAACTCGGTCTGGCTGCTGGGCAGCATCATGGCCATGAGCGCGGCGCTGGTGGTGACCCTGGCGCACGCGGCCCCTTCATCAGGCGACTCCAACGCTCAAGGCTGGAGCAAGGAAGAGCGGGCCGTGCTGGCCTCGCTCAGCCTCAAGCGCCTGCCGCCAGTGCCGGTCGACCCGTCCAATGCGGTCGAACGTTTGCCTGCGGCGATCGAGCTCGGTCGGCGCCTCTTCGCCGACGCGCGCTTCAGCGCCAACGGCGCGGTGTCGTGTGCGAGCTGCCACGACCCCCGCAAGCAGTTTCAGGACGGACTGCCGGTGGGGCGCGGTGTGGGCACGGGCTCGCGCCGAGCCATGCCCATCGTCGGCGCCGGCTACAGCAGTTGGCTCTTCTGGGACGGCCGCAAGGACAGCCTGTGGGCGCAGGCGCTCGGGCCGCTTGAAGACGCAGTGGAGCACGGCGGCACCCGAACGCGCTATGCGCACCTGCTTGCGTCGAACTATCGCAAGGAGTACGAGTCGCTCTTCGGCGCGATGCCGAGGCTCGAAAACCTGCCGCGGGACGCCGGTCCACAGGGGGACGTGGCCGAGAAGGCGGCCTGGGCCGTGATGGATACGGGCCAGCGCGAAGCGGTGTCGCGGGTGTTCGCGAACATGGGCAAAGCCATTGCGGCGTACGAGAAGTCTTTGCGGCACGAAGCGTCGCTGTTGGATCGTTATGTCGATGCCGTCGCAGCCGGCAGCACAGCCGATCGAGGTGTGCTGCAGCCCGGCGAAGTGCGAGGGCTTCGGCTGTTCATCGGCAAGGGCCAGTGCGTCACCTGCCACAACGGGCCGCTATTCACCGACCAGCAGTTCCACAACACCGGCGTGCCGCCCCGCGACCTGGCGCGGACGGACCGGGGCCGTGCTGACGCGACGACCCAGGTGCGTGGCGATGAGTTCAACTGCCTCGGGCCGTTCAGCGATGCACAGCCAACGCAGTGCCAGGAACTCCGTTTCATGGTGGATGACGATCCGACGCTCGTCGGCGCCTTCAAGACGCCGGGCCTGCGCGGCGTGGCGCAGCGCGCGCCGTACATGCACGCCGGCCAGTTGGCCACACTTGAGCAGTTGGTGCGCCACTACATCGCCGCGCCGCATGCCGCCGTGGGGCACTCGGAACTGACACACCGGCATGCAGGCGGCGCTGCCGTCCCCAAGCACGACGAGCGCGCACCCATCGAGTTGACTGATGCCGAGGTGACCGATCTGATGAGCCTCCTTGGTGCGCTCGGTCCCGAGCCGGTTTCGGCCATTGCCGCGCAGTCGGATCCGCGACCCGAGCAAGGCCGTGCCTCACTTCCGATGGGATCCACCGAGTGCAACGACGTGGCCTGTCGCGCCAACAAGCACCTGGGCTACATCGAGTTGCCGCAGTCCGACGGCGGTACGACGACGGTCTTCTATCCCACCCACGCCGCCGAAGCGCCGGTCCAAAAGGGACCCTTCAAGTTCTCCTGGGCCCACGATGCAGACCCCATGCGCGGCAACGGCAGACTCGTCGTCATCTCGCATGGCTCCGGCGGTTCGCCATGGGTCCATGTCGATCTGGCGCGCGTTCTCATCGGCCGGGGCTTCACGGTGGCCATACCGCAGCACGCGGGTGACAACTACCAAGACCTCGCAGAGCCGGGCCCGACGAGCTGGGCCCGGCGCCCGGTCGAGGTCAGCCAGGCCATCGACAGGGTGTCATCCCACGGCAAGCTGGGCCCGCTTCTGCGTCTGGACGCGGTCGGTGTCTTCGGCGGATCCGCAGGCGGCCACACCGCGCTCACGCTGGCGGGTGGCCGCTGGTCACCCAGCCGATTCCGCGACCACTGCCTGCAGAACATCGAGCAGGACTTTTCCTCATGCGTCGGCTTCACCACCTTGCAGCAAGGCGATGGGCTCGACGCGATCAAGGCCTGGGCGGCAAAGCTCGTCATTCGCCTCAGGTTCTCCGACGCCACGCCGCACGGACACATCGACCCTCGCATCGGAGCCGCCATCGCCATGGTTCCCTTTGCGGCCGACTTCGATCCCGAGTCCTTGCGGCAGCCGCAGGTCCCATTGGGACTGGTGATTGCGGACAAGGACGTCAACCAGGTGCCCCGCTTTCATGTGGAGGCCATTGCAGCGGCCTGCGAGCTGCGGTGCGAGGTCCTGCAGCGCCTGGCCGAAGGAGGGCACGGGACCATGCTGTCGCCGATGCCGCCACTCCAGCCGGGCAGTGTGGCGGATAGGCTTCTTGGCGATCTGCCGTCGTTCGATCGTGCGGCCACGATTCCGCGGTTGCATGCCGATGTCGCCGAGTTCTTCGTGCAGCATCTCAGGCCTGCGAGGTAGTGCCTGCCGCCAAGGCCGGCTGGTTGTGTCACCAGATAGCAGCCCGCCGGCGATGACAGCTGGTGGCCGACACCGGTTCTTCGCCTTCAACGTCGTTCGAACGGACAACCTTCGGCCGCCGCTCAACGCCTTGCTGCCGCCTGATCGTTGTTCTTAACGAAAAACCGCCCGAAGTGATGGGCGACGACGACGTGACACAGGAGCAGGCTTTTGCGCATGCGAATGACGTGCTGAAAAGCGCCGTCGGCGGCGCACTTGCCAAGCGAGCGACATCATCCACATCCCGGGCGCAGGTCAGAAGTCGACTTTGAAGACGTCAAGACCGTGATGAGCGTGCCCGTCAAGGCGATGATGGGCATCGCATCCGTGGGTGGCCCTGACCGTGCGACCAAGGTGGCTGACGCGGCCGTGGCCTGCCCGCTGCTGGAAGGCATCGACCTCAGCGGTGCACGCGGCGTGCTGGTGCTGATTGCCGCCAGCAAAGGCTCGTTCAAGGTGGCCGAGAGCCCGAACTTGGAAAGGTCAGCGATGAACACGATTCGTCGTTATGCGTCTGACGACGCCCATGTGATCTACGGCACCGCCTACGATGAAACGTTGGGAAGCCAACTGCGCGTGACCGTCATCGCGACCGGTCTGCCCAACGCCCGGAGGGCAGAAAGTCGCACGCCCCCACTGAGCGTGGTGCAGCCGCAGGCGCAACAGCTGCGCACCGGCACTGACAACCTGCCGATCCTGAACCAGCCGGTGCAAGGGCAACAACCCGGGGCCACCGACTACACCGGGCTGAACACCCCCAGCGTGTGGCGCAACGCGCGTTCACAAGCCGCTGCGAAAGTTGAGGCGTTGTCGAGCAACGGGATGGACGAGATCGAGATTCCGGCGTTCCTGCGCAAGCAGGCGGACTGATCATCAAGGGGCGGTCGGGTTCTGCAGAGAACTGACGACCCGGGAGCCGCGGGGGCGCCCGCGGGCGCCCTTTGTCGTTGGCCCGGGCGCGGACGACGGCACGGTCCGGCCTTTCGCCGCATCAGCGCTGGCAGCCGCCCTGCAGCGTGTAGTCCGGCTGACTGGTACCCAGCAGTCGTTGGTCTCGCGACCATCTGCCGGGGCACCTACGTCCTCAAGAGACGGAACGGCGAATTTCCCCGGACAGCACCCGGAAACAGGGTCAGCGCAGTCTTCTCCGGGTCGAGCTTGAACGCTTCGGCACATGTCGAGGCAATCAGTATGTCCAGGCCCAACGTCGGCTTGAGATCGCGTCCTTCAAACAGGTTTGCCTGAGCCAGGCCCGGCCAATCCGCGAGGATTCGCCCGCCCTGCACCGCCCCACCCACCAGCATGGCAGCCGAAGCCGTGCCATGGTCAGTGCCGCCTGTGCCGTTGGCGGCCACCGTGCGCCCGAACTCGGTGGCGACCAGGACCACGGTTTGCCCCCAGACCGGGCCCAGACCTTCGCGCAGTGCGCCGATGAGGCCATCGAGGCCGCGCAACTGCGCGGCCAGGCGTGCGTCCTGCCCGCTGTGCGTGTCCCAGCCGCTGGTTTCGATCATCGCGATACGCGGGCCGTCCGCACGCGCCAGGAACCCCGCCGCGATCTTTCCGATTGCGGCGGCATTCTGCCGGCTCCCGCCGCCCATCCTTTCGCCCGCCATGCCACGCGCCTCGAGCGCCGATGCCCACAGCGCACGCAGTTGCGGGTCGGGCGCATAAAGCTGTTCCACCCGCATCAGCAGGTCGTCGTTGGCCTGCGGCAAGGTTGATGGCGCATAGGTCGTGACCTCGGCCGCACCTTGAAGCGCCAGAGGCACCGCCGGCGAGAACGCGATCGCTTCCTTGCCGCCGCGGGGCAGCAGGCCCAGCAGGCGGTTCATCCAGCCATCCTTCAACTGGTACGGCGCCTTGCCGCCCGTTTCCAGCACGTTCTGGCCATCGAAGTGCGAGCGGTCGCGATACGGGGAAGCAACCGCGTGCAGGAAGCTCGCTTCCCCCGCCCCATAAAGCTCGCGAAGCTTCGGCAATGCGGGATGCAGGGCGAACGTCCCGTCCAGCTTCAGTGCGGCGGCGGGGTCGATGGCGAGCGCCCCGCGCAGGCTCGCATAGGCCGGCTCCGCGTAAGGGATGACCGTGTTCAACCCGTCGGCTGCGCCGCGCTGGATGATGAAGATGAAGCGACGCTCAGTCGCGGCTTGTGCAAAGACGATCTTCGGTGCGGCCAACAGCGTGGCGGCGCCCAGGAAACTGCGTCGGTCCACGCTCATTCTCATCTCCTCAGGAACTCGGGGGAAACCAACAAGAGGGCGAGGGCCGTGCCTGCGCTCTCTGCGCGGGCAATTGCTGCCGCCGTGGCCTCTGTCAGCGCACCCGGCAGCACGCGTGGCGCCAGGCTGCGCGCGTCGATCGCGTCGCCTGCCTGCTGCGCGAAACGCTGCGCCACTTCCACCCGCCGCATCAACGCATCTGGCGCTGCCCAGGAGGCGGCCGAATCGTTGTATCCCGCGGGCGAGCCCGGCCGCCACACGGGTTGGCCCAGTTGCGTCATCAGGTTGGAAGCCTGCGTGGGCGGCATCGAGCGGCGGCCGAGTGCGCGCAGGCTGGAAATCGACCAGTCCCAGGGCGACTTGAACTTGACGGTGGACGGCTGCCAAGCCTCCGCCGAGGCCACCAGTTCGCGGTAGACACTGACCAGGTCGCCGCCGGTGCGCGTGAAGGTGTCCGCCAGCCTCAGGACCAGCGCCTGGGGCGGATCGTCGGCGACGAAGTGCCGTGCGAGTTTGCGTGCGATGTGAAGGGCGGTGGCGGGTGCGGTGACCAGGTCATGGATCACGGCTCGGGCCTGCTGTTCGCCGTCTTCTGAATAGACCTTGCCCAGGATGGTTCGCGGCCCGGGCTCGTGCAGCGCCGGGACGAAGCGGAACGTGGCGTCACCGCCCGAGCCGTCGCCCGGCAGCGTCCAGCCGGTGAGCGCCCGCGCAAACTCCGTGACGTCTTCCTGTGCATACCCGCTGCGCACGCCCAGCGTATGCAACTCCATGATTTCGCGTGCGAGGTTCTCGTTGAGACCGCGGCCGCGCTGTTGCGCTTCCCTGGCACGAGATCCCATCATGCTTCGCGGGCCGATGGACTGCGCCTGATCGAGGTACAGCATCATGGTCGGGTGCCGGACAACGGCCAGCAGCAAGTCCTCGAAGCGCCCCAGCACATTCGGCCGGATCGCGTCGGCTTCGAACCCGCCGGCCAAGCCCACGATCAGCAGCTTGTCGACCGAGACAGCGAAGTGGTTCGACCAGAAATGCACCAGCCGCTCGACGAACGGCGTCGACGTTTGCAGGGCGCTGCTGGTTCGCGCCCCGACCCCGGCCTGGTACTCCACGCTCCCCTGGCGCAGGTAGGCTTCGCGGATGCTGCTTCGCTGGCCTTCGGGCGCCTGCCGCACCGAGCGCTGCATGGTGTTCCAGGTACTCACCAATGCGGGAGTGCGCGCCAACGGCTTCCACGCTGCAGGCAGGGGCTCGTACGCATCGAACTGCGCGAGAAGCCAGCGTTGGGGGTCGGCGGGTGGTACATCGTCGGGACGGGCACCGAGGCCGAAGCGGTTCAGGGCAAGGGCAGGTGGAGTCATGGGCGAAATTTTTCCACTTCCAGGTGACCCAGGAGATGTCTGGCGCGTTTCTAGAGGGTGAAACCCGGGAAGCGCACACCCGGCGCACCGATCAGACTGAGGTCACTTCAAACGAACGTCGATCCGCCGAAGGGCAAGTTCAGTTGAGGCTTGTGCGACACCTGCCCTCACGCGCAAGCGATCGCCGGTCCTCGTTGCATGCGGGCAGGTGTTGCATAAGCCTTACCGCCGTTGTCGCTGCCGCGCCGGTGCTGGAGATCGACGTCAATGGCTCGCATCAATGGCTCGCCATGGGCGCGTCGCCTGCAGGGCAAGGCCGACATCGTCGGAGCCCCGGGCATTCAAGCAACCGGGCGTTCTTTGCCATCGCCAGAAACAGCACCGCCGAACCGCAGCGCGATGTCGCATTGCACATGGCTGCCAGTCGCCAGGGGCTCACCCCTAAGATGCCACCATGCCCAGCCCGCTCGCGAGACGACCCGTTGCCCTGGGCAAGACGCGCCCGCCGCGGCTGGGCCGGGTGTTCGGTCGCGAGCGGCTGTTCGAGAGGATCGAGGCGAGCCCCAGCGCAGCGATTTGGATCGCCGGGCCACCGGGCATTGGCAAGACGACGCTCGTCGCGTCCTACCTGCAAGCCCGCGACATGCCGTGCCTGTGGCTGCAGCTCGATGCTGGGGATGCCGATCCGGCCAGCTTTGCGCACTTTCTGCAGCTCGCCGCGGCGCCGCCCCAGCCGACCCGCGCACCCTCACCACCCAGCGCCGACGACCTGCGCGACGTGCCGGCCTACGTGCGCCGCTGCGTGCGCCGGCTCGCCGCCGAGCGCCCGCTGCCCTGGGCGTTGGTACTCGACAACCTGCAAGAACTCGGCGACGCGCCAGGGCTGCACAGCGGCATCGCCGCCGCGCTCGCCGAGTTGCCCGAGGGCGCACGTGTGTTCGCCATCAGCCGCGAGCCGCCACCGCCGGCCTATGCACGTGCGATAGCGGGCCAGCAGCTCGAATTCATCGACGAGACGATGCTGCGCTTTGACGACAGCGACGCGCAGCAGCTCGTCGACCTGCACGGCCGTGATTGGCGCGGCGCCGAACTGCGCGAGCTGACCGACGGCTGGGCGGCAGCGATGATCCTGCTGATCGCCGCGCGCACCGAGCTCGGCCCCGGCGCCGCACTGCGCAGCGGCACCGCACGCGAAAGGCTGTTCGCGTTTTTCGCCACCGAGGTGCTGGCGGGCATGAGCACAGCCGATGCGCAGGCCCTGATGTGCATCGCCTTCCTGCCCAGCGCAACGGCAGCCATGGCGGTGGCCGTCAGCGGCGATGCACGTGCCGGCGATTTGCTGGCCGAGCTCACGCGGCGCAGCCTGTTCACCGAATGCCGCGAAGGTACGGTGGCGGCCTACACCTTCCATGCCCTGTTCAGCGAATTCCTGCGCACCCGCGCCGCGGACACCATGGCCGCACCGGCGCTGCGCGCCTTGCGTGTGCAGGCCGCGGACGTGTTGACGGCGCACGGCCAGGGCGACGCTGCGATCGCGCTGTTGCTGGCCGCCGAAGCCTGGCCTGAAGCGTTGCAGCGCATCGACGCGCAAGGCGCCGGGCTGGTCACGCAGGGGCGAACCGCGCTGCTGCGTGATGCGATCCTCGCGGTGCCCGAACCGGCGCGCGATGTGGCGCAAGCCTGGTACTGGCTCGGCCACTGCAGCCTGGCGTTCGACCCCGCGCAGGCGCTGATTCAACTTGAACAAGCATGTGACGGCTATCAAGCAGCAGGTGACGCGGGCGGCGCCTTCTGCACCGCCGCCGCTGCGGCCGATGCCATCGTCTTCATGGGCGCCAGCCTGCAGCCGGTCCAGCGCTGGCTGCCCCTGCTGGAAGCCCATGCCGGCAGCTACCTGGCACAACGTGACGACGAGACCGACCTGCGGGTGCTGCCCGGGCTGCTGGCAGCCTTTGTGCACTGCGCCACCGCGCACGCGCTCACCGCGCCCATTGCCGACCGCGCCGAGCGCCTGCTCGACCAGCCGCTGGGCGCCAGCCAGCGCATCCTGCTCGGCACACTCGCCTACTACCTGCTGTGGACAGGCCAGACGGCGCGGCTCGACCGTGTGCTGCTGAAGGTGGACCGAATGTGTGCCGGTGTCGATGCCGCCCCGGCGACGCTGCTGCGCTGGTACAGCGCGTCGGTGATGATCCGCTCGCTGCGCGGCCAGGTCGATGAAGCGCTGGCCCACGCGCGCCAGGCCCTGGCCGTGACGCACGACGGCCCGGCGCCGATGCGCGGCCGGGCCCACCTGCTGCTGGTACTGGCGGCGCTCGCGGCGCGAAACGCAGCGCTGGCGCGCCTGCATCTGGCTGAATCGGCCGCGCTGCTGGAGCTGCACAACGCCAGCGATTCGACGATCTACGAATTCCAGCGCGGCATGCTGATGCTGCTGGACGGCGACTGGACCGGTGCCGACCAGCTGATGCGTGCCGCCGTCGTCAGCGGCCAGGCCAGCGGCTGGCCGCTGCGCGAGCACATCGCGCTGCTGGGTCAAACACTCGCCGCGACGCAGGTGGGCGCACTGGCCGACGCGCAGACCACCCTGGATGCCGTGCTGGCGCACCCGTTCTACGCCGTCTGTCGCTGGCACCACTGGCTGGCCGCCTTGATCGAGGCCCACCTCGCCGAGCACAGCCACCAGCGCGCCCGTGCGCTCGCCGCCCTGGCGCGTGCTTTTGCGCTGGGCCGTGAGCACGGCTTCGACTTCGGACCGATGCCCTACTGCTGCGGCGACATGATGCCCCGGCTGGCTGCGCTGGCCCTGGCCCACGACATCGATGCGCCGTTTGCGCTGCACCTGATCCGGCGCCATGCGCTTGCCGCACCGGCCGACGCCGGCGCTCACTGGCCGTGGCCGGTGCGCATCCGTTGCCTGGGGTCGTTTTCGATCGAGCGCGACGGTCAGGCCCTGACGCAATCGCGCAAGGAAAGCCGCAAGCCGCTGGACCTGCTCAAGCTGACGATCGCGCTGGGCGGTGTCTCCGTGCGCGCTGACCGGCTGACCGCGCTGCTCTGGCCCGAGGCCGACGGCGATGCGGCACAGAACTCGTTCGACAACGCACTGCACCGCCTGCGCAAGTTGATTGGCGAAGCCTCGCTCGTGATGCAGGCCGGCGCGCTGAGCCTGAACCCGGCCCACTGCTGGACCGATGTGGCTGCGCTGGAAGCGGGTCTGCGCGAAGCCGCAGCCTTGCCTGCCGAGGTGCAGACCGGCGCGGCCGGGGAGGCTGCCGTGAAGGATGCCGCCACCGTGGCCGACCAGGTGCTGGCGCTGTACCAGGGCGACTTTCTGGCTGGCGACGAGGCGCACCCCGACGTGCTGGTCGCGCGGCATCGGCTGCGCGCGGCCTTCGTGCGACACATGGTGGCGCTGGGCGCACTGCTCGAGGCGCGTGGCGAACACGCCGCTGCCGAGCGTGTGTACCGCCGCGTGATCGAGCGTGAGCCGCTGGCCGAAGACATCGTGCGCCGGCTGATCCAGTGTCTGCTCGCTCTGGGCCGCCGCGCCGAGGCTTTTGAGGTTTACCGCCACTGCCGTCAGCAGCTGTCGGTGCTGCTGGGCATCCGGCCCGCGGCCGAGACCGAGGCCCTGGTCGAGACCCTGCGCGATGCCTGAAAGTTGAATCCTTAAGTCATCTCTAGGTGGGTGGCCCTTACGGTCAGTGCCTGCGGGCTCTGCACTTCGGGCGACGGCCCAACACCAGGAGATGACATGTTTGAACGAGCGATTTCACGTCGCAGGTTTGCAGGCGCGCTGGCCGCCCTTCCGGCACTGGCTGCGGTGGCCGCGTTCATGCGGCCAGGCACGGCACAAGCGGCTGCCCTGCCGGCCACGTTGCGCATCCTTTGCACGGGCCCCGCCGGCAGCATTCCGGACATCGTGGCGCGACGTTATGCCGAGCGCCTGACGGGCCGCATCGCAGACCAGGTGATCGTCGACAACCGCGTCGGTGCGGCGGGCCAGTTGGCGGTCGCTGCGCTGCGCCAGGCCAGTGCCGATGGCACGACGATGCTGCTGGCTCAGGGCGCGGTCGCATCCGTGTACCCGTTTCTCTATGCCAAGCTCGCCTACGACGCGGCGGTCGACCTGAAACCGGTGTCGCTGGCCGCCGAAGCGACCATGGGCTTGGCCGTCGGACCCGCGGTGCCGGTCAGCGTCACCACGCTTGGAGAGTTCGTCGCGTGGGGGCGCCTCAACCCGAGCCTGGCGAATTTCGCCTCGCCGGGCACCGGCACGCTGCCGCATCTGCTGGGCGCGGCCTTCTTCCGCGAGGCCGGGGTCGCTTGGCAGCATGTCCCGTACCCCGGTGGGCCGCCGGCGCTGCTCGACCTGATGGGCGGGCGCATCGCTGCGCTGGTGCTGCCCGAGGGGCTGCTGCGGCCCCACCTGGCAGCGGGCCGGCTGCGTGTGCTGGCAACGTCGGCAGCTGCACGCAGCGCCTATCTGCCTCAGGTGCCGACCTTTGTCGAACAAGGCTGGCCGAGCCTGGTGATGCAAGAGTGGTTCGCCTTCTTCATGCCGGGCGCCACGCCGGCAGCCAGCCTGGAAGCGGCGTCGTTGGCCGTGCAGCTGGCGGCGGCCGACACGGGGGTGAAGTCGACCTTCGCCGACGCCGGCATGGTTGCCGCGGCCAGCACGCCGCTGGCGCTGGCCGGGCGCATCACCGCCGAGCAGGCGTATTGGCAAGGCGTCGTGCGCGCCACCGGCATCCGGGCAGCGTCATGAGTGCGTCCGTGAATGTGTTTGAGAGCACATCCGTCGGCGCAGCCCTTGCAGAACCCCCACCGCACCCCTGGGACGACGCCGCGCAAGGCTGGAACCACCACACCACAGCGATCCGTACCTGGCTGCACGACGCCACTGCGGCCATGCTCGACGCCGCGCAGCTCACACCGGGCGCACGGGTGCTCGACATTGCCGCCGGTGCCGGCGACCAGACGCTGGACATCGCCCAGCGCATCGGCCCGGGCGGCGCGGTGCTGGCCACCGACATCTCGCCACGCATCCTGGCGCTGGCGCAAGCCCGCTTGCGCGCGGCCGGCATCACCTGCGCAGCCACGCGCGCGGCTGACGCGCAGGCGCTCGACCTGGCCGGTGCGAACTTCGATGCCGCCGTCTGCCGGCTCGGCCTGATGTTCTGCACGTCGCCGCTGCAGGCCCTGCAGGGCATCCACGCGGCGTTGCGGCCAGGCGGTCGCTTCAGCGCGCTGGTGTTCTCGCAGCCGCAGGCCAACCCCTGCCTGGTGATCCTGGCGCGCACCGCCCAGCGCCATGCCGGCCTGCCGGACCGCAACCCCTACGAACCGGGCAGCCTGATGAGCCTGGGCCAGTCTGGCGTGATGCCACGGCTGCTGCACCAGACCGGGTTCACCGACATCGCCGTGCAGCCGATGGCCGCGCCGTTTGTGCTGCCTTCGGTGCAGCACTACATCGACTTTGTGCGCAGCTCGGCGTCACCGGTCATGCAGATGTTGAAGGCGCTGCCAGCGGCCGCGCAGGCCGCCGCGTGGGACGAGATGCGCGCGCAGCTGCAGGTGTTCTCGACGCCCCAAGGCTGGGCCGGACCGAACGAACTGTTGATCTGCTCGGCCACGGCCGGCATCAACGAACCGCCGAGCCCCACTTGACACGGAGCACCCACACGATGTGCCACGACACCCTGGTTGGTACGCACCGCCTTGGCATGGGCGGCCAGCGCCCCGCTGGCGCTCGGTTCACTGACCTTTGGTGACGCCCACGCTGCGCCGGTGCTTTGGACCGGCCAGGGCACGTCCGCCTTCTGGAGCGATGCGCTGAACTGGTCGCCACAAGGCGCGCCAGCCGATGGCGACAACCTCGTCTTCAGCGCCGCGCCGCTGCGCACCAGCGGCGCGCTCGACCTCGCACGTTCCTTCGGTTCGCTGACCTTCAGCGCCGATTCGCCCCTGTACACCGCGCTCGTGCTGGGCGGCGGTGCGCAGCTGGCGTTTTCAGGGCTCGGTATCCGCGCCTTCAACGCCGTCGTCGGTACCGCCATCGGGTACCAGCGTTTCGTCGCCGAGGCGGGCAGCGCGGGCGGCACGGTGCTGTTCACCGGCAGCTCAGGCCTCAACGTGGGCAGCGGCGAGTTCTGGCGCGCCATCGACATCACGGCCCGGGGCGGTGCGGCCGTGGGTGCGACCGGCGGCCACATCGTGTTTCAGGACCGCTCGACGACCGGTGGCTCGACCTTCGACCTGCTGCGAGCCGACGGCGCCAGCATGGCGGGCGCAACCGGCGGCGAGATCATCTTTCGCGACACCGCAAGCGTCACACGCTTGACGTCGGTGGTTGTGGGCGGCGGCACTTCCGCAGGCGCGTTGGGCATGGCACCTGGCGGGCGAGCCAGCTTTCAAGGAACAGCGCAGAACACGGGCGGTGTGGCGGTTCAGGCAGGGCAGTCCGGTGGCCTGGGCGGGCGTGTCGACATCGGCGAGAACGCCGTCATCCTCGGCACGTCGAGCCTCTATGCCGAGGGCGGCACCTCGGCGCTGGCCGGCTCGGAGGCGGTGGTGAGCTTTCGCGGCGACGCGCGCTTCATGGGCTCGGCCTACCTGAACGCCGGCACAGCGGCCGGCGCCAACGGCGGCCGCATCGACTTCTTTGACCGCGCCAGCCACGACACCACCGGCTTCGCGTCAGGCTTGGTCCCCATCTACAACGTCGGCGCGGTGGTCAGCGGCGCCAGCGGCGGCGCGCTGGTCTTCCACGACGATGCCGCCATCCGCGGCGCGCATCTGGTCATCGCCAACCAGACCGCCGAGTTCCTGGCGCCCGGCGCTTTGGCCGGCAGCACCAGCTTCCTGGACCGTTCTCGCGCCGGGCAGGTGACCTTCGACAACGCGGGCGCGGGCGGCGCGGGCGCTGCTGGCGGCGCCACCACCTTCAGGCACCAGTCCCATGCCGAGAACGCGAACATCACGTCGTTCGGCGGTGTGGCCAACGGTGCGGGCGGCGGCAGCACGCGGTTCAGCGACAGTGCGAGCGCTGGCTCGGCCAGCCTGCACAACGCCGGCGGCAGCGCGGCCGGGGCGCTGGGTGGCACCACTGAGTTCCAGCACACCAGCCGCGCCGGCGCGGCAACCATCGTCAATGCGCCTGGCGAGGTGGCTGGCGCTGCGGGCGGCGTCACCACATTCTCGGTCGCTGCCGGAGCCGGCAACGCCTTCATCAGCAACGAGACCAACCTCAGCGCCGCAGGCGGCGGGCGTGGCACGACGTTTTTCAAGGATGCGAGCTCGGCGCAAAACGCAAGCATCGACAACCAAGGCGGCATCCAGTCGATCAACGGGTTCACCGTCTTCTCGCAATCTGCCACGGCAGGCAGCGCCCACATCACCAACTTCGGCGGCCGTGCGGCCGGTGCTGGCGGGGGCCACACGCAGTTTCTCGACCGTTCGACAGCGGCAAACGCCACCGTGGTGATGGCCGGCGGCGGCGTCAGCGGCGCGCTGGGTGGGTCCACGAACTTCTTCGCTGACGCCAGCGCTGGCAGCGCCACGCTGGATGTGCGCGGCGCCACGGTGGTGGGCGCCGCGGGCGGCAGCGCCCGTTTTGCGGGCCAGGCCAGCGCCGGTCGATCGACGGTGCTGGTCCAGGGCGCACAGGTCAACAGCGTCGCCGGCCCGGAAGGCGGCATCGTCAGCTTTGCGTTCGACGCGTCGGCGGGCCAGGCGCACTTCAGCATTGGCGGCAACGAATTTGCGTTCGGCAGCCCAGGTCGGGTGCAGTTCGAGGACGCCGCGACCGCAGCCGACGGGAGCTTTGCGACGCTGGCCGGTGCCACCAGCGGCGGCCGCATCAGCTTCACCGGCACCGCATTCCGCACCGCCAGTGCCGGCCGTGCGTCGATCATCAACGGCTCGCGCTTGCCCGGGTCGGTGAGCACGGGCGATGACTTCGGGGGTGCGACGCTGTTCCTGGCGCACAGCAGTGCCGAGCGGGCTGCCATCACCAACGCAGCGGGCGCAACGGCCTTTGGTGCGCAGACGGTGTTTCGCGCCAACAGCACGGCCGCCGACGCGGTGATCGTCAATGCCGGCGGCCTTGCCGGTGACAGAGGCGGCATCACCTTCTTCAACGACACCGCCAGCGCTGGCCGGGCCGCCATCACCAACCACGCGGGTGCGCTGAACGCGAGCGGCATCACGCTGTTCGACGGCACCGCCAGTGCAGCGCAAGCCACCCTGACGGCGGGTGGCGCAACAAGCCATGGTGATGTCGGCGGGCGGGTACTCTTCACCGCCGTGTCCACCGCAGCGCAATCGACCTTGGTCGCCGACGGCGGCAGCGCAGGGGGCTCAGGCGGACGCTTGGAGTTCAGCGGCCAGGCGAGTGGCGGCATGGCGCGTGTCGTACTGAACGCAGGCAGCGACACGGCATCGGGTGGCACGCTCGACCTCAGCGGCGTCAACGTGTGGCTGCCGGTCGGCTCGATCGAAGGGGCGGCAACGTCAGCCTGGGCTCGAAGTCGCTGATCGTCGTGGGCAATGGCCACGCGACGACTTTCTCCGGCGTCATCGGCGGCAGCGTGCCGGCGGCGTTCCCGTCGCTGGCCGTGCTGGGCGGCACGCTGACGCTGACCGGCGCCAACACCTACGCCGGCCGCACCCAGGTCGGTGATGGTGTGAACGCCGACAGCGGCAAGCTGGTTGCAGCCAACACCAGCGGCTCGGCGACGGGCAGTGGCGCCGTGGTGGTCGAGCGCGGCGGCACGCTGGGCGGCGGTGGTTTCATCGACGGGCCGGTGACGCTGCGCGACGGCGGCACCCTCGCCCCGGGCGATCCAGTCACGCTGACCTTGCAGAGCAGCCTGACGTGGGACGGCTTCGGCCTGATTCGCCTGGTGCTGGGCGCCGATGACGCGGGCAGCGATCACCTCGTCGTGGAAAGCCTCGTGCGCGGTGCGAGCGGCCCGTTCGTCTTCGAGCTGATCGACGCCGGCATCGTTGGCGGCACCACATACTCGCTGCTGCAGTTCAACAGCCTGATCGGCTTCGTCGCGAGCGATTTCGCGATCTTTGGCGCGGGGGTCGCCGGCAACTTTTCGCTTGTCGATGGGGCGATCGCCTTCACCGCCGCCATGCCCGAGCCGCCCGCGGCGGCGCTGTTCATGCTGGGGCTTCTGGGCATCGCGTGGTTCGTGAGGAGGTCTCGCGCTCAACCTGCTCGTGACATGCACTGAACGCTGCAATATGCGCCGCGCCAGAGGATGATCTCGAACGCCGACGGAGCCGCAAGCCCCAGGGGAGGCGCCGAACAGCAGCCCTTCAACAGAGCCCGCCGATGGCCGGTGCCGCCCTCGACACTACGCCGTTCGAACCGACATCCTGCCGCCAGGAAGGGGCGTCGCCTCGGACGCAGGAAGTCGCGGCGGTGGGCACGAGCATGGAGTCCAGAACAGATCGCGAACCGGCTGCTGATCGACTTCCCCGACGACACCTCCATGCGCATCAGCCACGAAGCGATCTACCAAGCACTGTACGTGCCGGGCCGCGGTGCACTTCGTCGCGAGTTGACCGCCTGCCTGCGCACGGGAAGAGCGCTGCGCGAACCCCGGCAGCGCGCACGGGGGCGCGGCAAGTCCTTCGTGACGCCGGACATCCTCATCAGCGAGCGGCCTGCGTCGGTGGAGGATCGGGCTGTGCCTGGTCACTGAGAGGGCGACCTCATCCTGGGGCTCGCCAGCTCGGCGATCGGCACGCTGGTGGAGCGGACGACGCGATTCACGATGCTGCTGCATCTGCCACCTCTACCGGGTCGTGGTGAGCAGCGACGCGACAAACACGGCCCAGCACTCACCGGTCATGGCCAGCCCCTGGAATCGGTGGTCGATTCTGGCGCCGTATCGTCAGCTGCGCCGGAAGTCCAGCGTGCGCAGCAACTGCGCTGTCTCCCGCCGCAGCCGGGTGGTGGGCCGGCCGCGCCACGCATCAGCAGCTCGCAGCGGATCTGCGCTCAGCGACAAGACCCTCGACTGGAGGCGCACCCATCGCGAGCTACATTCGCATCGAGAAGTGCCTTGTGAGGGAGAACAGATGATCAAAACGACGCTGTTATTGGCTTGCACAGTGATGGCCATGACAGGTACTGCTGTGTCACAGACGAATCCGCCATTGGCGGCATCGGCTTCCGACCCCAAAGCAATGGGCTGGATGCAAGGCTTTCCACCGCCGGCCGACAAGGCGATCCGCTTCACCGACCCTGACTACTTCGCCTTTCCGAAGTTGCGCTGGACGGTGTGCCACTTTCGAGATCTGATGCCCACTGCTGGTGTGGCCAATGGCAGCGGTGCTGCACGCGCACTGCCTGCAGCGCTCGACCCGAAGCTCGACGACGTGACGTTCACGCCCATCGGCGCCAACCAGAAAATGACATGGAAAGCAGTCTTCGACGCCAACTACTCGGACGGCGTGCTGGTGCTGCACCATGGCCGCGTCGTCTATGAGCGCTACGCCGGCTGTCTGGATGCCCACACCCTGCATGGCGCGATGTCGGTCACCAAGTCGCTGACCGGTTTGCTGGCCGAGGTGCTGGTGGCCGAAGGCAAGCTCGACCCGAACGCGCTGGCCAGCAAGCTGCTGCCGGAGCTGAAGCAGAGCGCTTTTGGCGATGCCACTGTGCGCCAGGTCATGGACATGAGCACGGCCCTTGACTACTCGGAAGACTATGCCAATCCGAAGGCCGAGGTCTGGACCTATGCACAAGCCGGCAGCCCCCTGCCCAAACCGGCCGACTACACCGGCCCGCGCAGCTACTACGAGTATTTGCAAACCGTCAAGAAGAAAGGGCAGCACGGCGAAGCCTTCGGCTACAAGACGGTGAACGCCGACGCGCTGGGCTGGCTGATCGCGCGCGTCACGGGCAAGTCGGTCGCACAGGCGTTGTCCGATCGCATCTGGAGCCGGCTCGGTACCGAGCGCGAAGCGTTCTACACGGTCGACTCGATCGGCACGCCCTTTGCCGGTGGCGGCTTCAACGCCACGCTGCGCGATATGGCACGGTTGGGTCAACTGGTGTTGGATGGCGGTAGGGCCCATGGTCAGCAGTTGCTGCCGCCGGCTGCGGTGGCCAGCCTGCGCGCGGGCGGTGACCGTGCCACCTTCGCCAAGGCCGGCTACGGCCTGCTTTCTGGCTGGAGCTACAAGAGCATGTGGTGGGTCAGTCATGACCCGCATGGCGCATTCGCGGCACGCGGGGTGCATGGGCAGACGATCTGGATCGACCCGAAGGCCGACATGGTGATCGTTCGCTTCGCGTCCAATCCGGTGGCCGCCAATGCTGCCAGCGACCCGACCTCGCTGCCCGCGTACCGCGCCGTGGCGGAACACCTGATGGCGAACGACCCGAGCCCACTGCTGGGTTCTGAATGGAAGATCGAAAACCTGGACGGCGGCGGCGTCATCGACAACAGCCACGCCACGCTGCAGTTCCTGCCTGGCGGCCGGCTGGCAGGCAGCGCCACTTGCAACCGCATTCTCGGCAGCTACACCCGCAGTGGCGGCAAGCTGACGATCAAGCCTGCCGGCACAACGATGATGGCCTGCCCGCCCGCATTGATAGACCAGGAGCGCAAGCTGCTGGACCTGCTGCCGAAAATCAGGCAGTTCCGAATGGATGCAAACGGGGCGCTGGTGCTGAGCACCGCTGACGGCCGCAGCATCGCGGCCCGGCGCTAACCAGCGGCTTGGTGCTCTGGACAACGGTCTGAATTTCAAGCTGCCGAACTGGGCGTGCTTGCGCCAGGGGCGGCTGCTGGTCAGGTTGGCGTACGCACAGCGCGCAAATGTTCTTTTTCGATCAAGTAGACAGGAGACCTGATCATGAAAATATTGGAGCCGATCACCATCGGCGGCGTGGTCTTCAAGAACCGGATCATGTTTCCACCGCTCACCACCGGGTATGAAGCGAAGGACGGCAGCATCAGCGCGCAGAGCCGATCGTTCTACACACGTCTTGCCAAGGGCGGCACGGGCTACATCGTTCTGGGCGATGTAGCGCCTATCCGCAGCTTTGCCCCCACACCCAAGCTGTTTGCAGACAGCCAGATCGAAAGCTTCCGCCTACTCGCTGACAACGTGCATGCCTACGGCGCAAAGCTCGGTGTGCAGCTTTTTTACCCCGAATATGACGTAGATGCCCTTAACGCGCTGTTTGACAACGGCGAAATGGACAACGTGCGCACGCAGCTGCACCACGACATGCAGCACTTCGTGAATGACGTGACCGAAGCCACCCTGATGCAAATCATCAACAAGATGTGTGCCTGCGCGGTGCGCGCGCAAAAAGCGGGTGTCGACGTGGTTCAGGTGCATGGCGACAGGCTTGTGGGTGCGCTGTGCAGCACGAAGATGAACCAGCGCACAGATCATTTCGGCGGCTCTCTTGAGAATCGCACGCGCTTTGCCTTGCTGCTGCTGCGTGCGCTGAAGAACGCCGCGCCGAGGATGATCCTCGACTACAAATTGTCTGTCGTCACGCCAGAGCGCGGCAAGGGCGGCGTTGATGAGGCGGACGCGCCGCAGTTCGCGAAATGGCTTCAGGACGCTGGCGTGGATATGTTGCATGTGGGGCAGGCAAACCACACTGGCAACATGGCCGACACGATCCCGCCGATGGGCGTTCAGCCCTACTGCTTCTTCGCGGATATCACCGGCACGGTGAAACAAGCCGTCTCTATCCCGGTCAGCACGTCGGGGCGCATCATCGACCCTGAAATGGGAGAAGGTGTGCTGCAAGCCGGCAAGGCCGACATGATCGGGATTGGCCGTGCGCTATTGGCCGACCCCTACTGGGCGAACAAGACCGCGGCCGGAAAGGCTTGCGACATCGTCCGATGCATTTCGTGCAACGAGGGCTGCGTCGACGCTGTCCTGAATCGCGGGTTCATCGCCTGCGTGGTCAATCCCGAGAACGGCTTTGAGGAAACTCGCGTCATCACACCTGCGAAGGCGGTGAAAAACGTGGTGGTCATCGGCGGTGGCCCCGCGGGGCTTGAGGCTGCGCGGGTCGCTGCCATCAAGGGACACAAGGTCACGTTGTTCGAGAAAGACGCTCGGCTGGGCGGGCAGTTGAACATCGCCGACGTGCCGCCGCGAAAGATTGAAATACGCCGCGCCACAGAAGACCTTGTACACGCGGTCCGCTGCGGCGGCGTGGCACTGCGCCTGGGCGAAACAGCCACCCCCGAAGGCGTGCTGGCGTTGGCGCCCGACGCCGTGATCCTGGCGGTTGGCGCGTCGAGCTTCACACCCCCGATCCCCGGTGTCGATGGCCCGAACGTGCGTGATGCGTGGAAGGTACTTGCGGGAGTGCAGGGTGTGTCCGGACGCGTGGCCATTGTCGGCGGCGGCGTGGTCGGTTGCGAGACGGCAGAACATCTTGGTGCTCAGGGTTACAAGGTATCGATAGTGGAGATGCAGGGGCAGATTGCAATCGGCCTGAGCACCACCGTCTTGCCCACGATGCTCCAAAATTACAGGAGATTCGGGGTAGAGCAATACACAGGGCACAAGGTGTTGGAAATTGCGATCGGTCAGTTGATCTGCACGGACAAGGACGGCAGAGTCGTGAAAATACGCTGCGACAGTGTGGTCATCGCCAGTGGCGCTCGGCCTGTCGCATTCGAGACTGAAGGGCTGACTAACCAAGGCGTCGAGGTCGTCATGGTCGGCGACTGCCGCGAGGTGGCCGATATTTCACACGCAACCAAAACCGCATATGACGCGGCGAATGCGTTGTGAAATAGAACGCAAATTCCGCGGAAGCATCTCCTGCGGTTCGAATATTGCGCAATGAATTCGTTGTTCGAGCTGAAGCCAGGTCGAATTGCGCTTCTTTGATCGACTGCCTTCCGCGGGCGAATTCAGCGGGCCAAGTTGAATACCCGCTACTAAGTGACATGAACCAGGCAGCACTCTGGATGATGGAAGACACCGGGATGTGCGGGCCAGCGGAGGTAGAGGTCGATCAATTCATTGATGGCCCTGGACTGCGATCTCTAACTTGACCCGCTGCCGACCACCCGTACCCAGGATTGCCTGCGAGCGTTGTTCAGTCCCGTGAGGGTCTGGGCGCGCCTGACAGCCCACATTAAAGAGAGCCGCCGGGCTTGCCCGGCAGGCCGTTGGTCGGCGGCACCTGTGCTGGCCCGCACGCTTGTGATTGTTGTTCAAGCTGCAGGAGCCCGGCAATGGATTTGACCCCGATGCACAAGCGCGTCATCGCGCTGGATGTTCACCAGGCCAAGATCACCGCCTGTGCCGTTTCGAACATGATGACGGCCGAGTGGAGGTTACCAAGCGCGACTTCGGTGCCTTCAATCGCGACCGCCGCGCCCTGGCATAGTGGTCGCTGGAGATCAGGCCCGAGGTTGTCGTCATGGAGAGCACGGGGTTGTATTGGAAGAGCCCGTTTGCGGCGCTGGAGGCGGTGGGCATCATCGCCTGGGTGGTCAACGCGCGGCACGTCAAGGCCGTACCCGGTCGCAAGACCGATATGGCCGATGCGCAATGGCTGGCCACGCTGGCGCGCTCGGGGCTGCTGCGGGCGTCGTTCATCCCGCCAGTGGAGTTCCGCCAGCTTCGGCTGGTGGCGCCAGCGGCAGAAGTTGGTGGGCATGTGCAGCGCCGAGAAGAACCGGTTGCACAAGGTGCTGGTGGACGCCGGCATTCGCATCAACGTGCTGGTCACCGACATCCACGGCCAGAGTGCACGCGCCATGGTCCATGGTCCATGGTCATACTGCTTCTCAGCGTTCGTGACTGATGAGACGCTGGGGCATGCGGCGGGAGTCATTGCCACGGCGCCATAGGTGCATCAGGAATCGTGCGGCGCGAGCCAACGCGTTGTCCAGCGCCGTGCACCAGTTGTTCACCACAGAGGCGACGACCACAGACCCGGTGCCGTCGGTTCGCAACTCCACCTGGCAGCGCTTGTCGACACCGCCGCGGGGCCGTTCACGTCCGACATCTGCACCTCGGCGCGGGGCACCATCCAGCCCAGTTCAGGAGAACCCTCCACGCCCATCACCCGAACCACGAACGCCGTCCCCATGGAATTCGCACCCAGCTCCCTGGTTCAGAGCGATCCGTCTGGTCAACCTGCTGGATCTGCCCGGGAATCAGTGGCTGCCAGGTTCGCTTTTTCCTGAGCTGGAGATACAAAAAGTGCGCTTCCTTCGAATCCTTTCAAGATGCACATTCCGTCTCGTCAACACTCTTTGATTCCACCGCCATGAAGCTCTTGCCTACTTTCGCGCCTCTCATTCTTGCCCGGCTACGCCAGGCTCTGCGGTCACTGCAGGCTTCGCTTCGGGGGTGGGCGCCACGGCCGGCTCCGGTGCTGGTGCCCATCCCGCTCCAGGCAGACCACAGCCCCCACCATGCCGTCGAGCACCGTCACCGTCGCGGCCTCTGAGGCCACGCTCTCATTCAGCCACCCGATCACTCATTGAAATGGAATCCGATCATGCGCAGTTATCCCCGCAACAGCCCCGAAGCCGCCGCACGCATCGTCGCGCTCGTGCTCATCTCCGACGGCCATGTCTGCCGCTCGGAAGTCGAGGCACTGCAACAACTCCAGCTCGAACATGAGCTCGGACTGGCGCCGGGCTCGTTCGCGCAGGTGGTGCAGAGCCTCTGCGAGGACCTACTGATGGGTGTCTACGGCGGCGGCTCGATGATGCACAACGTGGATGAGACCGCCCTGGCATCGCTTCTCGCCGAGGTGGACGAACCCGGCCTGCAGGCCAAGGTGCTGCGCCTGGCGAGCGCGGCGGCCGAAGCCGACAAGCATCTGGCCGATGCCGAAGCCCTGGTGATGGCGGCTGCGCACCAGCACTGGCGCAGCGGCGATGCCGCACAACGGGCCCGCACCGAGGCGCAGGTGCCTCATCCGGCCTGAACGAAGCGCCTGATCGGTGCTGGATCGGGTGGTCGGATCAGGCCCCCGTGCGGGTTGCGGCGGCAGCCATCACCTTCTGCACCAGTGGGTGGTGCTGACCGCGGCGCGACCGGATCGCGTGGATCTCTTCCTTCGTGCCGTCACTGCTGCCCAGCAGGCGTAGACCACGCATCAGCCCGATGTCGTCCGCGCCAAGTCGGCTGACCGGAAACACGCCCAACCCGCGAGCGGCGAACACGGCCAGCAGCGCGCTGTCTTCGAACTCGCCGACGATGCGGGGCCGCAGGCCCTGTGTCTCGAACCAGTGCTCCAGCGTCGTGCGCAGCGCCGAGTGCCCGGTCGGCAGCAGCACAGGCAACTCGTTCAGGCTATGCGGAAACCGGTGGCGCTCGGACTTGCCGACCAGGCGCGCCGGTCCGTACCACGCGATCGGCGCATTCACCAGGCGTTCGCTGGACAGCCGCAGGTTGGGGTTGCGCGGCGCGGCCTGACCCGCCAGCACCAGGTCCAGGTGATGGAGCGCCAGTTCGCCAAGCAATTGCTCGAACTCGCCCTCGTGGCACACCAGGCGCAGGTTCGGGGTGGCCAGCACCGGCTCCAGCAGCGCATGGGCCGCAAGTTTGGAGATGCCGTCCGAGAAGCCCACTGCCAAGCGTGCTACTTTGGCGCTGGCCGCTTCGCGCACCTCGTCGGGGATGACTTGGCCGAGCTGAAAGATCTCCTCGGCGCGCGCGAACGCGGCCTGGCCCGCCTCGGTGAGTGCCACGCCTCGGCCCGAAGGCTTGAGCAACTGATGGCCCAGCGCCTTCTCCAGTTCGCGCACCTGGGCGCTGATCGTCTGCACCGCCATGTCCAGCCGCTCGGCGGCCCGGGCAAAGCCGCCTTCCTTGGTCACGACCCAGAAGTAGTGAAGGTGGCGGTAGTTGAGCATGCTCGCTCCGGTTCGGAAAAGCCGAATCTTAGGTGAGCAGGAATCTGGTTTGTTCGAGTCTCGTCCATCCCCACACTCCAGGACATCCCAACACAGTTCAACCGTCCCCCATCTTCTATGCCCTCAGCTGGTTTGTCGTCGTCGCGCTATTGGCCCTGTGGTCCCTGGCCGCCTGGGCGTTGCATGCCGTGGCGGTCTGGACCGTCTCGAACGCGGGGGCGCTCTCCGGTGCCGCATCGGGCGCCGGCGCTCTGGCCCTGCCGGACTGGTTGGCGCCCTGGGTGCCGCCGGCGCTTGCACAAGCCATGAACCAGCTGATGGCGGGTCTCGGGCCAGTGGTCGACAGCCTGCTGCGGGCCGTGCCCGCGCTGGCCGGTGGCCTGACCGTGGCGACCTGGGTGGTCTGGGGCGTCGGCAGTGCACTGCTCCTGCTGCTGGGCGCCGGGCTGCACTTGCTGGTCGCGTTGTGGCGCCATCGTGGCGGCGGCGGATCCGCCGTTACTGTCGTCCTCTGAAGCATCACCATGGACTTTCTCCCTTCTTTCCTCGCGTCCGACTTCATGGGCAAGCCGGCATGGGTCTGGCTGGCCTTCGTCGGCATCGTCGTCGCGCTGCTGGCTTTTGACCTGGGCGTACTGCATTAGGACGACCACGAGATCGGCGTGCGCGAGAGCCTGCTGCTCTCGGCCGGCTACATCAGCGTGGCACTGATCTTCGGGGCCTGGGTGTGGTGGTACCTGGGCGCGCAAAGCGGCATGGACTACTACACCGGCTTCATGATCGAAAAGTCGCTGTCGATGGACAACGTCTTCGTCATTGCGCTGATCTTCAGCTTCTTTGCCATTCCGCGGCAGTACCAGCACCGGGTGCTGTTCTGGGGCATCCTGGGTGTGATCGTGCTGCGCGCGATCATGATCGGCCTGGGTGCCACGTTGGTCAGCCAGTTCAGCTGGGTGCTGTACTTGTTCGGCGCTTTCCTGGTCTTCACGGGCATCAAGATGTGGATCATTGCAGACCACATGCCCGACATCGAGAACAACCCGCTGCTGAAGTATCTGACGAAGCGCATGCGCATGACCGATGGTTTGCGCGGCAACGCCTTCTGGGTGCACGAGCCCGACCCGGCCACGGGCAAGGTGGTGCGCTTCGCCACGCCCTTGTTCCTGGCGCTGGTGTTGATCGAGTTCGTCGATCTGGTGTTTGCGGTCGACTCGGTGCCGGCCATCTTTGCCATCACCACCGATCCGTTCATCGTCTACACGAGCAACATCTTCGCCATCCTGGGCCTGCGCGCGCTGTACTTCGCGCTGGCGGCGATGATCCACCGCTTCAAGTACCTGAAGTACGCGCTGGCCCTCGTGCTGGTGTTCATCGGCTCCAAGATCTTCCTGGTAGGCATCATCGGCAAGATCCCCGCGGTGATCTCGTTGACCGTGACCTTCGGGCTGATCGCCGGTGGTGTGGTGGTCTCGATGTGGAAGACGCGCGGGCAATCGGCCGTCGCTGAGGCACTGTGACGCCGCCGATCGTGCAGCGGTTGCGCTATGCAGCGGCGGCCATCCGCGACGAACGCGCGCCGATGCGTGCGGGTGGTGACCACTGGCCAGCGTTGAACGTCCGCAGTTGCACTTCGTCTACGCCAGCTTTGGGTCGAAAGTGGTCGACCACCACGACCAACGGGCCAGTCCCGACTCTGAGCCGTGCAACGTTGTCCGCATCCACGCTTGTTCCGTCATCCACGGTCGGCAGTTTCAGGGTCAACTGAAAATCGTTGTCGCCAATCTGGAGCAGCCGTCTTCGCGGCCAAGAACAACGGTCGGTACAGCGCTGCATGAATGGCGGCGATCTACACCGCGCACCCGGAGCGTCTGCGACGAGTTGCACGCCACTGCCGCCGCCGCTTGAAGGCCGCCGTGCAATCAGCTTGCAAGCGCTGGCGGCGGAACGAATCCACCAAATTTGCGCTCAGCGAGATCAGCAAAGGTGATCGTCGTGTGGTCCTCCAAATGCGGACCAACAATCTGTACGCCAAGTGGCAGCCCGTTGCCACTCAAGCCGATGGGCATTGAAGTCGCGGGGAGACCCGAAAAAGTCGCCGCGCTCGTCCACACACCTTGCACCAGATAAGGAACCGGAGCTCCGTCGACAACGATAAAGCGTTCATTCATTTCGGTATGGTCGTGAACGATCGCCTCGGTCGGCAAAACGGGGCATACCACGACGTCCCAATCTCGAAACAGCTGTCTCCACTGATCCGCGACGGCGCTTCGAACTCGGTCGGCAAGGATCCAGTCCCGGTGTGTCATGACCAGTCCTCGCAACTGGCTCGAGGCAGGACTGTCGTCGCTGACATCCAACGCCGAGGCTCCCATCTGCGCCCCCTGATACGCTGCAGCCGGCATATCGGCACCGAAAAACGACATCAGCATTTTCGTGAACGTGCTTGCAACCAGCAGCAGGTCAGGGACTTTGGTGCCCTGGCGATCGACTTTGCAGCCGACTGCAATGAGCCCTTCGGCGAATCGGTGCACGGCCTGTCGAATCCCGCTCGAAGTCGGCAGCATCGGATGCCGCTCCAGTACGAGAACCCTGAAGTCGCTCAGGCGCGTATGCCGAGGCGGCGGCAGTGCCAGCCGATAACCGGTTGCCGAGGCGACATCCGGCCCGGCAAGGACGCCGATGGCCAAACCCAAATCCTGCGCACTCCTGGCCATCGGTCCGGCCACCGCGAAGTCGATGTCAGGTGCGCCGATCAACACGGGTGTACCGGGAGGCGCAGAGCCACGCATGGGCACGAGACCGTGCGTTGGCTTGTGGGCGAAGACACCGCAGCAGTGCGCCGGAACACGCAACGAGCCACTCAGGTCGGAGCCCAGTTCAAGCGAAACATAGCCCGCCGCGAGCGCCACCGCCGAGCCGCCAGACGAGCCACCGGGTGACCGACCCACGTCCCAGGGATTGTTGGTGACGCCGTAGACCGGATTGCAAGTTTGCCAATCCGCGAGGTTGGTCGGAACGTTTGTCTTGCCGATCACGATCGCGCCAGCCGCCTTGAGACGAGCCACCGCGACAGCGTCTTCAGACACCTTGATGGTGTCAGTGCCGGGGATCCCCCAGGTCGTCGGGAGTCCAGCGACGTTGAAAGCCTCTTTGACGGTCATGGGAACGCCCAGTAGCGCTCCAGGCTGCCCACGAGCAAGTGCAACGTCGGCTGCCTTGGCCGCAATTCGTGCACGCTCAAAGTCGCGCACCACGACCGCATTCAAGCGCGCGTCGACTTCATCGATGCGAGCAATTGCATGGTCGACAAGTTCGACAGCTGAGATCCGTCTGTCTCGCAACGCTGAAACAAGTGACTTAGTCGTTGAAAACACCATGCCCCCTCGATGAACGCCAGAACGGCGCATGCCCAAGACGGTTCTGCGCAAGGTGAGATGCTGATTGGGCAAACGGGCTGTGCCTTGATGGCGTTTGCGATGCCATTGATGGATCTTGCGCAAGTTCGCGTGTGATGCCGCGGCGCCCATGTGCAGGCTGCCGATGCACCAGGGCTCGAGGAAGGCAGACAATTGCTACAACGCATGCACGGGGAGACAGAGCTCGCAAACCGCGCCGCCATGCTGCGGCGCGACCAGCGTCGGATCGCCATACATTTCTACAGCTGGACGATCGTCGAGTTGGTAGGCCGATTGCGGCAACCATTCCGCGAACAGGCGCAGCCACGCAGGGTAGAACTCCGCGGTCGTGCCCTTGAACGACGTGCAGGCGTATAGGCCCCCACGAATGTCTTGAACGCCGATCTCCCCCTGCGCCCGGAAGGACTCGTCGACTTCAATGCATGTGTCATACCGGCATTGAATGGCGAGTGTGATGTCGGGGCTGTCGTGGCAAACGCCCACGATGGCCCGACCACGGTGAAAAAGCGGCCGAGACCCACACCACGCGATGAATCGCTCCCACAGCCTTGTGATGGCCGGATCGCCGTAGGGGCCCACGTGGCGCAAGTAGGCGACACGCATCTTGGGCAAAGGCTTGACTTCGACGACGGTCGTTGGGTTCGCCGCCACTCGGTGAAGCCCGCGACGCACCTGTTCATCGTCTTGGAACATATCCTCGACCACGGCCCAGTGGTAATGATGTCGATGGACGGCATCCAGTTCAGAGCGACGTTCATTGACCCAATTCCTGAACCCTCCTTGCCGCCATTGAGTCGGTGTGAGCCCGAAGTGGCTCTTGAACCCTCGGCAGAACACTTCGGCGGATCCGAAGCCGACCTCCAGTGCAACTTGAATTGCCGTCAGCGGGGGCGAGCGAAGCAGTCGCACAGCCGCAGACTCAAGCCGTCGCCGGCGGACGCGCTCAGCCAGCGTCTCACCCGTCAATGCCTGGAACAGCCGATGGAAGTGCCACGGCGATACATAGGCCATCGACGACAGCCGCTGAAAATCCAGCTGCTCATCCAAGTGCTTGTCGACGTAGTCAACGACGCCGTTGATGCGAGCGCTATAGAAAGTCAGATTCGTCATCCAAGCATCCCCCTTCTTGGGTCGCTTCGAGTTGTACTGGGATTCGCTTTTCCTGTCGCGCTCCTCGGTCCCGACGACGGCGATCTCCCGGCCACCGTCGGGGGCCACGGTGCATTTCACGCCGGCCGCTTCCAGGCGCGGGCCCTCGCGCACGCCAGCGGCGTGCTGAAGAATGCCCTGGTCGGCACGCTTGGCAAGTCAGCGACATCATTCACATCCCGGGCGCAAGTCAGAAGTCGACTTCGAAGACGTGAAGACCGTGATGAGCGAGCCCGGCAAGGCGATGATGGGCACCGCCACCGCGGGCGGCCCCGACCGCGCCACCAAGGCCGCCGACCTGGCCGTGGCCTGCCCGCTGCTGGAAGGCATCGACCTGAGCGGCGCAGGGGGCGTGCTGGTGCTGATCGCGGCCGGCAAGAACGGCTTCAAGCTGGCCGAGAGCCCGGGCTTGCCAAGTGCGGCGATGAACGCCATCCGCCGCTACGCCGCCGACGATGCGCGATGATCTTCGGCACCCGCCTACGACGAGAGCCTGGTCGACCAGAAGCGCGTGACCGTTTCGCCACCGGCCCGAGCAGCGTGCGCAAGGCCCAGGCCAGGCCCCCGCTGGGCGTGGTGCAGCAGCCCATGCAGCAAGGCCTGCGCAGCGGCACCGACAACCTGCCCATCCTCAACACCGTAGCCCAACCCAACCCCAGCGTGAATGCCGCGCAGACCCACAGCTGCGAGGGCCTGAACACGCCCAGCGTGTGGCGCAGCGCGCGCAGCCAGGCCGTGGCCAAAGTCGAGGCGCTGTCCAGCAACGGGATGGATGAGATCGAGGTCCCGGCGTTCCTGCGCAAGCAGGCGAATTGAGCTTGTTTGACGGAGGGATCAAGGGGCGCTGCGGCGCCCCCTTTCCATTCATGAAGACAAAGGCGGCAGTCGGCCATGAGCCGGCCTTCGCTGTCATGCGACCAGTACAGTGGTGAACCATCCCCACGCCGTTGTCACAGCGCCGCGCGACCTATGAGTGAACAGCCGACAAGCACCAGTCCAGCGGACACGGTCGAGCCCAGCCCGCCATCCATGAAGGCCGCCGTTCTGATTGATGCTGCCCGGCCGCCGGCAATGCGGGCCGTTGCCGAAGTCTTTGCAGTCTTTCTGAAACTCGGCGTGACATCCTTTGGCGGGCCCGTCGCCCATCTCGGCTACTTTCTGGAAGAACTGGTGCAACGTCGGCGGTGGATTGACGAAGCCGGATATGCGGACTTGATCGCGCTTTGCCAGTTCCTGCCCGGCCCGGCTTCGAGTCAGGTGGGGTTTTCGCTGGGTGTGCTGCGGGGGGGCGGGTTGCTCGGCGGCTTGGCCGCCTGGCTTGGCTTCACCCTTCCGTCCGCCGTTCTACTCATCGCCTTCGCCTTCGGGGCGAGTGCTTTCAACGGGCCGGTTGTGGATGGCCTGATCCACGGTCTCAAGCTCGTTGCCGTGGCGGTCGTGGCGCAGGCGGTCTGGGGCATGGCACGCAACCTGACGCCAGACCGCGAGCGGGCTTCGATAGCCGTTGTCGCCGTTCTCCTGACGATCTTGGTTGGGGGTTCTTTCGGGCAGGTCGCGGCGATCCTCTTCGGAGCCGCTGGCGGCCTTGTCTTGTGCCGCAAGGGGTTTGTCACCGACGCCGGCCACCTCGTCTTTCCGATTTCCCGGCGGGCGTCTGCCGTCGCCTTGGCCGTGTTCCTTGCCATGCTCGCCGTGCCGGCGCTGCTGGCTGGATATTTTCATTCCCAAGCCCTCGCGCTGTTCGACGCCTTCTACCGCTCGGGTGCCTTGGTGTTCGGCGGTGGCCACGTGGTGCTGCCGTTGTTGCGGGCCGAAGTAGTCGACCCCGGTTGGGTCACCTCAAGCGCATTTCTCGCCGGCTACGGTGCCGCCCAAGCCGTACCTGGGCCGCTCTTCAGCTTCGCGGCCTACCTCGGTGCGGTGGTCCAACCTGTTCCGCATGGCATCGTCGGTGCGGTCATCGCTTTGGTTGCCATTTTTCTGCCAGGCATTCTTCTCGTTTATGGGGCCCTGCCGTTTTGGGATGTCGTTCGTACCCGTCCGTTCGCGCAAGCGGCAATGCGGGGCACCAACGCGGCGGTGGTCGGCATCCTGGGGGCCGCACTGTATGACCCCGTGTGGACAAGCGCCGTGGGCAACTCCCGCGACTTTGCACTCGCGACCGCAGCCTTCGTCCTCCTCACGATCTGGAAGGCACCCCCCTGGATCGTGGTGGCGCTGAGCGCCGCTGGAGGCATCGGGCTTGCAGTCGCCTGAATCACGAGTCGCGGGCTATGTCCCTTGCGAGATGGACGACTGACCGCAATGGGTCGAAGGACCAAACCGCGATGGTGGTAGGTGCTCCGGCTGCGCCCTGGCGGCCCGGAGCGATCCCCGTTCTGCGAAATTGACGAGCGAGGCAATCGGCCTCGTCCATCAACGCAACTGCAACCATGGACATGAGCATCCACGCGGGAGCGCCACTGTGTCAGCGCATGACCGAAGACATGGGCATGCGCAAGCTTGAGACGAGAACCCGGGAAGGCTGCATCGGCGCGCTGTTCCCAAGCCAACGGTCTACCACCGGCTGATGGTCGTAGGCGTGCCCGTGGTACGGACCAATGCCGTACTTGCCGAGCACCTACCCGATGGACTGGGGCAGACGCTGCTCGAGCGCATTCGGCTTGATCCTGCCTTTGAGGCGACGCAGATGATCGTTGTCTCGGCCGACGCGTCCGAGCACAGCTGGAAGGCGGCGCAGGGGGCAGGCGTTCGGGCCTTCCTGAACAAAGCCGCTTCAGATCGCCGAGGTCTTGCGGGAAATCGATGCCGCACTGGCGGGCACCTGACGCGAAGAGCGTCACTTCGGTTTTCGCCCGTCCACCGCCTCGGCGTTCATCGACCCGCGCGTGCCACGCCGGCCACTGAACCGCACCGGCACCAGACAACCTGCCAATCCTCAACCAGCCTGCAGGCCAGCCAGCCAGCCAGCCAGACCCGCCTGAAGCCTTGTTCAGGCCTACTTCGCCTTCTTGCTCGGACGCGGCTTGGCTTCGGTCACGACCTCGATCTTCGCGTCGACCACACCCGAGCGTGACATGCCCAGTTTGCGCGCGGCGGCGGCCGAGACGTCACCCACCCGGTCGGCCTGGGTCGGGCCGCGGTCGTTCACGCGCAGCACCACGCTGCGCTTGTTCTTCAGGTTGGTGACGCGGACCATGGTACCGAAGGGCAGGGTCTTGTGCGCCATGGTCATGGCTTCGGGGTTGAAGGCCTGGCCGCTGGCGGTGCGGCGGCCCGCAAACTTCTTGCCGTACCAGGCCAGCTTGCCTTCGTCGCCTGCAGCAGCAGGGGCGGCTGCAGGGGCCACTGTTGCGGCAGGGGCTGCAACGGCAGCCGGTGCCGAAGCAGGGGTCTGCGCCTGGGCCAGACCACAGACTGCCAGCAGCACGGTCAGCTGTCGAAGACGGAACGTGACGGACATGAATACCTCCGAGAGCTTGTTGTTGAAGAGAGCGAGGGCTCAGATCTTACGCGGTCTCCAAGAGATGCCCTGTGTCGACCGGCGACTGCGCAGCGTGCACCACCTGCCCTGGTTTCACCCGCACCCGGGCCTCAAGCTCGCTTGCACCGCGCACCCCCCGACTCCCGGTGTGCTGCGCGGCGGTGACGAACCCCTCGGCACCCACGTCGGCCGCCTGCTCCTTGAAGCACAGCACGCCGATCAGTGCGGTGACCACCGTGCCGACCCAGGCCTGTTTCAGCCCGGGTTGTGAGCAACCCGCGTCAGGCTTTGTCGATCACGCGGGCCGTGATGGTGTACTTGAAGTCGTCGGGTGCCAGCGGGTCGATGCGTTCGCCGCCCAGCTCGGCCTGCGGATACATCAAAAAGCCCAGTTTCGGGCCGCTCGACCCCGGCAGCACCACGTCGTGCGCCACGTTGTAGGCCAGCCAGTTGCCCTCCCAGCCGCCGAACAAGGCCTTCTTCACCGGCAGCACCACGGGGTCGTCGGGGTTCTTGATCCACTCAGGCGTTTCCAGCCGCATCACCTTGCCCACATCGGCCGGGTCCATCGCCACCCAGCCGTACTCTTTCAAGAAGACCTCGGCGCGGCAGTGCTGGGCGCCCTTCAGGCTGGCCGGGTTGCCGCCCAATTCGCGGTAGCCAAAGGCCGATGGCACCAGGCGAATGCCGTATACGTCGCGCGCCGGCACGCCGGCGGATCGGCACAGCCCGACGAACAAGGCGTTGATGTCACCGCACTTGCCGCCAAAGTTCTTGGTCTCGAGCATGGTCTTGATGTCACCCACGCCGCAGCCGCGCACCTTGGGTTCGCGGTGGGTGTTCTCCACGATCCAGTCGTACAGGCGCTGCACCTTCTCGACGTCGGTCCTGGCGTCGGCCACGACCTCACGCGCGGTGTCGCGCACGATGCCGTCGGTGGGCATCAAATCGGTGGGCTGCACCCAGTAGCGCAGCGTTTCGGCGCTTTCACGCGTGGCCACCTTGCGCGTCCAGTCGGTGGCGCGGCTCTGGGTGGCAAAGCGGCTGGTGACCTGCAGCGTGGGCTTGACCGTGCCTTCGCTGAACTCGGCCACCACCATGCGCGCGCCGTAGCGCGCATCGGCGGCCACCTGCATGCGGCTGGCGTTGCCGGTGTAGCTGCTCTCCAGGCTGCGCTGGTAGTCGCTGTCGACCGACGGCACCGGCACCCACGCCCTCGCCACGCCCTTGGTCTCGCGCAACTCGATGGTGGTGGTGATCTCGAAGCTGCGCCAGTCGCCCGGCTGCGGCTGGAACCGACGCTCTTGCGCGGCCACGCGCGATGCGAGCGGCACCAGGGCCAGTGCGGACGCCAGGCCAAGCACGCTGCGGCGGTCGATGGGGGTCATATCAAGGCTCCTGCTGGGTGGGATGTTGTTCGATCGTGTGTTCGATCGATTGTTCGATGGGCACGCTGCGCCGCATTGTCCGCATCAAGTTGTGCGCAGCAGCGGGGCCAGGATGCGGGCGGCGGCGTCACCGTCCCAATCGATTTCGCCGACCACGGTGCCGACAGGCTTGCCCTGGCGGTCGAAGACCACGGTACTCGGAAAGATGCGCGGCGTGTAGGCCACGGCAATGGCCCCGTCGCGATCCAGCAGCGTGGGCAACTTGAGCGGCAGGCCGTCAAGAAAACGCGTCACGGTGCTGGCTGATTCGCGGTAGTTGACGCCCATCACCACCAGGCCGTCAGCGGCGCGTTGAGCGGCCAGGCGCATCAGGGATGGCATCTCGTCGCGGCAGGGTGCACACCAACTGGCCCAGAAATTGGCCAGCACCACCCGGCCAGCCTGTGACGACAGTTGCCAGCGTGTGCCGTCAAGCAGCGGCAGGTTCAGCGGCGGCGCACGCTTGCTGGGCGGCCACGGGCGCCACTCAAAGGCATCGGCGGCGCGTGCGACCCGTGTGGCGGGCGCACCCAGCACCACACTGGCGGCCAGCCACTGCAGGCCTTGCCGGCGATCGATGCGGCAAGCGGTGGCAGGCCGGGCGGTGGATGGAGCAAACATCGGTCCATTGTCGAGGCGCCGGTGATTTCCTTACAGCCGTCAGGGATCGGCGTCTGGTGCGGCTGATGGCTTGCCCTGGTCCACCGCAGCGATTCGAGCGACGGCGCCGCCAGCGAGGTTCCGGCACCAGCCAGATCCGCCGGTTTCGTCGTGCCATCCGGGCTCAAGCCGCCTTGCCGTCGGTCCAGCGTTGGCGGTCGACCGCATCGCCGTCGACCATGCCGCGGAACGGCAGCATCAGCATGCCACCCAGACGTGCCACCTGGTGCGGGTCGCGATGGCCGCGGATTCCGATGACGATGGCGTCATGCCCGGCGCGCGGCTGCGCACGGTAGGTGCCGAACAATCGGTCCCACCACGGGAGGTTGAACCCGAAGTTGGAGTTGGTCTCGTCGCCTTCGACCGAGTGGTGCACGCGGTGCATGTCGGGCGTGACGATGAACCAGCGCAGCACCCGGTCGACCCCGGCCGGCAGCTGGATGTTGCCGTGGTTGAACATCGCAGTGGCGTTGAGCAGGATTTCGAAGGTCACCACGGCCAGCACCGGCGGGCCGAGCGCCGTGATCGTGGCGAGCTTGATCACCATCGACAGCGCGATCTCGATGGGGTGAAAGCGTGACCCGGTGGTCAGGTCGTAGTCCAGGTCGGCGTGGTGCACCTGGTGCAAGCGCCACAGCGTCGGCACGGCATGCACCATCACATGCTGTAGCCAGATCACGAAGTCCATCGCGATCACCGCCATCGGCACGGCCAGCCAGAACGGCGGTTCGAAGTGGTTGAGCAGGCCCCAGCCGTTGGCCGCGCAGAAGGCCGCCACGCCGACCGCGGCAAGAGGAAAGATCAGCCGCAACAGCACGGCATTGAGCATGGCCAGCCCCAGGTTGCTGCCCCAGCGCAAGGCCTTGGACACGGTCAACGCGCGGCGCGGGGCGGCCAGTTCCCACAAGGCCACGAGCGCGAACATCGCCACGAAGACGCTCAGCCGCAGGGCTGGCTCGTGGGAAAGTACAAACTGTTCGATCGCCATGGCAGTCTCCAGTGGCCAGCGCTGCGGCATCACGATCGATCATCGATCGCTTATGCCAACGCCCGTTAGAATGTATACCAATGAACAACCGAACGCTCAAGGACCTTCTGTACGAACAGGTCGCCCGTGTGGGCAAGGCCCTGGCCAGCCCGAAGCGCCTGGAGATGCTGGAGATGCTGGCCCAGGGCGAGAAGGCGGTCGAGACGGTGGCGGCGGAAGTGGCCATCGACGTGAAGCTTGCCAGTGCGCATCTGAAGGCGCTGAAGGAGGCTCGCCTGGTGCAGAGCCGCCGTGACGGCAAACGCATGATCTACCGCCTCAGCGGTGCCGATGTGGCACAGCTGGGCGTCACGCTGCGCGACGTGGCCGAAGAACACTTGGTCGAGTTGCGCCTGGCCTTGCAACAGATGATGACCGAGCCCGACCGCCTGGCGCAGGTGAGCCGCAAGGAACTGATGGCCCGGGCCAAGAGAGGCGAGGTCGTGGTGCTCGATGTGCGCCCACCCGACGAGTTCGACACCGCGCACCTGCCGTTTGCCCGGTCCATGCCGCTGGCCGAACTTGAGCAGCGGCTGGGTGAACTGCCGCGCGACACGGAGATCGTGGCCTATTGCCGCGGGCCGTTCTGCCTGATGTCCGACGAGGCGGTCAGGCTGCTGACGCAGCGCGGCTTCCGGGCGCGCAAGACTTTCGATGGCGTCAGCGAGTGGCGGGCCGCGGGCCTGCCGCTGGCCAAGCCCTGAACCTTGAGAGGATCTTCCATGTCCAAGACGCTCTTCATCCTCAACGACGCGCCGTATGGCAACGAGCGGGTGTACAACGGGCTGCGGCTCGCGGGTGCGCTGGCGGCCAGGGACGGGCAGTCGGTGCGGCTCTTCCTGATGGCCGACGCCGTGGGCTGCGCCAAGGATGGGCAAAAAGTGCCCGAGGGCTACTACAACGTGCAGATCATGTTGGGCAAGCTGCTGCGCAAGGGCGAGGTCGGTCTGTGCGGCACCTGCATGGACGCACGTGGCATGCGCGATGACGAGTTGATCGACGGCGCCAGGCGCAGCACGCTCGCGCAGCTGGCGGACTGGACGGCCGAGGCCGACAAGGTTCTGGTGTTCTGACGCTGCGGCACCCGGCACATGACCCCCGAACTCGGCGTCATCGAAGGCTACTTTGGCCGGCCCTGGCGGCACACGGACCGCCAGCAGGTGATGTCCCAACTGCGCGAGATGGGCTACGCGTTCTTCCACTTCGCGCCCAAGGCCGACGCCTTTTTGCGGCGACGCTGGCGCGAACCTCACCCGGGCGCTGCACTGGCTGAGCTGACCGAGCTGTCGGCGCACTGCCGCAGCCTCGGGCTGCGCTTTGGTCTGGGCCTGAGCCCGTACGAGTTGTACCGGGACTTCAGCGCGCCGGCAAAAGCGGCGTTCATCGACAAGGTGCGCTTGCTCGATGCGATCGGCATCGACGATCTCGCGATCCTGTTCGACGACACCCGCGGCGACGTGCCCGACCTGGCCGCACGCGAGGCCGAGATCGTTCACACGGCCATGGCGAACACCCGTGCCAGCCGGGTCTTCATGTGCCCGACCTACTATTCAGATGACTCGATGCTGGACGTCGTGTTTGGCGCGCGGCCGGCCGGCTACCTAAATGACCTGGGGCGCCGGCTCGACCCGCGGGTGCACGTGTACTGGACCGGCGAGGAGATCTGCGCACGCGAATACAGCCCCGGCCATCTGGCGCGCGTGGGCGAAGCCCTGCGCCGCAAGCCCACCCTGTGGGATAACTACCCGGTGAACGACGGGCCGCGCATGTCGCGCCATCTGCACCTGCGCGGGTTCACCGGCCGCCCGAGCACGATCGGGCCGCACATCGCGGCGCATGCCATCAACCCGGCGCTGCAACCACACCTCAGCCTCATTCCTGCCGCCACGCTGGTGGCCAGCTACCGCGACGGCCCGGCCTACTGCTACATGAATGCCTTCAAGGCAGCAGCGTGTGCCACGGCAGGGCAAGAGCTTGCCGGCATGCTCGAGACCGACCTGCACGCGCTGCAGGACTGCGGTCTGGATCAGCTGGGCGACGACCTAGATCGCCTGCGCCAGCGCTACGCCGCTGTTGTCCACCCCGTGGCCGCAGAAGTGCTGCGCTGGCTTGAAGGCAGCGACACGGTCGATGGCTGGGTCGAAGACGCCTGACGCGGTACATGGGCCATGTCTCTCCGCCTGCACGCTGTGCTCCATCGCGTGGGGTCGTGCTCGCTCTTGCAAGCCGACGAAGCATCGAAGCAGGCCGATGGGACACCGTCGCAGCGCGCTGCAACCGGTGCGGCGCTGAATTGAAAGCCGCCGGCAACTGTGCATTGCCATCAACGATGCACGCTCAGTCCACGATTTTCCATTCATACGTGTAGCGCGTTCCGGCCATGTTCTGGAAGCCTTGGACGTAGGCAATCATCGCGATCCTGGCGCCGTCCGACCCCGTGCGAAGGCTCGACGCGCTGAGCGAAAGCGACCTTGAGATCGTGGTTCCGGCAGGATCGCCGCCG
>Ga0073899_10000322_pt1 | contig 43895 bp, 33 predicted proteins | sample KloWWTmetaKNB5Ph_FD_88975 | JGI IMG/M metagenome (GOLD analysis project Ga0073899, IMG submission 88975) | Active sludge microbial communities from Klosterneuburg, Austria, studying microevolution and ecology of nitrifiers - Klosterneuburg... | ecosystem: Engineered > WWTP > Aerobic digester >... | reverse complement strand
TCGGTCTTGATCAACAAGGTCACGCTTGACGCCACTGATCCGATTTCGAAGCAGACCGACTTCAAAAAATGTGCGGTCAAAGTAGTGAAGGTCTGAGGAGTACGCGATGAAACCGGTTCAGATCCTCAATTTCGCAGCGGTACTCGTGTTTGGCGTGCTGGTCGGTCACCACTGTAGTCGCGCGCCAGCACACAAGTTCATCGACGCCCCGGTCGGCAGCGTTGCGGTGCCGACAACGACGCAGACCTCGCATTCGATCGATGCCCTGCGGCGCGGTGCCGCGTTGACGACCGAACCCGAGTCGCTACCGCTGGCGCGTGTCGAAAACGCTGACATCCGGCGTGCGCGCAACTACCCGATGCAACCGCCGACGATTCCACACGCAATCGACGGTTACCAAGTCGATCAGCACGCCAATCGCTGCATGCTTTGCCACGGACAGACCAACTCGGCACAGTTTCAGGCGCCGCCAGTCAGCGTCACTCATTACATGGATCGCGATAGTCAGGTGTTGGCCGAGATCTCGCCGCGACGCTATTTCTGCGTGCAATGCCATGTCGTACAAACCGATGCGGCGCCGCTGGTCGCAAATACCTATACCGGCGCTGATGACATTCTCACACCCACACCCGCGACCGGGGAGTGAGGAGATGACTTGGCGTGATCGGATTTTGGGCATCTGGCGACTGTTCAATTCGCCAAGTCGCCATCACAGCCTGATGTTCCTGACGCTCGGCGGTTTCATCGCCGGCATCGTCTTCTGGGGCGCGTTCAACACCACGCTGGAGGCGACCAATACGGAAACGTTCTGCACCTCGTGCCACGAGATGAAGAACAACGTGTTCGCGGAGTTGAAGAGTACGATTCACTACAGCAACCGCAGCGGTGTGCGTGCCACATGTCCGGATTGCCACGTACCGCACCAGTGGACATCGAAAATCGCGCGCAAGATGCAGGCCTCGAAGGAAGTCTGGGGCAAGCTCTTCGGCACCATCGATACGCGCGAGAAGTTTCTAAACCACCGTCGCGAACTGGCCGAGCACGAATGGGCGCGACTGAAGGCGAACGACTCGTTGGAATGTCGCAACTGCCACAATTACAGCGCGATGGACATCACCCGCCAGAGTCCGCGCGCCGGCGCAATTCACGAACGCCACCTGCTCAGCGGTGACAAGACCTGCATCGACTGCCACAAGGGCATCGCGCACCAGTTGCCGGACATGGCCGGTGTACCGCAGGGCTAACCGGATGCGCAGCGGCCCAGTGCGCGCAAGGCCGGCGAGACTGGCACAAATCCGCCGTGCGGTGTGCTCTAGCCTGCTGCCCGACGCTGCAGGTATCGCAGATATGATCGGGATAGTGTTGCAATGAATATCAATTCGCGAAAACGCCACTTGCGCCCATCAGTGGCCGACCTGCGTGGTTGGGCCCAATTGGCGACACAGGCGACGCGGGGCGTCACCGCCATTGTCGAAGGTGTCCATCAATCGGTCTGGCGCACCTTGGGTGCACCTGCGGGCGAACATGATGGCCGCACACGCGGGCTCACCGGCAGTGTCTACCGCGGTATCGATGGCATCACCCGCAAGGTCGGCGGCGGCGTCGACGGGTTCCTCGCGCGATTGCAGGAACGCTTCGATAGCGATGACCAAGACTCGCCGCACGGCATTGCAATGCGCTCGATAATGAATGGCGTGATGGGCGATCATCTGGTCGCGAGCGCCAATCCGCTGGCACTGCCGATGTCGCTGCGGCGGGCAGGTATCGAGGTTACGGCGCAACGCGCGCGCACGCTTCACGACCCGCGCCGGCACATCGTTTTGAGCATCCACGGGCTATGCATGAACGACCTGCAATGGCGCGGCGACCATCGCGGCGATGAGGTCGATCACGCCGCAACCGTGGCCGCGGCACTGGGTGCGACGGCGTTATCGCTGCGCTACAACACCGGCCTGCATGTATCGGAAAATGGGCGCTCGCTGTCCGAACTGCTGGCGCAACTGGTGGCATTTTGGCCGGTGCCGATTGAGCAGATCACCTTTGTTACGCACAGCATGGGCGGGCTGGTTGCGCGCAGTGCCTGCCACCACGGCGAAGACACCGGGCAACTGTGGCGCACCCGCCTGCGGCATCTGGTGTTCCTCGGTACGCCGCATCACGGCGCGCCGCTCGAACGCGGCGGCCAATGGCTCGACCGCCTGCTCGGCCAAAGCCTGTTCAGCGCACCATTCGCAGCCCTCGGCCAGATGCGCAGTGCCGGCATCACTGATCTGCGCCATGGCAATGTCCGCGATGCCGACTGGCAGGGCCGCGACCGGTTTACTTCTGCCCACGATCATCGCGAGCACTTGCCGTTACCCGATGATGTCGCCTGCTTCAGTGTTGCGGCGACATTGGCCGCGCGCCGCGGACCCCTCGCCGAACGTCTGATCGGCGACGGTTTGGTGCCACTCCATAGTGCGCTTGGCCAGCATGACGTCGCCGACCGCGATCTTGGTCTGCATCGCCACGCACACTGGATCAGCCATGGCACCGGACACATCGAGTTGCTTTATCGGCCCGAGGTCGGCACGCAGATTGTCAATTGGTGCCTCAAGCTGCGGGACTGAAGCGTCCGCCGCGCAGGAAATTCGTGGTCATGGTGATGGCTTCACCCGAAAACGGCAGCCCGGTATGGGTGGCGGAAATCACCGCATGATCGCAAATACCGGGCAGGCGCGTTTCCGCGACCGACACGGTGCCATCGTTGTCGCCGTCCAGCCCGCCCAGCAGCAACGCCATACCGAACGGCACTCGTCCGGCAATCACGCCGACTTCGCGCGCGCCGCGCCACTCATTCAATCCGCTCAGCAGGCGTTCGCGGCTTTGACCCATCATCCAGGGCGCAAACGCCGAGAGCGTTTTCGCGGCGGCGCTCCCGACCAAGGGCGACCCTAGGCACACGGTGCGCCCGTGCGGAGCATCACCCTGCGTCGCAAGCATCGCCACCAGACCGCCGAGTGAATGTCCAACCACATGCACGGCATCGTCGCTGTAGTGCGTCAGGCGCGTGCGTAAATCATCGGCGCAGGCATCCGCGCCCTTGCTCAGCGATGGATAGTCGACCACTTCAGTGACATAACCCTGTGCCGTCAGATGCTGCGCAATGCGCGCCATCATGAAGCCACGCATCCAGATGCCGTGCAGCAAGATCACCCGTTCGCGCATGTTCAACGCCGCCGCTGGAACGACCGTTCTTCGTAAGGCTGTACGACGACAAAGCCTTCGCCGGAAAACGCCATCTGCACCGACTCGCCACTACCGCGGCCGAGAAAGGTGCGCAGACTGATATCCGTCTTGAACTCAGGCTCGATATTGGACGACCACGCTACCGTCGCGTTCGGGTCGGTGAATACCGGCTGGTTGCGTGTGACACGCAAGGTCAACGGACGGCCATGCGTGGTCAACGCGACCAGTCCATGTCCTTTCAACTGCAAGTTGAACAAGCCACCGGCGACCATGCCGCCAAGTTTCCGGACCATGCGGATATCCCAGTTGATGCTGTCCTGAAACGCGAGCAGGTCATTGCCGTTCACGGTGACGCCATCACCTTCCAGTTTAAGCAGGGTGATGCGTTTGCCACCTTCCGCCAGAAACAAGCGCCCACTACCGGTCGCTTTCGTCAACTTCGCGCCTTCAGCGGTGAACATCTCTTTGAAGAAGCGTGCTGCGCCGTGCTCGAACGCGCCCTCGCGCGAGAACTTGATGCCACCACGATACGCGATCATCGCGCCCGCCTTGATCCACACTTTTTGCTGCGACAGCTTCACTTCCAGAATGCGCTCGTTCTCCAACTCCCAAGGTGCATCATTCACCTGCTGGTCGGCAGTCTCTGCGAGAAATTCGTTGAGAGTCTTTGGCGTGGTCATCGGCGTTTACTTCTTTTCCGGCTTGACCACGCGCACGTGCAGTTCCTGCAACTGGTTTTCGGCGACGACGGACGGCGCGGAGGTCAGCAGGCAGTTTGCGGAGGCGGTCTTCGGGAAGGCGATGACGTCGCGGATGGATTCGGTGCCGACCATCAGCGCGGCCATGCGGTCGATGCCGAAAGCGATGCCGCCGTGCGGCGGCGCGCCGAACTTGAGGGCATCGAGCAGGAAGCCAAATTTCAGCTCAGCCTCTTCGGCACTGATACCGAGCAGATCGAACACAGCGCTCTGCATGTCCGGGCGATGAATTCGAATCGAGCCACCACCGATCTCGTTGCCGTTGAGCACGCAGTCGTAGCCGCGCGATACCGAGGTCGCCGCGTTCGCCTTGAGGTCGGCGACATCGTCAATCTTCGGCGCGGTGAACGGGTGATGCAACGCGACGTAGCGCTTCTCGTTGGCATCGTATTCGAACATCGGAAAATCGGTAACCCAAAGTGGTGCCCAGCGATTTGCGACCAGACCCATGTCCTTCGCGACCTTGATACGCAACGCGCCCATGAAGTCCGACACCGACTTGTATGGGCCAGCGCCGAAGAACAAGACATCGCCCTGCTCGGCACCGACGGCTTTGAAGATGCCATCGATCGCGGCGTCATCGAGAAACTTCACGATTGGCGAAGTCAGGCCTTCGCGGCCCTTGGCCAGATCGTCGATGCGAATCCAGGCGAGGCCCTTGGCACCGTATTTCGCGACGTACAAACCGAGATCATCGAGTTGCTTGCGCGTCATCTCGCTGCCCTTTGGCACGCGCAGGCAAGCGACGCGACCACCCGGGTCCTTGGCTGGGCCGGAGAACACTTTGAACTCGACGTGTGCCACCGCATCAGCGACGTCGACCAGTTCCAGATCAATACGCAAGTCGGGCTTGTCCGAACCATAACGACGCATCGATTCCGCATAGGTCATGCGCGGGAACGGATTGGCGAGCTCGGTACCGTTCACTTCCTTGAAGATATGCCGAATCATGCCCTCGACCATGTTCTGCACATCGTGTTCTTCGACGAAGGCGAACTCCATATCGAGCTGGGTAAATTCCGGCTGACGATCGGCGCGCAGGTCCTCATCGCGGAAGCAGCGCGCGATCTGGTAGTAGCGGTCCATGCCGGCCACCATCAACAATTGCTTGAACAGCTGCGGTGACTGCGGCAACGCATAGAACTCGCCCGGATGCACGCGGCTCGGCACCAGATAGTCGCGCGCACCTTCCGGCGTCGCCTTGGTCAGGATCGGCGTTTCAATATCCTGGAAGCCACGTGCATCGAGATAGCGGCGAATTTCCTGAGTCAAGTGTGTGCGCAGGCGCATGGCGCGTTGCATGGCCGGACGGCGGATATCGAGGTAACGATATTTCAGGCGTGCTTCCTCACCCGGCGTGTCGTCGAGTTGGAACGGCAGCGGCGCCGAGGCATTCAGCACTTCGACTCGGTCGCAAATGACTTCGATCTTGCCGGTGCGCAGGCGGTCATTGATCTGCGACGCTGGGCGACCACGCACACTGCCGGTGATCTTCAGGCAGTACTCGTAGCGCACGCTCTCGGCGACCTTGAATGCAGCCGCGTTATCTGGCTCGATCACGCACTGCACCAGCCCTTCGTGGTCACGCAGGTCGATGAAGATGACGCCGCCATGGTCGCGGCGGGTATCGGCCCAGCCGCAGAGAACGACGGTCTGACCGGTCAGGGTCTCGTCGACGAGACCGCAATAGTGACTACGCATGAAATCTCCGGAGCCGACCGACAACGGCCGCGCAAGTGTTGGACAGGACCGCGCATGCTACGGAGCGGGCGTGGAGCTTGCAATCTGGCCTTATTCGGCAGCAGCTGCCGGTGCTGCGGCCGGTGTTGGCGCGGCGGCGGGTGCGACCTCGGCCGGCTTGCTATCTGCTGGCTTATTGCCATCACTACTCTCGACGAGATTACGCTTCTTGTCGCCGTCCTTCTTGAAATCGGTCTCGTACCAGCCCGAACCGGACAAGCGGAATGATGGTGCCGACACCGCGCGCACCATCGTCGCTGGCCCACAGGTCGGGCATTCGGTCGGGTCCGGATCGGACAAACGCATCAAGTGATCGCTCTTCTGGCCGCAACCGGCGCAAACGTATTCGTAGATCGGCATGGCGGCACCATCGGCAATCAGATTTGGTCTGCCAGTATGGGCCTACGGCGCGAGCTTTCAAGTCGGAAGTGGCACACTCACCCGATGAACTTCCGTATTCTCGTGCTCGGTGGCTATGGCAATTTTGGCGCGCACATCAGTCGCCGCCTCGCGGTCTGGGATGATGTCGACCTGATTATCGGTGGCCGCGATGGCCTCCGTGCCGCCAATTTCGCCGCGAACTTGCCGGGTTCGGCATCACGTCGCGGCGTCGCCATCGACCTCGGCGACCCGCGCTTCGCCGAGCAACTCGCGCAGATCGCAGCGGATCTCGTCATCCATACAGCGGGGCCATTCCAAGGGCAGGATTATCGCGTCGCACAGACCGCCGTCGGCGTTGGCGCGCACTACGTCGACCTCGCCGACGGTCGCGCCTTCGTCACTGGATTCGCCGATGCAGTGGATGCCACCGCGCGCGCCGCCGACCGTCTCGCCGTCACCGGCGCGAGTTCGGTGCCGGGGCTGTCGGCGGTTGTGCTGGATGCACTCCGAAGCGAATTCGCGCGGATCGATCGCGTCGAAATCGGCATCAGTCCCGGCAATCGCAGCGAACGCGGCCTGGCCACGGTCCGCGCAATCCTCGGATACATCGGCCGTCCATATCGCGTCTGGCGCAACGGCGGTTGGCACGAAACGCGAGGTTGGTCCACCTTGCAGCGCCATCGCTACGGTGATCCGGTCGGTACCCGCTGGCTCTCCGACTGCGACGTGCCGGACCATGATCTGTTCCCGGCCCGCTACGACATCCGCGATCGCTTGGATTTTTTCGCCGGCTTGGAGCTACGCAGCCTGCACCTCGGTCTGTGGCTCGGTGCCGCGATGCGGCGCGCCGGCTTGGTGCGCGACTGGTCGCGTTACGCCAAGCCGATGTTTGCGATCGCAGAACGACTCAAAAACCTCGGCAATGACGCCGGCGCGATGCATGTCGATGTGCTCGGTCGCGATCTTTCCGATCGGCCGATACATACGCGCTGGACGGTGCTCGCGCGCGATGGCAGCGGCCCGGAAATACCTTGCACCGCCGCGGTGATGATCGCCGACCGACTGCGCCAAGGCCGACTCGCCATTCGCGGCGCGCGCCCCTGCCTCGACTTGTTTACGCTCGATGAGTTCATGGTCGAACTCGCGCCATGGCCAATCGATGCGTGGCGCGACACGATCATCGACTGAGCGTCAAACGTCGAGCCAACCGTCGTAGCGCACGATCAGCCCGATCAATGGCAGCGATGCCGCAACATCGAAGCGATAGCGCCCGTCACGTTCCGATTCACGCGCACGCACGCCGGACAGCAGTGCGAGCGGTAACGGCAAACGCAGTACGTCGATGCCCAGCGGCACCCAGACGATGCCCGCAGCATCACCGTGCAGACGAAAACGGATGCGCACCGGGCCGAGTTGTTCGTGCAATTCATCGCCCACCGCACGCAGCGTCGATCGAAAGGTCGAACGGCCGAATTTGCGCGTCCACACTTCCACGCCGGGCGCAGGCGACGTAAGCACGACACGGACGTCGATCTCACCATCGGCGCGCGGCAATCCGGCAACCCATGCGCAAAGTCGCGCCAATCGACTGCGCGCGGCCCCGGCCACGGCACGACCGCGGAATTCGGCCGGCCGCTTGGCCGCGTGCAGACGGCGCACGCACGCCGGCAATGCTTCAGCCTGCGGGCCAAGCAAACGCAGGAAAATTGATGTCGGTGCGGATGAATCCATCAGCGCAGTGTCGCATTCTTTGCCACGGTCGTAACACGCTGGCGGAAGCCGTGGCCAGACCGGGTATTGGGACATGACCACACGAGAATCGCCATGATCCAGCATCGCAATACCCATCACCGATTGGTACTGGCGAGCACCCTCGCCCTGCTCACTGGCACTTCGGCCTTCGCCACCGGCCTCAGCGTGGAACGCGACCAACTGGTCCTGCTCGGCAGCGCGCAGTTGCCGGCGCCATCCGGCGCCACCAATGCCCTTGCCCTTGCTTCGGGCGACTTCAACTGCGATGGCAACTCCGACCTGGCGGTAGGCTCGCCGTTGTCGACCGTCGGCGGCGAAGACAATGCGGGTTCGGTCTCGATTCTCTACGGCGACGCGACGGCTGGCGTCGCCAGTACCGGCCAACTGCTGCACCAAGACCTTACCAACGTCGACGGTGCCGCCGAAGCAGACGACCGGTTCGGCAGCAGCCTCGCCGCCGCCGATTTCAATGGTGACGCATGCAGTGATCTCGCGGTTGGTATTCCGCGCGAAGACCTCGACGTTGGCGTCGATGCCGGCTCTGTCGCCTTGTTGTTTGGCGAGGCCGGTGGGCTCGCTTCCAGCAATATCGACCTGTCGCTACCCGGGAGCGGTGCCGCTCCGCACGGGCCTGTCGCGGGTCACCTCAAAGGCACCGCCGTCGCTGCAGTGCCGCGCATGACCACCGCGAGTACCCGACCTTTCCTCGCCATCTCCGCGACTGGTCACGCTCACGACTTCCTCACAGGTGACTCCGGTGGCGTGAGCGTGCGCCGCAACGGCAACGGGGTGCTCGACAGTGTGGCAACCTTCTTCGAACGCAGCGACATGCCCGGCGAGTCCGACCGGTACGTCGGCAGGCTCGGTGAGCATCTCGCAGCCGGTGACTTCGACGGCGACGGCTTCGGCGACCTCGTGGCCTACACGCAAGTTCTGGATGGCTGCTTCTTCAGCGGCTCCAACTGTGTCCGTGACGAGGGTGTGCTGTTCGTGAACTACGGGGCCGCCTCCGCCACCAACTTTCGCTACGAAGTGCTGCACCAGAACGTCCCTGGCATTGCCGGCACCGCTGAAGAAGCCGACAAGTTTGGTACCCACATGGCGGTGGGTGACTTTAACAACGATGGCCTCGACGACCTTGCCGTTGGCGTGATCTCCGAAGATGTCGGCACCATTTTCAATGCCGGCATGGTGACGGTGCTTTACGGACACCCGGCCGGACTGGCCGCGAACACTGCCAGCAGCCTCAGCTTCGAAGAAGACGATTTCAATGGATTGCAGCAGGAGGAAGGTGATGAGTTCGGCGGTGGACTCGCAGCCGGCGACTTCAACCGCGATGGCTTCGATGATCTGGCCATCGGCGTCGCCAGCGAAGACCTGGTGAATGGCGGCGTCAATGTCGGCAGCGTGATCATCGCCAACGGATCGGCGAGTGGCATCGTGCTCGGCACACGCACCGTCATCAATCTCGATCAGTCCGGTCGCAGCCGCAGTTTTGACCATTATGGCGCAACCCTCGCCACCGGAGACTTCAACAACGATAACGTCGACGACCTCGCGGTCGGCATTCCGGACCGCAAGAACGCCAGTCAGACCATCAAGGGCGCGGCGCATATCGTATTCAGCACCTCGGACACCGTCACGTCGATCGTTTCAATCTCACCGCCGCAAGTAGTGCCTGGACAGACCTACACCGTCAGCGTACGCAGCCGCCGCGTCGGCATCGCGGTTCTACCGTTCGGCCGCGGCAATATCAACGTGCAGGAGGTCGGCGGCGGCAGTTGTGTGGCGACGCTAGGTTCAACGGGCGACGGTAGCTGCACGATGACGGCCGGTTCAGTCGGCACACGCACTGTCAACGCCAGCTATCCCGGCCTGCCAGGATTCCGTGCCAGCAACGCCACCCCCAGCAGCGTCAGCATCGTTGGCCCGAACATTTTCAAGAACAGCTTCGAATGAGGCCGAATTAGGGCGCGATCTTGCGATCACTCGGCATCGCACCGCCATCGAGATGTGCGATCAGCGCATCCATGGCCGCGTAAGCTTGCGGCAACAGCGGCCTCATACCGACGAGCTTGGGCAGCGCGACAAATGCATCGAAATGCTGCGCGTTTGCGACTTCCCACAGCGCGATTTGCGCAGCGTTGGTGCGCGCGGCCGCGAGATATGGCCGCGAACTAAATTCGACCGGGATGATGCTGTCGTGATCGCCATGGACGATGACCGTTGGCACCCGCGTCTGTGCGCTTGCGCGCGTCGCCGCAATCGAAGCGCGCACTTGCTGCGCGATGGCGTCGTCGCCGTCCAACAACGCGTGTAGGCACATCAGTCCTGACCATGAGGGATCTGCTACTGCAGTCGCGAGACCGTCGACCAGACCGACACCTGCGGTCGGTGCAATGCCCGATGCATCCGACCACCACAACGCGCGTTCGGCCGCCGTAGCGAGGCGTGGTGGCCCCATCGCGTCGCGCTGCGCAAACGTGTAGCCGCAGACTGGGGCATCTGGTGTTGCGCGCGCATACGACTGCGCATAGAGCGCCGCAACGGCGCGCCACAGGTCGAAGCCGGTCTGCAGTCCGGCGAGATGGAGTGATTGGTCACGCCAGCCATTTGCACGCAACTTTGCGAGCCCCGATTCGGCCTGCGCTGCCGGTGTATCGCCTTCGATCCAGCCTGCTGCACGCAGACTGGCACAACGTGCACTCGCCACCGCCTGGTGCGCCGCCTCGGGCAGGAAGATCGGCGCATCCGGCAAGGCCAACAACGCGCAAGGCTGGTAAAGCGCCGCTTCGATGCTGAGCTCGAACAAATGCTGTGAACCGCTCACACCGATATTCGGCGCCGCCGCAACCACGCCATCGAGCAGGCCTTCCGCATCCAGCTCGCCGGCACGCAACACCGCGCCACCGCCGTTCGACAGACCAAACGCGATGATGCGTGTGTTCGCCGCCGTGAACGGCGCCTGTGCTGGAAATGCATCGTTCAGCGCATGCAGCCCGAAGCGTGCCGCCTGCAGCACATGGCGACCCCAATCGGCCTCCGGATTGTCGCTTGAGTGCGCATGCTTGATGGCGACACGCGTTTCGCCGGCAACCGCCAAGGTGCCCGGATCGAATTCAAGGTCAGCACCACGTGCGGCGCGGGTGCCGTTCGCTTGCACACCTTCGCCGGTCGCGACGTCAAAAAAGCCAGTGCCGGTGCCTTTATCGGTATGCACGACCGCACAACCGCGCGGCAATCCGTAATACGACACCGAACCGATCGCACCATAGACGCCACGCGAGCCAGACGAGGCGGTGACAATCAGACAGCGCTTGGTGGCGTCAAAGGCATCAGGAATCTGTGCCAAGACACGATGCGGTTGCTTTGCGCCGGGCAATTGCGCATAGGCGTGGAATTCGCGGCCTGGCATGTTCGGGATAGCCGTCACGGTGCCGTACAAATCGGCGATGCCACGCCAGTTTGCATACAGCGTGCGACGACGTAGTTCGGCAGCGGTCGGATGCGCCGCATCGCTCATAGCAGGCGCGATCGGATTCAACAACGCGTCGCGCCCGAGTCCCGCGCTCAACAAATCGTCGCCATCGCGATGGGCCGTCACCCGCTGGTGGGTAAAGACATCCTTGCTGGCAGCGGCATCCGCAGGGGGTGAAGTCGTCGGTGTCGTCATGCAGGCGGCCAGCGAAAAGGAAACGAAGGTGAGTGTGATCAGGCGCATAGGGATTCTCCTCAGCCTACGCTAGCAGCGATACTGCAACACACTACTGGACCTAGGTCCAAGCGTCTGCGGACCTCGCCACTGTTAGCCTTGCGCGGTATTTCCTGTCGTCGAGCCGATCATGACCGAGCGTTTTCTCACGGGCCGCACAGCCCTCGTCACTGGTTCCACGTCGGGCATTGGTCTGGCGATTGCGGCAACGCTCGGCGCGGCTGGCGCACGCGTGATCGTGCACGGACTCGGCAGCACCGAAGAGATTTCGCACGCCGAGCAGACAGTGCGCGACGCGGGTGCCGCGAGCGCGCACTTCCTGCCCGGAGACCTCGCCGACCCCGTCGCAATCGAACACCTGATGCAGCAGGCCGGGCCGCTGGACATCCTCGTCAACAATGCCGGCATCCAGCACACCGCGCCAATCGCGGAGATGCCGCCGGCGCAATGGGACCGCATCCTCGCCATCAATCTCAGCGCCGTGTTTCACAGCATGCGCTGGGCGCTGCCGAACATGGCCGCGCGTGGCTTCGGACGCGTGATCAACGTCGCATCGGTGCATGGTCTGGTGGCCTCGGTGCAAAAGGCGCCATACGTCGCGGCAGAGCATGGTGTAATCGGCTTGTCCAAGGTCGCGGCACTGGAATACGCCGCCCATGGCGACCGCAGTAGCGGCGGCATCACCATCAACTGCATCTGTCCAGGCTTCGTCGAAACCGCTTTGATCGAGCCACAGATCCAGTCGCGCGCCGCGCATCACGGCGGCGACCGCGACGCCGGCATCCGCGACCTGCTCGGCGAGAAGCAGCCGAGTCTACGCATGGCGCTGCCCGACGACATCGCCGCACTTGCGCTCTGGCTCTGCCGGCGCGAAGCGCATAACCTCAACGGTGCGGCCATTCCGGTCGACGGCGGTTGGACCGCTGCCTGAACGCAGCAGGCGCGCATGACCCATATTCTAATCGCCGACGATCACCCACTGTTCCGCCTCGCACTGACGCAGGCGCTACGCGCGATCGCGCCAGATGCGACGCTAATCGAAGCCGACTCGCTGGCCGCAGCGTGCGCACAACTCGACGCCCGCCACGACATCGACCTGGTGCTGCTCGACTTGCATTTGCCAGATAGCCGCGGACTGATGGGCTTGGCCTCACTGCGCGCTGAACATCCGGCGGTCGCGGTGGCAATGATTTCCGCGAACGAAGATCCGATGGTGATCCGTCGTGCACTCGCGTTCGGTGCCGCTGGCTATATCCCGAAAGGCGCGTCGCTGGACGAACTTGCGACGGCACTGCGGGCAGTGTTGAACTGCGAGGAATACGTGCCGGCGCAGTTGCATAACGCCATCGGCACCAGCGCCACCAGTCGTGAGGACCAGCAGGTCGCCGCACGTCTGGCGTCGCTGACGCCGCAACAGTTCCGCGTCCTCAGCCAAGTTGCCGACGGCCTACTCAACAAGCAGATCGCCGACAAGCTCGGCATTCAAGAACGCACGATCAAGGCACATTTGTCGCTGATCTTTCAAAAACTCGGTGTCCGCAATCGCACCCAAGCTTCGGTGATGCTGCGCTCGCTCGAACTGGGTGATCCGACGCGCATCGCCATCGTCGACGACGATGGCGAGATCTGACGACCGTCGAAATCAGTCGTGATCTTGGCGATCGTGCTTTTGCCGAGCGATGTTACGACTGGCGCGGTCTTCCGAACGATGCAGACGCGCACGCTCACTCTTGGTCACCACGCCATCCGACTCGAAGCGTTCTTCTTTATTCTCGATGCGCTCCTGCTGGGCATCGAGACGCGCCTCCTCGCGCTTCGTTACTTCACCCGAGGCAACCCCCTGGTCAATCCGCTCGTCTTGATTCTGCTGGCGTGCATCAAGCACCGGTGTAGCGGCCACCGCGAACATCGGCATCAACGCCACGCCTAGAACAAATATCAACATCTTCATGGACTTGTCTCCTCACGCACGATCGCGTATCGATGATAACGCCGCCATATCACCGCGGTTGACACGATTCGGGTTCGGACACGGCACAAATGTCGCTACACTGCCTTCCCGCCCGCGACACGGGTGAACTATCGCTCGGGAATGAACGACGAACCCCCCAGTAGCAGCGCGCCACCGGCGCGTTCCTGGCTTGACCGGTTGGGGCATATGCTCTCCGGCGAGCCGCGCAATCGCGAGGAACTACTCGCAGAACTGCGCAATGCCAAGGACAACGGCCTACTCAGCACTGAGACGCTGAAGATGATCGAGGGCGCCATCGGCGTCACCGACAAGCAGGTCTCGGACGTGATGGTGCCACGCGCGCAGATGATCTCGGTGCCAATTGACGGCACGCTGACCGACCTGCTCGCGATCGTGCTTGAGTCAGGCCATTCGCGCTTTCCAGTCACCGGTGAGGACCGCGACGAGATCATCGGCACCTTGCTTGCCAAGGATCTGTTGCGCTGCCTGGCGCAGCCCGAACTGCCATGCGATATCCGCAGCCTGATCCGCCCGGTGCGCCTGATCCCCGAATCGAAGCGTTTGAACGTATTGCTGAAAGAGTTCCGAGCATCGCGACTGCATCTCGCCGTCGTGGTCGACGAATATGGCGGCGTCGCCGGCCTCGTCACCATCGAGGACGTGCTCGAGGAGATCGTCGGCGACATCGACGATGAGCACGATGACGAGTGCAATCCCGATGCGCAGATTCGACTGCTGCCCGACGGTTGCTACAGCGTCAGCGCATTGACACCGATCGCGGATTTCAACAGCGCCCTCGGCAGCGATTTTTCCGACGCCGAATACGACACCATCGGCGGTCTCGTCACTGCCCGCTTCGGGCATCTCCCCGAAGTTGGCGACGACATCGCACTCGGTCGGTTACGCTTCGTAGCGTCCAAAGCCGATGCGCGCCGAGTGCACCAGTTCGTCGTGACTACGGACGCTGCGTGAACCCGATCCAGCGGGTGTTGTTCGCGCTGCTGGCCGGACTGTTCGTCACCAGTGTGCGCGCGCAAGTACTCGACCCAGACAGCGGCGCAGTCCTTCGCATCGCGCTGGTGACTGCCGCACCCGGTGATATCTACTGGCAACGCTTCGGCCACAACGCACTGCTGGTCGAGAACACGGTCAGTGGCGACGCGCGCTTTTACAACTTCGGAATGTTCGACTTCGAGCAGACCAACTTCCTGCTCAACTTCGTGCGTGGTCGCATGATCTATCGACTGGACGCGACACCACCGGACGTCGATCTTGCCCACTTCGCCGCAGAAGGGCGCAGCGTCTGGGTGCAGGAGTTAAATCTCGCGCCGCAACAACGTTACGCGGTCGCGGAAATGCTTAGCCAGAACGCGCTGCCGGAAAATGCCGAATATCGTTACGACTATTTTGCGCAGAACTGCTCGACGCGAGTGCGCGATGTACTTGATGCGGTACTGGATGGCCGCCTGAAGGAAACCATGAGCGCGCGCGCACGCGGCGAGACCGACCGCAGCTTGGCCATCGCTTACGCGAGCCCGGAACCCTGGCTCGCAGTCGGCATCGACCTCGGCCTCGGCCCAGCCGCTGACCGCAAGCTGAGTTTCTGGGACGAGATGTTTCTGCCCTTGCGACTGCGCGAACTACTGCGCGATATGCGCGTGACCGATGCCCAAGGTTATCCACAGCCACTGGTGGCACGCGAGTGGACGGCCTACCACGGTCGCCTCGACGACCAAGTGCCGCCGCCACCACGCTGGCTGCCAGCGTTCGCGATCGCCGGACTGACCTTGGCGATGCTCGCAGCACTCGTTTTGCGCGCACGCCGCGGCATCGGTCGCAGCATCGGTCTTGGCGTCATCGCGCTGCTGTTGCTCACGCTGGGTCTCGCTGGCGTCGTGCTCGCTGGACTCTGGGCGTTCACCGATCACGCGATCGCCTACGCCAACCTCAATCTCGTGCTGTTCAGCCCGTTATCCCTGCTGTTGGTGTGGCCACTGTGGTGCTGGCGCCGGCCAGATGCCCTGCCTGGCCGCGTCGCGCGGGCATCGGCGCTATTGATGGTGTCGATCGCCGTGCTCGGCTTCGCTTGGTTGACATTACCCGGAACGCAGCAAGCGAACTCGCATTGGTTCGCCTTGGTTTTGCCGCTGCAACTGGTGCTCGCTTGGCACTTCTGGTTCGCCGCCGACCGACGTTGACATTGCCTTGCCGGCACCGGCGCGGGCATGATCGCGCGTCCCCGGAGTATGTGTATGAGCCTGTCGGTCGAGATTACGCCGAGCAAACCGCCGATGGTGATCAATAGCGTCGCCTATGCCGCCGACGGCCGACGCCTGCCCGACATCACACTGGACCAGATCAGCGACGCATTGCAGCAGCCGGATACGTTCGTCTGGGTTGGCCTGCACGAACCGGATGAGCCGCTGCTGGAAAAGTTGCAGGAGGAATTTTCGCTGCACGACCTCGCCATCGAGGATGCGCACCATGCCCACCAGCGGCCGAAGATCGAAGTCTATGGCGACTCGTTATTCATCGTGCTGCACACCGCGCAATTTGTCGGCGGCAAGATCGAATTTGGTGAAACACACATCTTTCTAGGACCGCGCTATCTGCTGACCGTGCGCCATGGTGCGTCATTGAGTTATTCACCGGCGCGCCTGCGCTGCGAGAAGGAGCCGGAACTACTGGCCATCGGCCCGAGTTATGGCCTGTATGCGGTGATGGATTTCATCGTCGACAATTTCTTCCCAATCGTGCGCTCGTTCCAGGACGAACTGGCGGAGTTGGAGAGCGATATTTTCGAATCCAGCTACAAGCGCGAAACCATCGAGCGCCTGTACGAGCTGAAGAAAGAACTGGTGACGCTGCGCTTGGCCGTGACCCCACTGCAGGACATCCTGAACCAATTGATGCGCTTCCATCCGACCATCATTCGCGACGATGTGCGCTTGTACTTCCGCGACGTCTTCGACCACGCCGTGCGCGTCAAGGAAGCCTGCGACACGATGAGTGAAATGCTGACGGCGGCGATGTCGGTATCGCTGGCCATGGTCTCGGTCGGTCAGAATGAAGTGGTCAAACGCCTCGCCGGCTGGGCCGGCCTACTCGCGGTCCCGACCTTGATGACCAGTTGGTACGGCATGAACTTCAAACACATGCCCGAACTATTCGGCGAGCACAGCTACTGGGTCTTCACCGGTGCAACTGCCGCCGTGATCGGCGTCGTCTACCTCATTTTGAAGCGGGCGAAGTGGTTGTAGCGGGCTCGCGGCCGGCTTCACGAATGGGCCCAGCGATGCAGCACGCGATGTAGTCGCGCAGGCGCTCGCCCCGTACGATCCAGGAGTGACCGCGAGCGTCATCCATCTCAACACCTCAGCAGAACGCCGTTATGCCGCTGCTGTTGTGCGATCGCCAGTTGCTGACAAAGTTCCAGTTGCGATACCAACGACAACGGGGCCTCGCGGCCCCGTTATGTTCAAGCGATCGGCCTTGATACTTACTGCAAATGCGCCTTCAGCCAGGCATTCACTTCGTTGTGCCACTGCACCGAGTTGTGCGGCTTCAGTACCCAATGGTTCTCGTCCGGGAAAAACAGGAACTTGGATTCGATGCCGCGACGCTGCAGCGCGGTGAACAGGGCGATGCCTTCTTCAACCGGAACGCGATAATCGAGCGCGCCATGCACGACCAAGGTTGGCGTCTTCCAGTCCTTGATGTGGTTGACCGGATTGTGGCGTTCGTAGTTTTCCGGCTTCTCGTAGGGCGTGCCCTGCATTTCCCATTCGTCGAACCACAATTCTTCGGTGCTGTAGCCCATGAAGCGGTTATCGACGATACCGGCATGTGTCACGAGGCAGTCGAAGCCGTCATTCCAGTTGCCGGCAATCCAGTTCGTCATGTAACCGCCATAGGAACCACCGAGTGCGCACGCCTTGTCGGCGTTCAACCAGTCGTATTTCGCGACCGCTGCGGCCATGCCTTTCTTCAAGTCTTCGAGTGGCTTGCCACCCCAGTCACCAGAGATCGCGTCGGTAAATTTCTGTCCATAACCGGTGGAGCCATGGAAATTGATCGCGATGACGGCAAAGCCTGCACCGGCATAGGTCTGCGGGTTCCAGCGGTAATGCCAATCGTTACCGAATGCGCCCTGCGGACCGCCATGTACCAAGAAGGCAATCGGATACTTCTTGCCGGCTTCGAAATTCCACGGTTTCACGACGTAGCCTTCAACGCGCTCATCGTTCCAACCCTTGAAGTCGAAGAACTCGGGTTGCCCCATGGCCACGCCGGCCAGTTTGTCGGCATTGAATGCGGTCAACTGCGTTTCACCGGCATTCTTGTTGTTGCGCGCGAACAAGTGCACCGGTGCGGTCAAGCTGTCACGCGCGAACACGACGCCATTCGGGCCGACCGAGAATCCAGCGATGTTGCCGGCACCGGTCAAATCGCTGACCTTTCCCGACTTGGTATCGATCGCGAACAACGGATGCTCGCCGTCGGAATCGGTGGTGGTGTAAAGGGTGCGACCATCGCTCGAACGTTGCAACGGGCCGGCCGAACGGTCCCAGTCGGCGGCGATGCCGCGGGTGACACCGGTGGCGATGTCGCGCGCCTTGATCTGGAAGCGATCAGCCTCGAAACCGGGACGGCTCATCGCGAGGTAGTACAAGGTCTTGCCGTCGTGCGAGTACAGCGGGTAGCTGTCCCATGCGAGGTTGGCGGCGGTCAGATTGGCCGGTGCCAACGACCCATCGGCGGGCGTGGTGTACAGATCGAAATTGGTGCTCCAAGCCTCGGTCCTGCCGGCGATGCGAGCTGAAAACACGAGACTTTGCCCATCCGGTGCCCAGGCATATTCCGACTCGTCACCGAAGGGTTTGCTCGGCACATCGCCGTCGATGCCCTTGCTGACCCAAACCGGTGCCGCCTCGGCGCGACCGTCGGCACCTAGGTCGGCGACGAACAACTGGCTGCGACGGCCATCGCTCCAAGTATCCCAGTGACGGATAAAGAGTTTGTCGAAGACCCGGCCGCTGGCCTTGGTCGCAGCGACCTCGTCGAGCCGCTTTTTGCTGCAGTCGAGGGTGTCGCAGTCGGTAAAGACTTCGAACGTGACTGCCATTTGCGTAGCGTTTGGCGACAACTGGAAGGTGCCGACATCGAGCGGAAAGTCGGTGACCTGCATCGCTTCACCACCATCCAACGCCAGCTTCCAGACTTGCATCGAACCAGAACGCGGTGACATGAAGAAGATCGCGCGGCCATCGCGCGACCAGCGCGGGCCAACCGAGGTCTGGCCCTTCGCGGTGAGTCGCCGTGGCGGCGTTGACGCATTCGCCGGTACCAGCCACAGGCTTTGCAGGCCCTTGTTCGCGGCATAGTCGGTTTCACGCAATTGGAAGGCGACCAAGCGACCATCCGGGGAGACGCGCGGATCGGCGACGCGATCGAGATTGACGAGGTCATTGACATCGAAGCCGCGCGGTTCGGCAAACGCCGATCCGGCCGCAACCAGCGCTATCGCGCTGAAGGCAAGCACACGCATGGGACAACTCCTGACGAGTGGGACCGGCATCGTAGTCTCGACCGGCCCGGTCTCCAAGCGCCGCGGGACTGGCCGTGGCCAAGCCGTGGCGGGCATACTGTCCGGACTTCAACGCCACGAATCTGATCAAGGACTTGCCATGACCGGCAGCACGACCGTTAGCGCCGACTTCCTCGGCCACCCGAAAGGCGTCTACATCTGTTTCTTCACCGAGATGTGGGAACGTTTTTCGTTTTACGGCATGAAGGCACTGCTGCTGCTGTACCTGACCAAATATCACCTGTTCGGCGATACCGGCGGCCTGAATCTGCTGGGTGCCTATGGCGGCCTTGTTTACTGCATTCCGGTGATCGGCGGCATGCTTGCGGATCGCTACCTCGGTTTGCGCAAGGCGGTGGTCTTCGGTGGTGTTCTGCTCGTGCTTGGCCACCTCGGCATGGCCTTCGAAGGCGAGGCCGCGCGCAAGGTTGGCGAGACGGTCGTGCGTGATACCGCGGCGCTGTGGGTGTTCTACTTTTCGCTGTCGCTGATCATCATGGGCGTGGGATTCCTCAAACCGAACATTTCGGTCATTGTCGGCAAGCTATACCCCGACGGCGACCCACGCCGCGATGCCGGCTTCTCGCTGTTCTATGCCGGTATCAACCTCGGTGCGATGTTGGCTTCGCTGGTCTGTGGCGTGCTCGGCGAAACCTATGGTTGGAAGTACGGCTTCGGTGCGGCGGGCATTGGCATGATGGCCGGCTTGGCGATGTTCATCTGGGGCCAAAAGTATCTGGGCGGCCACGGCGAGGCACGCGCGCCAGAAAAGCTGCGTGAACCGGTGTTCGCCGGGCTGCGTCGAGAATGGGCGATCTACCTCGGTTCCGTCATCGGTCTGGCACCAGTTGCAGCCCTGATGTGGGCGACCGGTAACGATGCTTTCACCCTCAACATCGGCCTCGATCTGACGCTCGCACAAATACTGATGCTGGCGGTGTTGACCGTGGTGCTGGTCTGGTTCACACGCTTCGTGTTGCGCGAGTGCACGTCGATCGAACGCCAGCAGATGATCGCACTGATGCTGCTGATCTTTTTCGCACTGGTGTTCTACACCTTGTACGAGCAGACCTATGGCTCATGGGTGGTATTCACCGACCGCATTCTGACCAAGGACTTCTTCCCATCGATGATCGTCGAGGGCGGCCTGCCGCTGTCCTATTTCGTCAGCGCAACCCTGCTGATGCCCGCGGCATTCGTGTTGTGCAGCGAATGGCAAGACCGCGCACCCGGCTCGAAGGCGCCGACGACGATGTTCTTGGCCGCATCAGTGGTCACCATGTTGCTGGTGATCGGCATCATCGTGCTGCAACCGCAAACTGCCGGGTCGCTCACCTTCATCTCGGGGGTGTTCATTCTGAGCTTGGCACCGACCTTGTCACTGCTTTGGGCTTGGCTGGATAAGCGTGGACTCAATCCCGGCACACCGACCAAAACGGCGCTCGGATTGCTGTTTGGCGCGTTGTCTTTCGTGCCGTTGCTGCTGGCCGCCCGCGCTGCCGCGGAAACTGGGACATGGGCCAGCGTGTGGTGGCTGGTGTTGGCCTACGGCGTGTTGCAGATCGGCGAGATCTGCCTGTATCCGGTCGGTCTGTCGGCGGTCACCAAACTATCGGTACCGCGCGTCGTCAGCCTGATGATGGGCACCTGGTTCCTCGCAACCGCATTCTCGGAACTATTGGCCGCCAAGCTCGGCACATTGGCCTCGATCGAGGACAGCGGCGCCGTCATCGAACATACCGAAGCGTGGGTCAAGGCCGCCAACACCTATGGCGACTATTTCTGGCAACTCACCGTCGGTGGACTGGTGTGTGCGGCCATCGCGTTCATCGCCGTACCGTTCCTGAATCGAGGCATGCACGGTGTCAAATGACGCCAGCCACTCGATTCCGATTGCGACCGCACCGGCCGCTCTGAGACACTGGCGTGGCCTGTTCAACGGGTTGGCCGGTCGTCCGGCAGAAAGCATGATGGGTTCCGGGGGCATTCAATGAATTTTTTTGGTTTCTTCAAGCGGCTATTCGGTAGCGGCAATGCACCACAGTCGGCCGCAACTGGATCTTCAAAGCCAGTGCGAAAGGGTGCCGAGCGGCGCGAGTCCGATCGCGTTGGCGCTCGCGAGGGCACGCGCGTACTGGTGATCGACGACTCGACCACGGTGCTCGCGGTCCTGCGCCGTTATCTCGAACAGAACCAGTACCTGGTGCTCGAAGCGGAGACGGCGGAGGCCGGCATCCAGATCGCTCGGCAAGAGCACCCGGACTTGATTTTCCTCGATATCGTGCTACCCGGCATGAACGGATTCACGGCGCTGCGCACGCTGCGGCGGGAACCCGGCACCAAGGACATTCCGATCATCATGATGAGCGGCAATGAACAAGCCACCGAGCAGTTCTACGCGCAACGCATCGGTGCCGACGACTTCATGAAGAAACCGTTTTCCCGGCCGGAATTGTTCGCGCGGATCGAACGCCTGCTCGATGTCGACAAAGTGCCGAAGCGCTTCGCCGCTGCCGCCACCAATCCGAATTTCGGCGCGCCGCCCTAAGTCCTTCCGCCACACTCGGAATCACATGACTATCGATATCGCGGCCTTGCAGAAGCAGGCCGAACGCGCCTTGCAGCAAGGCGATGCGAATACCGCCGTGCGTAACGCGCGCGAAATCCTTGCAGCCGCCCCTGAATATGCGCCAGCGCACTTGCTGCTGTCGAACATCGCCATGTTCGGCCGCAAAATGCGACTCGCCACACGCGATGCGATGCGCGCTGCCGATGTCATGCATCGCCAGCCCGCGCCGCTGACGGCGGCAATCGCCCTGCGCCTGATTTCGATCGGCGAATACGGCCGCGCCTACGATGAGATCCGCGCAGTCGACCTGGAACGACCGTTTCCGCCCAGCATTCTGTTCGACTTTTCGCAGCAACTGACCCTGCTGGAGCAGCATGAGCTTGCGCTGCGATTCCTTGATGTCGTCGAAAAGCGTGGCGGCGAGACCTTTTCGACGGCCTATTTTCGCGGCAACGCGATGAAATTCATGGGCCACATGGAAGCGGCCCATGTCGCATTCGAACGCAGCATCGCGCTGAAACCAGACTACGTGCATTCGCATTGGGCACTGGCCTTCCTCGGGCAATCGGCAGGCAGCGCACAACGCGTCGAACGCATCCGCGCTCTGATCGATCACGGCTCCATTCCCGACCGGGATCGCTGCTATCTCGACTATGCGCTCTATCGCGAACTGGAGTTGCTGGGTGACGACGAGGCTGCTTGGGCAGCGCTTGCGCAGGGTTGTCTGGCCAAGCGGCGCACGATTCAGCACGATGCCGCTGCTGAAAGCGCATTGTTCGACCAGATCATTGCACGCTTCCCGAAAGTGCCACCCGCCTTCGCCACGACAGAAGGCGCGGCAACACCGATCTTCATCGTCGGCATGCCGCGGACCGGAACGACGCTGCTGGAACGAATCCTCGGCAACAGCCCGGCGATCGCGCTCGGCGGCGAACTCAACGATTTCCGCATGCAGTACAAGTGGGTTGCCGACTATTATTCCCCCGGTTTTTTCGACGCTCAGTCACTGGCACGTGCTGATTCAATCGACTATGCCCTGCTCGGCCGCCGCTACCTTGACCATGTGAAATGGCGCGCTCCTGGCGCTCGCCGCTTCACCGACAAGAACCCTGGCAACTTCCAGATGATCGGCGCAATCCTCAAAGCGCTACCGCAAGCGAAAATCATCCATCTGTGCCGCGACCCAGCCGATGCTTGCTTCTCGAATCTGAAAGAACTATTTGCGGCGAACGCTTACAGCTACAGCTACGATTTTGGTGAACTGGCTGCGCATCACCGCCAATACACGCGCTTGATGGCGCACTGGCACGCGATTGCGCCAGGCCGCATCCTCGATGTGCGCTACGAAGAACTCGTCAGCGATCCGGAGGTACAGACCGAACAGGTGATGCGTTACCTCGGTCTGCCCTTCCGACCTGAGCAGATCCGCATCGAAGACAGTTCGCAAATCGTCTCGACGGCAAGCAGCGCACAAGTACGCGAGCCGATTCACCGCCGCAACATCGGCGGCTGGCAACGCTACGAAGCGAAGTTGCAGCCGTTGATCGACGCACTCGGCGCGCGCTGAAGCCGCGCGCCGCGCCGGTGATTACCGGCAGCTTTTAATCCTCCTCGACACGCGGATTAAAGGCTTCAGTCAACTGCTTCTGGATGTGACCTGGTACCGCTTCGTAGTGGCTGAACTCGATCGCGTAACGGCCACGTCCGCCGCTGACCGCCTTCAGCTCGTTCGAGTACTCAGTCACTTCCGCGAGCGGCACTTGGGCTTTGACAATGATCTCGCCACCGCGTCCGGCATCGGTACCATTGATGCGTGCGCGCTTGGTCGCGAGCCCACCAGTGACATCGCCCATGCAGTGATCCGGCACCACGACGTCGAGGTTGACGATCGGTTCCAACACCATCGGCCGCGCCTTGCTGATTGCGTCCAGAAACGCTTTTTTCCCAGCCGACACGAATGCGACCTCTTTTGAATCGACCGGGTGGTGCTTGCCGTCATAGACAATGACACGCACGTCCTGCAAGACATAGCCGGCGACTGCGCCATGCTCGAGCACTTGCCGTACGCCCTTCTCGATCGCCGGAAGGTACTGGCCTGGAATCGATCCGCCGACCGTCTCATCGACGAAGTCGAAGCCTTCGCCACGCCCCATCGGCTCGACGCGCAAGAACACTTCGCCGAATTGCCCGGCACCACCGGTCTGCTTCTTGTGCCGATGGTGACCATCGGCGCGAGCACTGATGGTCTCGCGATAAGCAATGCGCGGCGGCCGCGTCTTCACTTCGACCTGATAACGCTCCTTCATGCGTTCCAGCATCACCCGCAGATGCAATTCACCGAGGCCGCGGATCACCGTCTCGTTCAGTTCTTTGTGGTGTTCAATGCGGAAGCACGGATCTTCCTCAGCCAGTTTGTGCAGTGCCGTTGCGAGCTTCTGCTCCTGGCCTTTGGTCGCCGGCTCGATCGCCAGACCGAACATCGGCTGTGGAAAATCGATCGGCTTCAAATGAATCTGATCCTCGTCATGCGAGTCGTGCAGAACCGCATCGAAATGAATCTCATCGACCTTGGACACGGCGGCAATGTCGCCCGGAATCGCGTCCTCGATCTCGACGTGATCTTTGCCGCGCAACCGGAACAAGTGCCCAACCTTGAACGGCTTTTTGCCATCGTCGACGAATAGCTGGGTATCTCGCCGCAACGTTCCTTGATAAACGCGAAACACACTGAGCTTGCCGACAAAGGGATCGTTGATGATCTTGAACACATCGGCGATGACATGCTTCATCGCGTCCGGCTCGGAACGAAACGGCTCCGCATCGGGTCCGTTGCCCTTCACGAACAGTGGCGGGTTGGCTTCACCCGGATGCGGCATCAATCTCTCGAACAGATCGAGCAATGCCCTCACGCCAGCGCCGCTACGTGCCGACACGAAACAAATCGGAATCAGATGCCCTTCGCGCAAACACTGCTCAAACGCATCGTGCAACTCTGGTCCGGACAGGCCGGCTTCACCTTCTTCCAGATAGTGACCCATGACGGCTTCGTTGATCTCAACGACTTGGTCGATGATGCGTTGATGCGCCTCTGAAATGGTCGAGAAGTCGGACTCTCCACTCGGATTGAAGAAGCAGTCGACCACCTGCGCGCGGCCTTTCTCCGGCAGGTTGATCGGCAGGCATTCCGGTCCGAAGCTGTCGCGCAATTGTTCGACCAGCAACGCTAGGTCGGCGTCGGCGTGATCAATCTTGTTGACGATAATCAGCCGGCACAGCCGCCGCGCCTTGGCGTAGTCCATCAAGCGCAATGTGCTGTGCTCGATGCCAAGCGCGGCATTGACCACGACCGCGCAAGTTTCCACTGCACCCAGCAACGACAGCGTTGGGCCGCGGAAATCAGGATAGCCCGGCGTATCAAACAAATTGATGTGAACACCGCCGTGGTCGATCGACGCGAGTGCGCTCTGAATCGAGTGCTGACGCTCCTTTTCCATCGGCTCGTAGTCGGACACGGTGCTGCCGCGCTCGACTGAACCTGCCGTTGGGATAGCGCCGCCGGCATGCAGCAGGGCTTCGAACAACGTCGTTTTGCCGGCGCCGGAATGACCGACGAGTGCGATGTTGCGGATTTGCTCGGTGCGGTATGCAGGCATTGCGCAGTCCTCCCAGGCGTTGAAGGCCGGATGGCGGCGAGCGCGCTGACGTTCGCGGCCACCAGGCGGTGATCGAAAGCAGGATCAGTGCCTGATCGTCGTCCTCGGCTCACCGATGGTCAAGCCCGGGATGCAAGATTTGCCGACAGCGAAGCGGAACGGAGAATGCAGATCAACACGTTACCGTTGATCGGGCGCGAGGTATCGCTGCGATCGACCTCCGCTGGCCTGATACCGACTGCGAAACTGAATGTCCGCTACCGGCTGGTGTCGACATTTGACCAGATTCAGAACGAATTCAGTCCGCCGACCCCAGCATCACGATCACGCAAGATGTCATCACAGGAGAAAGTCATGCGCGCGGTTCTGAAATCGGTTTCGTTGCTCACCCTGGCCCTCACTTCGATGGGCGCCTTTGCGTATCAAGACGAATCGCCGGAATACGATGTCGCGCGCGTTGTATCGGTCGACCCGATCATCGAATACGTCGATGAACCGCAGTCGCGCGATGTCTGCTGGAATGAACCGGTCGAACGCTATGAGCCACGCTACCGCTACGAGCGCCGTAGCCGTGACGATCGCGCCGGTGCGACCATGCTCGGCGCACTTATCGGTGGCGCGCTCGGCAACACCCTCGGTCATGGCGACGGCCGTAAAGCCGCGACCATCGCCGGCGCTGTGATTGGCGGATCGATCGCTCACGATGCATCGCATCGCGGCCGTTATCGCGATGCCGGCGGCCGCTACCGGCAAGATTACGAACAGCGCTGCGACACGCGCACCGAATACAGCTCGCAGGAACGTGTCGTCGGCTACGACGTCACCTATGACTATCACGGTCGCATTTATCACACCCGCACCGATCATCACCCCGGCGACCGCATCCAAGTTGCGGTGCAAGTGTCGGCAGTCCCTTGATTCCCTGATGATTTGATCTAAACCACCTGCAGGCAATCTGCAGGTGGTTCAACGTCAGACTTCCAGCGTCGCTCGCAGCGGCGCCAATTGCGATTCGTAGACGCGCCATCCACCAACGCTGCGTCGATGGATCGGATCGCGAACTTGAACGGCACTCGCCGTCGTGACGGCACCAGTGTGAGCCGTGATGTCGACGACATCGTCGCGCCAAGGCAGTCCGCAATAGGCGAGTACGCGGCGTGCCTCCGACTCGGGATTCGTCACCAGATCCTCATAACGAACATCCAGGATCTCGCCCGGAAAGCAACGATGCCAATGCGCCATCAAGCGCTCGTATCGGTGGTAGTACCGTCCGAGTTCACCTTGGTCGTAACTGTAAGCACAGGCATCGGAAAAGAGTTCGCGCAGGTTCGACAAGCAAGTGTCCGTGGGATCACGACGCATGTGCAGGATGCGCGCTTCCGGCAAGGCCTGTTTGATCAAACCGATGATCTGAAAATTGGACGGCAATTTTTCCGTGAAATGCGTGCTGTCGTCGCGCTGCCGCCACTGACAGGCAGCGAGATAGCCGCGTGCGATGGCTTCCGCGTCGAAACCGGCCGATGCCTGTACCACGCGCAGATCAACGACGCCCTTGCAATAGTGGTCAGCCGCAAGCCGCAATTGCGCAGTGAAGCGATAAGTTTCGCCGCAGTCCACCACGCGTGGGTGTTGCCCGAGCATGCGTTCGAGCAATGTCGTTCCGGACCGATGCATCCCGACGATAAAAATGGGTGTGGCGATTGCGGGGTCATTTCCACGGCGCCCAGCGCGGATAGGTACTGCCTCGATGGCATCGAACAACACGTTCATCGCTGGCTCGTCGTAAGGCGTGCCCTGGCGCTTGATCGCGCTGGCCACGGACAGCGCTTGCCATGCTGCGGTGAAGTCGCCGAGATCGTGCAGTTCCTTGTGCAACGCATATCCCACTTGCACGCGGTCTGGCGCGGTCAGCGTGCGATCGGCGAGGACGCGCCGCAAGCGCTCGACATGATTCGTGGCGGTTGATTGTGTTCGCAGTCGTGCGAGTAACCAGTGCGCCATGGCCAGCCGCGGTTCGCGCGCGATCGCTAGTTCGAGCGCTCGTTCAGCACGCTCGAACTCGCCCTGATTGATGGCCAGGTAGCCATCGGCAAGTAGCGTCGCCACATGTCGCGGTTCTCGTGATTGCATACGATGCAGTACGCGCTCTGCCAAATCGGGCGCGCCAATCATGCTGAGGTTGGACACCACCTGCATCTGCCGGACCCTATCCAGCGATGGCATCGCCAGTAGACGCGTCGCACTCGCGATCATCAGCGCATGTTCGTTGAAGTTGCGCAATTTCTGGAATAAGTCGTATTCGATCTGCGCGTCGTGCGGATGATGTTCGGCGACGGCAAGCGCGTGCTTGCGGGCGCTGCGATATCGGTCAAAGCGCAGGTCGATCGCCGACTGCATCAGTCGTGCCCCTGCATGCTGCGGCACCAGCATCAGCACGCTGGACAAGGTCATCGCCGCGAGGTCGAACTGGCGCGCTTGGTATTGCGCCGAGGCGGTGCGGAACAAGGGTTCGACGTTACTCATGGCCGCTGCCGCAGTGGCATCACAAACGCGGACCGGATTCGGGGATTGATCAAAAACATGCGCATAGGCTGCGGATTCTGGCGTCTGCCCGCCCTGAAAAAAAGCGGCCACCCGAAGGTGGCCGCCAAAGTACTCCGTTGAAGCGTGTTGCTTAGAAGTCGTATTGCGCCGAGAAACGAACCGAACGCGGCGCCTGGAAGCTCGTCGGCACGCGGTACGTGCTGGTGAGCAACGGTGAACCCGCGCCATCTTCGCCGGCCTCGCTGACCGAAACAGCCGCATTCGAATCGAATACGTTGAACACGTCCGCCTTGAGCGCGAACTTGCCGTCGGCAAATGCCGGGCGGTAAGTGACGTTCAAGTCCAACGCACGCTGCCAATCGGTACGACCAACGCTGCCGCGCGGCACAATGGTGCTGCCGTTGTCGCCATCGCCGTCCGCCGTCGTTGCGGTCGGGCCCGGATCGCAGGAGAAGTAGCTGGCGCCGTAGGTCGACGTGTGCGAGCCGCCGCGGTAGCCGATGCAGTTGATCGGACGACCCGACTGGACCAGCAAGTTGCCGCCGATTGACCACTCATCGTTAACCGAGTAGTTGCCGAACAGCTTCAGGCTGTGACGACGGTCATTCGGCAGATCGCCGTAAGAACCGACGGCCAGTTCCGGATAGTCGAAGTCCTGCGTGGTGCCCGTGTCATCCTGACCGATATCCGACTTCACGCCACCTTCGGTGTTGCCGTAGGAGTGCGCGATTGTCCAGGAACCCTGCATGAAGAAGTTGTCCCACGAACCTTCGGCGAAAAACTCGATCGCGTTGTACTTGCGGATCGCTTTCGGGCCAAGCACATCGGCTGCAATGTGAACCGTTTCGTTGGTGCCGTTGCCGTCGATGTCGACCAGGAACGTTGCGTCGCTGCCGGGATTGTAGAGGTGGCAGAAGGCAAAGCCCGGGTTGTACACGTGAGCCGCACCATCCGGCGTCGCCGGCGGCGCGCTGAACGGATCGCTGACATCAAATCCATTTTCTTCGGCCCATGCGAGCACCGGACGATAATCGCACTGGTCATCGATCGCGCGCTTGAGATCACGATGGATACCGCGAACGCCGCCGGTCAGTGCATCGGTGATTTGCGTCTGGAAGCCAATGATGTACTCGTCCTGATACATCGGATCGAGGTTCTGATCGGCGATGCCCACCGGATCCTTGCCCACGCCGAATTCGTTGTTCAGATAACGGGTGTCGCAACCGCCGCAGTTCGGATTTCCTCGATTGACCAGCCCCGTCGGGGCGCCAGTCAGCGGGTCCACGCCGGTGTAGCTGTAGAACTCTTCCGAATACAGCGATGCCGAGGCACCGCGTACGGCGACGGTGGCCGTCAACGGCAGTGCGTAACGACCTGCATTACCGAACACCTTGAAGCTCGAGTCTCCCTTCACGTCCCACGAGAAGCCGACGCGCGGAGCGATCTGGTTGTCGATCTTGACGAACGATTCACCAAAGCCATTCAGGTTTTCGAAGCTGTCCCAGCGCAGGCCGCCGTAGAACATGAAGCTGTCAGTAATCTGCCAACGATCTTCGACATAAAACGCGTCCGAGTTCACGCCGACGCCAGCGCCGGTCTGGAACACGCGACGACGCACGCGGCCGAGACCCGCTGCCGGGCCACTGGTGTACGGATTCTGGTAGCGCCAAGCTTGGCCACCTTCATACGATTCGGCATCGAAGCTGTCGAACTCATCCTGTTCCAGACCAAAGCGGACCAGGTGATCGCCGAGCGACCACTCGCCGTCAATGCGATACGTGTTGCGCTCGTCTTTCGCGAGGCTCGAGCCAACGACACTGCCGTTCACGAAATTGCAGCCGGAGATCAGCGGGACCGTCCCATTGACTGCTGCGGTACGGATGTCGGTAACGACCGGGCAACCTGCAACCGGACTGCCGACGCCGCCGAAATATTCCGAACGGATGCCGTTCGCGGCGATACCGTAGTTCGAGCGCGACGACTCACCATGGCCGTACAGCGCCGAGAGGGTGAAGCTGTCGGTCAGGTAGCCGGTGTAACGCAGCGAGTAGCTCTGGCCGCCATTTTCATCAAACGTGGTGCCGCGATATTCACCGCGTTCATCATTATAGGTTCCGGTGCTGCGATAGGTATCGGTTTCGTTGTTTTGTTCGTCGGAGAACGCTGTCAGTTCGAGCAGATGATTGTCGCTGATGTTCCAGTCGACCTTCGTCAACCACGTCGGCGAATCGTTCTGGAAGTCGAAGTTGATCGGCGCACCGAGCGTCGAACCAAATGCACGGCGATCATTGCTTTCACCGTACTGGATCAGCGCATACGCGAACAGGCGATCCTGAATCAGCGCACCGCTTGCCCACACGGAGGTCGACAGGTCATTGCTGCCACGGTCCACTTGATTGTTCGAGAGCAGATCACCGTCATTCTCGTAGACGTCGGTGAACGAACCGCGCAGCGATTCCGGCGTGTAGAAAACGTTTGCGCCCGCCTGGAACTCATTCGAACCGCGCTTGGTGACGAGGTTGATGACGCCGCCGGTCGAACGACCGAATTCCGCGCCGTAACCACCGGTCTTGATCTGCTGTTCTGCAATTGCTTCAAACGGCACTTGGCCGAAGTTCAGCGCCTTGAAAGAATTGGTGATGTTGAAGCCGTTGACGAAGTAGGCATTTTCCGAAACCGACGAACCGCCGAACGAAGCCAGGTTGCCGAATGCAGCGTCGCCCTTCACGGTGCCCGGAGCGAGCAGCGCGACATTGGTGATGTTGCGGCCGACCGGGATCTTGGCGATCTGTTCGCTGGTCAGGATCGTGGTCGACTCAACCGACGAAATGTCGATCGGGTTGATCGCGCTGCCCGTCACTTCGACGACACCCAAGGTGCTCGCGTCAGAGAACGAAGCGGCAGTGCCGGTACCGATGTTGACCGTCACGTCACGCGACTGGCCGTTATAGGTGACCTTGTACTTGCCTGGTGCCAGCGCGGACGCGCGGTAGTTGCCATTGGCATCGACCGAGATGTCACGCTTTTGGCCTGTGCCCATGTTCTCGACCGAGACCGAGCCACCGCCAGAAACCTGGCCGAACACGTAACCGGTTGCATTGGACTGCGCGAGTACCGCACCGCTAGTCGCGATCGCGATCGCGACGGCGAGCGCGGAGCGCTTGAGTTGATTGCGTTGAATCACTTGGAAACCTCCAAAAATGGGTTAGCCCTTGGTGCCGCGAACCTATCGAGTCCACGGCACCACGCCGCTGCTATTGCAACGTGGCGCGCACGTTAGCATGACCGTTAAAAATCTGTAAACATGACTTCAAGCCATGTTGCGGCGCAACAAAACAACAGTTCGTTGTACTTAAACAACAAAACCCCGCAGCTCGCGCTACGGGGCTTTGTTTGACAACCTATTTCAGATCAAGCCAATCAGAAGTCGTAACGGGCCGAGAAACGGACCGAGCGCGGCGCCTGATAGTTGACATCGTTCAGGAAGTTCGGACTGAACGCATTCGAAGTCGCCGAACCGATTGCGCTGGTTTCGCTGTACTCGGTTACACGCTTCTGGTTGAACAGATTGAACACGGTGGCCTGGAAGGTCAGCTTGCCATCCGCAAAACCGGGCGTGTAGCCAATCGATGCGTCGGCGTTCCAGGTCCACGGCGTGCGTCCTTCCTGACCGCGCTGACCAATACTTGTACTGCCATTCGGCTGTACGCAGTAGAACGACGACGAACCGTAGAACGAGAGCGTGCCGGAGTCGAGGTCATCGCCCACCGGCGCGTAGCCCAAGCAGTTTACCGGGCGGCCCGAGGACATCAGGAAGTTACCGCCCAACGACCATTCGTCGTTGATGCGATAGGTACCAAACAGCTTGACGACATGACGGCGGTCGTTTGGAAGATCGCCATATGCACCGTCTTCAAAGACCGCGTTGTCGAAGTCTTGGGTCAGGCCAGCATCATCCTGCTCCAGTGACGAATTCACGTAACCCTCGACGTTGCCGTAGCTCTTTGACCAGGTGTACGACCCTTGGAGTGCCCAGTTGTCGGAGGACTTTTCCCAGAGGAACTCGAGTGCGTTGTATGCACGGGTGTATTTCGGCAGACCGAAATAGGAGGCTGGGATGGTCACCGTGGTCAGCGTGCCGTCGCCATTGAGGTCCAGTTGCGCCCCGACATCGGCACCGGGATTCAGGATGAAGCATGAAGCCAGCGAGTTGTAGTCGAAATCGGTATGGCCGTTGTCATCGGCCCAATTCTGGAACGGCTGGACCGAGCAGAAATCATCCATGCCACTCTTGACTTCACGGCGAATGGCCCGGAGACCAATCATCCAGTCGTTCGCCAAAACCTTCTGGAAACCGACGATGAATTCGTCTTGGTACATCGGCGACAAGTTGGTTGCGGCGATCGTGCCAGCGGCCGGCGGATCAAGCGAACCATTGATATTGGTACCCCCGATCTGGGAGCCAAGGCCGGTTGGACGACCGTCCGCCGGATTGAAACCGGTGGTCAGGAAGTATTCCTCCACGGTCACTTCCGTGCCAGACGCGCGAATATTGGAATTGGCCGCAACCGGGATAAAGTAACGTCCGGCATTGCCGAACACTTTCAGGCTACTGTCACCGCTCACGTCCCAGGCGAAACCGAGACGCGGCGCGATCTTGTTGCCCGACTCGACGAACGTCTCGCCGTTCGCATTCGAGTTCTGGAAACTTTCCGAACGCAGGCCGAAATAGCCGAGAACACTGTCGCTGATCTGCCAGCTGTCTTCGAGATAGAAGGCGCTGTTGGCCACTTCATACTCGCCCGAGGAAGTGAAGTAATTCCACGAACGCGTGTAGTACGTGCCCGTCGGCAGTACTGTGCCATTCACGGCGCGACCAGCGGCCTCATACACTTGGTAGTGGCGCCAGTAAATTCCGCCCGTGTACGTCTGGCCGGCATGCCCCGAATTGAAGGTCTCGTCATCCCAACCGAAGCGCACGAGGTGGTCGCCGAGACTCCATTCCGCGTCGATGCGATAGCTTTCGCGTGAGTCTTCGTCCGGGCCCCATGCGGCGTCGCGGATGAACGTCTGCGACGTGCTCCAGCAACCGACGTACAGCGTCGCGGCACGATTGACCTGACTGTCGTAGGCACGCGGACAGTCGCCACCGGGCAGCGACTCCGGGGTCTGATAGCTGGAAATATTGTTCAGCCGACCCGCCTGAGCGGACAAGGTGAAATTGTCGGTGAGGTAGCCGGTGTACTTGCCGATCAACACATCGCCGCCGGTTTCAACTTGATACTCGGCTTCCAGGTCCTGGTGCTGACCGACGTAGTAGTTGTCATCGAGATTGTGGTAGTCGCGATACTTCGTGACGTTGGTGTCGCGGATGCCAGTGAACTCGAGCGCGTGATTGTCGGAAATGTTCCAGTCCAGCTTCAACATGCCGTTTGGCTCGGTGTTGCTCCCACTCTGACTGGTCGTTCGACCGTAACTATCGAAGGAACTGTCGACACCCTCCAGCATCGCGAACATGAACAAGCGATCTTGGATCAACGCACCGCCGCCGTACAGGTTGTACACCACCGAGTCGGACTCGTTGTCCGATCGATAGACGAAAAATTCGGAGTCGTTGGCGATATCGGTCGGGTTGCGCGAGGCAACGTCCCGACCATTTTCACGCAGGCTGCTCGGAGACCAGTAGGCGCTGGCGCCGAACTCCCACTCATTCGTGCCGCGCTTGGTCACGACGCTGATGACACCCCCCAGCGATCGACCGAACTCTGCACCGTAGCCGCCCGTCTTGATTTGCTGCTCCGCCAGCGCTTCAAACGGAAGCGTGGAATAGGCGACGAAGTTGCGGATGTTGGTGACATCGAAACCGTTGATGTAATAGCCATTCTCCGCGACCGATGAACCGCCGAAAGAAGCCAGATTGCCGAAGCCGGTGTCACCCTTGACCGTACCCGGCGCGAGCAGCGCCACGTTGGTGACGTCGCGACCCACCGGAATTTTCTGCAACTGTTCCGCCGTGAATACGGATGTGGATTCGACCGAACTCATGTCGATCGGATTTACTTCTGCACCGGTCACGACGATTTCCGTCAGTGTCGACGCCTTGAGTTCCACCTGCGAACCGGTACCGACGCGGACGATCACTTCGCGCGACTGGCTACCCGAGCCGACCTTGTAGGTTCCCGGCGCAAGCTGCGAAATCGAAAATCGACCGGTCGCGTCTGCCGTGATTTCGCGGCGCTGACCGGTCGATGCGTTTTCGACGGTGACCTTCGCGCCATTATCGGCATGACCATAGATCAAACCGACGGAACTTTGCGCAAACGCACCACTGGCAACGGTCAAGCCGATTGCCAGCGCGAGCATTGAGCGCTTAAACGTCTTGTGCTGTTTCATAGGTAAACCCCCAAGAATGTTAGAAAAAAGCCGCCCGCAGTCGACCGACCACGACAACGCCACCGCGGCAAACGCATTGTCAAGCGACGATAGCATGGACGTTAAAAAACCGTAAAGCCGATGTTCATATGGCAATTTGGCATATTTCATTGCCCGCCTTTCGCCACCCGAATCCGGCGGCTTGCTCCGTTACAAAGACTCCCCATGAATCCCGCCGATCAGAACCGTCTCACTTCCCACTTCGACACGCCTGACTCGTCTTGGGCCATTCTGAAATTCGGCGGCACCAGTGTCGCCACTGCGGCGCGCTGGCGGACGATCGCAGACCTCGCGTGTGCACGGGTTGCCGGTGGATTCCGAACCGTAGTCGTGGTGTCGGCGGTGTCGGGGCTGACCAACCGCCTGCAGGTGATCGTTGATCGCGAGCTGTCGCTGGCGGAACTCACGGCCGACACCGACGCGATCCGAACCCAGCACCTGCAACTGATCGCCGAACTCGGTATTGCGCCACCGCCGGCAACATTATCTTGGCTCGATCAGCTCACGGCGCTCGCGCTTCAGGCCCCGTCCCGGCGCGGTGATTTCCGCTGGCAGGCCGAGCTGCTGTCGATGGGCGAGTTGCTTTCCAGTTCGCTGGGTGCGGCCTTCCTTGAATCGACTGGATTGCGTTGCGCCTGGCTGGATTCCCGGCAGTGGCTGAAGGTGGAGCCACGCCAAAACCAGAGTGAGTGGGCACGCTGGTTGTCGGTGTCGTGCCAAACCCGCGGTGATACGACGCGGGTGACCGAATTGGCGCTACAGGCCGACTGCTTCGTCGCTCCCGGTTTCATCGCCAGCGACGCCGATGGCGCAACCTGCATCCTCGGCCGCGGTGGCTCGGATACCTCGGCCGCCTATCTGGGTGCGTTGCTCGGTGCGGCGCGCGTCGAAATCTGGACCGATGTCGCCGGCATGTTCTCGGCCGACCCGCGCCAAGTGCCGAAGGCACGACTGCTGTCGCGCATCGACTACGCCGAGGCGCAGGAAATCGCGACCACCGGCGGCAAGGTGCTGCATCCGCGCTGCATCGGCCCGGTGCGCGACGCGCACGTGCCGATGTGGATCAAGGACACGCAACACCCTGAACTCGACGGCACCGTGATCAGCGACGAGGTGCCGCGTGACGTGCTGTCGGTGAAGGCGATCAGTTCGCGTCGCGGCATCATGCTGGTGTCGATGGAAACCGTCGGCATGTGGCAGCAAGTCGGCTTCCTCGCCGACGTATTCATGCAATTCAAGCAGCACGGCCTGTCGGTTGACATGATCGGTTCGTCGGAAACCAATGTGACGATCTCGCTCGACCCGACCGAGAATCTGGTGAATTCAAATGTGCTGGAAGCGCTCTGCGCCGACCTCGCGACGATTTGCCGGGTCAAGGTGATCGGCCCATGCACGGCGATTTCGCTGGTCGGACGCGGCATCCGTTCGCTGCTCGGCAAACTCGGTCCAGTCTGGAACGTGTTCGGCGCAATGCCGATCCACCTGATTTCGCAGAGTTCGAATGATCTCAACCTCACCTTTGTCGTCGACGAGGCACGCGCCGATGGTTTGGTACCGCGCATCCACGAAGCGCTGGTCAAAGGCAGCGCATTACGCGCCGACGACCGGCGCGTGTTCGGCCCGAGTTGGTCATCGGTATATCAAACACTGCCGCAAACAGCACCAGACTGGTGGCGCGGGCAGCGCGACGTCCTGCTGCAGCTCGCCGCCGAACGCACGCCTCGCTACGTCTATCACCGCGACACCATCCGCGAACGCGCGGCGCGGTTGCGCGCGCTTGCCGCGGTCGATCGCTGGTTCTACGCGACCAAGGCGAACGCCCATCCCGCGGTGTTGCGCACGATCGTCGATGCTGGCTTCGACCTGGAATGTGTGTCGCCGGGCGAGATCGATCATGCGCTGGCAACCTGTCCGGATGCGCCGCTGTTGTTCACACCGAACCTAGCGCGTCGAGACGACTATTTGCGTGTCGCCGCGACGCCAGCGTTGCTCACACTGGAACGACTGGAGAGCTTCGCCGAACTCGGTGCAGCACTATCGGGGAGCGAGGTGTCGCTGCGCATCGACCTTGGCAGCGGCCATGGCCATCACGACAAGGTGCGCACCGGCGGCGCGAAGTCAAAGTTCGGCATCGGCATCGACCAACTCGGTGAAGCCGTTCGACTCGCGCAACAGCACGGCCTGCGCATCGGTGTGCTGCATGCGCATCTCGGTTCCGGCATTCTCGACGCGGCACACTTCGGTCGCGTCTATCAGGAATTGCTGGTCTTGGCCGATCAGGTGGCGAGCGTGCGTGCGCTAAACATCGGCGGCGGCTTCGGCATCGCCGCGCATCCGGACGACAGCACCCTCGATCTGGCGCGCGTTGGTGAACTGCTGGCGACCATCAAGCAGGCGCATCCGCAGTACGAATTGTGGATGGAACCGGGGCGCTACCTCGTCGCTGAAGCCGGCGTGTTGTTGGCGCGGGTCAACGCGATCAAACAGAAATATGGCCGCCACTTCATCGGCCTCGATGCCGGCATGCACAACCTGCTGCGTCCGGCCCTGTACGACGCGCACCATCCAATCATGAACCTGACGCGGCTCGATGTGGTGGAGACAATGCGTGCCGATATCGTTGGTCCGATCTGCGAGAGCGGCGATATTTTGGGTGGTGAACGCACATTGCCGCAGACCGAGGTCGGCGATGTATTCCTGATCGCCCATGCCGGCGCTTATGGTGCAGTCATGGCCTCGAACTACAACCGTCGCGCCGCGGCCGACGAGGTAATGCTATGAGCATCGCGCATCCGCGCCAAACGCAGTCGTTTCATTTCGTCCGCGCCGACTACGACGCGGTGACGGCCAGCGCATCGCTTGTCTATCGTTTCGACGATGGCCCGATGCTGATCGAAACGATTCGCTTCGCCGATGCCACGCTGCCGATTCCGCACGGCCGCGAGCTTGCATTGGCGGCCGCGTTGCGCCTGCTGCATCTGATCGCCGGCATTAGTTATTACAAGGCCGCCGTACCGGAACACATCGTCGTCGAGGGCGATGCACTTGACCGCGACCTCGCCACGTTGATGGACACGATCTATCTCCACGGTCTCGGCGAATTCGCACACCGGAACGGGCTTGATCTGCGCGAGCGCATCCGCTTTCCGCACAACAATCAGGCACCGGCCAACGCGTCGAACATTGGCCTGCCGCGGCATACGCTGGTACCGATTGGCGGCGGCAAAGATTCGCTGGTCACGCTCGAACTGCTGCGTGCCGCGCACGAACCGATGACCGCCACTTGGGTCGGTCAGTCGCCGTTGATTGCCGCCTGTGTCGAGCGCAGCGGGTTGCCACAACTCAACATCGACCGGCAGATTTCGCCGCTGCTGTTCGAGATGAACCGTAACGGCGCATGGAATGGCCACATCCCGGTAACCGCGATTAATTCGGCGATTCTGGTGTGTGCGGCGATTTTGCATGGCTTCGATGCCATCGCGTTCTCCAACGAACGCTCGGCATCAAGTGCCAACCTCATCCATGATGGTTTCGCGGTGAACCATCAGTGGAGTAAAGGTATCGACTTCGAGCGCATATTCCGCACATACGTGCAGTCGCGCGTCGCCGCCGACCTCGACTATTTCTCGGCATTACGTCCTTTGTCGGAGCTCGCGGTGACACGGCTGTTCGCAGCGTTGGCGCAATATCACGACGTGTTTTCGAGCTGCAATCGCAACTTCCGCATCCTCGCTGACAAACCGGCAGAACGCTGGTGTGGACAATGTCCGAAGTGCCATTTCGTATTTCTGGCGCTATCGCCATTCCTGCCAAAAACGCGTCTGGTTGCGATTTTTGGCCGCAATCTGCTCGACGATCTCGCGCTCGCTGGCGACTTCGACGCTTTGCTCGAAATCGGCGCGCACAAGCCTTTTGAATGTGTCGGTGAAGGCCGCGAATCACGCGCTGCGCTGGCGGCTCTCGGATCACGTGCCGAATGGCGTGAAGACGCGCTGGTCGCGCGATTTGCCGCACAGATCCAGCCGATGCTGGATGCACAAACACTCGATCTTGCGCCCTTGATGAGCGCTGACGGCGCACATTTCTTGCCGCCGCGACTGCGGCAGATCTTCGATGCGCTGGGCTGAACTCGCCGGGCAGCGCGTCGCTGTGCTCGGCTTCGGTGCCGAAGGGCGTGCCGCCTGTCATGCATTCCGTCGTCATCTGCCACAACAATCGCTGCATCTGTTTTGCAACGGCGATGAAGCCGAGGCGGCGCAGATGTTGGCCGACACACGACTGACCGTCGATACTCTGCCGGCAACGCTGACATCGCTGCGCGCTTTCGATGTCGTGATCAAGTCGCCCGGTGTGTCGCCTTATCAAGCGCCCGTTGCGCCGGCAATCGACGCCGGGGTACGGTTCATCTCGGGCAGCGCGATCTGGTTCGCCGAGCACCCGCTGGCACATTCGATCGCGGTCACCGGCACCAAGGGCAAGAGCACCACCGCAGCCTTGATCGCGCACTTGCTGCGCGCCGGCGGATACCGCACCGCATTGGCCGGCAACATCGGCCTGCCGCTGCTCGATCTCACCGAGGACGATACCGTCGTCGCGCATGTGATCGAACTGTCGAGCTTCCAGACCTATGACTTCGACGCCAGCCCGCGTGTCGCCTTGATCACCAATTTGATTGAGGAGCATCTCGACTGGCATGGCTCGGCCGCTCGCTACGTCGCCGACAAGCTGCGCATCCTCGGCGATCGTCACCGAACTATTGCGGTGTTGAATGAGGAAGATGCAACCCTGACGGGGCGTGATCACCGTGGCGACGTGCATTGGTTTGGCGGCGGTGCGCCCTGGCATCTCGACGGCACCCATGTCTGCCACGGCCAAACGCCGGTGCTGGCGCTGTCCGATTTGCCGTTGTCCGGTCGCCACAACGCGCTCAATCTGTGTGGTGCGCTTGCGACCATTGATGCCGCAGGTTTCGACGCGAGGTCTTTGGCTGCGCATGTGCGTCGCTTCATCCCGCTACCGCATCGACTGCAGACGCTGGGCACGCGTGCGGGCATCACCTGCGTGAACGACAGCATCGCGACCACACCACAGGCTGCACTCGCTGCACTCGCGCATTTCTCCGGGTCCGACGTTGCAATCTTGCTGGGTGGCCATGAACGCGGTCTCGACTGGACGGCTTTCGCACGCGCGATTGCCGTGCAGCCGCCGCGCGCGATCGTGACCATGGGAGCCAACGGTACGCGCATCGCCGACACCCTCGCGGCACATGGGCTTGCTGCGTTCGTGCAGCGCGCAACCGGTCTCGATGCGGCCTATGCGATCGCGCATCGTGCGCTCGGGTCGGGCGGCGTGCTGCTGCTCTCACCCGGCGCACCAAGCTTCGGCGAGTTCCGCGACTACGCCGAACGCGGTCGCCGCTTCGCCGAACTCGCTGGATTCGATCCGGGCGCAATCACCGCGATCGACGGTCTTGGCATCGCATGAACGCGCGTGCAGTGATCGTCTGGGATCTGCCGACACGAGCGTTCCACGGGTTGCTGCTGTTGCTGGTTGGCGCGCAATACGCCAGCGGCGAATTCGGCTGGTTTGATCTGCAGTGGCATCTCTATGCCGGCTACGCGACGCTGGCACTGCTGCTGTTCCGGATCGTATGGGGCTTTATCGGCAGTGACAGCGCGCGGTTCAGCGCGTTTCTGCGCGGCCCCGCCACGATCTTCGCCTACCTGCGTGGCACGCATGCGGAAGCGGCGACGCACAATCCACTGGGCGGCTGGTCGGTGTTGCTGATGATGACGGTGTTGCTGGCGATGAGCTTGGCCGGGCTCGCGAGCAGCGACGATATCGACGTGTTCGGTCCGTTGGTGGCGACACTCGACGAGGCCAGTGTCCGTTTTGCGACACGCTGGCACCATCGTCTTGCGGATGCACTGCTTTGGTTAATCGCATTACATGTGGCGGCCGTGCTGTGGCAGGAATGGCGCGGCAGCCGATTAGTCGGCGCGATGCTGCACGGACGGCGCACACTGGACGCTGCGGCGCCACGCATCGTTTCCAATACGCGCGCCGTCGTCGTGCTGCTGCTCAGCGCAGCCGCAATTTACGCACTGCTGTACTGGGCCAGTCGCTGATCATTCCGCGCGAAATTTATCGTGGCAGTTGCTGCAGGCTTGCCGGACTTCGCCGAACGCGGCCTTGATGCGATCTTGGTCGCCGCCCGCAGCAGCGAGGCGCAGCGCGTTTGAGGTACGTTGGAATGCCTTGAGTTTGGTCGTGAAGTCTTGCGGTTGCTGCCAGATCTCGGGCAGCGCATCAGTCACGGCGCCCTTGTCCGAACCCGCCGTAAATGCTTCTTCTAATTGCACTGCCGCGAACGCCACGGCGATCGAACGGCGCTTGAACTCGACAGCATCCCAAGGCTTGCTGCCCTTCACCATTGCGCCCATCGGCACGAAGTTCCAAGCGACCGTTTTGAACAATGATTGGCGGTAGCCGATGACTTGTTCCGGCTTCGGCGCTGGTGCCTGTGCGGCGGCAGTCGCGCCGACCAGCGACAGGGCAACCAGAAAGGAAAGCGTTTTGCGCATGCGGCATCGTCCAAGCGGCAAAAAGGGGACGCAGCATAACCGTTCAGTTGTGAACGCGGCAGCGACTTTCGTATGCGTCCCTGCCTGCTAAATTCGGTGACCCCAACCCGGAGATCCGCCATGCGCCACACCGTGTTCGCCGCCAGTTTGTTCGCATTGTCGACGACGTTTGTGCACGCCGAAATCCAGACCCGCACGCTGGCCTACGAGGTCGAAGGCACCAAGATCGCGAGCGTGCTCGTGTACGACGATGCCGGCCCGGCCAAGCGGCCGGCCTTGGTGATGGTGCCGAACTGGATGGGCATCAATGCCGACCAGATCGAGAAGGCCAAGGTGATCGCGGGCAAGGAGTATGTGATCTTGGTCGCCGATGTCTATGGCACGGCCACACGACCGACCAACCCTGATGAAGCCGGCAAAGCCGCCAGCGCGATGTATGCCGACCGCGCGACACTGCGCGCACGCGTGAATGCGGCACTCGACCAATTGACGAACGCAACGGGTGCGCCCATCGATGCGACAAAACTCGGTGCAATCGGTTTCTGTTTCGGCGGCGCAACGGCGCTTGAACTAGCACGCAGCGGCGCAGACATCGCCGCTGTAGTCAGCTTCCACGGCAACCTCGGCACCGACCTACCGGCCAAGGCGGGGGACATCAAAGCGAAAGTGCTGGCGCTGAATGGCGCCGATGACAGCTATGTGCCGACCGAACAGATCGACGGATTCACGAAAGAAATGCAGTCGGCCAGTGTCGACTTCCAGTTCGTCAACCTCGGCGGTGCGGTGCACTGCTTCGCCGAACCGGATGCGACCGGCACCGTCCCCGGCTGCCAATACAACGAACGCGCCGCGAAACGCGCCTTCCGCATGATGCACGACTTCTTCGCTGAGGCATTTGCGAATTGACCCTCTGCAACGACCTTATGCTCGAACGGCGACGACCACCTTCGTTGGTGGCCGTCAGTTCGCCAGTTCAGTTCGGCGATCCGAATCGCGCCGCAGGATCGCCCAACAGATTCACCACGATTTGCACGTCGTGCATCGGCTGCTTGGCCAGCTCAAACAGCATCGGATCAATTGATTCCGAACCCCGGATCGAGCGCTGCTTAACGAAGTAAGCAGCAGCTTGCATCGGTTGATCGCAGGGTTTCCTCGGCCGCGACGCCTTTCGCGACAATCGATCCAACTGCTCCTGCATGCGTGCACGCGCACCACTGCTGGCGGATGGCCCGGACACGGTATCGGCTGACGACGAAGTCGTCATGATCAACCGCTCAATTCAACCGCATCAAACTCTGGATGCCGAGTTCCTGAGTGCCACTCGAATGATAGTGGGCAACACACTACGGCCGCCGTTGAAATCGCTTGCTGCGATGCGCCGAAACCCAAAACGTCGATTGCCTCACACTTTTCGTGGCCGACGACCGGTTTCAGTGATCGCGCTGAATGGCGTAACGGGCCAATACGTCGAGCGCTGTGCGCGCGGTGCCATCGGGAACGTGAACGAGGGCGCGATGCGCGGCGTCGGCGTAGGCCTGCGCGCGCGCGATGCTGTAGTCGATTGCGCCACTGTCGCGGATCGCGCCGATGACGCGATCGAGCGAGTCGAGGCCTCCGGTTTCGATGACGCGGCGGATGGTTTGCACCGATTCGGGATCGGCATGCTGCAAGGCGTGGATCAGCGGTAACGTCGGCTTGCCCTCGGCGAGGTCGTCGCCGACGTTCTTGCCCATGGTGTCTGCGTCCGAGACGTAGTCGAGCACGTCATCGGCGATCTGGAAGGCCATGCCGAGCGCCATGCCGTAATCCGCAAGCGCGTCCTCAACCAACTTCGGTGCGTCCGCCAGAATCGCGCCAACACGGCAGGCGGCTGAAAACAGCACTGCGGTCTTGCGCTCGATCACACGCAAATAAGCGTCTTCATCGGTGTCCGGATTGCCGATGTGCATCAACTGCAGCACCTCGCCCTCGGCGATCTGGTTGGTGGTGTCGGCCATCACCGCCATGATCGGCATGCGTTCCAGTTCGACCATGAGTTGGAAGGCGCGCGAATACAAATAGTCGCCGACCAGCACGCTGGCGGCATTGCCAAACACCGAATTGGCCGTGCGGCGACCGCGGCGCAGGTCGGATTCATCGACGACGTCGTCATGCAGCAAGGTCGCGGTGTGAATGAACTCGATCACCGCTGCGGCCTGGTGATGTTGCGTACCGCGATATCCGGTTGCTCCAGCAGCCAACAACACGAGCATCGGACGCAGGCGCTTGCCGCCACCGGAAACGATGTGTTCGGCGACCTGATTGACCAGCATCACCTCGGAGCCGAGGCGGCGGCGTATCAGACGATCAACCTCGTCCATGCCGGGCGCGACGAGTGCCCGGACATCGTCAAAACGGGCAGGCATTACCGGGGACGCGACGGACGCGATGGCAGACACGGACAACTCGCAGGATCTGAGACAGGCCGATTATAGGCTGTGCCCCGCAATTTCCGACATTTCGCAGCTTGCCCTCGGCAACTGGCGCTTCCGCCGCCGGCAGGCTTGCGCGAAGATGGCGGCCCTCGAAGGCGCTTCCTGCCCTCGCCTGTTTCGTATCAAGGAGTTTCCATGGCTCGCGGCGTCAACAAAGTCATCCTGGTCGGCAATCTCGGTGCTGACCCCGAATCCCGTTTCACTCAGAGCGGCGGTCAGATCACATCGATCCGGATCGCTACCTCCGAGTCGTGGAACGACAAGCAGACCGGTGAGAAGCAGGAACGCACTGAATGGCACCGCATCAAATTTTTCGGCAAGTTGGCCGAAATTGCCGGTGAATATCTGCGCAAGGGCAGCCAGGTCTACGTCGAAGGCGCACTGCGTACCGACAAGTACACCGACAAGGACGGCATCGAGCGTTTCAGCACCGACATCATCGCCAACGAAATGCAGATGCTGGGCGGCAAACCTGGCGCGGGCGAAGGCGGCGGCACACGCAGCGAACG
>Ga0073899_10000321_pt1 | contig 43939 bp, 41 predicted proteins | sample KloWWTmetaKNB5Ph_FD_88975 | JGI IMG/M metagenome (GOLD analysis project Ga0073899, IMG submission 88975) | Active sludge microbial communities from Klosterneuburg, Austria, studying microevolution and ecology of nitrifiers - Klosterneuburg... | ecosystem: Engineered > WWTP > Aerobic digester >... | reverse complement strand
GGTTCGACGGTCGAGGGCGGTAGCCCTCCTCTCAGTCCGGTTCCCCGGACTCCCGTGTTCGGCCTTCAGCATACGTCGCCGGCACGTCCCACGCACCCGCGCGTGCCGGCTCTCGTTCGCCAGGCCGAGGGGGTCGCCGAGGACGCGACCGACGTCCACCCCCATCAGCCGGGCACCGCGTCACCGCGGTTCCCCCGGGGCTCGGTGGTCCGCGGCGCCGGACGCCACCGCACACGCGTCGGGCGGGCCTCCGAGGAGACCCGCCCGACACGATCGACCGGGACCGGCCCGGTTCGGCTCCGCTCAGCCGAGCTTCGGCTTCACGTCGTTGGTGTAGATGCCGGTCAGCGTCGTCTTGAGCTTGGTGAGGCGCTCCTTGACGTTGGCCTGCTGGGTGAGGATGTCGGCACTCGCGATGCCGATCTCGCGGTCGCCGCCGGGCAGGAACACGCGGGCGTAGTCCTGAGTCCGGGTGTGCGACAGCTGATCGAGAGCGACCTTGGCCTGCGGACGCTTCGAGATCACCGCGTCGATGTTGGCCGACGTCCTCACGGGCATGTAGCCGGTGGCCTCGGAGAAGGCAGCCGTGTTCTCGGGCTCCGTCATGAACTTGAGGAACGTCGCCGCGGCGACCTGCTGCTCCTTGGTGATGGCCTTGGGGATGCCGAGCCCGGCGCCGCCCGTCGGGCACACCATGTCGGTCGCCGAGGGTCCGCCGGGCAGGAAGCCGACCCCCACGTCGAACTTGGCGGTGCCCAGGATGCCCACCAGCGAACCGGTCGAGGTGACGGTGCACGCGGCCGCACCGGCCGAGAAGTCCGCGCCGGCGTCCTTGGCCGAGACGGCGCCCCACTTGTCCTTGTAGACACCGTCCTGGTTGAACTGCAGGGCCTTCACGACCTCGTCGGAGTCGCAGGTGATGTCGAACTCCTTCGAGAACCCCCCGCCGAAGCCCCACACCTTGTTCTGCAGCGACCAGGAGTCGTAGTCGGAGGCGGCCACGTGCATGTAGGGCGCCGTGATGGCGGGGTTCGCCTGCTTGAGCTTCGGAGCCCACTCCGCGAACTCCTGCCAGGTCTTGGGCGCGCGGTCGTCGAGGCCGGCGGTCTTCCACATCGCCTTGTTGTAGTAGAAGAGCGGCGTCGAGCGGGCCCACGGCACGGCCCACTGCTTGCCCTTGTACTGGTAGTCGGCCCACAGGCCCTTGCGGTAGTCGTCGACCTTGTAGTCGAGCGAGGCGATCAGCGGGTCGAGGTTGATGATCGAGTCGTTGATCATGTAGCGGAACCACCACACGTCCGACAGCACGACCAGGTGAGGCAGCTGGCCGCCCTGCTGAGCGGTCTGGAACTTCTGAGCCACCTCCTCGTAGTTCGCGCCGGCGGTGACGAGGGTGACCTTGATCGCCGACTGAGAGGTGTGGAACTTGTCGATCAGCTTCTGGGTGATGTCCTGGCTCTTGCCCGGATGGTTCGACCAGAAGGTGATCTCGGCGGCCGGCTTCACGTTGGCGTAGTCGGCGGTGCCGGCGGACGACTGCTGAGCCGCGGGGGCGGAGGTCGACGGACCGCCGCACGCGTTCAGCGCCACGGCGCCGAGCCCGGCGCCTCCGAGGGCGAGCAGTCGGCGCCGGTCGATGCCGGGAGTCGGATGGGTCATGGCTGCCTTTCTCTGGTGGTGGAGCAATGAGGGTGGTGACTTAGTTCGCGACCGAGCCCTGGGTGAGGCCGGCGACGATGTAGCGCTGCAGCATCGCGAAGACGAGCAGCACGGGGACGAGCACGATGACGGCCCCTGCCATCATCACGCCGTAGCCCTGCGGGCCGGACTCGCTGTTCTGCAGCAGGGTGAGGCCCACGGGGAGCGTCATCAGGTTCGGGTCGGTGGTGATGATGAGCGGCCAGATGTAGTCGTTCCATTCCGCGACGATCGTCACCAGGCCGACGGTGGCGATGCTGGGGACCGACACCGGGACGACGATCGACCACAGCCGTCGCCAGTGACTGGCGCCCTCCACCTCGGCCGCTTCGAGCATGGAACGGGGCAGCGCCAGGAACTGCTGCCGGAGCAGGAACGTGCCGAAGGCCGTGCCGAGGCTGGGCACGATGATGCCCTGGTAGGTGTTCAGCCAGCCGAGGCCGGCGATGAGGATGTAGTTGGGCAGGATGGCGACCTGGCTGGGCACCATGAGGGCCACCAGGATCGCGATGAAGATCACGTTCTTGAACGGGAACCTCACGAACACCAGCGCGTAGGCGGTGATGATGGCCAGGAACACCTTCACCGTCGCGCCCACCACCGTGACGAACACGGAGTTGAGGAAGATCCGGCCGAACGGAACCGACCGGAACGCCTCCTGGTAGTTGTGCAGGCCCGGCTCGGACGGCAGCACGTGGAGATCGAGGGTGATGATCTCGCTCGTGCCCTTGAACGACGAGAGCACCATCCACAACAGGGGGAGCGCGACCACCAGCGTGGAGAGCAGCAGCGGCAGGTAGCCGGTGAGGATCGTGGCGACCAGGTTCCGCCGGCTGAACCAGCCACGGTCGGGCGTGGCCGGACCCGCCGGAGCGGCGCCCGTGCCGGGAGTGCCGGGAGTGCCCGTGGTGGCGGCGGTAGCGGTGGTGCTCATGCGTAGTGGACCCTTCGCTCGGCAACCGTGATCTGCACGACGGTGAGCACCAGCAGGATCACGAACAGGATCACCGAGATCGCCGCCGAGTAGCCCGCCCGCTGATAGGCGAGGAAGCCCTGCACGTAGGCCTCGTAGATGAGCACGCGGGTTCCGGTCGAGGTGGGCGTCATGATCTTGATCAGGTCGAAGGCCTGGAGCGAGCTCAGGATCGTGGTGATGGTGAGGAAGAACGTGGTGGGGCTGAGCAGCGGCAGGGTGAGGTACCAGAACCGCTTGAACGGTCCCGCGCCGTCGATCTGCGCGGCCTCGACGAGGTCGGAGTTCATGCCCTGCAGGCCCGCGAGGTACACCACCGCGCAGTAGCCGAGGTTCTTCCAGATGTAGACGATGATCACCATCGCCAGCGAGAGCTGCGGATCGTTGAACCATCGAGGGCTCTCGGCGCCGAACGTGCGCAGGACCCAGGCGAGGAGTCCGTAGATCGGGTCGAAGATGAACAGCCAGACGAGTCCCACGCCGACACCCGAGAGCACGTAGGGAGCGAACACGGTGGCTCGGGCGATGGTGCGCCCGCGGACCTTCTGGTTCAGGGCGAGGGCCACCAGCAGGCCCAGGGCCATCGAGCCGCCGACGGTCGCCACGGCGAAGATCGCCGTCGTGGTGAGCACGATGCCGGCGTCGCCCGAGGTGAACCAGCGCACGTAGTTGTCGAGTCCGATCTCGATCGCCGTGGCCGATCCCAGGGTCCAGTTGAGCAGCGAGAACCGGATGTTCATGATCAGGGGTCGATAGGTGAAGAGGCCGATCAGCACGAGGTTGGGGAGCGCGAGTGCGACGAACCAGACGGCGTCCTTGCGGTTGCGGGGAATGGCGAACCACCCTCGCCGACGCTGCTTCGGCGCTTGGGCTACGTCGGCCACTGCTGCCTCCCCTCTCGTCACGGTCCGAAGTCAAGCATCCCCGTCGGGGACTGCGTGACCAGCAGAACGTACCCCGGTGTCGCGTGGATGAACATCGTGTGGGGGCGATTCTTCGTGAGTGGTGGTGCCGCGGCAGGGCTGAAACGTCACAACCGAACCAGGTCCCCCGCTGCCACGGCCAGTCCGTCGGCGACCAGGCCCGCGAGAGCGCGGGCTGCCTGGTCGGGGTCCGGCCACAGCGCGAGCAGTTCCTCGCGCTCGTGGGCCCGGTCCCGCAGGGCGGCCAGCAGTATTCCGCGGCACTGCCGGTCGGTGCCGTGCCACGCCTGCGTGCGTCGGGTGCCCTCGAACGCCGGACGTCCCGCGGCCAGCCAGGCACACCCGGCCGCGACCGGGCACGTCGCGCAGGCGGGAGCGGTGGCCGTGCAGACGAGAGCGCCGAGCTCCATCGCGGCGACGTTCCAGCGCGCCGCCCGTCCCGGGTCGTCGGGCAGCCACGCCGCGGCCTCGTCGCGCTCGCGGATCGTCAGGTGAGGGCGGGGGAGTGCCTCCCCGCGCGTCAGCCGCGTGAGCACCCGCCTCACGTTGGTGTCGAGCACCAGGGCGTGCCGGCCGAAGGCGAAGGACGCGACCGCCGCCGCGGTGTAGTCGCCCACCCCTGGGAGCGACCGAAGCTCGCCGAGAGTGTCGGGGACACGACCGTCGTGGTGGGCCACGATGTCGCGCGCCGCCTGCCAGAGTCGCAGGGCCCGGCGCGGGTACCCCAGCCGTCCCCAGGCGGCGACCGCCGCCGCCGACTCCTCGAGCGCGAGGTCGGCGGGGGTGGGCCACCGCGCGAGCCACTCGTGCCACGGCCCGATCACCCGCGCGACCGGGGTCTGTTGCAGCATCACCTCGCTGACCAGAACGCCCCAGGGGGTCGCTGCGGGCCGGCGCCACGGCAGATCCCTGGCATGGCCGTCGTACCAGTCGAGCACGGCGTCGACCAGGTCCTCCGTGTGGGGAGTCACCAGGTGAGGGTCATCACGTGACGCGCCGACGGACCGCCCCGCCAGGTGGCGGTCGCCACGTAGGTGCCGGGCAGCAGGTCGTCGGCGCTCACCTTGCACTTGGTGGACCGGTGCCGGTCCCAGACCTTCGTCCACTCCAGCGTCTGCCCGGCCCCCACCGCGGTGACCGACTCGGGACCCCAGCCGGCGCAGTCCGACGACGCCCAGATGCGGTCGGAACCCGAGGTGATCGCCAGTTCGAAGGTCTCCGGGCTCAGGGGCAGCCAGCATTCGTCGGCGCCGACGTTGGTGAACGTGACGACGAGGTTGGCCTGGGCGCCGGCCGCGACGCGAGCAGGGCCCGAGACCCGCAACACCAGCTGGGCGACGTCGCAGGTGACGGCCGGTGCGTCGTCGGTCGTGGCGCTGACGGGGGCGGTGCTCGCGGTGTCGGCGCTGCCGGGGGTGGCGGACCCTGTGGGACTGGCGCCGGGCGCCGGCGCGGCGCCGGCGCTCCCGCTCGGGGTGCCGACCGCCGTGGTCAGCACCGCCTCGGCGCCGGCGGCGGCCGCCCGCTGACGCCACGAGGTGACGGCGAACGCCAGTGCGGCCACCAGGGCCACCACCAGAAGACCCACGACAGCACGCCGCTGCCAGTACACCGTGATGGGCACGTGCTCGACGGGCCGCTCGTCGCCCGCTCCGTGCGTCGGCTCCATGGGCGCATTGTCGTGGCGCCGGGAGGCGACGGTCGGGAGGCTCGCCGAGCCGGCCCCGAGAGCTCAGGCCAGCCGGCTGTAGGCGGCCTCGGTGATGCGGAGCATGTCGTCGCGGATCGCCTGCGCCCTCACGTCGCCCACGCCTTCGACCGCGCAGAGCTCGGAGCGGCTGGCCGTCAGCACACCCTGGAGGCCCCCGAAGTGGTCGAGGAGCCGGGTGGCCACCGCCGAGGGCAGACGGTGGATCTGGGCCAGCTGCCTGATGCCGCGAGGCGTGAGCCGGGTGTCGGGGGAGCCGATGCCCAGCGCCCGGGTGACGGTGCCCACGTCGAGCAGCTGGTCGTCGCCCAGGGACCCCAGATCGGCCAGACGCATCGCCGCGTCGCTCGACGCGGGGCGGTAGTCGGCCTCGAGCTGGGGGCCGAGTCCGGACGTGCCGAGGGTCAGTTCGTGGAGCTGCAGCGACACCAGGCGACCGTCGACACCGAGGGCGACGACGTAGCCGGTGATCTCGTCGGCCAGCCGGCTGACGAGCTCCAGCCGCTGGGCCGCCAGCGCCACGTCTCGTGCCGTCACCTGGTCGGAGACCTCCAGCGCCGACAGGGTGTCGGAAGCGTCGCGGAGGCGATCGCGATAGCGGCTGAGCGTGTTGAGTGCCTGGTTGGCTCGGGCGATGTCGGCCTCGGACCGTTCCACCACGTGCCGGCGGCCGTGCAGGTAGAGGGCGATCGTCGACATCGACGCCGAGACGGTGACGACGGGCAGGCCCGTCTGCTGCGAGAGACGGTCGGCCGTGCGGTGGCGGGTGCCCGCTTCGGAGGTCGGCACCGACGAGTCGGGCATGAACTGCACCCCGGCGGACAGGATCCTGCTCAGGTCGGCCTTGACGACGATGCCGCCGTCCATCTTGGCCAGTTCGCGCAGCGAGGTGGGGCTGAAGTCGACGTCGATGCGGAAGCCGCCCGTGGAGACCGCCTCGACGGCGCCGTTGTGGCCGAGGACGACCAGGGCACCCGTTCGTCCGGAGACGATGCGGTCGAGACCGTCGCGGAACGGTGTGCCCGGGGCCAGCAACGCCTGGTAGCGGCGCAGCAGCGCAACGTCGGTCACGGTTTCCTCCGGTGGGGTTCGGGCCCGATTCTAGTGCCGCGCCACCCGTCGGCCACGACGCCGCCGGAAGGCCGAGCTCGAGCCTCGTAGCGCTGGGCGCCGACGCCGGGAGCGGGCTCGGTCACGAGGCGGCGGGACGCAACCGGCGCAGATCGGTGACGGCCAGCGCCTGGGCCAGGGTGGGCACGGGCACCACCGTGATGCCGTCGGGCTGCGTGAGCGACTGCCCCGCAGCGGGCAGCGGGACGATCGCCCGGGTGAAGCCGAGCCGGGCCGCCTCGGCCACGCGTCGCTCGAGGCCCGGGACCCGCCGCAGATCACCGGCCAGCCCGATCTCGCCGAGAGCGATGACCCGATGGGGGAAGTTGCGCTGCAACGTGGCGGACGCCACCGCCATGGCGATGGCGAGGTCGGCTGCCGGGTCGTGCACCCGGGCGCCGCCCACGGTCGACACGTAGACGTCGTTGGCGGCCAGCTTCACGCCGGCGCGTCGCTGCAGCACCGCGAGCAGCATCGCCACCCGGGACCCGTCGACGCCGTGCGTGATGCGCCGGACCGGCACGTTCTCGCCCACCTGCACGGTCAGGGCCTGCACCTCGGCCAGCAGTGGCCGGCGTCCCTCCATCGTGACCGTCACCGCCGTACCGGACACCGGCTCGTCGGCGTGGGTGACGAACAGGCCGGACGGGTCCGGCACCTCGACGATGCCCTGTTCGGTCATCTCGAAGCACCCGACCTCGTCGGCCGGGCCGTAGCGGTTCTTGGTGGAGCGCACCATGCGGAACCCCGAATGGCGGTCGCCCTCGAACGCCAGCACCACGTCGACGAGGTGCTCGAGCAACCGCGGACCGGCGATCGCCCCGTCCTTCGTCACGTGGCCGACGAGCACCGTGGCGATGCCCCGCTCCTTGGCCACCCGGATGAGGGCGGCGGCCACCTCACGCACCTGGGTGACGCCCCCGGGGGACCCCTCCGCCGCGGCGGTGGCGATGGTCTGCACCGAGTCGACGAGCAGCAGGCTGGGCTCGACCTCGTCGATGTGGCCGAGGACGGTGGCGAGGTCGGTCTCGGCCGCCAGGTACAGCTCGTCGGCGATCGCCGACGTGCGGTTGGCGCGCAACCTCACCTGGGCGGCGGACTCCTCGCCCGTCACGTAGAGCGTGCGGCGACCCGCCCGCGCCCACCGGGCAGCGACTTCCAGCATCAGCGTGGACTTGCCCACACCGGGTTCTCCGGCGAGCAGCAGCACCGCCCCGGGCACGACGCCGCCGCCGAGCACACGATCGAGTTCGCCGACACCGGTGAGGCGACGTCTGGCCGCCTGCTCGCTCACCTCGCCGATCGGTAGGGCCCTGCTCGCCGGACGGGTGGCCGCCACCTGCCGCAGCCGCGGAGCGCCCTGTTCGGCCACGCTGCCCCAGGCGAGGCATTCGCCGCAGCGGCCCACCCAGCGCACCGAGGTCCAGCCGCACTCGCTGCAGGTGTAGCCCGCCGCGCTTCTCGCCTTCGTCGCCATGCCGCACAGCCTCGCAGGCGCCTCGGACAGTTTCCGGGAGGCGCGCGACAATCGATCCTACGTACGGTTGCGCTCGGCTGCCGGCGCCCACGGGACCGCTCGCGCGGGGCCGGAACTGTCCGGGCGGGTCAGATCCGCACGTCGCCGTTCGCCGTACGGAACGTCACGGCGTCGAGTCCCGGGTAGCCGCTCTGCGAGGTGAACGCGATGGCCACGCCGTCGAAGGTGTCGGGCACCTCGGCGCCGAGCCAGTCGGCGACGCGGTGCCGGTTGCCGGCGATCTCGAGCTTGGTCAGCGAGACCTCCCCGTGGAGCGCGGACGGCAGCACCTCCTCGTCGGAGACCCACGACACGAAGTAGGGCAGCTGCGGGTCGGCGATCAGGCCCTTGACGCCGATCTGACGCCACTCCAGACGCCGTCCGTCCGGGAAGTGGCGGGTACCCGTCACGGCCTGGCGCTCGAGCCTGGTCTCGTAGGGGCCGAGATCGTCCACCGAGATCACCCAGCCGAGCCAGCCGCCACCCAGCTCCTGCCGGGCACGGACGGCCTGGCCGTAGGGAGCCTTGTCGGCGGCGGGGTGGTCGAGCACCTCGACGATCTCGATGTAGCGCTGGTCGGTGAGGGGGATCAGGCGCATCTGCGTACCGAAGCGGGGGTGGATGCCACCGTCGCGCGACTTCACGCCCAGCTCCTGCTCGAACCGCTCGGCCTCGGCCGTGAGTCCGGCGGGTCCGACGGCGTAGACGACGTGGTCGACATGCATGGCGTCATTCTTGCCCTGACGTGTTGGCAACGCGAAATCGGCGGCCGCGGCAACCCCCCGAAGGGTCCCGGCCGGCGCACACGGACCGGCACGCAGGTGCGCCGCCTATGGTTGTCACGTGACCGTGCCCACCGCCGCCGTCCGGCCCCAGGTACTGCTGTCGACCTCGTCGGTCTACCCCGAGACCACCGCGAGCGGCTTCGAGATCGCCGCCGGACTGGGCTACGACGGGGTGGAGCTGATGGTCGGCATCGATCCCATCGCGGCCGACATCGACGCGGTGGAGAAGCTGCGCGACTACCACGGCGTCGCGGTGCGCTCGATCCACGCGCCCTGCCTGCTGGTGACCCAGGCGACCTGGGGCGACGACCCGTGGGGCAAGCTCGACGTGTCGGTCCAGGCGGCCCATCGGCTGGGGGCCGACACCGTCGTCGTGCATCCGCCCTTCCGGTGGCAGCGCGACTACGCGCGAGGCTTCACCGAGGGGATCCGCCGGCTCAACGAGACCTCGGGCGTGCGGTTCGCGGTCGAGAACATGTACCCCTGGCGCACCCCTGCGGGCGTGTTCAAGGCCTACCTCCCCAGCTGGGACCCGACCGAGCAGCCCTACGACCACCTCACGCTCGATCTCTCGCACGCGTCGACCGCCCGCCAGGAAGCTCTACAGCTCGCGCGCGACTGGGGGGCCCGCCTGGCGCACGTCCACCTGACCGACGGCTCCGGCTCTCTCAAGGACGAGCATCTGCTGCCGGGTCACGGCGACCAGCAGGCCGACCGGGTGCTCCGCTTTCTGGCGGCGTCCGGGTTCGCCGGCCACGTGGTGGTGGAGGTCAACTCCCGGTCGTCCGGTTCGCGGGGCCAGCGCGAGGAGGATCTCGCCCTGGCGCTGCACTTCGCCCGGGAACACCTCGGGCAGCTCGCGCCGGTCGAGTAGGAGGACCCCCGTGCTGAGATCTGCCCTGCTGGCCCTGTCGCGCCAGGGACGGGTGCGCGACGCCATCGTGCGCCTGCCGGTCACGCGCGACGTGGTGAGCCGCTTCGTCGCGGGCGAGACCGTCGCCGCTGCCCTCCCCGTGATCCGGTCGCTGGTCGACGACGGGCTCGCCGTGACCGTCGACCACCTGGGGGAGGACACCCGGGTCGCCGAGCAGGCCGATCGGACCGTGGCCGCCTACCTCGACCTGCTGCGAACGATCGAGGCGCACGACCTCGCGGGCCGGGTCGAGGTGTCGCTCAAGTTGTCGGCCGTGGGCCAGTTCCTCGCCGAGGACGGTGAGGCGACGGCGCTGCGCAACGCCCGCACCATCTGTGCCGAGGCCGCCCGCATCGGCACCACGGTCACCGTCGACATGGAGGACCACACCACGACCGACTCCACCCTGCGGCTCGTCGGCGCGCTGCGCGGCGATTTCCCGTGGGTGGGGGCGGTGCTGCAGTCGTCGCTGCGCCGGACGATCGACGACTGCGCGGCCCTGGGGGTGCCGGGTTCGCGCATCCGCCTGTGCAAGGGGGCCTACGCCTCGCCCCCCGCGGTCGCCTACGAGAGCCGGCACGAGGTGGACCTCAGCTACGTCCGCTGCCTGCGTCTGCTGCTCGACGGTGGCGCACACGCGATGGTGGCCACCCACGACCCGCGACTGGTGGCCGTCACCGAAGCACTCGTCCGGGGCCGGGACCCCGGCACCTACGAGTTCCAGATGCTGTACGGGATCCGACCGCTGGAACAGCGACGGCTGGCGGCCGCGGGCCACACCGTGCGCGTGTACGTGCCCTACGGCACCGACTGGTACGGCTACTTCGTCCGCCGCCTCGCGGAGCGTCCCGCGAACCTGGCCTTCTTCCTGCGCGCCATGCTCGGTCGCCGCTGACCGGCGCGACGAGCGGCGATGTCGGCGCCCGACACTAGACTCCGCCGCATGACCCTCGACCCCACCCCGCTCGTGCCTGCGGAGCCGGAGCCGCCGGTGGCCGCGCCCGCCGCAGCCGACGCGGTCGACCGGGTCGACGGGGAGCCGGGCAGCGTGCGTGACCGGCCCGCCCTCGAGATGCTCATCGTGCTGGGGCTCACGCTGGGGCAGTCCGCGGTCTGGTCGGTCGTGTCGATCGTCGAGAAGCTGACGCGTCCGCAGGCGCCGCCGCTCAACCAGCAGACCACCACGATGAACACCTCCGTCACGCCGGACCGGCCGTGGCTCGACCTGACGATCCAGGTGCTGAACATCGGGTTCCCCCTGGTGCAGGTGCTCCTCGTGCTCTACCTGCTCCACCTGGCGCACGGCTCGGCGCGCCGGCTGATCGGGTTCGATCTGCGGCGGCCCTGGCGCGACCTCGCCTACGGACTCGGCATCTGCGCCGCCATCGGCATCCCCGGACTGGGCTTCTACCTGGCGGCGCGCGAGCTGGGCGTGAACACCAACGTCGCGCCCGCCAACCTCACGGCGCACTGGTGGACGGTGCCGACCTACGTGGGGCTGGCGACGATGAACGGCATGGTCGAGGAGGTGATCATGCTCGGCTACGTGCTGACCAGGTTCGGCGACCTGCGCCGGGCGCGCCTCGAGTCGTCCGGGGGTCACCGCAGCGCCGCGGCCCGGCTCGCAGACCTGATCGTCAGCCCGGCCGGGGCGGTGGTGATCTCGGCGGTCGTCCGGGGTGGCTACCACCTCTACCAGGGCTTCGGCGGCTTCGCCGGCAACATCATCATGGGGCTGGCCTTCGGCTACCTCTACCTGCGGTGGAAACGCGTGATGCCCCTGGTCGTCGCCCATGCCCTCATCGACATCTTCGCGTTCGTGGGCTACTCCCTGCTCGCGCCGTACGTGGCGTGGCTCTGACCCGATTGGTTGATGAATCAATCAATCGGGTATGATGGTCAGCATGACTGACGACCGCGCCCCCTGGCTGACGACCGACCAGGTCGACACCTGGGTGAGATTCCTCGCGGTGCTGGAACTGCTGCCCGGTGCTCTCGACGGTGACCTGCGGCGCTCGTCCGGACTGACGCACTTCGAGTACCAGGTGCTGGCCATGCTCTCCGAGGCCGACGACCGGACGCTGCGCATGACCTGGCTGGCCCAGCGCTCCAACGCCACGCTGCCCCGGCTCTCCCACGTCGTGACGCGCCTCGAGGCGCGCGGCCACGTGGAGCGCTTCCCCTGTGCCCAGGACGGCCGCGCCACCAACGCGCGGCTGACGGACGCCGGCCTGGCGGCGCTCGCGGCGGCAGCTCCCACCCACGTGCGCCTGGTGCGCGAACTGGTGGTGGATGCCCTCACTCCCACCCAGTACCGCCATCTCGACGAGATCTCGACCGTCCTGCTGGCCCAGCTCGACCCGGACGGCAAGATGTCGCGTCCGGTTCCGGCCTGAGTCCCGCCCGCTCGGCGCACGCCCGGCGCGGCCGCGGGCACTCCCGGCCCGCGGAACCAGGTCGCCGCCGCCCGGCGCCGCACCGTAGGCTGACCCCATGCGCGTGGGAGTCTTCGGTGCCACCGGACAGGTCGGCAGGGTCATGCTCAAGCTGCTCGACGAGCGGGGTTTCCCCGTCGACGAGCTGAGAGCGTTCTCGTCGGCCCGGTCAGCGGGGTCGACGGTCAGCTTCAGAGGCACCGACGTCACCGTGGAGGACACCGCCACCGCGGACTTCTCCGGTCTCGACATCGCCATCTTCTCCGCGGGTGCGACCATGTCGAAGGAGTACGCGCCGAAGGTCGCGGCCGCCGGAGCCGTCGTGGTCGACAACTCGTCCGCCTGGCGCAAGGACCCCCAGGTCCCCCTGGTGGTGTCGGAGGTCAACCCCGGCGACGCCGCCGAACCCCCCCTGGGCATCATCGCCAACCCGAACTGCACCACGATGGCCGCGATGCCCGTGCTGAAGCCGCTCCACGACGAGGCGGGCCTGACCCGGCTGATCGTGGCCAGCTACCAGGCGGTCTCGGGGTCCGGCGTCAAGGGGGTCGAGGCGCTGGCCGCCCAGACCGCCGCGATCGGCGACCCGTCGGTGCTCGCACTCGACGGCGAGGGCGTCCCTGCCGGCGACACCACTCCCTACGTGCTTCCCATCGCCTACAACGTCATCGCCTACGCGGGCAAGCTGGTCGACGACGGCACGGGTGAGACCGACGAGGAGCAGAAGCTGCGCCACGAGTCGCGCAAGATCCTGCATCTGCCCGACCTGGCCGTCGCCGGCACCTGCGTCCGCGTCCCCGTGTTCTCGGGGCACTCGCTGGCGATCCATGCCGAGTTCGACCGGCCGATCAGCCCCGAGCGCGCGCTGGCCCTGCTGGGCGCGGCACCCGGCGTGGAACTCGCCGACGTGCCCAACCCCCGTCAGGCGGCCGGCAAGGACCCGTCCTACGTGGGCCGCATCCGCGCCGACCAGTCCGTGCCGGACGGCAAGGGGCTCGCGCTGTTCATCTCGTGCGACAACCTGCGCAAGGGCGCCGCGCTCAACGCCATCCAGATCGCCGAGGTCGTCGCGGAGCGACTGGCGGCCACTCGATGACGATCGCCCTGCTGGGCGCGGGAGTCATGGGCGAGATCCTGCTCGCCGGCCTGCTGCGCTCCGGCCGGGTCCCCGACGAACTCGTCGCCACCGACCGGCGGCCCGCGCGTGCCGAAGAGATCCGGCACCGCTACGGCGTCCGCGTCGTCGAGAACACCGAGGCCGTCAGTGGGGCCGACACCGTGCTCCTGGTCGTCAAGCCGCAGGACGTCACCGACGTGCTCGACGAGGTCCGCGCGGCTCTGCTGCCCGGTGCCCTCGTCGTCTCCCTGGTCGCCGGGGTCGAGACCGAGGTGATCGAACAGCACCTCGATGCCGGGGCGCCCGTGGTTCGCGTCATGCCCAACACGCCTGCCGCCGTGGGCGAGGGCATGGCCGCCATCAGCGCCGGTTCCAGTGCGACGGCCGAGCACCTCGACCGCGTGACGGCCATCCTGTCGAGCGTCGGCAAGGTCGTCACGGTGCCCGAGCGCTACCAGAACGCCGTCACGGCCATCTCGGGTTCGGGACCCGCCTACCTCATGTTCGTCGTGGAGGCCATGATCGACGCGGGCGTCCTGCTCGGCCTGCCTCGCGACATCGCCACCCAGCTCGTCGTGCAGACGATGCTCGGCAGCGCGAAGCTGCTCAGCGAGACCGGCCAGCACCCGACCGTCCTGCGCGAGAACGTGACGTCGCCGGGCGGCACCACGGCCGCAGCCCTGCGCGCGCTCGAGGACCATCGTGTCAAGGCGGCCTTCATCACCGCGATGGAAGCGGCGCGTGACCGCGGCCAGGCGCTCGCCGACCAGGCGCGCGCCCACGGACGCTCCGCTCACTGACGCGTCGCGGGGCCTGCGCCTGCGCGGTCGGCCCGCCCGCCGGTGATCCTGCGCGGCTGCGGGCGGTGCCACGTCGGCAAGGGTGGCAACGTGTCGCCGTGCCCGTCGGAGGCCGATTCGCCGCCCGCGAGTGCGCGGGATAGGATTCGGTGGTTGCCCCCGCGAGAGCGGTGGCTTTCGAGAGGACATCCGGGAAAGGGAAGTACGTGGGTTCGGTCATCAAGAAGCGCCGCAAGCGCATGGCGAAGAAGAAGCATCGCAAGCTGCTCAAGAAGACGCGCATCCAGCGACGCCGCGCCGGCAAGTAGCGCCTGGTGACCATCCCGGACGGGGTCGTAGTCCTCGTCCGGCAGGGGTGCCATCTCTGTGACGAGGCAGTCCCCGTCGTGGCGGCTGTTTGCGCGTCCGCGGGCGTCCCGTGGGCGTGCCTCGACGTCGACTCCGACGACGATCTGCGAGACCGGTACACCGATCACGTGCCCGTGACGTTCGTCGACGGCACGGTGCTGTCGTACTGGTTCGTCGACCCCCGCCAACTCGAGTCGGCCCTGGCGACCCGCTGACCTCCCCGGGGATCGACGGCCGGCCCACGGCACCGTCGTGGAGGCCCGCCCCGCCGCCTCGCGCCCGACCATGGCGACGGACGTGGAACCACCCAGCAGGAGCGGTCCCGGCGGGTTCAGCTCTGCAGGCTGCTGCTCCGGCGCCGGCCGCGGCGCTGCGACGGGCGCGTGATGGGTTGCCCGGCCGCGACGAGATCCTTGCGGCGCTCCGTGGCGTAGCCGGCGAGGGCGTCGGCCAGGTCGGTGGCCGAGGGGCTCACCGCCATCACGTCGACGCGCAGCCCGTGCTCCTCGCACGTCTTGGCCGTGGCGGGACCGATCACGGCCACCACGGTGGACGGGTGCGGCTTGCCGGCGATCCCGACGAAGTTGCGCACCGTCGACGACGAGGTGAAGAGCACAGCGTCGTACTGGCCCCCCTTGATGGCCTCGCGGACGTGGGCGGGCGGCGGCGCGGCCCGGACCGTGCGATAGGCGGTGACGTCCTCGACCTCCCAGCCCAGACGGGTCAGCGCGGTGAAGAGCGTCTCGGTGGCGATGTCGGCTCGCGGCAGGAACACCCGGTTGATCGGGTCGAGCACCGAGTCGTACTCGGGGAACTCCGCCGCGAGGCCGGCCGTGGACTGCTCCCGCGTGGGGACGAGATCCGGCTCGATGCCCCAGAGCCGCAGGGCCTGGGCGGTGACCTGGCTCGCGGCGGCGACCTTCAGTCCCGAGAACGAGCGGGCGTCGAGCCCGTAGGCCTCGAACTTCTCGCGGACGGCCTTCACGGCGTTCTGCGAGGTGAACGCCACCCACTCGAACCTGCCCTCCACGAGCCCGCGGATGGCCTTGTCCAGCTGCTGGGGCGTGCGGGGACGCTCGACCGTGATGGTCTGGACCTCCTCGAACCGCGCGCCGTACCCCCGGAGCCGGGTGGTCATGGGCGACATCATGTCTTTGGTACGGGGGACGATCACCCGCCAGCCGAACAGGGGCTTCGACTCGAACCAGCTCAGGTCCTCGTTGAACGACGACGCGGCGCCCCCCATGACGACGAGCATGGGCACGCCCGGGTCGATGTCGCCGACGATGTAGCCGAGTTCGCCGAGCGTGGTGGCCGCCGAGGTCTGGCTGGTGCTGCCGCCGCGGAAGGTGACCATGAGGGGATCCGTCGCCGGGCGGCCGGCGGCCAGTGCGGTGGTCGTGATGACGACGGCGTCGCCGGCGCGGGCGTTGAGTACGACGGTGCCGGGAAACCGCCAGAAGGCGGCGTTCTCGTCGCGGGAGTGAGCATCGGAGACGGAGACGAACTGCACCCCGTCGCCGTCGTCCAGCGTGATGCCGGCGTAGGTCGGCACGGCCGTGAGCAGGGACACCCCGGGGATGACCTCGAAGTCGACTCCGGCTCCGACGCACGCCTGCGCCTCGCCGGCCACCCCGCCGTCGACGAACGGGTCGCCGAGCACCAGGCGGACGACGCGGCGTCCGCCTGAGGCGGACTGGAGCACCAGGTCGCAGCGGTCGGACAGGGAGAGCGTGTCGCGGCCGCCGAGCTCGTCGAGCGAGGTGACCAGCGCGTCCGGTCGCAGCGCGACGGCGGCGGCGGTGACCAGCTCCAGGATGGCGGCCGAGTCGCCGATGACGACATCGGCGTCGGCAATGGCGTTGACCGCCCCGAACGTGAGGAGGTCGGGGTCGCCCGGACCCATCCCCACGAAGACGACCCTCGCGTTGGAGTCGCTGCGGGGCATCACGTCGTCGTCGCTCACCGACACCGCCTCTCGTCGTGCCTTACCTTCGTGGCCGAGCGGCAGGCAGTCAAGTCGGCCGCTCGCTATCCCGGCCGACAAGACGAGACGGCCCGGCATCACGCCGGGCCGCTCGTCGTGCCGAACCTCAGAGCTTCGACTGCCACTTCTTCGCCCAGACGAGGTCGTTGGGCGTGCCCTTGAACTCGCTCTTGCCCTCGAGCTTGTCGATCGTGGCCATCACGGCCGAGTCGTTGGGGTGATAGGCGTTGACGTAGCACTTCACCATCGTCGCGTCGTGGAGGTGGGTGGTGTAGTTGTGGCTGACCATGAAGGTCGGCACCTCCCAGACGTACCACGGGCACTCGTTGCTCATGGCGGTCTTCCACACGATCCGGTAGTTGTTCTGCGCTCCGTAGCCCACCACTTCGGCGATGATCAGCGCCGCGTCCACCTCGTCGCGGTAGGTCAGGGTCGGACCCTTGACGCGGGTCGTGCCGTCGTTGATCGTCACCTCGTAGCCACGTTCGCCGAGCACGTCGACGTACTTCTGGGCCAGCTGGTCGGAGACGGCGCCCATCATGCCGCTCTCGCCGGTGAGGTGGTAGAGCCGGATGCGCCGGTGGTCCTTGGGGTTGAGCGGCAGCTGGTCGAGCGTGTTCTTCACCAGGGTCACTCCGAGGTCGGCCGCCTCGTCGCGCATGCGGAGGTGCTCCTCGCACCCGACCACGGCGAGATCCTCGGGCTTGGTGAGCAGCGTGCCCGCGGCGCGCTTCTCGTGCAGCCGCAGCTTGGCCTTGAGCCCCAGCACGCGACGGTTGGCGTCGTCGAGGCGCTCACGGGTGATGACGCCCTTCTCGACGCCGGCCTTCATGAAGGCGAAGTCCTCCTCGAGGTTGTTGAAGAAGAGGAAGGCGTCGCAGCCGGCCGCGATCGCCGCGGGCACGTAGTCCTCGCGGCGCATCGCCGACGTCATGCCGAGCATGTGGGACGCGTCGGTGATGACCATGCCGTTGAACCCCAGCTGCGTCTTGAGCAGTCCGTTGATGAGCTCGGGCGCGAGCGTGGCCGGCAGGATGTCCTCGTCCTTGAGCTCCGGGTTGAGCTTCTGCTGGTAGTACGGCAGGGCGATGTGGCCGGACATGATCATCTCGACCCCGTTGTCGATGTGGGCGCGGTAGACGCGCCCGAACGAGTCGTCCCACTCCTCGGGGGAGAGCTCGTTGACCCCCAGCACGAGGTGCTGGTCGCGTTCCTCGGTGCCGTCGCCGGGCCAGTGCTTGATGCAGGTCACGATGCCGGACTGCCGCTGGCCCTCGACGAAGGGGAGCGTGTAGCGGATGACGTCGTCGGCCGTGGTGCCGTAGGCCCGGGTGTTCACGATGGTGTTGCGCCAGTTGAACAGGATGTCGACGCAGGGATTGAAGTTGACGTTGGCCCCGATGGCCTTCATCTCACGCCCGGACACGTAGCCGGCGTTGTAGGCGACCTGGGTCGACCGCGTCGCCTCGGTCTGCGCCCCCGAGGCGATGTAGGTGCCGTCGGACATGGCGCCGTTGCCGCCGGAGTCGCAGTTGGCTGCGATCAGCAGCGGGATCTTCGACGCCGTCTGGAGGCGGTTCAGCAGGTCCTGCACCTTGTCGGACGAGCCGCCGTGGTAGCGGGCCACGCCGATGTGGAACTTCTCGATGATCTCCTCGGCCGTGTAGGGGTTGCCGGAGAAGGCGTCGGTGCCGAAGAAGAACAGGTTGGTGAAGCACTGGCCGACCTGCTCGTCCAGGCTCATTCCCGCGAGGGTGTCCTCGACCCACGCGATCTGGCCCTCGTCGAGGTCGTACGGGGCGGCGGTGAGATCTACGAGCTGAGGCATGGGTTTCCTTCCGAGACGGCTGGAGCGTGGGTTCGCTGCGGGGTGAGGTGGGTTGGGCGCCGGGTCACTTGACGGCGGGCAACGAGACGGTGCGGTTGCCCGAGATGGTCTCCCACGGCACCGCGTCGGGAAGCGAGCGGTTGAACTCCTCGATCAGGCTCTGCTGATAGGCGCCCGCGAAGGTGCCGTCGCGGAACCGGCCCAGGGCCTCGTCCTTGAAGCGGGCCCACGACTCCTTCTCGTGACCGGGCAGGATCGGGAAGTACAGGCAGCCCGCCTTGGCCGCCGCGTCGCGGTCGCCCGGAGCGTCGCCGACCAGCATGATCTTGTCGGCGTCGTACTTACCGTGTGCCGCGTACTGCACGTGTTCGGCCTTGCTCCCCATCTCCTGGCCGGCGATGACCTTCATGTACTGGGCGATGCCGTGGGCGTTCCATTCGTACTCGAGGGCGTGCAGCGGGGTGGCCGAGACGGTCATGCAGTCCACGTCCGGCTGCATCGCCTGCATTGCCTCGCGGACGCCGGGGAAGGGGCCGCACCCGTGCACCATGTCGGCGATCGACGCGTTCACGGCGTCGCCCCAGCGGATGGCCCGAGCGATGGTGTCGGACGGATGGTCGGCGTAGTAGCGCGCGATGCCCTTGTCCGAGAGCGGATAGCCGGGCGCGGCGACGAACTCCGCCAGCTCCGGGTAGTCGGGGATCGTGACGCCGCGCTCGGCGACCTCCACCCGGTCGCGCAGCAGGTCGAGCAGCTGCTTGAGCGCCAGCCAGCGGTTGAGGCCGCGGGTGACCGAGCCGAGGTTGACGAACAGGGCCGTCTGGCGCGCGAGCGTCGAGACGGGCTGCAGGTCCCAGTGCTTGATGTAGCAGGGCGTGAAGCATTCCTGGTGCTTGATGTCCATGGCATCCATCGCGCAGCCGTCGGAGTCGATACCCACGAAGAAGTCCTTGGTCGGCTGGAAGTCGACCAGCACCTTCGCGGCGTCGGGGATCTGGGACACGGTCGTCTCCTTGTCGTGGGACACCCGCTGCGGGGCGGGGTCACCCACCAGTCAACACAGCCCCGCCCGGGAGCGACCGCGGTTGCCCTGTATTGCCGATGCCCGCGCTCAGTGGAAGTTCCAGATCGCGGTCTCGCCGACGCTGTTGCTGTAGACGACGTCGACGAAGTCGATCGTGTCGAAGAACCCCGACGGCGTGGTGAAGGAGATGTAGCCCTCGACGCAGGCGCCCACGCCGACCGTGCTCTGGCTCGGGAACGTCGGTGTGAGCGAGGCCGACCGCAGGACCCCGCTCTGGCCCTTCGAGTTGCGTACCGACCAGGAGCCTCGGTTCACCTGCGTCTTTCCGCCGGTCGATCCGGGCGGCAGCGACTTGACGCAGGTTTCGGCGTAGATGCGCAGCTCGGTCTTGTCGGCCTGGTTCTGCACGGGGGGACCGTTGAGCAGCGCCGAGAAGTAGGTGAACGTCGCCCGCTGGTCGGCTCCCAGGAACTGCTGGGTGGTCCTGGGGGCGGCGGGCGACGTCGTGGCCGGCTTCGTGGTGGTGGGCGCCTTCGTGACCGTGACCGTCGTCCGGGTCGTGGGGGCGGCGCTGGTGGGCGGCGCGGCGGAGGTGGGGACGACGGACTCGCTGGGAGTGGGGGAGGCAGTACTGGCCGGTGCCGACTCGGGTGGCGACGGCGTCGCGGAGTCCGACGCGCTCTCGCTGGGCGAGGACGGGACGGGGATGGCCGCGGTGGCACTGGCCGGCGGGGGACCCGCCGTGGCGGCCGGGCGGCCGGTCACGTACCAGAGCCCGGCGATGGCCAGCGCGAGCACCAGGGTCGACGCCAGGATTCCCAGCAGCAGCGGCACGGTGCGTCGCGGGGCGGCTCCCGCTCCCAGGGCCTCGCCCGGCCAGACGGGATGACCGGGGCGCGGTCGGGCACCGGACGGGTCCGGCGCGCCGGAGCCGGGGGGCAGCGACATGAGGCCTCCTCTCGCGACGATTCTGCCGTGCGGCCGGAGCATCCCACAGGGGTCGGAAGCGACACCCGCGCCGCGAACCCCCGGCCGGGCTCCGGCATGGCAGGATTCGGGAATGGCCCCGCGTCGCGTCCATCACCTCTTCGCCCATCGAGTGCTCCCCGAGATCGCCCTCGATCCCGGCACGGATCTCTTCGCCGAAGCCGCCAAGGAAGACCTCGGGCCGCGGTTCGTCGCGCTCTGGCAGCAGCTGAACCTCCGCGCCGGGCACGACGACTACGTCGATCCGGCGGGACTGGCGGCCTATGTCGTGATGCTGCCGGAGCTGTCCGGCGTGCTGGTGACCCTGCCGGACGCCGTACCTGCCGAAGCGCGCTGCGCCCTGGTGGTCGCCGACAGCGACCCGCAGCAGCGTCGCTACTACACCTACGAGAGTGCCGTCGACCCGCACACCGGCAGCGAGACCACGACGCTGGGCTCCTGGGTTCGCTCGGCCGAGGGGCTCCGCTACGTCGACCTGGGCCCGCGTCAGGATCCGAGCATCGACGGCTTCGTCAACGAGGTCGCACTCGCCGTCAACGCGTGACGCGCGCCTTGCCGGCGAGGCTAGGCTCGGGCCCGCGAGGAAGGGACGGGTGTGGTCGACGACGGCACGACGGGGGCGCACCACCCGCCGGTGCCCTCGGGCGCGCCTCGTGAGCCGCTGACCGGCGCTCCGCCACCTCCCGCTGCCGCCTCGGGCCCGGACGGCCTGCCCACCGCATGGGCCACGCCCCTGTGGCGCCCGGGGGGACTGGTCCCCACGCGTGACGTGGGCGCCGTCCCCGAGCCGCCGCCTGAGCGCAGTCCGGGCGCGGGACTCGCGGGTCCCGGGCCCGACTTCGTCCTCCAGCCGAGCCGGCCCCCGAGCGGGTCCCCGCACGCGGAGTGGACCCCGTCCCGCTACGCCGGCGTCACCCGGTGGTCGCCGCCCGTGCCGAGCCCGGCGCCGACCCGACTCGTCGCCCCGCCCACGCGGTCGCGCCGGCCCGGTCTCGCCGGAGCCGTCGTCGTTGCCCTGGCCCTGCTGCTGGCCTTCGTGGCCGTGCCCTACGGAGTCCGTCTCCTCTGGCTCCCGCCCGAGGGCCGGTCGACGGCCACGCCGACGCCATCGCCCGCGCGAGCCCCGGTGTCGCTCGAACCCCGACTGCGCCCCGTCCCCACCCCGGCACCCTCGGCCGCCACGCCCCGGCCCGCGTCGCCCATCGGCAGCGCCCTCTACCCGCTGTCGCTCGAAGGCACGTGCGTCCGACCCAAGGGCGACACCACGTGGGCCGCAGTGCAGGCGACCATCCGCACCCAGGCCGAGTGTCTCGACAGGATGTGGCAGCCGGTCGTGGAGCGGGCCGGGGGGCGCTGGTCGAGCCCGGTGGTGGCGTTCTACTCGGACCCCATCGAGCGCACCCCCTGCGGGCCCACCCCCAACAAGGAGCAGGCCCCGGCCCACTACTGCCCCGGGAACCGCACTATCTACATCTCCGATGCGGTCACCGATCCCGCTGTCCGGCATCGCCTGCTCGGCTTCGAGGTGGTCGCGCACGAGTACGCCCACCACGTGCAGGAGCTCCTCGGAATCCTGCGCCAAGCCCAGGCGTCCGGCAAGGGTGACCTGGTCTCCCGCCGCATCGAGCTGCAGGCGCACTGCGTGGCCTACTCGGCCATGGTCGGCATGTCGGGGCTGGCCATGACCAGCCGCGAGCTCGAGTCGTTGCGGTCCAGCTGGAAGTACGCCGGCGATCCGGCCGGTCACGGGTCAGGCGCGGCACAGACCTACTGGGGCGAACGGGGTGTCGAGTCGACCACGCTCGGTGCCTGCGACACGTTCAGCGCCGACGAGGACCTGGTCACCTGAGAGGGCCTGGTCACCTGAGAGGGCAGGGTCACTGTGCGGCCGCCACCGGCGTCCCGGGCAAGGGCGACGATCACTCGTCCTGACTGAAGATCAGCAGGGAGTAGGGACCGATGCTGATCTCGGCGGAGTGGTCGAGGCCGTCCTGACCGGCTCCGGTCGCATCGGCGTCGAAGGACTCGTGATCGCCGAAGATCGAGGAGTAGATCGCGGCGTCGGAGCTGAACCGCAGCTTCCACAACCCGTGGGCGGGGAAGCCGACACGGTAGCCGGTACGCGCCTCGTGGGACAGGTTGGCGACCATCACCACGTCGTCGCCCGGCCCGTGCTCGGCCCACCGCTGCCAGGCGATCATCAGCGTGTCCTGGTGGCAGTGGAAGATGTTCAGGCCGTGGCCCGAGAGGCCCTTGGTCGTGTCGTACCAGTTGCGGCGCAGCCGGATCAGGTCGCGGTAGAGCCTGGCGATGCCGCGGAAGCTCTCGGCCTTGTCCCAGTCGAGGGGCACGTCGTCCCGGAACCAGCCGCCCTCGAGGAACTCCTGCCCTTGGAAGAGCATCGGGATGCCCGGCGAGGTCAGGGTGATGCCGGCGCCGAGGGTGGAGCGCTTCTGAGCCGGCCAGCCGGTCGCGTTCTCGGGCTCGATCTCGTGCGGCACGCGAGCACGGCCGTTGGCCACCTCGTCGTGGGACTCGGTGTAGATGACGCGCGCGTAGGTCTCCCCGTACCCGGACCCGATGGCGTCGCGGATCTCGTGCACGGAGCGCTGGGCGTCGTCCGGGGTCTCCAGCTGCTGGCGGACGGGGTGGACGAAGAGCGCGTCCCACTGGGCGTGGAAGGCAGCGCCGTCGTCGGCTGTGGACGTGACGCTGTGGTGGCCGTGCATGTCCTCGGCGATGGTGATGGCGCCGGGGAACTGCTCCCGGATCGCCAGGTTGATCCACCGCATCATGCTCCAGCCCTCGGGCAGGTCGAAGCCCGTGCCCGCCACGGAGCGCACGTAGGGGATCATGTCGTAGCGCAGGCCGTCGAGGTGGAAGTCGCGCAGCCACGACAGCGCGTTGTCGTAGAGGAACTGCCGCACCTCGCCGGTGCCGTAGTTGGGGCGGGTGGAGCCCCACGGGGTGTGGGCCCGGTCGTCGTTGTAGAAGTAGATGCCGCCGAAGCCGTCCTGGCTCCAGCCGTCGAACTCCCACAGGTCGAGGTCGGACGGTCCGAGATGGTTGTAGACGACGTCCATGATCACGGCGATGCCGCGCCGGTGGCACTGCTTGACGAGGTCCTTCAGGGCATCGGGCCCGCCGTAGGCCGACTCGACGGCGAAGATGTGCGCCGGGTTGTAGCCCCACGAGACGTCACCGGCGAACTCGGCGACGGGCATGAGCTGGACGGCGTTGATGCCCAGCTCGTGGAGATGGTCGAGGTTGGCGGCCAGGTCGTGGAAGGTGCCGACCGAGTCGCCCTCGGAGAACGATCCGACGTGGGTCTCGTAGATCACCAGCTCGTTGTGGGGCGGGCACGTGAAGTCGTCGTCGTGCCAGTCGTAGACCGAGTGGTCGTAGACCACGCCGTTGCCGACCGAACTGGTGACCTGTCTCGCGTAGGGGTCGATCCGGTCGAACGCGTCGTCGCCGTTGGTGAGGTGGAACTTGTACTCGTCGCCGGCCGCGGCTCCCGCCACGAAGCCGTACCAGAACCCGTTGAGCTCCGACGCGAGGGGGGTGGCCTCGTCGTCCCACTCGTTGAAGTCGCCCTTCACGGTCACGGTCGTGGCGTGCGGTGCCCACACCCGGAACGCGACCCCGTCCGGGGTGACGATCGCGCCCATGCCGCCGATGTGATCCGACACTTCTGCCCCCTGCCCGACCGGTGAGTCCGACCTGCGACGCAACGTAGCACCCCGGTCGACGTGGACGCCGGACGGCCGGGACGGGACGGCGGCCGCGTGGTGTGCCAGGATCGGCACGTGCCGACTCCCCTCGTCCTGCTCCACGGGTCCGGTCAGCGTCCGCCGGTGTGGCAGGACGTGGTGACCGACCTGGGCGCCGACCGTCCGATGCTGGCGCCGTGGCTCAAGGGCCTGAAACCGGGTGAGGGGTTCGGCTTCGACCTGGCGACCGCGGCGGCCGCCGTGGCGTCGGAGCTCGAGTTCCGGGGCGCCCCACCGGCCGACGTGTGCGGTCTCGACCTGGGCGCGCTGGTGGCGCTGCGGCTGGCCGTGGCGGACCCCGCTCGGGTTCGGCGGATCGTCGTGGTGTCGGGGTTCGTCGTGCCTCAGAAGTCGGCCCTGCGCGTGCAACGCGCCATGCTCCGGCTGATCCCCGAGAAGCGGCTGCTCGCCGGCGGGGTGCCCAAGCGGCTCGTCCTCGAGGGCCTCGACGCGATGATCCGGTCGGACCTCTCGACCACCCTGGCCGAGGTCCGGGTCCCGGTGCTCGTCGTGTCCGGTGCGGCCGACCCGGCCGGGCCCGCCAACTCCGAGGCGCTGTGCCGGGGGCTGCCCGACGCGCGGGCCGTCGTGATCGAGGGCGCCGGTGCCGACGTGGTGCGCGACCAGCCGGCCGCCCTGGCCGCCGCGCTGCGCGACTTCCTCGACTCCTGACGCCGCGTCGCTCAGACGGGGGTGGCCCGCCCGCTCGGCACGTGCACGAGCGCCGCCGCGACCAGACGGAGCGTGACCGCCCCGGCGGCCCGGACGATCGAGACGGCCTCTCCCACCCGGTCGGCCGGCACGTTGATGCCGAGACTGAGGTGTGGCACCCAGACGCCGGGCAGGTAGTACTGGCGATGCTCGACCTCGCGACCCGGCTCGGCGTCGAACCACGTGGAGTGGCGCCTGAGATTGTCGAACCAGCGGGAGTGGAGGTCGAGCAGCTCCCGGGTGACCGTCGGCGCCCAGTAGACGACGCCTTCGGATCCGGGGAAGGTGCCGACCGCCGAGAGAGTGAGGGTGAGCGGCAGGCCGGGCACGGCGAGACCGCGCGGATCGAGCCGCTGCAGGCTGCGGCCCACCGTGAGCGACAGGTGCGGCCGGTGGCCCTGGGTTCTGATCGTGGGCACCCCGGCACGTTCCAGCGTGTCGAGCACGCCGCCGCACACCGCCTCGCCCGCGGGGTCGGGGAAGACTTCCAGGGCGTACTCATCGGTCATGGTCGGACTCTACGCTGGGACCACCGTCGAGAGGGAGGTCCGCCGATGCCGAGGGTCGGGTTCGTCAGCCGGGTCGCCCCGGAACACATCGACGCCTACCGGGAGCGGCACCGCGCCGTCTGGCCCGACATGCAGGAGGCCCTCCGGCGCGCGGGGTGGGCGAACTACTCCATCTTCCTGCAGCCGGACGGCACCCTCTTCGGCTACGTCGAGGTGCCCGACTCCCTCGCCGAGGCGACCGCGCGCATGCAGCTCGAGGAGGTCAACGCCCGCTGGCAGGCGTCGGTGGCCGACCTCTTCGACTCGGGCGACACCACCGGCGACGAGTCGTTCGTCACGCTCGAAGAGGTCTTCCACCTCGACTGAGGGCGACGGGTCCACGCCACCCCATGCGTGTCGGCGGCCCCGCGCGCCGGCGGGCTGGTTGCATGGGCGGGTGCACACCGATGCGCGCGCGGTCTGGCTCGTCCCGGACCTGATCGCCTGGCCGGGCGAGACCGGCCACGCGAGCTGGGAGTTGTGGTCGGCCCCCGAGGGCGGCATCGGTATCGCCGGTGCGGGAGCGCGGCGCACGCCCCTGCGGCCGGTGGGCCGGCTGCCCGAGTCCTTCGGCCGGGCGTACCCCCACCTGGCCTCCTACGACGCGCTGCAGGTGCCCCCCCTCGAGCTGGACGACTTGCTCAGGGGCGAGCTCGTGATCGCCGGCCTCGCGCGGGACGGCACGATCGCCGGCACGGGCGTGCAGGTGGCCCCCCTCCTCGACTCCCTCTTCGCGCCGGCGGCCCGGAGCCGCACCTACGGCTGGGACCCCGCTCTCTCGACGTTCCGCGTCTGGGCGCCCACGGCGACGTCGGTCGCGCTGGTGACGTGGTCCGGGGGCGAGCGCCGGCGGCCGATGGCTCGCGACCAGGACGGCTCGTGGTGGCTGCGCCTGCCCGAGGCAGCCGACACCGAGTACGCCTACGAGGTGGTGGTGTACGTGGCGACCACCGGCCGGATCGAGACCAACCTCGTGACCGACCCGGCGTCGGTGGCGCTGGGTGTGGACTCCCTGAGGTCGGTGGCCCTCGACCTGGCCGCACCGCGCTGGGCCCCCGAAGTGTGGCGCGACACCCCGTCGCCCCCCTTGTCGCGTGCCGTCGACGAGGCCGTCTACGAGCTCCACGTGCGGGACTTCTCCGCCTACGACGACCTGGTCCCCCCGGCCCTGCGGGGCACCTATCTCGCCTTCGCCCACGAGGGTCGGGGCCGGCGACATCTGCGCGCCCTGGCCGAGGCAGGTCTCACCACCGTTCATCTCCTGCCGACGTTCGACATCGGGTCGGTGGCCGAGGAGCGTGCCCGGTGGGTCACCCCCGCAGGCCTCGACGACCTGCCGCCCGACTCGCTCGAGCAGCAGCGTCACGTGGGGGCGGTCCGTCACCGCGATGCCTACAACTGGGGCTACGACCCCTGGCACTGGTCGACCCCGGAAGGGTCCTACGCCACGCGGGGCCACGGCGGCCACCGGATCCGTGAGTTCCGCACCATGGTGGGAGCGCTGCACGAGGTCGGCCTGCGCGTGGTCATGGACGTCGTCTACAACCACACTCACGCGTCGGGCCAGCACCCTCAGTCGGTCCTCGACCGGATCGTGCCGGGCTACTATCACCGTCGCGACGCGCTCGGCGGGATCTGTCATTCGGCAGCCGCCAACAACGTGGCGACGGAGCACGCCATGGCCGAGCACCTGATGGTGTCGTCGATGCTCACCTGGGCGCGGCACCACCGGATCGACGGGTTCCGGGTGGACCTCATGGGTCACCACCCGTTGTCGGGGATGCTCGCAGTGCGCGGCGCGCTCGACGAGCTGACCGCCGAGCGGGGCGGCGACCGGGTCACCCTGTACGGCGAGGGCTGGAACTTCGGCGAGGTGGCCGACGGCGGCCGCTTCGTCCAGGCGACGCAGGACAACCTCGGCGGCTCGTCGATCGCCACCTTCAACGACCGGCTCCGCGACGCCGTCCGGGGCGGCCGGCCCTTCGACCCGGATCCCCGCCGTCCCGGCTTCGCGACGGGCGGGGCCGAGAGCAACCGGGACGACCGTCTGCTCACCGACCTCGGCCACGACACCGACGTGCTCATGCTCGGACTGGCCGGGAACCTGCGGTCGTTCGCCATGACGCGTACGGACGGCGGGCTGGTCACCGGTGCCACGTTGCTCTACCAGGGCCGCCCGGCAGGGTACGCGTCCGAGCCCGACGAGGTGATCTCCTACGTCGACGCGCACGACAACGAGACCCTGTTCGACGCCCTGACGCTCAAGCTGCCGCCGGACACGCCCATGGACGTCCGTGTGCGCCTCAACACCCTGGCGCTCGCGTGCGCGTCCCTGGCCCAGACGTCGGTCCTGTGGCACGCGGGCACGGATCTGCTGCGGTCGAAGTCGCTCGACCGCAACTCCTACGACTCCGGCGACCACTTCAACCGGCTCGACTGGTCGGGCCGCGACAACGGCTTCGGCCGGGGGCTGCCGCCCGGCTGGGACAACGAGACCGCGTGGCCTCTGCTGCGTCCCCTGCTCGCGGATCCCACTCTCAAGCCGACCCCGGACGACGTCGCGCGGGCCGCCGCCATGGCCCACGACCTGTTGCGCCTGCGGCGCTCGACCCGGCTGTTCCGGCTCGGGTCCGCCGCCCTGGTGACGCAGAAGCTGCGCTTTCCCGTGTCCGGCACAGCCGACGCGCTGCCGGGCGTGGTGGTGCAGGTCGTCGACGACCGGGCCGGGGAGCGCACCGATCCCGATCTCAGCGGTCTCCTGGTCGTCTACAACGCCAGTTCCCGTACCGTGCGGCAGGTCGTCCCCGGGCTGGCGGGAGTCTGGGAGCTGTCGGCGGTGCAGCGCGACGGCGCCGACGACGTGGTCAGGACCTCACGGTTCCTGCCGGACGTGCCGGCGTTCCTCGTGCCCGCCCACACCGTGGCCGTCTTCGTCCGACGGGAGCCAGGGCCGCGGTCAGTGGCCGATCTGGTCCGAGTCCACCCCGGCGGACGGTCCTTGGTCGAGCCGCGCGAGCATCGCCAGGTCGCCGGCGTCCAGCACGAAGCCGAACACGTCGAGGTTCGCCCGCAGCCTCTCGCGTGACGAGGACTTCGGGATCGCGACGAGCCCCTGCTGCACGTGCCACCGCACGATCACCTGGGCCGGCGTCACGGCATGCTTCAGGGCGACGCTCTCCACCGTGGGATCGTGCAGCAGGCCCTTGCCCAGCGGCGACCACGAGGTGGTGACGATGCCGTGCGCGGCGTCGTAGGCGCGGTGATCGGCCCGGACGACCTGCGGACTGAGCTGGATCTGGTTGACGGCCGGCACGACATGCGACTCGGCGATGAGACGGTCCAGCTGGGCGGGCTTGTAGTTCGAGACGCCGATCGAGCGCACCAGCCCCTCCCGCTGGAACCCCACCATCGCCTGCCAGGTCGCCGCGTGGACCCCCTGGGCCGGCAGTGGCCAGTGGATCAGCAGCAGGTCGATGTAGTCCAGTCCTAGCCGCTCCAGGCACCCCTCGACGCCCTCACGCGCCCTGGGGCCGGCGAACGTGCCGTCGATCTTGGTGGTGACGAACACCTCACCGCGGGGCACGCCGGACGCCCGGACCCCCGCGCCGACGCCCTTCTCGTTGAAGTACTTGTAGGCGGTGTCGACGTGGCGGTAGCCGGCCTGGAGCGCGTCGGCGACGACGACGGTGGCCTCCGCGTCGTCCATGGGGTAGGTGCCGAGTCCGACGTGCGGGATGCTGTGGCCGTCGTTGAGGCGGAGCAGGGGAGCGGTCATGCCCCATTCTCTCCCGCCCGAGCCGCCTCCCGGTCGAGTCCGCTCCGGCGCCGGGCCGCCGCGGCCAGCACCGCGACCGGGAGCAGCAGCACCAGGGTCACCGCGTTCAGTCCGGGGAAGCCGAGCCAGGCGAGCAGGAGGCCCGCTGCGCCCGCCCCGACCGCCGCCCCCAGCTGGGTGACGCTATCGACCGCGCCCTGCACCGGACGGCGCCACTCCGCAGCGGCGGACGCGTTGAGCAGGGCGGACCCGGCGACCATGACGAAGCTCCAGCCCAGACCGAGCAGGAAGAGGCCCACCATGACCACCTCGACCGACGCCGCGCCCAGGATGCCGCAGGCCAGCGCCGCGGCGTTGACGGCCCAGCCCAGCGCCATCGTCCTGGACGTTCCCCAGCGGTCCGACAGCCAGCCCGGGACCGGCGAGAACCCGAACATGCCGAGCGTATGGAGGCTGATCGTGAACCCCACGAGGGTGAGCGAGTGTCCGTGGTTGACGAGGTGCACGGGGGTGAGCGACATGATCGTGACCATCACCGTCTGGTTCACCGCGAGTCCGACGAACGCGTAGCGGGTGACGGGATGGCTCGCGACGTAGGGGAGCACGTCACGGATCCGGCGCGTCGGCCCGGACGAGGTGGCCTCCTCGTGCCGCTGCGCCAGCATCAGGGGGTCGGGACGGAGGCCGGCGAAGACGGTCGCCGACGCCACGGCGAGCCCGACGGCACCGATGAGATAGGCACCGGCGATGGGGGTCAGGCCGACGGCCGTCCCGAGTCGTGCTCCCGGTCCGGCCAGGTTGGGTCCGACGACCGATCCGACGGCGCTCGCCCACACCACGAGGGACAGTGAGCGGGCCCGTCGCTGGGGCAGCTCCAGGTCTGTCGCGGCGAAGCGGGACTGCATGATGGCCGCCTGTCCCGAGCCGAACACCAGCAGGCCGACGAGCAGCAGGGGCAGGCTCACCATCGCCACCGCGGCCACCTGCAGCAACGAGCCCACCAGAGCGCTCAGCCAGCCCAGCGACAGCGACGGCCGCCGCCCGTACCGCATCGCCAGCGTCACCATCAGCGGCGCGGCGAGGCCGGCGCTGAGCGCCGAGACGGTCCGGGAGATTCCGGCGAGGCTCTCGGTGCCCGTCACCTCGTAGGCGATGATCGAGCCCATCGACGCGCCGGCCCCCATGCCGACGCTGCCGGCCACCTGTGCGACCATCAGCGCGGCGCGGACCCGTCGCTGCGCGGCGACCACGGTGGGCGTCGCCTGCCACTCCACGATCCCGGTCACGCGGAGCATCCTCGCACGCCGTTCCCGGGCGTCAGGTTCGCAGGAACTCCTCGTAGCGTTCGGCCAGCCGGTCTCGATCGGGCCGTGCCGCCCGCGTGGTCGGTACGACCAGGAGACGTCGGGCGTGCATGGCCTGGATGCCGTGGCGGAGCATCGGTCCGTCGACCTCGGCCAGCACGTCGGTGCGGACGGTGATGACCAGGTCGGGCGAGACGCCCAGGATGTCGGCGTCGTAGGCGGCGTGGTGGATCTTGCGGATGCCGCGCTGAGCGTCGAGGAGGGCGACCCGCTCGCCCTCGAAGTGGAACGCGGCCGCCCAGCGGTAGTCGACCAGCGATCCGGCGTCGGGCGACCTCGACAGGTAGGCCATCGCGGCTTCCCGGATCCTGCGCTCGTAGGTCGACTGCTCCACCCCGACAGCTCACCACACCGGGGCCGCCCCCGGATGTCCGCAGCGCTACTCGGTGCGGGCGAACGTGGTGACGGCCACCCACGACTCGTGGCCGGAGGTCAGTTCCAGCTCCTCGATCGTGAGCGGAATCGCGCTGTTGGACGTGCCGCACGCGGGGTAGACGGTGGTGAACCGCCGCAGCGACTCGTCGAGGTGCACGACCACGCCGGGTTCGACCCCGAACGGGCAGACCCCGCCGACGGCGTGGCCGACGAGGCCCTCGACGTCGGCGGCCGCGATCATGCGCGCCTTCGTTCCGAACGTGGCCTTGTAGGCCGCGTTGTCGACCCGGGCATCGCCCGCCGCGACCACGAGCAACGGCTCGCCGTCCACGAGGAACGACAACGTCTTCGCGATGTGGGCGGGGTCCGTCCCGAGGGCGGCGGCAGCCTGCGCGACGGTGGCGCTGGACGCCTGCGTCTCGATGATCCGTGTCGCCAGGCCCCACCGGTCGAGATGGGCCCGTGCCCGCGCGATGCTCATGCAGCGGAGTCTCCCGGGGTCGAGGGTTCGCGCACAACTCGGCCGGTCGACTCACGTGCCGGGCGGCGCGAAGTAGCGTGACCACCATGAGACTCGAGGAGCTGGCCGAGGACTTTCCGGCCGCGGAGCTTGGCGCGGACGCGGCCGAGGCGGTGCTCCAGATGGCGGCCGCCCATCGCGTGGGCATCGTGGTGCTGGACGGCGCGGGTGCGCCGCTCGCCGTGCTGACGGGAGCCCGCATCCTGGCGGCCGTCATCCCGCGCTACCTGCGCGACGATCCGGGCCTCGCGCGGGTCGTCGACCAGAACGCTGCCGACGAGATCTTCGAGCGTCTGGCGGGCAAGACCGTGGCCGACCTGCTGCCCCGGCGCGAGGAGCGTTCCGAACCGCCGGTCCTCGGGGTCGACGACACGTCCATGGAGGCCGCGGTGATGATGGCCGCCACCGGGTCGCCCCTGGTCGCCGTCACCAGGGACGGCCGGTTCGTCGGGGCCGTGACCATCTCGCGGCTGCTCCGGTTCGCCGCCGAGCGGGCCGAGGAGCGATGACTCCCACAGCCGTCGCGGCGGTCGTCGTGTTCGCCGTCGTCTATGTGCTCATCGCCAGCGAGAAGATCGATCGCATCGCGGCGGTGCTCGGTGGTGCCGGAGTGCTGGCCCTGATCGGTGTGATCACCGTCGACACCGGCTTTCACGCGCCCGAGACCGGCATCGACTGGAACGTCATCTTCCTGCTCTTCGGCATGATGGTGATCGTCTCGGTCACCAAGCAGACGGGTGTCTTCGAATACGTCGCGATCCTCGCGGCGAAGCTCGCGCGCGGCCGTCCCTTCGCGGTCATGGTCACCCTCGTCCTGGTCACGGCCGTCGCTTCGGCGCTGCTCGACAACGTCACCACGGTGCTCCTGATCGCGCCGGTCACGCTGCTGGTGTGCGACCGGCTGCGTCAGGCACCGGAGCCCTACCTCATCGCCGAGGCGCTGGCGTCCAACATCGGCGGCACCGCGACCCTCATCGGCGACCCGCCCAACATCATCATCGGGAGCCGGGCCGGACTCGACTTCAACGCGTTCCTGTGGCACCTCGGCCCCATCGTCGTCGTGCTGCTGGCGGTGTTCATCGGCCTGGCGTGGCTGATGTGGGGACGCACGATGGTCGCCGACGCGAAGGCGGCCGAGAACGTGATGCGGCTCGACGAGAAGGAGGCGATCAGCAACCCCAGGCTGCTGGTGAGCTGCGCCGTGGTGTTGCTGCTCGTGCTCGCGGGTTTCGTCACCCATTCGATCACCCACATCGACCCCTCGATCGTGGCGCTGCTGGGTGCCGGCGTGCTCGTGGCCGTGTCGCGGCTCGGGCCGAAGGAGTTCCTCGAGGATGTCGAGTGGTCCACGCTCGTCTTCTTCATGGGCCTCTTCATGCTGGTCGGCTCCCTGGTGCACGTGGGGGTCATCGAGCAGCTCGGACGCTGGCTCGCCGAGTCGGTGGGCGATCGGCTGCTGTTCGCCGGCACGGTGCTGCTGTTCGTCTCGGGCATCCTGTCGGCGATCATCGACAACATCCCCTACGTGGCCACGCTGACCCCGATCGTGTCCGAGATGACGGGCCCCGGGTCGGGTCCGCTTGACCCGTTGTGGTGGGCGCTCGCGCTGGGGGCCGACCTGGGCGGCAACGCCACGGCGATCGGGGCCAGCGCGAACGTCGTGATCATCGGCATCGCCGCCCGCAACGGCCACCCCATCTCGTTCTGGCGGTTCACCCGGTACGGGGTGCTGGTGGCCGCCGTGACCCTGGTGATCGCTTGGGCCTACTGGGCGCTGCGCTACGTGGTCCTGGCCTGAGTCGCGCCGTCTTCCGGTCCTCGTGACCCCTTCCGGGGAAGCGACCGGGCGCGGGCGAGGCCCGTGGTCACCCACGAGGCGAGGTCGGCGTCCGAGGCCGTGGCCGTCGCGTCCAGGTGGAGCCGGCCCGTCATCCGGCTGCCGCGCCGGTGCCTTCGGGCCGAGCCTGCGGTGGCGCGGAGCACTCACCACGTCTTCCGAACCGGCCGAGGCTAGGGTGGCCGACGACGAACCGGCCACGGGGGTCGGCGCAGCCGCCGCAGCCGCGGCGCGCACCGTCCCGCAGAGGGAGGCACCATGACCAGCACGACGAACGGGCCGTCGCCCGCACTGCCGCAGGCCGACCGGCACGATCTGATCCGGGTGCAGGGAGCGCGCGAGAACAACCTCAAGAACGTGAGCGTCGATCTTCCCAAGCGCCGCCTGACCGTGTTCACCGGGGTGTCGGGCTCGGGCAAGAGCTCTCTGGTGTTCGAGACGATCGCCGCCGAGTCCCAGCGCATGATCAACGAGACCTACAGCGCCTTCGTCCAGGGCTTCATGCCGACTCTCGCGCGCCCCGAGGTCGACCGGCTCGAGGGCCTGACCACGGCCATCATCGTGAACCAGGAGCGCATGGGTGCGAACCTGCGTTCCACCGTCGGCACGGCGACCGACGCCAACGCCATGCTGCGCATCCTCTTCAGCCGCCTCGGCGAGCCACACATCGGGTCGCCCGCCGCCTATGCCTTCAACGTGCCCTCGGTCACCGGCAGCGGTGCCTTCACCGTCGACCGCGGCGAGGGCCGCACCCAGGCCGAGCGGGCGACGTACACCAGAACAGGCGGCATGTGTCCTCGCTGCGAGGGAGTGGGGTCCGTTTCCGACTTCGACCTCACCGCGCTCTACGACGCGTCGCTGTCGTTGAACGAGGGTGCGCTGACGATCCCGGGCTACAGCCGGGACGGATGGTACGGCCGCATCTTCAGCGGGTGCGGCTTCTTCGACCCGGACAAGCCGATTCGCGACTTCACCACCCGGGAGCTCCACGCGCTGCTCTACAAGGAGCCCACCAAGATCAAGGTCGACAACATCAACCTCACCTACGAGGGGCTGATCCCGCGCATCCAGAAGTCCTATCTGTCCAAGGATCGCGACGCGATGCAGCCGCACATCCGCGCCTTCGTCGATCGTGCCGTCACGTTCACCACCTGCCCGGAGTGCGACGGCACCCGGCTCAGCGAGGGCGCGAGGTCGTCGCGCATCGCGGGTGTCAACATCGCCGACGCGTGCGCGATGCAGATCACCGACCTGGCTGCCTGGGTGACCGGGTTGCAGGAGCCGTCCGTGACGCCGCTGCTCGCCGGGCTGCGGCACCTGCTCGACTCCTTCGTCGAGATCGGGCTGGGGTACCTGTCCCTCGACCGCCCCGCCGGCACGCTGTCGGGGGGCGAGGCGCAGCGAACCAAGATGATCCGCCACCTCGGCTCGTCGCTCACCGACGTGACCTACGTCTTCGACGAGCCGTCGATCGGCCTCCATCCGCACGACATCCAGCGCATGAACGACCTGCTGCTGCGGCTGCGCGACAAGGGCAACACCGTGCTCGTGATCGAGCACAAGCCCGAGGTGATCGAGATCGCCGACCACGTCGTCGATCTCGGTCCCGGGGCAGGTGCGGCCGGGGGCAGCGTGTGCTTCGAGGGAGCGGTCGACGGGCTGCGGCGGAGCGACACCCTCACCGGGCGTCACCTCGACGACCGTGCCCGCCTCAAGGACGCGGTCCGCGCTCCGTCCGGCGCGATCGAGATCCGCGACGCGTCCATGCACAATCTGCGCCACGTCGACGTCGACGTGCCGCTGGGGGTGCTCGTGGTCGTCACCGGAGTCGCCGGGTCCGGCAAGAGCTCCCTGATCCACGGGTCTCTCGCCAAGCGTGACGGGGTGGTCGTGATCGACCAGGGGGCGATCCGCGGGTCGCGCCGCAGCAATCCGGCCACCTACACCGGCATGCTCGACTCCATCCGCAAGGCGTTCGCCAAGGTCAACGGCGTGAAGCCCGCGTTGTTCAGCGCCAACTCCGAGGGTGCGTGCCCCACGTGCAACGGCGCGGGCGTCATCTACACCGAGCTGGGATTCATGGACACCGTCGCCACCGTGTGCGACGAGTGCGGCGGCAAGCGGTTCGAGGCGTCGGTGTTGCAGTACAAGCTGGGCGGACGCGACATCAGCGAGGTCCTGGAGATGTCGGTCGCCGAGGCCGAGGGCTACTTCGCCGACGGTGAGGCCCGGACCCCGGCAGCCCATGCCATCCTCCGCCGGCTCCGCGACGTGGGACTGGGCTACGTCAGTCTCGGCCAGCCCCTGACCACGCTCTCGGGCGGCGAGCGGCAACGGCTGAAGCTGGCGTCGCAGATGGGCGACAAGGGCAACGTCTACGTGCTGGACGAACCCACGTCCGGCCTCCACCTCGCCGACGTCGAGCAGTTGCTGGGCCTGCTCGACCGGCTCGTCGACTCGGGCAAGTCGGTGATCGTGATCGAGCACCACCAGGCGGTCATGGCCCACGGGGACTGGATCATCGATCTGGGCCCGGGCGCCGGCCACGACGGCGGGCTGGTGGTCTTCGAGGGCACGCCCGCCGAGCTGGTCGCCGCCCGCCCCACCCTCACCGGGCACCACCTCGCCGCCTACGTCGGCCGCACCTAGAGCCGGGCAGCGGCTGGGTGCCGGGCAGCGGCTGGGTGCCGGGCAGCGGACCGTCTCCGAGGGACTCCCTGCGGCCGCCGGGGAGACGCGCAGTCCGGAATACCGCCGGGGCGCTCAAGGTTGAGTGCATGTGACTCAACTTCGAGATTGAGCGTGCTAGGCTCAACCACGGTCGGAACACAACCAAGAACACACACCAGATCACTGGAGGAACACACATGGCTCGTGCAGTAGGCATCGACCTCGGCACCACCAACTCCGTCGTCGCAGTCCTCGAGGGCGGCGAGCCGACGGTCATCCCCAACGCCGAAGGCGCCCGCACCACGCCGTCGGTCGTCGCCGTCACCAAGAGCGGCGAGATCCTCGTGGGTGAGCCCGCCAAGCGGCAGGCCGTCACGAACGTCGACCGGACGGTCCGTTCGGTCAAGCGCCACATGGGCACCACCTGGTCCATCGACATCGACGCCAAGAAGTACCAGCCACAGCAGATCTCGGCGTTCGTCCTGCAGAAGCTGAAGCGCGACGCGGAGGCCTACCTCGGCGAGGCGGTCACCAACGCCGTCATCACCGTGCCCGCCTACTTCTCGGACGCGGAGCGGCAGGCCACCAAGGAGGCCGGCGAGATCGCCGGACTGACGGTCGACCGCATCATCAACGAGCCCACCGCCGCCGCGCTGGCCTACGGCCTCGACAAGGGCCATGCCGAGCAGACCGTCCTCGTGTTCGACCTCGGGGGTGGCACCTTCGACGTGTCGCTGCTCGAGATCTCCGACGGCGTCTTCGAGGTGAAGGCCACCAAGGGCGACAACCGCCTGGGCGGCGACGACTGGGACCAGCGCATCGTCGACCACCTCGTGAAGGAGTTCAAGAACTCCCACGGCATCGACCTGTCCAAGGACAAGATGGCGCGCCAGCGCCTCCAGGAGGCCGCCGAGCGCGCCAAGATCGAGCTGTCGAGCGCTCAGGAGACCCATCTCAACCTGCCCTACATCACGGCGGGTGCCGACGGACCGCTCCACATGGACGCCAAGCTCACGCGGGCCGAGTTCCAGCGCATGACGCAGGACCTGCTCGACCGCTGCCGCTCCCCGTTCAACGCCGTCATCTCCGACGCGAAGACGTCGGTCGACAAGATCGACCAGGTGATCCTGGTGGGCGGCTCGACGCGCATGCCCGCGGTCGTCGACCTGGTCAAGCAGCTGTCGGGCAAGGAGCCCCACAAGGGCGTCAACCCCGACGAGGTCGTCGCGCTGGGCGCGTCGCTCCAGGCCGGTGTGCTCAAGGGCGAGGTGAAGGACGTGCTGCTGCTCGACGTCACCCCGCTGTCGCTCGGCATCGAGACGAAGGGTGGGGTGATGACGAAGATCATCGAGCGCAACACCACCATCCCCGTGCGTCGCTCCGAGGTCTTCACCACGGCGGAGGACAACCAGCCGTCGGTGATGATCCAGGTCTACCAGGGCGAGCGTGACTTCGCGCGCGACAACAAGTCGCTCGGCAACTTCGAGCTCACCGGCCTGATGCCCGCGCCGCGGGGCATGCCGCAGATCGAGGTCGCGTTCGACATCGACGCCAACGGCATCGTCCACGTGCACGCGAAGGACCTGGCCACGAGCAAGGAACAGTCGATGACCGTGACCGGTGGTTCGGCGCTCGCCAAGGAAGACATCGACCGCATGGTCCGTGACGCGGAGCAGTTCGCCGACGACGACCGCAAGCGCCGTGAGGCGGTGGAGATGCGCAACGATGCCGACGGCCTGGCCTTCCGCACCGAGAAGCTGCTCGCCGAGCACGACGAGCTGCTGACCGACGAGCAGAAGACCCCCGTCAAGGAGGCGCTCGCCACGTTGGAGGCCGCCCTCAAGGGCACCGACAACGACGACGCGGTGCGCGCCGCGATGACCGATCTCAACGAGAAGGTGTCGGCCATCGGGCAGGCGGTCTACGCGGCCGCGCAGGCCCAGCAGCAGGCTGCCGCCGGAGCGCCGTCCGGAGCGTCCGCTCCGTCCGACGACGAGGTGGTCGACGCCGAGATCATCGACGACGACAAGCCCAAGCAGTGAGCGCTCCGGCCGGGCGCCCCGCGACACGGGCGCCCGGCCGGCGCACACCCCTGCCGGACACGACTCACTAGGGTGGGAGCATCCCCACCGGAGGAGAAGCATGACCGACCAGTTCGTACCTGACGGCGAGGCCGTCGGCGAAGGCGTGGAGTACCCCGCGCCGTCCGCGGCGACGACCGATCCCCAGCCGGAGCGACTCCAGGAGCTGCTGGCCGAGCGCACCGCCGACCTGCAACGGCTCCAGGCGGAGTACGTCAACTACAAGCGCCGGGTCGACCGCGACCGTCACGTGGCCCGTTCGCGGGGCATCGAGGCCGTGGTCGTCGACCTGCTGCCGGTGCTCGACAGCATCGAGGCCGCACGCGCCCACGACGAGCTCAACGAGGGCGCCGGCCTGATCGCCGACCAGATCGAGAAGGTGTCGACCAAGCACGGCCTGGTGAGGTACGGCGCGGTCGGCGACCCGTTCGACCCGATGCTGCACGAAGCCCTGATGCACGTGCAGGTGCCCGGCTACAGCGTGCAGACCTGCTCGCAGGTGATCCAGCCGGGGTACCGGCTCGGCGATCGCATCGTGCGGGCCGCCCGGGTGGCGGTGGCCGATCCCACCGAGTCCCCCGACGCGGTGCCGGACGACGTCTCGTCCCTCACGTCCCCCGACCAGAGCTGATGCGGAGAGGAGGCGTCGATGAGCACCAAGGACTGGCTGGAGAAGGACTACTACAAGGCTCTCGGCGTCTCCAAGACCGCGACGCCGGAGGAGATCAAGAAGGCCTTCCGCAAGCTCGCCCGCGACAACCATCCTGACCAGAACCCGGGGGATGCGGGCGCCGAGAAGCGGTTCAAGGACATCTCCGAGGCCAACTCGGTGTTGTCCGACCCCGCCAAGCGCAAGGAGTACGACGAGGCGCGCAGCCTGCTCGGCGGCGGGTTCCGCTTCCCCGGGTCCGGCGGGCGGCCCGGTGCCCCGACCCAAGGCGTCAACCTCGACGATCTGCTGCGCAACGCCGGCGGCGAGGGCGGGCTCGGCGACCTGTTCGGCGGCCTCTTCGGTGGCGGGCAGCCCGGGGCCGCGCGCCGCACCTCGGGCCGCGGTCCGCGCAGCGGCGGCGACGTGGAGGGCGAGGTCACCATCCCGTTCGCCGAGGCGGTGACGGGTACGACGGTCGGAGTGTCGATGATGTCCGACGCGCCCTGCGAGGCGTGCCGCGGCACCGGCGCGAAGGCCGGCACCGTGCCCAAGATGTGCCCCACCTGCCAGGGCTCGGGCACGCGGACGTCGCAGTCGGGCGGATTCTCCTACAGCGAGCCGTGCCGCGATTGCCGGGGCCGCGGCCTCAGCATCGAGCACCCGTGCCCGGTGTGCGACGGCACCGGCCGCAGCACCGCCACCCGCACGATGCAGGTACGCATCCCGGCGGGCGTGACGGCGGGCCAGCGGATCCGTGTCAAGGGCAAGGGCGGTGCGGGCGAGCACGGGGGCGAGGCCGGCGATCTCTACGTCGTCGTCCACGTCACCCCTCATCCGGTCTTCGGACGCTCCGGCGACCACCTCACGCTGACGGTTCCGGTCACCTTCACCGAGGCTGCGCTCGGCGCCGAGATCGAGGTGCCGACGCTCGACGGACCCGCGGTACGAGTCCGGATCCCGGCAGGCACACCCAACGGCCGCACGCTGCGCGTGCGTGACCGCGGCGTCAGGAAGCCCGGCGCCACGGGAGACCTCCTCGTGACGGTCGACGTCCAGGTGCCACGAGCGCTGTCGGACGAAGCACGGTCGGCCCTGCAGGCCTACGCAGCGGTGGCTCCGGGCGGGAATCCCCGCGCGTCGCTGCTCGCCGGAGGCTGAGATGGCCGGCATGGTCGAACTGCTCGACCGGGACGCACCGCTGTTCCCGATCTCCACCGCTGCTCAGCTCGCGGGGATGCATCCGCAGACCCTGCGGGCCTACGACCGGCTCGGGCTCGTGGTGCCCACGCGGACGCGGGGCCGCGGGCGTCGGTACACGCTGCACGACATCGCCCGGCTCCGGCTCGTCCAGTACCTGAGTCAGGACGAGGGCATCAACCTCAACGGGGTCCGGCGCATCCTCGAACTCGAGGCTCAGCTCGAATCCATGCGGCAGAAGATCGACGAACTCGTCGCCGAGATCCGGCTGCTGCACGCCGCGCCGCCCAGCGCGAGGCTGTTCACGGCGGCTGCCGACGGGGTGCACCTGGGCGCGTTCCGCCGTTCGACACCGCGCGCCATCGCACCGCGCTGAACCGGATCGGGGAATCGCCCGGTCGGTGCCGTCCGGCCGTCGACGGGCCGAGGCACCCCCTCGCGGAGACGTCAGGACGCGGTGGGCAGACCCTCGCCCGACACGTCGGGATCGACGGCGTAGGTCTTCCCGGGGTCGTAGTCGGCGGGCATGACCTCGTCGGCGGGCATGTCGCTGGTGTCGATCTCGAGCTCGTGGCCCTGCCTGATCACGGCGGACGGAGCGTCCAGCAGAACGTCCGTGGCGGCGTCGGCCTGGGTGATGGTCATGGATCGACTCCTGCTCCTCTGCGCGCGGGCCCCCGGCCGCGACCGATCAAGCGAGGCTACACCCGCGCCCCCAGGGCCGTCGGCAGGCGAGGGCGCGTCACTCCTTGACGGTCACCGGATGCCAGCCCTCGGGGCCGGCGATCTTCTGTGCCACACCCGGGCCCCAGGTCTTCTTGTAGTAGGGCAGGGGACGGGCGGCGGCGTCGATGATCGGGTCGACGATGCGCCATTCCTCCGAGATGGTGTCCTCGCGGGCGAAGCGGTGCCTCGCGCCGGTCATCGCGTCCTCGAGCAGTCGCTCGTAGGCCTCTCGCCGGTAGCCGAGCGCCGCCTCGAAGTCGACGTTGAGCTCGATCTCCTTCGTCACCATCTTCGGCCCCGGGTTCTTGGCCTGCATGTGGAACGTGACGCCGTCGGAGTGACCGAGCCTGAAGTGGAGACGGTTCGAGGCAGGGGTGCCGGCGCCCTCACCACCGAAGAGCAGCCGAGGGGGTCGGTGAAGCTCGACGACCGCCTCGGTGGCCGCACCGGGCATGTACTTTCCCGCGCGGAGGTGGAACGGCACCCCGGCCCAGCGCCAGGAGTCGATCCAGAGCGTGGTGGCGCAGAAGGTCTCCGTACGGGACTCCGGGCCGACGCCCTCCTCGTCGAGATAGCCCACGTACTGCCCCAGGACCGTCGTGGCCGGATCGAGAGGCAGGCACTGGCGCAGCACCCGGACCTCCTCGTCGCGGTAGGAGTCGGCGTCCTCGGAGATGGGCGGCTCCATGGCCAGCAGCGACACCGTCTGCAGCACGTGGTTCTGCAGCACGTCGCGCACGGTGCCGACCTGGTCGAAGAAGCCCGCCCTGCCCTCGGTGCCGAAGCCCTCGGCGAGGGTGACCTCGACGGACTTCACGTAGCGGCGGTTCCACAGCGGCTCGAGCAGGGTGTTCGCGAAGCGGAACGCCAGCAGGCCTTCGACGGACTCCTTGCCGAGGTAATGGTCGATGCGGAAGATCGCCGTCTGGTCGAAGGCGCGGGAGAGGACGTTGTTGAGCTCGGTGGCCGTGGCGAGGTTGCGTCCGAACGGCTTCTCGACCACCACCCGGCTGCGCTGGGCGAGTCCGCTCACGCGTAGCCCGTCGATGACGCTCGGGAAGATCGACGGCGGGATCGCGAGGTAGATCACCGGGACCTGGGCCTCGCGCAGCTTGTCCGCCAGCGCTTGGTGCGTGTGTGCGTCGCCGTAGTCGCCGCTCACGTAGTCGAGGCGCTCGAGCATCAGCCTCAGCACGTCGTCGTCGACCTCGCCGACCGTACCGCGCACGGCCTCGGCCGCGTAGTCGCGCAGCGTCGGCACGTCCCACTCCGAGCGGGCGACCCCGATCACCGGAACGTCGATCTTGCCGTGGCCGAAGAGGTGATAGATCGCCGGGAAGAGCTTCTTGCGGGCCAGGTCGCCAGTGGCTCCGAAAAGGACCAGCGCGTCGGACCGTCGGTGCATCGTCACTCCTTCGTACGTCAGGGCCTCACCCTATTGCGCCGGACCCCCGGTGTCAGAGCGGTGCCCGCGGAGTGTGCGCCGCCGAACGTGGTGGAGGGGAGCCGACCGTGGTGGACGGAGTTGCGCGCGGCTCCATCGGGCGGTTTCGGCTCCATCGAGGGGTTTCGGCTCCACCGGGCGGTGTCGACTCACCTGGGCGGTGCCGGCTCCCTGCGACGCGGGGCTGGGTCGCGAGGAGGGGTCAGACGACGGCGCCCGTCGCGTCCATCCGGAAGGTACAACCGCCGGCGTCACCCTGGGTCAGGACGCGGCCGTCCTCGCTGACCAGGCTCACGAACGCCACCAGGCCGCACTTGTGGAGCGTGCCCTGGTAGACGGCCGCGAGGCGGTCGGGGTCCGCGTCGGACACCGGCGCCGAGAGTGGTCCGCCCGCTGTGGGGGTGGTGGTCACGACCATGAGGGTGCCTCCGGCGGCGGTCGCGCGCCGGGTGAGCCGCACCTCGGCGCAGCCGGCGCCGCAGGGCGGCGCGACCGTCACATCGAGGATCGCCCCCGAGCCGTCGGGCGCCGGTCCCAGGAACAGGGCCGTGATCGTGGCATCGCGGGGGAGCAGGGTCAGCACCTCTCGCGCGGCCCCGGTGATGCCGGCCCCACTCGTGAGGTCGAGGTCGCGGTAGACACCGTCCGGCCCGAGCTGCACCGAGCGGGTGGGCTCGGTGCAGCGCGCCAGGGCGATCACGGCCCCCGACGGGGCGACGTCCAGGCTGATGCGCTCCAGCGCGGGGCAGCCTCCCGCGGCCGCCAGCGGCACGGCGGTGGCCAGTGCCCCCGCCGGGTCGAGGGCCGGCAGGGGGACGCCCGCGGCCGTCGCCGCCGCCGCGGCCGCGGTCACCGACCGCACCGTGGTACCGGTGATCGCGACGCCTCGGCCGTCGGGCCGGTAGGCCTCGGCGCCCGTGGCCTGGATGTGCAGTGCCGCGAGGCGCTGGTCGGCGCCGAGGGCGGTCGCGAGTCGGGGGAGATAGAAGCCGACGGCTTCTCCGAGGCTGGGGCGGCGTGTCGCCTCGCGCGCCAGATCGACCACTCCGCACGCCGCCACCAGGCAGATCACCACGACGACGACCAAGGAGCGGCGCATGGGGCCTCCGGAGGGCTGGGGGGACGATGCCCAGGCTACCGCGGCCGGTTCGGACTCGGCCCCAGGGGATCCGGCGACACCGGCGCACGGGCCCGAGTGCCAGGTCGGACGAGGCTCGTGGCCGCTGCCGACGAGATCGCCGGAGAGGCTCCGGACGCCTTCGTCGTGGCGCGCCCGCTGCCGCCGACTGCGCGGGGCCGCTCTGGGTCGGTTGCCGCTGGCGCGCGGCCCGCGGGCCAGGTTGGATGGGGCTCGTGGCCGCTGTCGACGAGATCGCCGGAGAGCTCTACGGAGTGGATCCGGACGCCTTCGTCGCGGCTCGCACCGCCGCTGTCGCCGGCGCCAAGGCAGCCGGAGACAAGGCCCTGGCGCGCGAGGTGGCCACCCTGCGCAAGCCGACCCGGTCGGCCTGGTTGCTGAACCTGCTGACCCGCACCCAGCCCGAGCGGCTCGCCGTCCTGCCGGAGCTGGGCGCCAGGCTGGCGGCGGCGACCGCAGCGCTCGATGTGACCGCGGTGCGAGCCGCCGCACGCGATCGGGCGACCGTCGTGGGTGACCTGACCGGACTCGCGGTCGAGGCGGGCAGACGTGCGGGCTACGACGGCGGCGAGGCGGTTCGGACGGAGGTGGCCACCACTCTCCAGGCCGCGCTCGCCGACCCCGAGGTGCTGGCCGCGCTGATGGCCGGACGCCTCGAGAAGGCGCAGGTGTACGCCGGCTTCTTCGGGCCCATGGCTCCCGTCGCGCCGGCCACCCCGCCGGCCATCACGGACCCCGGGGTCCCCGTAGCACCGGGCAGCGGCGGCTCGGGCGCGCCCGCAGACACACGGCCGCTCCCCGCGGACGGTGCCTCGGACCGTCCCCCCGCCGTGACGCCCGCTCCGGACCCTCGGCTGGTGGAGGCTGCCCGGCACCACCTCGAGCGGGCCAGGGTGACGTTCGACGCGGCGGTCGCCGAGCGTCTCCGTGCCGTCGAGGCCGACGAGGCGGCCCGGGCCGCGTTGGACCGGGCATC
>Ga0073899_10000320_pt1 | contig 43963 bp, 39 predicted proteins | sample KloWWTmetaKNB5Ph_FD_88975 | JGI IMG/M metagenome (GOLD analysis project Ga0073899, IMG submission 88975) | Active sludge microbial communities from Klosterneuburg, Austria, studying microevolution and ecology of nitrifiers - Klosterneuburg... | ecosystem: Engineered > WWTP > Aerobic digester >... | reverse complement strand
CTCTGGCTGGCCTTCGGGTCGGGGTTCAGCGTGGTGTCGACATAGAGGTGCGTCGACTTCGGATGGGTCTTGACGAACAGCGAACCGCCGCCCTGGCCCTTGAGCACTTCGACCGCTTTCCAGGCGTGGTCCTTGTGGCCTTCCGGATCGGTGGCGATCAGCGTGATCTTCTCGTTGCCGAGTGCCGAGGTGGCCCAGACCGGACCGAACTTGGGATGGTTGAAGTTGGCGCCGCGACCCGGATGCGGGATCTTGTCGGCGTCGACCAGGGCGACCATCTTGCGTTCCTTCGAGTCGACCACGGCGATCTTGTTCGACTGGTTCGCGGCAGTGATGAAGTAGCGGTGCGTGATGTCCCAGCCACCGTCATGCAGGAAGCGCGCGGCGTCGAGCGTGGTCACCGACAGGTTGTCGATGTCCTCGTAGTTCACCAGCAGGATGCGGCCGGTTTCCTTGACGTTGACGATGAACTCGGGGTGCTCGTGGCTGGCGACGATCGCCGCGACGCGCGGTTCCGGGTGATATTCCTGGGTATCGACGGTCATGCCGCGGGTCGACACGATCTTCTTCGGCTCCAGCGTCGGGCCGTCCATGATCACGTATTGCGGCGGCCAGTAGGCACCGGCGATCGCGAGCTTGTCTTCGAAGCCCTTGTACTTCGAGGTCTCGACCGAGCGTGCTTCCAGGCCGATCTTGATCTCGGCGACGATCTGCGGCGGATTCATCCACAGGTCGATCAGGTCGATCTTGGCGTCGCGGCCGATGGTGTAGGCATAACGGCGCGAGTGCGACGGACGCGTGATGTGCACGGCGTAGCCGGTCTTCAGGGTGTTGACGATTTCCTTGGTGTCGCCGTCGATGATCGCGATCTCGCCGGCATCACGCAGGGTGACGACGAAAAAGTTGTCGATGTTGCGGTTGTGCATCGGCTTGGTCGGGCGCTCGGATTCCGGCACCAGCACCTTCCAGCTCTCCTTCATCTCCTTCATGCCCCATTCCGGCGGTGCCGGCGGCTCGTGCTGGAGGAAGCGGGCCATGATGTCGATCTCGGCCGCGGTCAGCGCACCCGAGGTGCCCCAGTTCGGCATGCCGGCGGGCGAACCGAAGTTGATCAGCGCCTTCAGGTAGTCGGTGCCCTTGGCGCGGGTGATGTCCGGGGTCAGCGGCTTGCCGGTGGCACCCTTGCGCAGCACGCCGTGGCAACCGGCGCAACGCTCGAAGAAGATCTCGGTGGCGCGGTTGAACTCGGTCTCGGACAGCGAGGGTGCGCCCGGGCTGACGATCATCTTGACGTCCTTCGACTTCACCGACGAAGGCGCGCCCTGGTAGCCCTGTTCGCTCTGCTTGGTGCCGACGTGGCGTTCGCCCTGGGCCGGGTCGCTGCTGACCGCGAGGGTCTTGCGTGCCGCGGCGACGTCCTTGGCCGCAACTGTACCGCCCGGGTTGCCCCAGCTGGCGTAAATGAAGGTCGCGATGTTGGCGATCTCGGTGTCGGTCAGATGGCTCATTGCCGGCATCACGCCGTTGAACTTGTTGCCGTTGACGGTGATCTCGCCGCTGATGCCCTTCAGGACCGAGGCCAGCACCGTCTGCTTGTCGTTCTTGGTCAGGAAGTCGGAACCCGCGAGCGGCGGGAAGGCGCCGGCCATCCCGGTGCCTTCGGGCTGGTGGCAGGCTGCACAATTGGCCAGGAACGCGGCTTTGCCCGCTTCCAGGCCCTGTTTGGGCAGCCGCTCGTTGGCGACGTCATCCGCTGCAACCGCGCCGCTCAGAGCGAGCGCGAGCCACAGCAGGGGGGTGGTTTTACGCATGGCGTTCTCCTGGTTTTGATGAATCGGGGCGGCTGGTTCCCGCATGCGCGCAGGTTCCCTTGCGTGGGTTTATTGCACATTGACGTGGGTCAACTGGCGAACCGGTCCAAACTGACTTTGGTCAACAGATTGCGGCCGGGTCGCGCGTAAGGTGCGCGCAACCCTTTGGAGCAACAAGAATGCGTCGCAATTCACTGGCTATCGCCATCACCCTAGTTTTCGCCCAGCCCGCGTTCGCCGCCGATCCTGCAGCGTCGTCCACGCCGCGCAAGCTGCAGTCCGTGGTCGTGGTCGCAAGCCGCGTCGAACAGCCGGTCGGAGAGATTGCCGGCTCGGTCGCGCTGATCGAGCGCGAGCGCATCGAGACCCGCCTGATCCGCGACATCCGCGATCTCGCGCGCTACGACGCCAGCCTCAGCGTCAACGAGGACGCCAGCCGCTTCGGTGCCCAGGGCTTCGCGATCCGCGGGCTCGAAGGCAACCGCGTCGCAGTCGAACTCGATGGCGTGCCGCTCGGCGATGGCTTCTCGGTCGGCAGCTTCTCGCGCGCAGGGCGCAATCTGGTCGATCCGGAATTGCTGGAGCGGGTCGAGTTCCTGCGCGGCCCGGCGTCGAGCCTGTACGGATCGGACGCACTCGCGGGCGTAGTTGCCATGCGCACCCGTGACCCCGGCGATCTGCTGGCCGAAGGCAGCGGAGATGTCTTCGTCGGGTCGCGCATCAGCCACGATTCGCGCGACGCCTCGACCGCAGTGACCGCCTCGACCGCGACCGTGCTCGGCGGCTGGCAGATGCTGCTGAGCGCGAACCAGCGCCAGGAGCACGAGCGCGACAACCTGCCGCGTAGCGGCGGCCTGCAATCGAACCCGGCCGAGGGTGACGAACGCTTCGTGCTGGCCAAGTTGATCCACGATGACATCGTTCCCGGTCGCCTGAGCTTCGGCTTCGACGGTTACCGTGCCGAAGTCGAGACCGACGTGCGTTCCTTGGTCAATGGTCCCGGCCAGTACGCGAGCACCACGACGATGCGGGCCGATGATCGCGAGACGCGTGGCCGCGCCTCGCTGGCCTGGAGCGGCGAGTCTGACGGCAGCGTGTTCAACAGCTGGAACCTGATGAGCTACCTGCAGCGCTCCGAGATCGAGCAGGACACGCTGCAGGACCGCCGTGGCGCGACGCCGAGCGCCGCTGCAACGCGCCGCCTGCGCGAGTTCCGTTTCGACACGCAGCAGGTCGGTCTCGAAGGCCTGGTCGCGGGCGAGGCGCAGTCGGGCGCTTTGGCGCATCGTTATGTGCTCGGTTTCGACTTTGCGCGCACTGCGCTCGAAGAGTCGCGCAACGGTTCGGAGACCAACCTCGCGACCGGCGTCAGCTCGCCGGTGATCCTCGGCGAACGCCTGCCGGTGCGCGACTTCCCGAGCTCGACGGTGCAGGAACTCGGCGTTTACGCGCAGGACGAGATCGGATTCGGCGAGCGCTGGTTTCTGATCCCGGCGCTGCGTCTGGACCGCTATCGCACCGATGCCGATCCCGACGCGATGTGGCTGGCCGACAACCCGAGCACTGCGGTCGTGGACAGCACCGAACACAGTGTCACGCCGAAGCTTGGTCTGCGCTATGCCGCCAGCGATTCGCTCGGTCTGTTCGCGCAATACGCGCGTGGCTTCCGCGCGCCGCCGTTCTCCGACGTCAACATCGGCCTCAACATCCCCGCGTTCGGCTACAGCGCCATTCCGAACCCGGACCTGCGCCCCGAGCGCAGCCACGGCTTCGAGATCGGCGCGCGCTGGTCGGGCGAGCAGGCGAACGCCGAGATCGCGCTGTACGACAACCGCTATCGCGACCTGATCGAGTCGCGCGTCAACCTCGGTCGCGACCCGCAGAGCGGACTGCTGGTGTTCCAGTCGCAGAACCGCGATCGCGCGCGCATCCATGGCGTCGAGCTATCCGGCGATGCCAGCCTGGCCGCGGTCGGGCTCGACGCCTACAGCACGACCTGGTCGGCGAGCTGGTCGAAGGGCGAAGACACCCAGCGCAATCTGCCCTTGAACACGATCGATCCTGCGCGACTGGTGCTTGGGCTCGCACGCGACAGCGGCGACGGTCGTCATCGCGTCGAGCTGCTCGGTCGCTTCGCGGCGGGCAAGGATGATCTCGACGTGTCGCGCGGCGCGCTGTTCGCGACGCCGGGCTACGGCGTGTTCGACCTGTTCTGGCACTTTGATGCGACCGACTGGATGCGCGTCGATGCCGGCATCAGCAACCTCGGCGATCGTCGCTACTGGCAGTGGAGCTCGGTGCGCGGTTTCACTCCCGATGCACGCGAGGTCGATCTGGCGACGCAGTCCGGGCGTTCGTTCATGGTGTCGGTGCGGATCGGGGGTTGATCAAAGGCAGCGCGGTCGCGGTGATGAATCGCGATGTTGTGATTGGGTCGGGGTGATGGGTCGCGCCGATGTGGGCGTGTCGCGGTGATGGATCGCGCCGTTGTGATTGTGTCGCGGTGATGAATCGCGCCGTGGCCGGCGCTCCTACAAACGGCCTCGACGCCGCGCGCTGTTTGTAGGAGCGCCGGCAACGGCGCGATGCTCTTGAATCGGAAACGCGTTCACCGAACCAACAACACACCCGCGAACGCGACCAGCATCGCGACATGGCTCGGCAACAGGTGCAGACCGAAGCTGCGGCCGCCGGCGACGAAGGCGATGGTGGTCTTGCTGATGGTGTTGGTGGCGAAGCCGATCAGCACGCCGATGCCGGCCACACCGGGATCGACCTGGCCGGCGTTGAACACCTGCGCGATCGAGGCCGCGGAGGCGTGCGCATCGGCAAAGCCGGACACGCCAGCCGCGGCCAGCGCGCCGGCGTCGCCGAACCAGTGCTGCAGGATCGCCGCGACCAGCAGGATCGCCGAGACCAGCGCCACGAACAACAGCGCGTGGGTCGGATGAAACGGTCGGCCCTTGAGCGGTTCGATGCCGTCGCGCCCGTCGCGCCCGTCGCGCCAGGCGGCGAGGCCGGAGAAGCTGGCGGCGACCAGCGTGGCCAGGCCGGCTGCGGCCAGCGGCCAGACCAGCGTCAGCAGGAGCGGCCGCGACAGCGCGCCGAGCACCAGTGCAAGTTGCAGGATGGTGGCGACGTTGGACAACGTTGCGGCAGCGACGCAAGACGGGCGCTGCTCGGGCTGCGCGCGTGCACGTGCCGCCATCGCCCCGATGGTCGCGGTCGCCGACACGAAGCCGCTGGCGAAACCCGAAAGTGGCAGCCCCAGCCGCGACCCGAGCGCGCGCTGGGCGACATAGCCGAGCGCGTTGATCGACATCACCAGCACCACCAGCCGCCACAGCCGGTGCGGATTGAATACCTGCCACGGATCGATCGCGCGATCCGGCAATAGCGGCAGCACGATCAGCGCCGAGGCGATCAGCAGCAGGCCATCGTGCAGCTCCTGCGGCGTCAGCACCTCGCGCGTGAATGCGTGCAGGCGCGATTTCAGCGCCAGGATCAGCGCCACTCCGACGCCAATGCCCGCGGCGAGTTCGCGCTGCGACATCGCCAGCACGCCGAGCAGAAAGGCGACGAACATCGCCACCTCGGTGGTCAGGCCAGGATCCGCCTCGCGCGAGCGGTGGTAGCTGAGCAGCGCCGCCAGCGCGACGAACGCTCCGGCGACGGCGATCAGCGCGGTGCCGATCAAGGTGCTGACGGCGCCGGCGAGCGCGATCAAGGCAAAGGTGCGCACTCCGGCAACGATGTGCGCTGGGTCTTCGCCCTTGCGTTGCTCGCGCTCGACCCCGATCAGCAGTCCGATGCCGAGGGCGACGGCGAGGCCGATCAGCAGGTCAGGTTCGTTGGCTTCGATCGACATGCTGCGAGCCTGCGCAATTCGCGACGATCGCGCAAGTCGTGCGCGTGGCGCTCAGCGCAGCGATGCTGCGAACGGTCCGGCCCAGTGGTGGGCGCGGGCGACGGCATAGATCATCGCGAAGGTCAGGCAGGCGGCGATGAAGGCGAGAATCTGTGCCTGGCGCGTGCGTGCGCGCCGCAGCGCCAGCACGCCGAGCACGATGTAGGCGAGCAGCAGCAGCACCTTGGCGGTGAGCCAGGCGTGCACGAACGGGTACTGGCGCAGCATCACCGCCAGCACCAGCGCCGCGCCGAGCAACACGGTGTCGACGACATAGCTGGTGTAGCGCAGTGCGGCGTGGTTGCTGTATTTCGAGTGCGCCAACATCAACAGGCCGCGCAGGAAAAAGATCGCGAACGACAGGCCGATCGCATGCACGTGCACAGCCTTGACCAGCGGGTACGTGGACGACATCGGGATGCGACTACTGCTGCAGCACGCAGCGCGCCAGGTGCTTCAGGCGATCGACGCTGGTGATCGCGACCTCGCGCTTGTCCACTTCGATCAGCCCATCGTCCTGGAAGCGACGCAGCACCCGGCTCACCGTCTCCGGGGCCAGGCGCAGGTAGTTGGCGATGTCGGCGCGCGGCATCATCAGGTGCAGGCGCGTGGCCGAATAGCCGCGGTCGGCGAAGCGCTCCGAGAGATTGAGCAGGAACGCGGCCAGGCGCTCGTCGGCGCTGTAGTCGCCGCCGAGCAGGGCGGCATTGACGATGTCCTTGCTCATCAGCTTGAACAGGGTCTCCTGGATGCCGGGCAGGCGCGTGGCCAGGATGCTCAGTTGCGGGAACGAGAAACGACACAGGGTGACGGTGTCGAGTGCGATCGCGTCACAGGGATAGCGCGCGCTGTACAGACCGTTGAGGCCGATCAGCTCGCCTGGCAGGAAGAAGCCGAGGATCTGCTCGCGCCCCTGCTCGTCGATGCGACGGGTCTTGACCATGCCGGCGCGCACCGCATAGATCGCGGCAAACGGCTCGCCGTAGCGGAACGCTTCTTCGCCGGCGTGGATCGGCGCGGTGTGCTCGACCAGGCAGTGCAACTCTTCGAGCGCGCGCTTGTCGTAGCCCCCGACCATGCACACGCGACCGAACGCGCAAGTGCTGCAGAAGCGCTGGTCGTCGCCATCGCCCGGGTCCTGCGGGCTCGGCCAGCGCAGGATGTTGCCCGGCGCACTCATGGCTTACACCACGCGCGAGAACTTGTGCGGCAGGACCTGCGACTGGTGCAGATGACGGTCGAAACACATGGCGACGACGCGCATGAGCAGACGCCCGCGCGCGGTGATTTCGATGCAGTCGGGTTTGAGGTTGACGAGTCCATCGGCGGCCAAGGGGGCAAGACGCGTCAATTCTGACGCGAAATACTCGTCGAATACGAGATCATGGCGCCTGCCGAAGGTATTTTTACGAGTCGGCAGTGGCACATCAGGCTCTGGATGGCGTCGGCGATGATGCGGTCCTGGGCGGTCATCTCGTAGCCACGCACGATTGGCAGCTGGCCGGCGAGCAGTGGCGTGTAGTAGCCGGGCAGGTCCTTGGCGTTCTGCACGTAGGCGTGGCCGATCTTGCCGATCGAACTCATGCCAAGTCCGATCAGGTCGCATTCGGCGCGGGTCGAATAGCCCTGGAAATTGCGGTGCAGCCCGCCGCGCTCTTGCGCCAGCACCAGTTCGTCGTCGGGCAGGGCGAAATGGTCCATGCCGATGTAGACGTAGCCGGCGCCGCACAGCTTGTCGATCGCGAGTTCAAGCAGGCCGAGCTTTTCCTCGGCGCTCGGCAGGTCCTCGGCGCGGATCTGGTTCTGCGCCTTGAAGTGGTTCGGCAGGTGCGCATAGCTGTAGGTGGCGATGCGGTCCGGGCGCATGCCGATGACGGTATCGAGCGTTTGCCCGAAGGCGCGCTCGTTCTGCTTGGGCAGGCCGTAGATCAGATCGACATTGGTCGAACGCATGCCGTTGCTGCGCGCCGCTTCGACCAGGGCCGCGGTCTGCTCGATCGACTGGATGCGGTTGACCGCCTTCTGCACGTCCGCGTCGAAGTCCTGGATGCCGAGGCTGATGCGGTTGATGCCGGCCGCGGCGATGTCGGCCACCAGTTGGGCGTCGGCGTGGCGTGGGTCGAGTTCCACTGAATACTCGCGGCTGGCCTCAGGGTCGAAGCTGAAGGCCGACTCGAGTCGCGCCATGACCGCGAGAATGCCCTCGGAACCGAGGAAATTCGGGGTGCCGCCGCCAAAATGGATCTGGGTGAGCAGGCGGTCGCGGTCGAACAGTTTGGCCTGCAGGTCGATCTCGAGTCCGAGCCGTTCGATGTATTCGCGACCACGCTCGGGATTGCGCGCGATGATGCGCGTGCAGCCGCAGTAGTAGCAGGCGCTGTGGCAGAACGGCACGTGCACGTAGACCGACAGCGGGCTCGGCACCGGGTCGTCGTTGGAGGCGCGGGCATGGCGACGATAGTCGGCCGCTCCAAAGCGCGCGTCGAAATGCGGCGCGGTCGGGTACGAGGTATAGCGCGGACCCGGGCCGTCATAACGGCGCAGCAGATCGTGGTCGAAAACCGGCAAAACGGACAAAGGCACCTCCGCGAATGCCGCAAGCCTAAGCACTCCGCCGCAAAGGCGTTTTGATCCGGGTCAAGTAAGCACCTTGCGCCACTTTGGCTGCATCCCGTTGCAGCGCCCGGGGGATGCGGCTGTAATGCGCGGCTTGCAACGCGATCCGGAGTGGAAACATGGCTGTGCTGCGCTTTGCCGATCTCGACGTCCACGGGCGTCGGGTGCTGATCCGCCAGGACCTGAATGTGCCGGTCGAGAACGGTCGCGTCACTTCCGACCAGCGCATCGTCGCGTCCATCCCGACCTTGAAGCTGGCGCTGAAGAAGGGCGCAGCGGTGATGGTGATGTCGCATCTCGGCCGTCCCAAGGAAGGGCAGTGGAGCGAAGCCGATTCACTGGCGCCGGTCGCTACGCGCCTGTCCGAGCTGCTCGGCATCGACGTTCCGCTGCTGCGCGACTGGGTCGATGGCGTGACAGTGCAGCCGGGGCAACTGGTCCTGCTCGAGAACTGCCGGATGAATGTCGGCGAAGCCAAGGACGACGAGGCGCTGTCGCGCAAGTACGCGGCGCTGTGCGACGTGTTCGTGATGGACGCGTTCGGCACCGCGCATCGTGCCCAGGCTTCGACCCACGGCGTCATCCGCTTCGCGCACACGGCTTGTGCTGGCCCGCTGCTGAGCGCGGAACTGGATACGCTGGCGAAGGCGCTGGAACATCCGGCGCGACCGCTGCTCGCGATCGTTGCCGGCTCCAAGGTCTCGACCAAACTCGAACTGCTGGCCAGCCTGATCAACAAGGTCGATCAGTTGATCGTCGGCGGCGGCATCGCCAACACCTTCCTCGCCGCCAGCGGCTACCCGGTCGGCAAGTCGCTGTACGAACCTGACCTGGTCGACACCGCGAAGCAGATCATGGCTGCGGCCAAGGCGCGCGGCGCCGAGATTCCGTTGCCGGTCGATGTCGTGGTCGCGCCCGAGTTCAATGCGAATGCGCCGGCGACGGTGAAACCGGTGGCCGAGGTTGGCGCGACCGACCTGATTCTCGATATCGGGCCGGAGACCGCGAAAGCCTACGCCGCGCGCATCCTGCAGGTCGGCACCGTGGTCTGGAATGGTCCGGTCGGGGTGTTCGAGTTCGATGCCTTCGGCCATGGCACCGAGGCGCTGGCGAAGGCGATCGCGGCATCGAACGCGTTCTCGATCGCCGGTGGCGGCGACACCCTGGCCGCGATCGACAAGTACGGCGTGGTCGACCAGGTCAGCTACATCTCCACCGGCGGCGGTGCCTTTCTGGAGTTCCTCGAAGGCAAGGAACTGCCGGCGGTGACCGCGTTGAAGGCGCGCGCGGCGTGAGTGGGCCGCTCGTTTGGCGCGCGTTGCTGGCTGGCGCCGGATTCAATGTCGCGATCTCGCTGTTGATGAGTTTCGGCAGCGGGTTCCTGTTTGGCCTGGTCGGAATGTCCTGGTTCGCCGCGCTGGGGTTCGCGCTGCGCGTGGTCTCGGCTCTGGCCGACATTGGCAGTGGCGCTATCGCCGGCCACATCGCCAATCGCGACGGGCCGCTGCATGGCGCGCTGGCGTCGTTGATCGCCTCCTTGGTGATGTTGCCGGTCAGTTGGGGGCGCGTGTGGTTGGCGACGTCGAACATCAGTTTTGCGTTTGATGCAGGCTACTGGATTGATTTCGGCCTGTGGACCGCGGTCGGGCTGGTGCTTGCCGGGATCGCCGGTTTCATCGCGGTCGAACTGCGTCGTGCGCGCGGAGCCTGAGATGAAGCCGACCCTGTTCTTCGATCTCGACGGCACCCTGATCGACTCGGCCGATGCCATCACGCGCTGCGTCGCCTACGCCTTCGAGCGCATCGATGAACCACTGCCAGATGCGGCCGAGCTGCGCCGCTGGCTAGGTCCGCCGCTGCGCGACAGCTTCCGCACGGTGCTGCACGACGAAGCCCGGATCGAGCGCGCGATCGGCTTCTATCGCGAGCGCTTCGATGCGGTCGGCTGCACCGAGCACCGTCTCTACGATGGCATCGGCGCCGCGATCGAGAGGCTGTCCGATCGTGGCCATCGGGTCGCGGTAGTGACTGCGAAGAACGAACCGCACGCGCGCCGCATCGTTGCCGGCTTCGATTTCGCCCATCACTTCGACACCATCGTCGGCGCCACCCTCGATGGTCGCGTCAGCCACAAGCCCGAGTTGATCGGCGAAGCCATGGCCCGGCTGGCGCTGCACGCCCACGAGTGCGTGATGATCGGCGACCGCCACCTCGACATCGACGGCGCCCGCCATCACAGCATGCGCGCCATCGGCGTGCTCTGGGGCTTCGGTACCCCGGAAGAATTGGCGCATGCCGATGCGCTGGTCAACTCACCCCAGGATCTGATCGCCGCGATGTAGGAGCGACCCCGGTCGCGACCCATGACGCGGCAAGGTCGGTGCTTTGCGGCGTCGCTGGTCGCGGAAAAGTGCCGCTCCTACATCGCACGGATGCGAGAGCGCATTCGATTGCACCCCGATCGCAGCCCCGGTGGCGGCTGGTACATTCGCGATCGAATCGACAGAGAATCCACGCATGAGCCACACCCCGAGCAACAGCGCCCTGCGCCGCACCAAAATCATCGCCACCCTCGGCCCGGCCTCGGACGCGCCCGGCGCGATCGAGGCGCTGATCGCCGCCGGCGTCAATGTTGTGCGGCTGAACTTTTCGCACGGCACCAAGGAACACCACGCCGCGCGCATCCAGGCGGTGCGTGATGCCGCGCACAAGCTCGGGCGGGAGGTCGGTGTGCTCGCCGATCTGCAGGGTCCGAAGATCCGCATCGAGAAGTTCGAGGAAGGCAAGGTGCTGCTGCAGGCCGGCGATCCGTTCACGCTGGTGTGCAGCGCCGACGCCGCGCCGGGCGACCGCAATCGCGTCGGCATGAGTTACCTCGGGTTGATCCATGACGTCGTGGTTGGCGACACCTTGCTGCTCGACGATGGACTGATGGCGGTGCGCGTCGACGCGATCGAAGGCGTCGAGATTCGCACCACGGTGCTGACCGACGGCAAGCTGTCGGACCGCAAAGGCCTGAACCGTCTCGGTGGCGGCCTGTCGCTCGGGGCGCTGACCGAGAAGGACAAGCGCGACATCATCACCGCGGCCGAGTTGAAGGTGGACTTCGTCGCGGTTTCGTTCTGCCGCAACGCCGCCGACATGCACGAAGCGCGCGCGCTGTTGAAGGAAGCAGGCTGGGAGGCGGCCCTGGTCGCCAAGATCGAGCGTGCCGAATCGATCCCGCTGCTCGGCGAAATCATCGACGCATCCGACGTGGTCATGGTCGCGCGTGGTGATCTCGGCGTGGAGATCGGCGACGCCGAGTTGCCCGGGCTGCAGAAGAAGATCATCCGCGAGACGCTGGAACGCAACAAGGTGGTGATCACCGCGACGCAGATGCTGCAGTCGATGGTCGAGTCGCCGATTCCAACGCGCGCCGAAGTGCTCGATGTCGCGAATGCGGTGATCGACGGCTCGGACGCGGTGATGCTGTCGCAGGAAACCGCCGCCGGCAATTACCCGACCAAGGCGGTCGAGGCGATGGTGCGCATCTGCCTCGGCGCAGAGCGCCAGTTCGAGATGGACACCGACTTCGAGGCGGCGCCGCGCAATCTCGCGCGCGTCGACCAGTCCATCGCGATGGCTGCGATGTTCCTGGCCGAACACATCAAGGTGCGCGCGATCATTGCGCTCACCGAGTCCGGCGGCACCGCCAGATACCTGTCGCGGTTTCGTTCCGAGGTGCCGATCTACGCACTGTCGCGCCACGCTGGCGCACGCCGGCGCATGGCGATGATGCGCGACGTATTCCCGATCGACTTCGACACCCGCGGCCTGCCCCCGCGCGAAGCCGCCCGCGAAGCCATCCGCCGCCTGCACGCCCTCGGCTGCCTGCACGAAGGCGACCGCGTGATGATCACCAGCGGCGACAGCATGGAAAACCAGGGCGCCACCAACACCCTGCGCATGCTCGAAGTTGGGCCCGCGGGCAAGGCGGAAGGGTTGGGGGATTTGTAAGGCATCGCGCCGGGATGGCGCTCCTACGGGTGCATGATGCGGGTTCAAGTGCAGTTCGCGCGCGGGGTTCTGATGGTGCAACCGTAGGAGCGCCATCCTGGCGCGATGCCCTTTTGCCATCGACCCGTCGAGACTGCGAATTTTCTGGCATGCGATTCAGAAGCCTGCCGTCGCGGCGGCGGCGCGGATGCCGCAACATGCGTCGATGCAAGGTTCTCCACACAACGCCAGTCTTCGTCGGCATCGACAATCGTTGTCGGCGCTGATCACCACGTGCACCGCCAACCGTGAGCCACTGTTGCGTAGCGAGGCTTGCGCGAAAATCGTGTTGGATTCACTGCGTTGGCTCGACGCCCAGCAGCGGTTGATCCTCTACGCCGCCGTCGTGATGCCGGACCACATCCACCTCGTCGCCGACCCGCTGGGCACGGCATGGGCTACACATCTGCACTCGCTGAAAAGTCACAGCGGCCGCGCTGTCAATCGTCAACTCGGGCGCTCGGGCGAAGTCTGGCAACGGCAGTACCACGATCGACACGTCCGCTCCGACGATGACCTGATCGCGGCGATCAGGTATTGCGCGCTCAATCCCGTGCGTGCGGGCCTGGTCCCGGAATCCGGGCGCTATCCGCACTTCTGGGCGAGGTTCTGAGGGAGATGCACGGCACCTGCGCAGCAAATCAAGCCCGCGGCGGTGTTGTGACCGCCGCGGGCTGGTGGCTCAGTTCGCGGCGTCTTTGAGCTTCTTGAGCGCGCGGACCTTGACCTTGGTGGTGGCCGGCTTGGCGGCGAACCACTGTTCTTCCTTGGTGAACGGGTTGATGCCCTTGCGCTTGGGCTTGGCCGGAACCTTGACCGAGGTGACCTTGAGCAGGCCGGGCAACACGAATTCGCCAGCGCCCTTGCTGGACACCGACGCGACTGCAGCGGCTTCCAGACCGGCCAGCACGGCCTTGACGTCCTTGGCGGCGACGCCTGAGTTGTCGGCGATGAAACTCACCAGACCCGACTTGTTCATCACTTCTTTCACCGGCTTCGCGGCCTTCGCGGCCTTCGCAGGAGCTTTCTTGCTTGCCATGGGATGTTCCGTTTTCTCGTCTGCCTGATTGGCGCCGCGACAATAGCAATTTTTCGGGGCTTGCAGCAGCGGGGGCGATGCCGAAGGCGCCGGTTGTAGCCTCGGCTTCGCGGCGTCTTCGGTGACAGCCTCGGTGTTGCGGCTACTGGCACCCTTCCGGAAGCAGCGCCGGAGCGACCGTGGTCTGGGCGGTGGCGGTGCCGGAAGCGAGTGCGGTGGCTCCGGGCGGCGGGCTGGCGTGGCCGCAAACCCACTGCATCGTGCCGCCGAGCGCCCAGGGTGCGAAACCGATGCGCTGGCCGGCGAGGTCTCCGGCGAAGGTCGCGACCAGCACGCCGTCGACCAGTTGCACTCGGGCCTGGGCGATTGGGAGCGGATCGGCGAGCCCGATTGCGTCGAGGCTTGCAGGCATTACGCCGCCCGACAGCCAGAATTCGCTGATCGCCAGTCGCGGCGAAACCACGCCGAGAGTCACATCGAGCACCTGTGACATCGCAGACGGCGCAATGCGGCAGGTGTCGGGCAGGACCGCGTCGGGCAAGGTCGTGTTCGGCGGCGAGGCCGCACCCGACAACAGCGTCGCGTCGATGGGTGGCGGCGCAAGGCCGCAGCCCCAGCGCAGCGCGGAGGCCTGCTGCCAGGCCGCGAAGGCGAGGGTCTCGCCGGCGAGATCGCCTTCGAAGTTCAGCATCAGCAGACCGGACGGCCAGGTCGCCGACGCGGGTCCAGCCGGGTAGGGGTCGGGCAGGCCGAGCACCGCGAGCGATGCCGGCCATTGCGCGTGCGTGGCCCAGTGTTCGGCGGCGACGGCACGAATAAAGGCGGTACGGTCGATCGCATCCTGCACCATCTCGCCCGGCTCGCGGGTCTCGAAGCCTGCGCGCAGCAGGAGGTCACCCGCCTCCGCGCCGGCGGAGGCATCGATCGGAGAGGCGCTGATGGCGGCGCAGAGCGCCAGTCTTGTAGTCCAGTCCTTCGGGGTCGACATGGCGGTTCCCTCGGTGTTCGAGCGTGGCCGGTGCGATCGAACATAACAGAGCATCGTCGTCAGATCCCTCGCTGCGCTCGTTGATCCGACCTGCATTCCCAAGAGTTCCGCCTCGAAACCCGGTGGCGAAAGCGCTTAACATCCGGGCCTCCGTTTGGGTTCGGTGCGCCGTCTCTTGATCGCCTGGTTGCAATCGTTGTTCGAGAAGCTCCGGTTGCGGGTCGGGGGCGGGCGGGCGCGGCTGGCGCAGGCTGATGATGGCGATGCAGAACTCCGCGAGGTGTTCCTGATCGAGTTGCGTGAGGTCGCGCATTCGCTGCAGGCGGCATGCGCGGACTGGCGCGCCAATCCCGCGGATGCGGACGCGCTCAAGCGACTGCGGCGCGGGTTTCACACGATCAAGGGCTCGGCGCCGCTGATCGGTGCGGTGGCGTTGGCCGAGTCGTGCCGGCATCTGGAGTCGTTGACGGCGCGTCTGCTTGATCGAACCGCGCAGCCAGTGCCGGAGATGGTGCGCGCTGTGGAGCAAGCGATCCGCTGGCTGCCCGCGTGCGCCGATGCCTTGCGCGACGGGCGTGCGCCGCCGGCGCAACTGCGCGCGATCGGCGAACAGGTTCGGCGTTTCCTCGGCTAGCCTGGCGGCTGTCGTCGCCTACCAGTCCCAGAACGACGATAGCCCGATGGCGACGGCGTCGAAGGGTTCGGCGCGCATCTCGTCCTGGTCGGCGTGGGTGCCGAGCAGCAGCCAGTGCGCGCCGTCACGACGGTAGATCTCGATGGTCTTGGACTGCGGCTCCACGATCCAGGCGTGGCTGACGCCCAACTGCGCGTACAGCGGCAGCTTGAGCTTGCGGTCCTTGATCGCGGTAGCGGGCGAGAGAATTTCGCAGATCCAGTCCGGCACCACTTCGACGGCACCGTCGGGCGTCACCGGCAGCCGCTCGCGCCGCCAGCCAGCCAGGTCCGGCACCAGCACCTGGCCGGACAGGTGCAACTCCGGCTCGACCAGGATCAGCCAGCCACCGGGGCCGCTGCCGCCGCGGTCGAATGGTCCGGAGACTTCGCGCGCGATCCCGGTCTCGATGCGCGAATGGCGCGCGGTCGGCCGCGGCTGCGTGTGCAACTGCCCGGCGATGATCTCGCCGGTGACGTGCTCGGGCAGCCGCAGCAGGTCTTCGTAGTGGGCAGGCTGGATCAAGGCGTTCATGGCGCAAGGTTACTCCGCGCCGCGCAAGCTCGCATCGGGGCCACCGCAAGATCCAGTCGTGGCACAGCGGCGCTAGACCACCACCGGCTCGGGTTCCAGTTCGATGCCGAAGCGTTCACGCACGGACGTTTGCACCCGCTGCGCGACGCGCCAGAGATCAGCGCCCGTCGCCGCGCCGTGATTGACCAGCACCAATGCGTGTTGTGCCGAGACGCCGGCGTCGCCATCGCGATAGCCCTTCAATCCGCATTGCTCGATCAACCAGGCGGCACTGAGTTTGCGCTGGTTGCCGTCGGCTTCGAAATTGGGTGCACCGGGATACGCGGCAAGCAGCGCTCGGGCGACATCGGTGGCGATGATCGGGTTCTTGAAGAAGCTTCCGGCATTGCCGATCACGGCCGGGTCGGGCAGCTTGCGGCGGCGGATCGCACAGACGGCGTTGAACACATCGCGCTCGCTCGCTGACGCGATACCCATCGCCGCCAGTTCCTCGCGGATGCCGGGATAGTCGAGTCTCGACTCGCCCCGGCGCGGCAATCGGAAGCGCACGTTGACGACGATGTAGCGACTGCGTTCGTCCGCCCGCTTGAAGCGGCTCCAGCGGTAGGCGAAAGCGCAGGCGTCGTGCTTGAAGATCGTGGTGCAGCGGCGCTCGCGGTCGAACACTTCGACGGCGTTGATGAAACGCTCGACTTCGACGCCATAGGCGCCGATGTTCTGGATCGGGGCGGCGCCGACCGTGCCCGGAATCAGCGCCAGGTTCTCCAGCCCGACGTATCCCTGCGCGAGCGACCAGTCGACGAAGGCGTGCCAGCCCATGCCGGCGCCGACTTCGACCAAGTGCGAATCGCGACCGGGTGCGATCACGCGGATGTGGTCGTCGGTGTAACGCAGCACCAGTCCGCCGAAGTCGCGAGTCAGCAGCAGGTTGCTACCACCGCCGAGCACCAGCAGCGGCAGCTCGGCGACACGCGGATCGGCGAGCAGCTGCGCCAACTCGGCAGGCGATGCGGCTTCGGCGTACCAGCGCGCCGTGGCCGCGACGCCAAAGGTGTTCAGCGCCTGCAGCGACACCTGTTCGCGCAGCATCAGAAGCCTCGTCCGCGCCGGATCGCCTCGACGCACTCGCCGATCAGGTCCGGGCCGCGGTAGATCATGCCGGTGTAGAACTGCACCAGACTCGCGCCGGCGGAGATCTTGGCCTGTGCGTCGTTGCCGCTGAGGATGCCGCCGACGCCGATGATCGGCAGCTTGCCGCCGAGTCGCCGCGACATGCCGGCGAGCACCGCGGTCGACTTCGCGAACGCCGGCGCGCCGCTGAGCCCGCCAGTCTCGTGGCCGTAGCGATGCTTGGCGACAGCGGCGCGATCAATGGTGGTGTTGGTGCAGATCAGCCCGTCGATGCCGGAGGCGAGCAGCACCTCGGCCATCGCGTCCATCTCGGTTTCGCTCAGGTCCGGCGCGATCTTGAGCAGCATCGGCTTGCGCCGCCCGTTTGCGCCGAGCTTCTCCTGTTCCTCGCGCAGCGTGCCGATGAAGCGGCGCAGGGTGTCTTCCTCCTGCAGGTCGCGCAGGCCCTGGGTATTTGGCGAGGAGATGTTGACGGTGATGTAGCTGGCGCGTTCGTGCACCGCGCGCAGGCCGATCAGGTAGTCGTCGACTGCACGCTCGTTCGGGGTGTCCTTGTTCTTGCCGATGTTGATGCCGAGCACGCCGCGGTAGCGGGTGGCATCGAGGTTGCGCAACAGTGCATCGACGCCGTCGTTGTTGAAGCCGAGGCGATTGATCACCGCCTGATGTTCCGGCAGGCGGAACATGCGCGGTTTGGCGTTGCCCGGCTGCGGCTTGGGCGTGACCGTGCCGACCTCGATGAAGCCGAAGCCGAGTGCGGCGAGCGCATCGACGTGCGCTGCGTTCTTGTCGAGCCCGGCCGCAAGCCCGACCGGATTCGGAAACTCGATGCCGAACGCCGGCGTCGGCAACGGTTTCGGCCTGCTCGCGAGCAGCGGATTCAGCCCGGTGCGATAGGCCAGCTCCATCGCCCGCAGCCCGGCGTCATGCGCCGCCTCGGCGTCGAGCGCGAACAGGAAGGGGCGGGTGAGGGAATACAAGGACATGGTTCGGGTTACCGCGGAGTTCGCCGCGCGCGTGCGCGACGGGGCTTCACCGCTCGGACTACGACGCCATCCCGTGTCTGCGTCAGTTCCACCGCAGGGCCTGGCAGTCTGAAGCCGGGCGGGAATCGAACTTCTATTCCGAGTCGGGTGCGGTGGACAGTCGCGACTTTCATGGTTCAGACCTCAATGCTGTGCCTGCGAAGTATAGGCTGCAGTGCGTCCGATCAGGGATAATGCGCGGCCCGATTGGGCCCTGCCGTGAAGAAATCCGATTTCCACTTCGAGCTGCCGACTGAACTGATCGCGCAGACGCCCTTGGCCGAGCGCTCCGCCAGCCGGCTGCTGGTGCTGGATGCTGCGGCGGAGCGTTGCGTCGATGGCCAGTTCCGCGATCTGGTGCAGTTGCTGCAGCCCGGCGATCTGTTGGTGTTGAACGACACCCGCGTGATTCCGGCGCGACTGTATGGGCGCAAGAGCACCGGAGGCGAGGTCGAGGTGCTGATCGAGCGCGTGCTCGGTGCGCACGAGGTGCGCGCACAGATGCGTGCCAGCAAGACGCCGAAGGAGGGCACGCGGCTCGAACTCGGCGATGGCGTGCCGGCCACCGTGCTCGGTCGCGAGGGCGAGTTCTTCCGCATCCGCTTCGACACCCCTGAACCGCTGGACGTGGTCCTGCACCGGATCGGTCAGATGCCGCTGCCGCCCTACATCCACGGTTACAATGCCGAACGCGATCGCAGCCGCTACCAGACGGTGTTCGCGCGCGAACCGGGTGCCGTCGCCGCTCCGACCGCGGGACTGCACTTCGATGCGCCGCTGCTCGACGCTTTGCGCGCACGCGGCGTCAGGTTCGGCCACGTCACGCTGCACGTGGGCGCCGGCACCTTCCAGCCGATGCGCGTCGAATCGGTGCACGAGCACCGCATGCATGCGGAGTGGTTGAATGTCGGCGCCGAACTGTGCCAGCTGATTCGTGCGACCCGGGCCGCCGGCCAGCGCGTGGTCGCGGTCGGCACCACGGTCGTGCGTGCGCTCGAGTCTGCCTCGCGTGATGGCGAGGTCCAGCCGTTCGCGGGCGAGACGCGGATCTTCATCTTTCCCGGTTACCGCATCCGCTCGGTCGATGCACTGATCACCAATTTCCATTTGCCGGAGTCGACTTTGCTGATGCTGGTCTCGGCCTTCGCCGGACGCGAGCGTGTGCTTGCGGCCTATGCGCATGCGGTGCGCCAGCGTTATCGCTTCTTCTCGTATGGCGACGCCATGTTCATCACCCCGCCCAAGGACTCCTGATGCAGTTCACGCTTCACACCACGGACGGGCGCGCGCGCCGCGGCCAGTTGCGCTTCGACAAGGGCACGGTCGAGACCCCGGCCTTCATGCCGGTTGGTACCTACGGTTCGGTCAAGGGCATGACGCCGCAGCAGGTGCTCGACAGCGGCGCCGAGATCCTCCTCGGCAACACCTTCCACCTGTGGCTCCGGCCCGGCACCGAGGTGATCGAGGCGCACGGCGGCCTGCACGGCTTCATCGGCTGGGACAAACCGATCCTGACCGACTCCGGCGGCTTCCAGGTGTGGTCGCTGGCCGAACGCCGCAAGATCACCAAGGAGGGCGTGCACTTCGCGTCGCCGGTGGACGGCGCCAAGGTGTTCCTGTCGCCCGAGGAGTCGATGCGCATCCAGCATGCGTTGAACTCCGACATCGTGATGATCTTCGACGAGTGCACGCCGTATCCGGCGACCGAGGCGCAGGCGCGTGATTCGATGGAGCTGTCGCTGGCCTGGGCCGAGCGCAGCAAGATCGCATTCGACACGCTGCACAATCCAAACGCGCTGTTCGGCATCGTCCAGGGCGGCATGCACGAACCGCTGCGCGCGCGCTCGGCCGCCGGGTTGACGCAGATCGGTTTCGACGGCTACGCGATCGGCGGACTCAGTGTCGGCGAACCGGCACCCGAGCGCGAACACGTGCTCGACGTGACCCTGCCACACCTGCCCGACGACAAGCCGCGTTACCTGATGGGCGTCGGGCGGCCCGAGGACATCGTCGAGGGCGTGCGCCGCGGCGTCGACATGTTCGACTGCGTGATGCCGACCCGCAATGCGCGCAATGGCCACCTGTTCACGCGTTTTGGCAATGTCCGCATCCGCAACGCGAGGTACGAACGCGACACCGCACCGGTCGACAAGGACTGCACCTGTTACTGCTGCCTGAACTTCACCCGCGCCTACCTGCGCCATCTCGACAAGTGCGGCGAGATGCTGTTCTCGACGCTCGCGACCATCCACAACCTGCACTACTACCAGGAGCTAATGCAGGGCATCCGCGCCGCCATCGCCGAACACTGCTTCGACGCCTTCGCCGAGGCGTTCTATGCGGTGCGGAGGGAGGTCGCGTAGCGTGGTAGCATGCCGATACACATCCTAGGTGTAGAGAGGCTGCGATGGACGCGAAGAAAGCCGCTGCGACCAAGTTGCGCAATCGCCCGGTGCTGGTGCGCACCAATATCGTGCTTGACCGCGCGCTGGTCGAGGAAGTGAAGCGTCGTACCGGCGCGAAGAGTGCGCGTGAAGCCGTGCAAATCGCACTCGAGCGCGTCGGCGGCAAGCCGGACTACAGCGGCTTGCTGGAATTGTGGAAACTCGATCCGATCCGCCCATTTTACGATCCGGAAGACCCGATGGCCGAAGAGCGAGCCGAGGTGGCGGGACGAGCGAAGGTATCCATGGTTCGCGAGACGCGCGCGCACTACGCGGCGTCCGGCGCGAAGCCCAAGCGGGAGCCGAAACGGCGATGATTGTCGACACGTCGGCATGGATTGATCTGTTTCGACGCAAGCCGACTCCAGCCGCAGCGCGCCTGGCAATGGCGATGGCAATGGGCGAGGCGCTGTTTGTGATCCCTTGCGTGCTGCAGGAGGTCCTGCAGGGGAGTCGCGACGACGACGCCTTTCGTGCGCTCGACCGGCGCTTGCGCGAAGTGCCGATGCTGCTGGTCGATGATCCGACGGCCACCGCGCGCTTGGCTGCGGAGATCTATGCGCGCAGCCGCTGGTCCGGAGTCACCCCGCGCAGTCCCATCGATTGTCTGGTTGCGGCGACTGCGATCGCTGCCGATCTTCCGCTGCTCCATCACGATCGAGACTTCGAGCAGATCGCCAGAATCGACCCGCGGCTGACCTTCGTCGCGCTCTGAGTCACCGCATTCGGCTCCGGTTCGGTCGCGCTTGCTAGACTCCGCGCCTTGTTCCGGAAGCCCTCCCGATGACCTATCGCACCCGCTTTGCCCCGAGTCCCACCGGCCTGCTGCACCTTGGCGGGGCGCGCACCGCGCTCTACTGCTACCTGGAAGCGCGCAAGCAGCGGGGTAGCTTCATCCTGCGCATCGAGGACACCGATCGCGAGCGTTCGACCCAGGAGTCGGTGAACGCGATCCTCGACGCGATGGAGTGGCTCGGCCTCGATTACGACGAGGGTCCGTTCTATCAGACCGAGCGTCTGGATCGGTATCGCCAGGTCGCGCAGCACCTGGTCGCAGATGGCAAGGCTTACCGGTGCTGGTGCAGCAAGGAACGGCTGGAAACGCTGCGCGAGGCACAGATGGCGAACAACGAGAAGCCGCGCTACGACGGCAAGTGCCGCCATGGCGCCGACGCAGTCGAAGGCGTGGTGCCGGTGATCCGCTTCAAGAATCCGCAAACCGGCACGGTCGTGTTCGCGGACAAGGTGCGCGGTCGCATCGAGATCTCGAACGAGGAACTAGACGACCTGATCATCTGGCGCTCGGACGATTTCCCGACCTACAACTTCGCGGTCGTGGTCGACGACATCGACATGAAGATCACCGAGGTGATCCGCGGCGACGACCACATCAACAACACCCCGCGCCAGATCAACATCTACTACGCCATGGGCCACGAGCCGCCGGTGTTCGCGCACCTGCCGATGATCCTCGGCCAGGATGGTGCGCGCCTGTCCAAGCGCCATGGCGCAGTCAACGTGATGAACTATCGCGACGACGGCTTCCTGCCGCATGCCTTGCTGAACTATCTGGTACGCCTCGGCTGGTCGCATGGCGACCAGGAAGTGTTCTCGCGCGAGGAATTGATCCATCTGTTCGATGTGCGCGACGTGAACCGTGCACCGGCACGCTTCGACATGGACAAACTGCACTGGCTGAACCAGCACTACCTCAAGACCGATCCGCCGGAAAAGGTCGCCGCACATCTGGTGCCGCATCTCGAAGAACTCCACTATGCGATGGCGCACGGGCCGAAGCCGGCCGAGATCGTCGTTGCCTTGCGCGACCGGGTGAAGACCCTCAAGGAAATGGCCGAGAAGGCGCGCTGCTGGTACGAGGAGTTCGAGAGCTACGACGCCGATTCCGCGGCGAAGCATCTGGTCGCGGGCGCAGCGCCGGCGCTTGAAGCTGCGCACGACACGCTGGCCGCGATCGGCGAAGGCGAGTGGTCGCCGGCTGCCGTGGATGCCGCGTTGCGCGCCGCCGCCGAAAAGATCGGCGTCGGCCTCGGCAAGGTGGCACAGCCTTTGCGCGTCGCGATCACCGGTTCGCAGGTCTCGCCCTCGATCGACCAGACCGTGTACCTGACCGGCCAGAAGCGCGCGCTCGCGCGCATCGACGCCGCGGTGCGCCACTGCCAGCGCCAGCAGGCAGCGTGAGATGAGCCCACTGCGCCACGCCGCGCACCCGCATGCGCACACGCATGCGCCGGTGTCCTTTGTGCACGCGGTGGAGGCGGCCTGCGCTGCGCAAGCACTCAAGCTGACACCGATGCGGCGGCGCGTGCTGGAGTTGATCGCGGCCGCCGACAAGCCGGTCAAGGCCTACGATCTGCTCGACCAGTTGCGCCCGGATGTGGCGCGCGCAGCGCCGACGCAGGTCTATCGCGCGCTGGATTTCCTGATCGAGCATGGCTTCATCCACAAGTTGCAATCGATCAACGCTTTCACCAGTTGCCATCATCCGGACGAACGCCACACGGTTCCGTTCTTCATCTGCGACCGTTGTGGTGCCGCGATTGAACTGTGCGATTCGAAGGTGGCCTCGATGCTGGTTGCGCATGCTGCCTCGCTTGGATTCACCGCGCACGCCCAGACGCTGGAAGTGCACGGTGTATGCGCGGGTTGCCGGGAGTCGGGCGGATGAAGCGACTGTTGCCGCTCTGTCTGGTGGTAGCGCTGTCGCCGCTGGCGATGGGGCAGGACTTTCCGCTCGATGCGCCGCCGAAACCGGCAACAGCCACACCTGATGAGCAGCCGAGCGCGCAGCCGCCGATTGTGGAACCCGCGCCGGTTCGCGTAACGACAGCGAAGACGCCAATGGCGGTGCTGGCCCCAACCATGGACGCGGTCGCGGTGACACCCCTGCCGATCATGGCCGAAGGGGCGGAGACCACGCCGCTTTCGCTGCTTGGTCAGTCGGTACGTCCGGGGACGCGCGCCGAACTACGCTGGGCTTCCGGTCAAAGTTTCGATGGCACGGTGGTGACCACGCCGGTGATCGTCGCGCATGGGGCCACGGCCGGGCCGCGCATTTGCCTGACCGCGGCGGTGCATGGCGACGAGCTCAACGGCATCGAGATCGTGCGCCGGCTGATGAACGAACTCGACCCGGCGAGCCTGTCCGGCACCGTGGTCGGCGTGCCGATCGTGAACTACCTCGGCTACGCGCGTGGCTCGCGCTACCTGCCGGACCGGCGTGACCTCAATCGCTACTTCCCGGGCACGACCAGCGGCAGTTCCGCCTCGCGCATCGCACACAGCTTCTTCTCCGAGGTGGCGCTGAACTGCCATGCGCTGGTGGATTTCCATACCGGATCCTTCGATCGCAAGAACCTGCCGCAGGTGCGCGGTGACCTGCGCATCCCTGCCGTGCTCGAGTTCTCGCGCGGCTTCGGTGCCACCGCGGTGCTGCATTCGCCGGGATCGCGCGGCATGTTGCGCCATGCCGCGGTGGCAGCAGGCATTCCGGCGATCACCTTCGAAGTCGGGTCGCCGATGCGTCTGGAGCCGGCCGAGATCGACCACGCGGTGCAAGCCCTGCACACGCTGCTGCACAAGATGGGCATGACCCGCAGCTTCCGCATGTGGGCCGAGCCGCAGGCGTTGTTCTACGCCGCGAAGTGGGTACGCGCCGATGCCGGCGGCATGCTGTTCTCGGAAGTGGCGCTCGGCGACCGCGTGCGCGTCGGACAGCGGCTCGGCAAGGTCATCGACCCGGTGCAGAACAGCGAGCGTGCGATCGTGTCGCCGGTCCAGGGCAAGGTCATCGGCATGGCCGTGAACCAGATCGTGCTGCCTGGTTTCGCGGCCTATCACATCGGCGTGCAGACCGACGAGCAGCAGGTGCGCGAGGCCGCCGCGAACGATCCGCAGAATGCCGAAGCCGCCGCCGCGGCCAGCGATGAGTCGGCTGAAATCGAGGACGGCGATGCCTCGCCGATCGAAGCGCCGCGCGACGACGAGGACGGCGAGCGCTGAGCCTCAGCTTTCCTTTGCGAACTGCGCGAAGGTGACGTAGTGGCCGCCAGGTTCGATGAAGCCGGTTTCCTCGGAACCGTAGAAGGTGCTGCGCCTCGGCATGTACACGGTGTGGCCGGTGAGCGCCGCCTCCACCGCCGCGAGGTCGGGCACCTCCATGAACAGGAAACTGCGGCCGCGCGCGGCGTCGTTCAACGCCGGCATGTCGGCGGCCAGCAACGCGTAGCTCTGCAGCATCACCTCGACACCCGCGCAGTCGAGGATGCAGAAGCCGAGGCGATCGCCATCCGGCACGTCCATCACTTTGACGAAGCCAACCGCCTCGAAGAACGGCAGCGAGGCTTCGATGCGCTCAACGAACAGGATCGGAGTGGACTTGCTGATCGTGGCGGACATGCGCGTGCTCCGGAAATCGGTCCGCCATTGTCCATCGCGCAGGCGATACATGGCTACTCGAATCCGTCGAAGTGGATCAGTTCGGCGAGGTCATCGCTGAGGATACTGCCGGTGCCGCTCAGCGATGTCGGGCTGGCATTGGTCACGACGGTGACGTTGAGGGTGAAAGTCTCGTCGGCCTCCTCGATCGTGTCGCCGAGTACCGGCACGTTGACGGTGAGCGTGGTCGATCCGGCCGCGATGCTGCGGGCGGTCGCGGCATGCGCGGTGTAGTCGCTGCCGGCGGTGGCGGTGCCGTTGGCGGTGGCGGTGCTGAAGCTCACGGTCTTGCCGCTGGCCGCAGACAGGCGCAGCGCGAAGGCGCAGTTCACCGATCCGGTATCACCCTCGATCACGCTGCAGCCGCCGTTGTCGATACTCAGCGTGGGCGCGTTGTCGTCGTCGGTGATGGTGGCGGTGGCCTGGGTGTCGTTGCCGCTGGCGGCGGCGTTGGTCAGACCAGCGAGGTTGATCAGGAAGGTTTCGTTGGCTTCATCCAGGGCGTCGCCGAGCACGTTCACGCTGGCCGTGGTCGTGGTCGCGCCCGCGGCGATAGTCCACGCGGTCGCGGCGACGGCGGTGTAGTCCGCGCCAGCGGTCGCGGGGGTGGCGCCGCCGCCGGCGCTGGCATAGGTGCCGCCCACGGACCGGCCCGAGGCTGCGCTCAAGATGATGGTGAAGCTGCACGCGGTGCTGCCGGTGTTGCCTTCGACACAGGATTTGTCGGCGATGCTCACCGTCGGCGCGCTGTCGTCATCGGTGATGGTGGCGGTGCCGCGGCTGTCGCTGAGGCTGCCGGCGCTGGCGTTGGACAGGTCGATGTGGAAGTTCTCGTCGTTCTCGTCGAGGGAGTCGCCAATCACCGGGCGGTTGATGGTGGCGGTGGTGGCGTTGGCGGCGATGGTCAGGGTGCCGGCACCGTTGCCATAGTCGGCAGGAGCAGTGGCGGTGCCGTTGACGCTGGCCCAGTTCAAGGTGATGGCGGTCTTGCTGGCGTGGCTGAGCGACACGGTAAAGCTTGCGTTCGAGTTGCTGCCGGTGCCCTCGACAATGGCTGCGGGGTCGTTGATCGAGATCTGGCAGTTGTTCACTGTCGCGGTCGTTGTTCCTGCCGGTCCGGTGATGCCAGCAATAGTCGCCGTGACGCTGTAGGTGCCGGTCGCCGTCGTGGTGGCGTTGGCGATCGTCGGGTTCTGCAGGGTCGAGGTGAATCCGTTCGGCCCGGTCCACGCATAGCTCGCGCCGCTGATCGTGCTGGCGCTGAGTTGCAGCGTCTGCCGGTTGCAGATCGCGCCGTTGTTGCTGGCGGTGGGGGCGGGGGGTGCGTCGGCCGTGACTGCGCGGCAGGTGGAGAACTCGGAAGTGCCGAAGCCAGTGTCGATTCGCGTGGCGGTCGCGGTTATGAACTGCCCGATCGGGGCGGACGCAGCCGGCACAGTGATCGCCAGATTGGCATTGCCGCTGCCATTGGCCGTCAGGTTGAGAGAACCGAGGAAGGTTGCGCCTTCGCCGTAACCTGAGCCGTCACACGCGGCGCTGGTGAAAAACTCGACGCGGAAGCTGCCGTTGGCAACGCTGTTCAGCGTGCCGCTCACGGTCATGTTCGTGGCATTGGCCAGGGCCGAGGTCAGCACCGGGTAGTTCTGCAGATCGTTCGGACCGCTGTCGCCGTCGCCGCTGTCGTTGGGGGTGATGCCGTTGCTGCCTAGGTCGATGGCCAAGCCGCCATTGGCATCGACGCTATTGCCGGAGATCTCGATGTTGCTGCTCGCGCTGATGTAGATGCCGTCGCCACCGTTGCCGCGAATGCTGTTTCCCTCGCCCGCACCGCCTCCGCCGATACGGTTGCCATCGGCGCAATCGCTGACGACGATGCCATGCTGGCCGTTGCCGATCACGGTCGTCCCATCGCCTCCAACGCCGATGAAGTTTCCTCGAATCGAAGCGACGCGTGCATTCGGGGAGGCGATGCGCACCCCGTTGCCGTTGTTTCCGGAGATGACGTTTCCGGCATTGGCGGCACCGACCTGGTTGTAGCCGCGGTCGCTGATCAGTACGCCGTCCCCGCCGTTGGCGATCGCGGTGAGTCCATTGGCGCCGACGCCGATGAAATTGCCCAGCAGTTGTCGTGGCGCTGACTCCGTTCCATAGCTGAGCTCGACGCCGTTGCCGGCGTTGCCGGAGATGACGTTGCGCGCGCCCGGGCTGCTGCCGCCGATGACGACACCCTCGGACCAGATGACGTGGATGCCGTTACCGGCATTTCCGATGTCGAGGCTGCCACTCGCGTTGGTGCCGATGAAGTTGCCGGCAATCAGGGTGTTGGTGCCGACGCTGGCGATGCCGTGGCCGCCGTTGGCGGAGAAGACATTGCCTGCCCCGGCCGCGGTTCCACCGATGGTGTTGCTTGGCGAACTGCCGTTTGCCTGCATGTACAAGCCGTCTCCCCCATTTCCAAGTGCGGCACCGGTGGTGCCGAGTCCGACCCAGTTGCCGGTGACTACATTGCCGGTCGAGAAGTAGATCTGGATGCCGATGTCGCTATTGCCGGAGATGATGTTGCGCGCGCTACCCGTGCCGCCGATGGTGTTCTGGGTGCTGAAGTTGCCTAGCACGACGCCCGACTGGTTCGGCAGTGCGGAGGTTCCGTTCGCTGTCGTGCCGATCAGGTTTGCGACCACCCGGGCCGCGGTTGTTGCCCAAAGGTACACGCCATAGCCAGATGCATGTCCGGAGATCAGATTGGGTTCGGCAGTCGTGCCGATCACCGTGCGTGCGCTGTCCTCGACGAACACGCCGTTGCCGCCGCTGCCAAGCTCGGCCGTGCCGGAATAGTCGCTGCCGATGCGGTTGCCGCGCATCAGGATGTCGTCGGCGGCATTCATCAGATGGATGCCACCGCTGCCGTTCGCGGCAATCAGGTTCCCGCCCTGGGTCCAGGCGCCTCCGCCGATCACGACGGCATCGCCAGCATCGATCTGGATGCCATAGGCGCCGTTACCGCGATCGAGCGTGCCGAACAGGTCACTGCCGATGATGTCGCGTTGAATGATGTTGCCGTCGGCGCCGTCTCCGAACAGCTCGACGCCGTTGTAGCCGTTGGCCGAGATGATGTTCCAGGTGCCGGTCACGTCGCCGCCGATCTTGTTCGAGGGCGAATCGATGATGTAGACGCCGTTCCAGCCATTGCCGAGCGCGCTGGCGCCATCGGCGGCGAGCCCGATGTAGTTGCGCTCGACCAGATTGCCGCTGGCGCCGCCGCCGATGCCGATGCCGTTGCGGGTGTTGCCCGAGATCACGTTGAGGTCCGCCGCCGTGGTGCCGCCGATGCGGTTGTTGCTGGCCGCGGTGATCACCACGCCGTTGTAGCCGTTGGGAATGGCCGCAGTGCCGGCCGGGTTGGTGCCGATGCGGTTGCCGGCGACGACGTTGCCGGTGGCAGCGGCCGCGTCGATGCGCACGCCGTCGACGCCATTGCCGGCAATCGTGTTGCTCGGGCCGATGACGTTGTTCGGACTGGCGGCGATGAACACGCCACTGCCGCCGTTACCGGATGCACCGCCGGCGTTGTTGAGGCCGATGTGGCAGGCCGCCACGGTGTTGCCGCCGCCGGCGCCGTCGATGCGGATGCCGACGCCGTTGAAGCGCATCACCGAGAAGCCGCGGATGGAACTGCCCGCGGACGAGAGCTGCAGGCCGATGGCGCCGGCGCCGGCATTCAGGCCATCGAGCTGGATCAGCGGCGAGCCGGCGTACCCGGGCTGCGTGCTGGCGTCGATGCTGACCGGTCCGGTAATCGCCGGCAGCGCCGTCGCGAGCGCGATGTTGCGGCCGCCGCCACCGCCGATGTTGAAGACGATGCTGTCGGTCCCGGCGTTGGCGTTGGCCTGCTGGATCGCCCAGCGCAGCGTGTTGGCGCCCGAATCGCTGGCGGAGGTCACGGTGTAGGTCGCCGCCGTTGCCAGCGCGGGCAGGGCGGCGAGCAGCAGGGCGGGCAGGTAGCGGCGTGCGGACATGGTTTTCCCCAGGTTTCGCTCACCCATACGCGCTGGCGGGGAATTTCTTTCGCGGCGGCGTTGACCAGATCGCCGAGCCCGATGGGAAAGGCTAGGCGTCCTCGTCGAGGGCATCTCGGATCACATCGACGCTCTGGTTCGTGGCGGGACTCCGTGAGCGCGGAAGCCCGGTGCTGCGTCAGACCAACGGGTTGCGCACGCGCAGTCCGGGGATACGGCTGAAATCGCGGTCGGCCGACCACAGTTCGCGCACGCCATGGCTGAGGCACAACGCCGCGATGCGCGCGTCATGCACCATTGGCCCCTGCACCCGGGTTTGGTCGATCAGTCCGCGCAGTTGCGGCCAGTGGCGCTCGTTTTCCGCCAGCAGCAGCAACGAAGGCGAGGCCAGCCAGGCTTCGATCTGCCGCGAGGCCTGGTCGGGCGTGCTCGGCGGCGAATAGATCCGCGCATGGGTGGCGATGGCGAAGAACTCGTGCAGGCAGGGCCAGGGGATGGCCCAACTGGCGCGGCCTTCGGCGAGCGCGGCGACGACGCCCTGGGCCGCGCCATGGAACGGGCTGTCCTGGCGATGCGCGTAGATCAGCAGATTGGTATCCAGCGCGATCATTCGCGGATTCCGGGGTAGATTGCCTCGCTCAGGATGTCCCAGCCGGCCTCGCGGAACTCCGGGCTCAGGCCGTTGCCGCCGACGCTGCCATCCGCAAGCTTGAATGTTGCTGGCTCACGCGACTCGGCCAATACCGCGCGCAGGCCTTGTTCCACCACCGCCTTCATGGTGATGCGGCGCGCCTCGGCGTAGCGCCGAGCCTGCTTGAACAAGGGGTCGGGAATCTCGATGGTAGTTTTCATATGGGCACCCATATCCAGAGCTGCGGGTGCCCATGCTAGTGCCGCAGGCGGCGATCTCCAAGGCGTCCAGCCGGATTTCCGATCCCGGTCCCGAGCCGCAGTTCCGCCACGACCACGCCGATCGCCGCTTCCCCTTGTGCTCGGCTGCGGCGCAGAATCGGGCATCGCGGGTCGGCCTTGGGGGCTGTCTTGACGCAGGACGATGGAAAGGATGCAGACCTGACCGGCTGGCTCGCGGCTTGGCACGGTGGCGACCGTGCCGCCGCCGAGCGGCTGTTCTCGAAGGTCTACCGCGAATTGCGGCAGATGGCTGCGGGCCTGCTTTCGGGCGGCGCGCCGGCGCGCACGCTGCAGCCGACGGCGCTGGTCAACGAGGCGATGATCAAGCTGATCGGCGGAGATCCGAGCTACGAGAACCGCGCCCACTTCTTCGGCGCCGCCGCGCGCGCGATGCGGCAGGTGCTGGTCGATCATGCGCGTCGCCATCATGCCGACAAGCGCGGCGGTGGCCAGACGCTGGAAGCGCTTGAAGCCGCTGCCGGTGTCGCGATCGACGACAGCGCCGAACTGATCGCGCTCGACGCCGCGCTGTCGCGGCTCGATGTGCTCGATCCGGAGGCGGCGCGCGTGGTCGAGCTGCGCTATTTCGCCGGGCTCTCGATCGAGGAAACCGCGGTGGTGATGGGCCAGCATCCATCCACCACCTATCGCGAATGGCAGCACGCCAAGGCCTGGCTCAAGCGCGAGCTCTCGGCATGAGCGAGGCCGCCGCGCGCTACCGCCAGGCGAAGGCGATCTTCCTGCTGGCACAACAGCGGCCGCAGGAAGCACGTGACGGGTTTCTGGCGGAAGCGTGCGCTGGCGACGCGGCCTTGCGTGACGAGGTCGATGCGTTGCTGGAAGAGGACCGCACACGCGGCGCTGCGCTTGACCAACTCGATCACACGCACGTACTGCCGAAGCTGCCGCCGGGCTATCGGATCGAGCGCGAACTGGGCCGCGGCGGCATGGGCGTGGTCTGGCTGGCCGAGCGCGACAGCGGCGACTTCAAGCAGCGCGTGGCGCTCAAGCTGCTTGGCTTCGACGCCTTGCGCGATCCCGACCGACATGCGCGCTTTCGTGCCGAGCGGCGCATCCTCGCCAGTCTCGAACATCCGCACATCGCGCGCCTGATCGACGGCGGCGCGCTTGCCGATGGCACGCCGTTTCTGGCGATGGAGTTCGTCGACGGTGAGCGCCTCGACGTCTGGGCCGAGCGCGCGCGGCCGCAGTTGCGCGATCTGCTCAGGCTGTTCGTGGCGATCTGCCGCGCGGTGCAGGCGGCGCACCAGCGCCTGATCGTGCATCGCGACTTGAAGCCGGCGAACATCCTGGTCGATGGCTACGGCGCGCCGAAGCTGCTCGACTTCGGCATCGCCAAGCTGCTCGACGACAGCGTCGAAGTCGAAGTCGCGACCGGCACCGGCATGCAGTTGTTGACACCGCGCTACGCGGCGCCCGAGCAGGTGCGCGGCGAGGCGATCACGACCGCGACCGATGTCTATGCGCTCGGCGTGATCCTGTACGAACTGTTGACCGGCAGCTCGCCGTACGGGCGCGCCGCGGCGACGCCGGACCAGTTGCGCGCGATTTGCGACACCGAGCCGGTGCGCCCGAGCCAGGCCACGCGCAGCGACGGCGCCACCGGCACCACCTCGGCCGCGCACTTGCGCGGTGACCTCGACGCGATCCTGCTCAAGTGCCTGCGCAAGGAATCGCCCAAGCGCTACCGCGGCGCCGCCGAACTCGCCGACGACCTTGAGGCCTTCCTCGACCGCCGCCCGGTGTCGGCACGCGCCGGCAGCACGCGCTACGCGTTCGGCAAGTTCGTCGCGCGCCACCGCGTGCTGGTCGCGAGCACGACGGTGGTGTTCGCGGTGCTGGTGGTGGCCATGCTGCTGCTCAGCCGGCAACTGGCCGAGACGCGCCGCGAGCGCGACATCGCCGAACACGAGCGCGACCGCGCCACGCAGAGTTTCGCCCTGCTGCAGGAGGTACTGGTCAGCGCCGATCCGTCGGTCAGCAAGGGTGCGGAGCTGACCGCGCGCCAGATCCTCGAAGCCGGTGCGCAGCGCGTCGAAGCGCAGGCCTGGGTGGCGCCGGAGCTGCGCGCCGAACTGCTGGCGCGGATCGCAGACACCGAGAACGTGCTCGGGATGCGCGAGGCGGCACTCGCCCACCTCGACCGAGCCGAGGCGCTGACCGGGCCCAACGATGCCGCAATCCGCGGCGTGATCGCGGTGCGCCGGCTGACGGTAGCCGGTGCCGCGGGGGAGATGAAGGAGGTCGAGTCGCAGAGCGCCGCGCTGCTGGCGCAAATCGACGCCGGCGACAGCACGTTGTCGATCTCCGATCGCACCGACGTGCTGATCACGCGCGCCAACGCGCTCAACTTCCTCGGTCGCGGCGACGAAAGTCTCGCGCTGCTGCAACGTGCGCTCGCGTTGCTGCCGGAGGGACCGGAACTGGCGCGCAAGCGGCTGTCGGCGCACAGCCAGCTCGGCCAGAACCTGCAGAACCTTGGGCGGCTCGACGAGGCCGAGTCGCATCTGCGCGAGGCGCTGCGGGTGAGCCTGGCACAAGGGTTCGACCCGCTGCGCGTCTCGCGTGATCGCAACAACCTGGCCGGCGTGCTGGCGATGCAGGGGCGCTTCGCCGAGGCGATGGCCGAACACCGGCTTGGCATTGCGGACTTCATCGCGATCGCCGGGCGCGAGCATCCGGAATACGGCGTGCGCCTGAACAACCTCGGCATGACCGAATACGGCGCGGGGGAGATCGAGCAGTCGCTGCAGCACGTGCGTGAAGCGGTCGCGCTGAACCGCGAACGCTATGGACCGCAAAGCCACATCGTTGCCGTGGCCGAGGCCAACCTGGCCGGCGTGCTGACCGCGGCCGGACGCTTCGCCGAAGCGCAGTCGCTGATCGGGCCGGCGCATGCCGGTCTGCTCGCGAAATACGGAGCGAACAGCCTGCTGGTGCTGCGCGCCGCGCGCACGGCCGGAGTGCTGGCGATGGAACAGCAGGACTTCCCCGCCGCGCGGCGCCGGTTCGAGGCCTGCGAGCAGGCTGCGCGCGAAGCGCAACTCGAAGCCAATCCGGCGGCGATGCGCTGCCAGGTCGGGCTCGCGGAGTTGGAACTCTACGGCGCGGACATCGAAGCCGCATCAACGCGCATGGAACGAGTCGCGGTGCAGGCGGCGAAGCTCGACCCGCGCCACTACGAACGCGGCATGGCGGCACTGGTCCGGGCGCGAATCGCGTTCGCCAGAGGCGATCGCGAGGCCTTGGCGCAGCAGCTCGGCGCGGTGCCGCACGAGGCCCTGGTCGAGCCCTGGCAGCTGGCCTGGCGCGACCTGTTGCGCGCCGCCGGCGAAGCTCGCTGCGACGCGGCCGCGGCGACCGCACGCGGCATCCTGCAGGCGCGTTCCCAAACTCCGCATCCGCGCTTCGCGCCGCTGTGCGTGCAGGAGGGCGGCGCATGAGCGAGCAGGCCGAACGCTATCGCAAGGCCAAGGCGATCTTCCTGCTGGCGCAGGAGCGGTCGCTGGCGGAACGCGAAGGATTCGTCGCCGCGGCGTGCGCCGACGACGCCGAACTGCGGCGCGAGGTCGAGACCTTGCTCGCCGACGACCAGACCCGCGGTGCCGCGCTCGACCATCTCGACCACGCGCCGGAGTTGCCGAAGCTGCCGCGCGGCTACCGCGTCGTGCGCGAACTGGGCCGCGGCGGCATGGGCGTGGTCTGGCTGGCCGAGCGCGACAACGGCGACTTCAAGCAGAAAGTCGCGCTGAAACTGCTCGGGCACGACGCCTTGCGCGACCCGGATCGGCGCGCGCGTTTCCGCGCCGAGCGGCGCATCCTCGCGAGCCTCGACCATCCGCACATCGCGCGCCTGATCGACGGTGGAGCGCTGGCCGACGGCACGCCGTTCCTGGCGATGGAGTACGTCGAGGGTGAGAGACTCGATACCTGGGTCGAGCGCACGCGACCGTCCTTGCGCGACCTGCTGCGGCAATTCGTGGCGATCTGCCGCGCGGTGGCGGCGGCGCACCAGCGGCTGGTGGTGCACCGTGACCTGAAGCCGGCGAACATCCTGATCGACGGTTACGGCACGCCGAAGCTGCTCGACTTCGGCATCGCCAAGCTGCTCGACGACAGCGTCGAGGCCGAAGTCGCGACCGGTACCGGCATGCAACTGCTGACGCCGCGCTACGCCGCACCCGAGCAGGTGCGCGGCGAAGCGATCACCACCGCCACCGACGTCTACGCGCTCGGCGCGGTGCTGTACGAACTGCTCACCGGCAGCACGCCGTTCGCGCGCGCCGCCTCGACTCCGGACCTGCTGCGCGCGATCTGCGACACCGAACCGCTGCGCCCGAGCGCGGCACTCGCCGGCACCACCCAGGCCAGTGGCACCACGGCCTCGAACCTGCGCGGCGACCTCGACGCGGTGCTGCTCAAGTGCCTGCGCAAGGAACCCGGCAAGCGCTACCGCGGCGCCGCCGAACTCGCCGACGACCTCGAAGCCTTCCTCGACGGCCGTCCCGTATCCGCCCGCGCCGGCAGCACCCGCTACGCGCTCGGCAAGTTCGTTGCACGCCATCGCTACTTGGTCGCGAGTGCTGTCCTCGTCCTCGGCGTGTTGCTGGCAGCGACGGTGCTGTTACTGCAACAACTTGAGGAAACCCGCAAACAGCGCGACCTTGCCGCCCAGGAACGCGACCGCGCCGAAGCGGTGACGCGGTTCATGAAAGGGCTTTTTCGTGAAGCCAGGCCGCTATCGAATGACGGACGCGTGTTGACTGTACGCGACGCTGTCGCCAAGGGAGTCGAGAAACTTCAGGCAGACGCGACGCTTCCGTCGCTGACGCGCGGTACCCTGGAATCGATGCTCGCTGATGTGACGCGTGACATTGGCGATATCGATTCTGCTCTCCTGCTCGCCGACCGTGCGGTCAACACTCTCCTCCCGGTGTCGTCCGATGCACCCAGGGAACTTGCCGAGGCGCTGCTGCATCGCGCCACTTTGTTGCAGGACAAAGGACGGTTTGATGAAGCGGAAAGCGACTATCGGGCCGGACTGCTGGTCGTCGATCCCGTCGACGACGTGCTTGCCGCCGATCTTCTGAGTCGACTGGCGTCGCTCGAGAACGACCGTGATGACATCGCTGCTGCGGCCGTTTATCTGCGCGACAGCCGTGACCGGCTGCTGCAGGTCCTTGGCTATTCGAGTCTTCGCGCCGCCGCGACTGAGGCGCAGCCGAGCGATGCGTCGGACCTGCTTTCCGTGGTGGTCGCGAATGAGTGCGCGTCGGCAGAACGTGGTGGTCGGCTGGTCGAGGCGCTCGAACTCTGTGAATTCTCGCTCGCGCTCAAGCGCCGACTCTATCCAGGCAACGAAGGGCGACTTGAAGCCACGCTGGATGTGATCGGCAACATCCACTCACGACGGGGCGATCATGCCGAGGCTGCGAACTTTCACCGTAGATCGCTGGAGATTGCAGAGCGCGTCTACGGCCCGGATCATTCCAACGTCGCGATCTCGCTGCTGAATCTCGGTCTGGACCTGGCGCAGACTGGTGACACCGCCGGCGGGCGCGCGATGTACGAACGCTCGATTGCGATCTTCACGGCGCGCCACGGCGCCGAACATCGGTTCACCCTGATCGCGCGCAATAACCTGGCGAATCTGTTCATGACTACGGGCGACCATCGCGCTGCGTTGGCGATGCATGAGGAAGTTCTTGCCGCGCGTCGACGCTCGCTTGGAGAGGATGCACCCGAAATCGCGGAGTCGCTGACCAACATTGCCATCTGCCAACAGGAATTGGGTGCTTCGGATGCAGCGATCGCGTCGATGGAGCAGGCGCTGGCGCTGGTGCAGCGGGTGCGCCCGGCCGAGCACATCGATATCCAGTTGGCGCGTCTGAGCCTCGCCGAGCGACTGGCCGATGCCGGTCACGTCGACGACGCGCTGGCGTATGCCGAACTGTCCTTGCCTTACTTCCAGGGCGAGGGCGACAACGCCTTGGCGCGAGCATCCATTCTCTTCATCCGCGCACGTGTGCTCGCAAATCAGAAAAGCAGGCGTTCAGAGGCGCTCGGACTTGCCCAGGAGGCGCTCGCGATCGCTGAACGATTTCCGTTCAACGACCGGATTGATCCCGAGGAACTGCGCGCATGGCTGGCTGCCCAACGGAAGGCAGCGCAGCCGAACGAATGATGCACTTCGATCAATTTTCGCAAGCGCCCACATCAAGCGCGGCGAATGCATCGCCAAACATTTCGCACGCGATGGAACGCAGGTCGATCTGGCTCGAGTCTGCGTCGCTCACGAGTTGGCGCTGCTCGACCGGCGTAATCTTGCCGTCTCTGGCAGCAGAGGTCGTGTTCGTCGAGTTGGACACCATGTCGCCACCATTGAGGCCAGGGGTGTCGCCGAAGGCGCTGGCGGTAGAGTCAAAGGCGAGGAGAGCGGCGAAAGTCGCCGTGGCGAGGAACTGCTTCATGGGAGAACTCCGGAGGTAGTGGAAAGGCTGTAACGATGCGTTACAGCCGGGCATCGTAGGGGATGCTGCTGCGCCGAGGCAAACTCGGCATTGGCGAGCGATCAGCTGCCGCGAGTGCAGTTCGCGTCGACCGCGCGCCTGCAGACAAGCCGCGCAATTCCTCGCCGACCACGTCTACTGGTGCTCGCGGGCTCAGGTCCATCGAACGATGTGACGGCTCGGCGGCGATGTGCCAGCATCGCGCCCCGTTTTCGACCGAGCGCCCAACATGCGCATCAGCAAACACATCGCCGACACCGGATTCTGCTCGCGCCGCGAGGCCGACAAGTTGCTGGCCGAGCGGCGGGTGACGGTGAATGGCGTGCCGGCCGCAGTCGGCACGATGTACGCGGAGGGCGACGACGTGCGCGTCGACGGCCAGGGTCTGCGCGCGCGGGTGAAGAAGGCCGGGCGCACGCATGTCTACATCGCGTTGAACAAGCCGGTCGGCGTCACCTGCACCACCGATACGTCGGTCACCGCCAACATCGTCGACTTCGTCGGCCACGAGAAGCGCATCTTCCCCATCGGCCGCCTCGACAATGATTCCGAAGGGCTGATCCTGCTGACCAGCAACGGCGACATCGTCAACGAGATCCTGCGCCACGAGAACGGGCACGAGAAGGAATACCTGGTCGGCGTCAACAACGAAGTCACGCCCGAATTCCTGCGCGGCATGGCGAAGGGCGTGCGCCTGCACGAGCAGACGACCAAGCCCTGCAAGACCGCACGCATCGCCCGCTTCGGCTTCCGCATCGTGCTCACCCAGGGATTGAACCGCCAGATCCGCCTGATGGCCGCGGCCTTCGGCTACCGCGTCAAGCAACTGCGCCGCGTACGCATCGACAACGTCAAACTCGGCGCCCTCAAGATCGGCCAATGGCGCAACCTCACCGACGCCGAATTGCACGGGCTGATTCCGGGTAGGACGGAGTGGTGAGGCGCCTCAATTTTTCGCGGAAAGGGCTCGCTTCGGGTGCGGCGTCTTCTTCCGCCTCGCGCTCTGGACGCTGCGTTCTGCCACACCGATCAGCGAGCGCAGGACTTCATTGACGGCATCCTCAGTCTTGAATACGCGCGCGACATCGGGTGCGAGCAGCACCAGGTTCGTCCCGGATTGAACCTGCTTCAGATACTTGCCACGGACACCGGCGCCCAGATCCTCGCAGCGATACTCGGCACGCAGTTCAAATTGCGGCTTTGCTCTAGCCTTGCTCATAGATTTTGCGCTCATGCTCCATCCGTCGATTCTACTTTGACGTCGCGACGTACGCATCGCTCCTACAGAAGAAGCGCCTCGTCTTGGCTTCCGTAGGAGCGACGCGTGCGTCGCGACCGTAGACGCAACCGTCGTCGGGACATCCGCAATGGTCACGACGGTGTCGCGAGCTTGAGCCCGATGATGCCGGCGACGATCAAGGCCATGCTGGCGAGGCGCCAGAAGTCGGCGGATTCGTTGAACAGCACGATGCCGAGGATCACGGTGCCGACCGCGCCGATGCCGACCCAGACCGCATAGGCGGTGCCGACCGGCAGCGACTTCATGGCGATTGCGAGCAGGACCATGCTTGCCACCATCGTGACCAAGGTCCAGAAGCTCGGCCACAACTTCGTGAAGCCCTCGCTGTACTTCAGCCCGATCGCCCACGCGATTTCGAGCAGGCCGGCGAGGAACAGGATCAACCAGGACATGGGCAACCTCCACAACGAGCGATGGGGCCGTCCCCGCACGTTCGACGCGACGAGGTCGTCCTCGTGCTTGGGGATTGTCGCACGCGAAACTCCACGTCCACCTGGGGCGTTCACCCGGGGCGTTCACCTGGGGCGTTCACCTGGGGCGTTGCCCCAGGCTCCCATTCGAGCGCCGCGTTGCGGCTCAAGCAGTTCGGACGTTGATTCGAAACCGCATGGTTCTGTTGGATCTTGTCAGCGCCAACGGCGCGTTCGAATGGGAGCCAGGGGCAACGCCCCTGGGGAAGACGATGCCCCTGGAGAAGATCTACGCGTCGCGATCCGCAAACCTCGACCCAATCACCGCCAGCAATTCATGCGCGATGCTGGCGCCGGCCAGTGCGGTGATGTCGGCGTGGTCGTAGGGTGGACTGACTTCGACGACATCGGCGCCGATCACGTGCATGCCGGCGAGGCCGCGGACCAGGCGCAGTGCGTCCTGCGTGCTGAAGCCGCCGACCACCGGTGTGCCGGTGCCGGGTGCGTAGGCGGGGTCGAGGAAGTCGATGTCGAAGCTGACGTAGCAGGCGTGCGCACCAACGCGGGCGCGGATCGCGGCGATGGTGGCGTCGATGCCGTGGGCGTGCATCCAGTTGGCGTCGCGCACCTCGAAGCCGTGGGTTTCGGCGTTGAAGGTGCGCAGGCCGAGCTGGATCGAGCGCGCCGGATCAACGAGGCCCTGTTTCGCGGCGTGGAAGAACATGGTGCCGTGGTCGATGCGGCCGTCGCTGTCTTCCCAGGTGTCGCTGTGCGCATCGAAATGGATCAGCGACAACGCGCCGTGTTTCGCGGCCAGCGCCTGCAGCATCGGGTAGGCGATGAAATGATCGCCGCCGAGCGCGAGCGGCATCACACCGGCCTCGACCAGGGTCGCGATGCCGGCGCGGATCGCGTCCGGTACCAGTTCCGGTCGGCCATGGTCGAAATACAGATCGCCGTAGTCGATCACGTTGAGGCGATCGAGCGGATCAAAGCTCCAGGAGTACGGGCGGCACCAAGCCAGGGAAGCCGAGGCCTGGCGGATCGCACGCGGGCCGAAGCGCGTGCCCGGTCGGTTCGTGGTCGCGGTGTCGAACGGGATGCCGACGACGGCGACATCGACTCCGGCGAGATCCTTCGAATAGTTCCGGCGCAGGAAGCTGAGTGCGCCGGAATAGGTGGGTTCGGCTTGCGTGCCGTAGGGCGATTCGCGCGTGAACGCGAGGTCGGTGCGGGTGGGGAAGTGGGACTTGTGGGAACTGCTCATGCCAGGCCTCGGGTCGCGCGGCTTTCCCCTCTCCCTCGATGGGAGAGGGGCAGGGGTGAGGGTGAGTTCGGAGCGGGACGGGTGTTTGCGCTTCGCCCGCCCCCTCTCTCCCGGCCTCTCTCCCACAGGGGGAGAGAGGAGAAGTGAGGTTACTCGGTGCTCAGGAAGCCAGCGCCTGGGCCGCAGGCACGTAGTCGTAGCCCAGATCCTTCGCGACCGCTTCGAAGGTGATCTTGCCGGCGTGCACATTCAGGCCATTGAGCAGATGCGCGTCATCGAGCATCGCTTGCTTGCCCTTGTTCGCGAGCTGCACCGCGAACGGCAGCGTGGCGTTGGTCAGAGCGAAGGTCGAGGTGCGGGCGACGCCACCCGGCATGTTCGCGACGCAGTAGTGGATGATGCCGTCCACTTCATACGTGGGCGTCTGATGCGTGGTCGCCTTCGAGGTTTCGAAGCAGCCGCCCTGGTCGATCGCGACGTCGACTAGCACCGAGCCTGGGCGCATCAGCGACAGATGCTTGCGCGACACCAGCTTCGGCGCTGCGGCACCTGGGATCAGCACCGCGCCGATCACCAGATCGGTCATCGGCAGCAGGTCCTCGATCGCGTCGATGGTCGAATACAGCGTGGTGATCTTGTCGCCATACAACTCGTCGAGATACTTCAGGCGATCGAGCGAACGGTCGAGGATGGTCACGCGCGCATTCAGGCCCATGGCCATGCGCGCGGCATTGATGCCGACCACGCCACCGCCGATCACCAGCACTTCCGCCGGCTTCACGCCGGGCACGCCGCCGAGCAACACGCCGGAACCGCCCTGCGCCTTCTCGAGTGCATGCGCACCGGCCTGGATCGACATGCGACCGGCGACTTCAGACATCGGCGCGAGCAGCGGCAGGCCACCCTTGCGATCAGTCACCGTCTCGTACGCGATCGCGGTGCAGCCGGACTTCACCAGCGCCGCGGTCTGGTCCGGATCGGGCGCCAGGTGCAGGTAGGTGTAGAGCAGCTGGCCCGGGCGCAGCATCTGGCATTCAACCGGCTGCGGCTCCTTGACCTTGATGATCATGTCGGCGCGGGCAAAGATCTCGGCCGCGGTATCGACGATCTTCGCACCGGCCTTTTCGTACATCTCGTTGGTCAGGCCGATCGATTTGCCGCCATCGCGCTGCACCATCACCTGGTGGCCGTGGTGCGTCAACTCGCGCGCGCCTGCCGGCGTGAGTCCGATGCGGTACTCGTGATTCTTGATTTCCTTGGGTACGCCGATCAACATGATTTGCCCTCCCGGGGCGGTAATCGAAATCGTGGGGCTGGCTGCGTCTTACGCAGTGGCGCGAATCGTATCCGCCAGCGTCGAGAAAATCCTGTCGATGTGCGACTTGTCGAGAATCAGCGGCGGGCTCAACGCGATCACATCCGCCGTGGTACGGATCAGCAGATCCTTGTCGTGGAAACAGGTCTTGAACACGTCGAAGGCGCGTGCGCCGACCACGCCTTCGCGCGGCGCCAGTTCGATCGCGCCGATCAGGCCGAAGTTGCGGATGTCGATCACGTTCGGCAGGCCCTTGAGCGAGTGGATGCCGTCCTGCCAGTAGCTCTCCAGTTCGATCGCCTTCTCGAACAGGTTTTCTTCGGCATAGATGTCGAGCGTGGCGAGTGCAGCGGCGCACGCGAGCGGATGGCCGGAATAGGTGTAGCCATGGAACAGTTCGATCGCGCCTTCGGGCCCGGTCATGAAGGTGTCGTGGATCTTGCCCGAGGCGAGCACGGCGCCCATCGGCACCGAGCCGTTGGACAGGCCCTTGGCGCAGGTGATCAGGTCCGGCGTGACGCCGAAGCGCTGTGCCGCAAAGGCCTTGCCAACGCGACCGAAGCCGGTGATCACTTCGTCGAAGATCAGCAGGATGCCGTGCTTGTCGCAGATCTCGCGCAGGCGCTTCAGGTAACCATCGGGCGGAATGACGACGCCGGCGGAACCGGCGATCGGTTCGACGATCACCGCGGCGATGGTGCTCGCGTCATGCAACGCGACCATGCGTTCGAGGTCTTCGGCGAGTTCGATGCCGTGCGCGGGCAGGCCTTTGCTGAAGGCGTTGCGTGCGATATCGAGCGTATGGCGCATATGGTCGACGCCGGGCAGCAGCGGACCGAAGAACTTGCGGTTATTGGGTAGGCCGCCGACCGTGATGCCGCCGAAGCCGACGCCGTGATACCCCTTCTCGCGGCCGATGATGCGCGTGCGCTGGCCCTCGCCGCGGACGCGGTGATAGGCGAGCGCGATCTTCAGCGCGGTGTCGACCGATTCCGAACCGGAGTTGGTGAAGAACACATGGTCGAGCCCTGCCGGTGCGATCGCAGCCAGGCGCTCGGCGACCTTGAACGGCAGCGGATGGCCCATCTGGAAGGTCGGCGCGAAATCCATGGTCGCGATCTGCTGCTGCACGGCGGCGACGATGCGGTCGCGCCCGTGGCCGGCGTTGCAGCACCACAGGCCGCCGGTGCCGTCGAGAATCTCGCGGCCATCGACCGAGGTGTAGAACATGCCCTTCGCGGAGGCGAGCATGCGCGGCTTCGACTTGAACTGCCGATTCGCGGTGAACGGCAGCCAGAACGCGCCCATCTGCTCGGGCGACGAGGTCGCCTCGTTCGCATAGTGGCTATGGAATTGGTCGAGATCGCTGCTCATGTCCGGGCTCCGTGAAATGTCGGCCACGCTAGCAGTGTCAAATAAACTTTACAACGCCGCGCCGATGTTGGACGCTCGCGGCCTGCGGTGTTCAAGATTCCGCATCACCGGAGCGTTCAGGCGTGGATATCGGTCTCAGACTGCAGGCGGTGCGCAAGGCCAAGGGCCTGAGCCAGCGCGAGCTCGCGAAACGCGTTGGCGTCACCAACAGCACGATCTCGCTGATCGAACAGAACAAGGTCAGTCCCTCGGTCAGTTCGTTGAAGAAAGTGCTCGACGGCATCCCGATGTCGCTGGCCGATTTCTTCACCGCCGACTTCGATGCCGGCGGCGCCGACAGCCCGTTCTACCAACCCGGTGAAATGCCCGACCTCGGCACGCTCGGCATCCACTACTACCTGGTCGGACAACGCCGCGCGAACCGGCAGATGACCATCCTGCGCGAAGTCATGCCCCCGGGAGCCGACACCGGCGCCGAGATGATCACCCACGAAGGCGAAGAAGGCGGCGTCGTACTCGCCGGCCAGGTCGAAATCACCGTCGGCGAATCCATCCGCACCCTCGGCCCCGGCGAAGCCTACTACTTCGAATGCCAACGCCCCCACCGCTTCCGCAACGTCGGCCAGACCGAAGTGATCATCGTCAGCGCCAGCACGCCGCCGACGTTTTGAATACACCGTTCGCCCTGAGCTTGTCGAAGGGCGTTCTCGACGAAAAAGCGAGCGCTTTTCCTTCGCCCCGCGCAGCGGGGAGAAGGTGCCCGAAGGGCGAATGAGGGGCGCTCTCAATCGTTGAATTGATTCGCCAGCAAATAGGCCTCTCCGGTTTGAGAAGCGTGACGCCTTAAGCGAGAGATGACTTCGTCAAAGGTCATCGAACCAGACAAGAACAAGTACAAATGCATTGCGTCCAAAAGCAGGAGCCTGGTTTGCCTTCCAGAAGCATCTCGAACGGCGACGCTCGAGTAACCAGAAATGGAAACCATGATCCCCATGGTGTTGTCAGCCTTGTCGTCGACTTTGGCGCGCAGAGAATCGATGTCAGTGGCAGCCGCCTGGTCTGCCGTGAACTTCAGCTCAACCAGGTACGTGGTTCCATCCAGCGTGAGTGAGCCATCGATCTGACGTCCGCCAGTAGTGTAGGGACGCCGGTTTTGAATCTCGCAGAAGTCAAGGAGGTCGTAGAACCAGTCCTGAAAATCGTAGCCTCCTTGTTGAGAGCCTACGGATGGGTGCAACGCATCGAGTCGTTCCTGAAGCTTGCGCTTGTCATTCGCGCTGCGCTGCACGCGCTCGCGCTCGCTACGCGCACGCGCCTTGGCTTCATCGCGTGCTCGATCGCTGCGAACCTCCTCGTCTTGAGCCCGCATGTACCCTCTTAACTCTGCGACCGCTTTTGTCGCGGCTTCGATTTTCTGGGCGGAGTCTTCCCAGTTGCGAAGGTCCGGAAAGGTCGTCTGCTCGGACAAATTGCAAGCCATCTGAAAGATCAATGCCACGCCGCGATCCGAAGCTTGCAGTTTTTGGTAGGTGCGATCCAGAAACTCTCGCTTGCTCTCCGCTTCGCTCCAGGTAGCCAAGTGTGATTCTGCGACATGGCACGCTCTCAGAAACTTGCGAAGCGATTCCTTGCGCCAAAACGACTTCAGCGTGGCTTCGTAGGTGAGTTCAATGAGTCGGGGCGTGATCTTCATGGGCATGGATAGGGACTCGACAACGACTCACGCCATCAACAATTTCAGCATCTCTTCGATGTGCCGATACTCACCTTCCGGGAACCAGATGGCCGATATGTGTGCGTCAGCGAGGCGCCGTTCGAGTTTTGCTTTCCGATCGGGATCGCTTGGACAGGCGAGGATGGCGTAGTGGTGCGGGAGGGAGTCGGCACCCAAGTCCTGTCCAAGCTTCGCGAAGGTCTGGATGGTGCGGTCGTAGCTCAGGCTGCAGCCGAGAAAGAGGAAGCTGAAGCTGGTGTAGAGACGCTTCAGGAGCTTCGGCAGGGGGAAATCGAAATGGATGTTTCCGTCATTGCCGTAGGCGGCGTCGTACTCTCCGCGGTTCAGCACGCGCTCGGCGGCGTTGTTGAGATTGCCGTGCAGTTTGAGCAGATGACGGTCACCGGCGGGAATGGCCCGATAAAAAGCGTTGATTGAGCCGGTCGGGGCACGGCCCGTTGTCT
>Ga0073899_10000318_pt1 | contig 44085 bp, 48 predicted proteins | sample KloWWTmetaKNB5Ph_FD_88975 | JGI IMG/M metagenome (GOLD analysis project Ga0073899, IMG submission 88975) | Active sludge microbial communities from Klosterneuburg, Austria, studying microevolution and ecology of nitrifiers - Klosterneuburg... | ecosystem: Engineered > WWTP > Aerobic digester >... | reverse complement strand
GCCGTATAGCCAGTTCAGCGCGATCAGGAGCCGCAGCACGGCGCGGGCGGCCGGTGAGGCGGCGGAGCGGATTTGCGTCATGGGCAGCGCACTCCCTCTATAAACATCGATGAACGATAATATCTTTATCGCTATACAGCAATGTGAATATTGTTTATCGATAATTCACGCCTGACTTGTAGATCGGTTCAATCCCCGTATAATGAGCGCGTACTCACTGAGTACCTACTCATTCAACATGCCAACCACCGCAACACGCCCCAGCCAGCGCACCCGCCAGCGCGACGCGACCCGTCGCCGCCTGATCCAGGCCGGCTTGCGCGTGGTCGCCGCGGAAGGTTTCGCGGGCGCAAGCACCGCCGCGATCGCGCGCGCCACGGGCAAGGCGCACGGCACGGTGTTCGTGCACTTCCCGACGCGCGCTGCGCTGGTCGCCGAACTCGTGGCGGAGGTGGGACGCGCAATGTCCGCGGAGCTCGCCCAGCTCGCCAGTGGCGCGCCCACTCTCCCCGAGGTGCTGGATGCGCATCTCCTTGCGCTCAAGAAGCACGAGCAGCTCTACGCGCGAGTGCTGTGCGAAGCATCGACGCTGCCGAAGTCGGCGCGTGCGCAGGTCTTCGCGCTGCAATCGGGAATCGCATTCCGGCTGCGCAATGCGTGGCAGCGCGCACGCGCGCAGGGCACGGCGCGCGACCTCGACCCCGTGGCGCTCAGCAACATCTGGATCAGCCTCACCAACCACTACCTGATGAATCGCGACCTCTTCGCGCCGGGCGGCAGCGTGATCGCGCAATGCGGCGCGGCGCTCAAGGCGCAGCTGCTCGACCTCATTCGACCCTGACAAGGAGCGTTCATGTCCACAGAGCACTGTCGATCCTGCGGTTCCTGCGGCTTCCCGATGCGCATTCCCGACGACTTCGCGGGCAGCAATCCCGACACGGAATACTGCAGCACCTGCGCCGACGAAGACGGCGCGCTCAGGCCTTACGATGATGTCGTGCAGGCGAACGCCGACTACCTCGTGCGGCAGCAGGGAATCGACCTGCTGGCGGCACGCGAGATGGCGCGCGCGCTGCTCGCGAGCATGCCTGCCTGGCGGGAGCGCCCATGACAGGCCACCCCGGCACAAGGCTCAAGGTCTCGCTTGCCTTGCTGCTTGCACCCACGGTGCACGCCATGGCTGCTGCACCCGTGCCGGCGGTTGCCGAGGCTCAGTTGCGCGCCCTCAACCACCAGGTCATCAACGCGTTGGCCCATCCCGATCGCGACTCCATGGACCGGGTGACCGCGAACGACTTCCTGCTGATCGACACGTCGGGCAACTGGCTCGGGCGCCGACGACATCTCGCGCGACTTCACACGCCCAAGCTGCGCGGCGACGTCTACTGTGACGAAGTGGAGGTACGCCTCTTCGGTCCGGTCGCGCTGGTGCACGGTGTACTCGAGTCGCGCGGCGAAGGCGGCATTCCGGGGCGCGTGCGCTACACGGATGTGTACCACTGGAACGGCTCGCGCTGGCTGCTCGCCAATGCGCAGCACACGCCGCTGCGCGACGGGGTCGCACGCCGGATTCACGAGGGCAAGGCGCCGGCGCACGCGCCCTGGCAGGGCGAGGATCCGGTGGGCGATGACCTCGAGGTATTGCGCAAGCTCAACGAGAACTATGTACGCGCTTACCGTGAGGCGGATGTCGCCTGGTACGACGCCCATCTCGCGCCCGACTTCGTCGTCGTGAACAACGACGGCTCCTACCACGACCGCGCGCGGGCGCTCGCCGAGTTCGCCGAGCCGTACTTCGCTACCTACATGCACTCGTTCCCCGTCGGGAAGGTGCGCATCCGCCGCTTCGGCGACATCGCGCTCATCCACGCGGAAAACGCCTACGAGCGCAAGGACAGGCGCCGTGGCGTGAACCGCTACACCGACATCTGGCGCAAACAGGCGGACGGCCGCTGGCTCTGCATCGCCGCGCACATCACGACGCACAAGGCGCCAGTCTGACGCCACGGGGGTACGCGGCGCGAGGCATGCTGCTCGCGGAACGCTATGATGGGGCACCGGCTGGAGACACTCACCGATGCTGCCGACCGAAGTGCGCTGGCGTTCGCGCGACGGCCTGACCCTTTTTGCGCGTGACCACTCGCCCGCCGCGATGCCCGGCCCGCCGGGCGCCGCGCTGCGCGTACCGGTCGTCTGCATCCCGGGTCTCACGCGCAATTCGCTCGACTTCGATCTGGTCGCGCCCTGGATCGCGAGCCTCGGCCGGCGCGTGCTCGCCGTCGATCTGCGTGGCCGCGGCGAGTCCGATCGCGACCCGAACCCGCGTCACTACCAGCCGCCCACCTATGCCGACGATCTCGCCGCGCTGCTCGGCGAGCTCGCGATCCCGCGCGCGATCTTCCTCGGTACCTCGCTCGGCGGCCTCGTCTCGATGGCCTTCGCCGTGCGCCATCCACGCCTGCTCGCAGGTGCGGTGCTGAACGACGTCGGGCCCGAGATCGATCCGGCGGGCGCAGCGCGCATCCGGGGCTACGTCGGCAAAGCGCCGCCGATCGAAAGCTGGGAAGGCGCGGTCGCCTACGCGAAGCTGATCAACGGCGCGGCGCTGCCGCACTACACCGATGCCGACTGGGACGCGATGGCGCGCCGCATGTTCCGCCGAAGCGCAGCGGGCCCGCCGCAGCTCAACTATGACCCGAGGATCCTGCAGCCCGCGGGCCCGCTCACGATGCGCATCGCGCAGTGGCTCGCCTGGGGCGCCTTCCGGAAACTGGCGCACAAGCGGCCGCTCCTCCTGCTGCGCGGCGCGCAGAGCGACATTCTCGCGCCCCACACCGTCGCGCGGATGCGCCGCGCCGCGCCCGCCCTGCGCTACACCGAAGTTCCGGGTGTCGGCCATGCGCCGATGCTCTCGGAACCCGCAGCGCGGACGGCGCTGCAGGCGTTTCTGTCCGAGGCGCCATAGAGAGGCGGCGCCATCCGGGCCCGCAGCGTGTATATAATGGGGGGATCGTGAGCAAACAAGACTCGCACTTCATCAACGTGTTCGGCCTCGTCCTCGGCACCCTGATCGCCATCGCGATCGTGCTGTTCGGGGTCGCCCGCGCGGTCGGCAATTCGACACAGCGCAAGGAAGTACAGCAGGAAGATCTCTACGTGAAGGCGGTCGAGGCGCGCGTGGCGCCGCCCGTGCGCATCGCAGTCGCCGGCGCCGACAATGCGGCGCTCTCGATTGAGGCGCCGACGACGAGCGCCGCCCCGACGATTTCGATCCCGGCGGACGGTGTCGCCCTCTACGACGCTGCCTGTCACACCTGCCACGGCCCCGGAATCGCCGGCGCACCGAAGATCGGCGACAAGGCGGCCTGGGCACCCCGTATCGCACAGGGCACCGCCACGCTCTACAAACATGCCATTGAAGGCTTCACCGGCCAGCACGGCGTGATGCCGGCGAAGGGCGGCCGCACCGACCTGCCCGACGCCCTGATCGAGCAAGGCGTCGATTACATGGTGGGCCAGTCGCGTTAGGGTCGGCCGACCGCTAACGAGTCGCTTCTTCCCATCCCCGCCGCAACTGGATCGCTTCAGCGAGATGTTCCGGCGCGATGCGCTCGCACGCGCCTAGATCGGCGATCGTGCGCGCGACCCGCAGGATCCGGTGTTGACTGCGTGCCGACAACGCAAGCTTTCGCCGGCTCGCGGCCATGAGCGAGTTGCACGTCGGCGTCAGCGCGCAGTGCACGGCGAGTTCGCGCACCGCGAGCTGCGCATTGAGTCTCCCGGCCCGCTCCAGCTGGCGCGCGCGCGCCGCGACCACACTACGAACGAGCACGGCGCTCGAGGCTTCGTCGGCCGCCGGCTCATCGCACACCGACTCGGTCACCCGCGGCACGAGGACCCGCAGGTCGAGCCGGTCGAGCAGCGGACCCGAGAGCCGACCGCGATAGCGCTCGACGTCTCCGGGCGCGCAGTGGCAGCGCCCCGATTCATCGCCGAGATAGCCGCAGGGGCAAGGATTCATCGCCGCGACGAACTGGAAGCGCGCGGGGTACTGGAACTCGTATGCGGCCCGCGTGATTGCAATCCGGCCGTTCTCGAGCGGCTCGCGCAGGCTTTCGAGCACACGCCGGTCGAACTCGGGCAGCTCGTCGAGAAACAGCACGCCGAGATGCGCGAGCGTGACTTCGCCTGGCCGCGCGCGCGACCCGCCGCCCACGATTGAATGAGCCGACGCCGTGTGGTGCGGGCTGCGAAACGGCCGGCGGCCCCAGTTCGCTCGCTCCACAATGCGCCCACCGACCGAAGCAATGGTGGCCACTTCGAGCGCCTCGGCGGGCGCGAGGGGTGGGAGGAGCCCTGGAAGGCGCTGCGCGAGCATGCTCTTGCCGCTGCCCGGCGGACCGACGAGCAACACGCTGTGCGAGCCTGCAGCTGCGACGGTGAGCGCACGCTTCGCGGTGCGCTGGCCACGCACGTCGCGCAAGTCAAGCTCGAATACGGCATCGCTCGCAGTCGCCTCGACGCTCGCGGTCGCTTCCGCGTTTGCGATCGCCGCTGGAGGCGTGCTTGCGCCACCCGGGACTTTCGCGGACCGCTGACAGGCGGTCGCATCACCGGCGATCCAGGCACATACTTCGCGCAGATGCGCCGCGCCCGCGACACGCGGCGCAGCCATGGCGGCTTCCCACGCATTGGCCTGCGGCACGACGATGTCGTGGCCCGCCACTGCCGCGTGGGCGGCTGCCGGCAACAATCCGTGCACGGCACGCAGCTCGCCGCCGAGGCCGAGTTCGCCGTAAAGTTCGCAGGCCTCGAGAGCCCGCCCGGCGCGCAGCTGATGCGAGGCGAGCAGGATGCCGATCGCGATCGGCAGGTCGTAGCGACCGCCCTCCTTCGGCAGGTCCGCCGGCGCGAGATTGACGGTGATGCGCCCAGCCGGCAGTTCGTACCCGCAACAGGCGAGCGCGGCGCGCACGCGCTTGCGGCTTTCGCGCACGGCCGCCGCCGGCAGCCCCACTATTGTGAAATTCGGCAGGCCTGCACCGAGATGCACTTCGACCTCGACGAGCGGCGCGCCGAGGCCGACCTGCGCGCGGCTTGCGACTCGCGCGACTTCGCCCGCTTCAGCCATCCCCACCGGACACGCGCCCTTCGAGCACGGCCACCTGCGCCTCGAGAGTCTCGAGCTTCGCACGGGTGCGCTCGAGCACGCGGGTCTGCGCGTCGAATTCGTCGCGCGTCACGAGGTCGAGACGCGCGAGGTTGGCGCGCAGTACGGCGCGAAAGTTTGTCTCGAGATCGCGCTTCAGCGTGCGCACTCCGCCGGGGAGCGACTCGAGCAGGCGTCTCGCGAGTTCATCAAGCTGAATGCGATCCATGTTGCCCTCAATTGACGCACACCGTTTCCGCGCGGCTCCAAAACAGTGCAGGAAGGGTGCCGCGGCGCGCGCAAGTGGCGCATTTTTCGTGCTCTGCCGGACTGGCACGAAAGCTGCACTTCATTCGCGTGACCGGGCAAGGATACGCGCGAGGAGCTTCGGGGTCTTCACGCATTTCCCGCCGGATTTGCCGGAAACACGAGGATGTCGAACATGGGAGTCGCCGCATGCGGGTAATTCGGGTTGTTTCAGCCATCGTCGGGCCCCTTGCGGCGCTGCCGCTCGCCGCCTTCGCACAGGACGCGCCGGTGCCCGTGCCCGACAAGGCCGACACGGTGTGGATGATGGTCTCGACGCTGCTCGTGATCCTGATGGCGGCGCCGGGTCTTGCGCTCTTCTACGGCGGCATGGTGCGCGCGAAGAACATGCTGTCCGTGCTGATGCAGGTGTTCGTCGTCTTCTCGCTGATCGTCGTGCTGTGGATCGCCTACGGTTACAGCCTCGCCTTCACGGGCGCCGGAGAATGGATCGGCGGCTTCGAACGCCTCTTCCTCGCGGGGATCACGCCGGCATCGACTGCCGCGACCTTCACCGACGGCGTCGTGATCCCCGAGCTCGTGTTCGTCGCGTTCCAGGCGACCTTCGCCGCGATTACCGCCTGCCTGATCGTCGGCTCGTTCGCCGAGCGCGTGAAGTTCTCCGCCGTGCTGATCTTCATGGGTATCTGGTTCACCTGCTGCTACCTGCCGATCGCGCGCATGGTCTGGTACAGCGAGGGCTTCATGTTCAAGCGAGGTGCGCTCGATTTCGCGGGCGGCACCGTCGTGCACATCAATGCAGGCGTTGCAGGTCTTGTCGGTGCGCTGGTCGTCGGCAAGCGCATCGGCTACGGCACCGTCGCAATGGCGCCGCACAACCTGCCGATGGTGATGATCGGCGCCTCGCTCCTGTGGGTCGGCTGGTTCGGCTTCAATGTCGGCTCGAACCTCGAGGCAAGCCCGTTCACCGGCCTCGTATTTCTCAACACGTTCGTGGCCACGGCGGCGGCGGTCATGGCGTGGACGATCGGTGAGTGGATCCACCGCGGCCAGCCGACCATGCTCGGCGCCGCATCGGGCGCAGTCGCCGGGCTCGTCGCCATCACGCCCTCCTGCGGCTTCGTGGGCGTGGGCGGCGCGCTCGTCCTCGGCCTGCTTGCCGGCTTCGCGTGCCTCTGGGCCGTTGCGAAGTTCAAGGTGTGGGCGGGCTACGACGACTCGCTCGACGTGTTCGGGGTGCACGCAGTCGGCGGCATTGTCGGCGCGATCCTGACGGGTGTGCTCGTTTCACCCCGCTTCGGCGGCACGGGTCTCGACGACTATCACATGGGTCACCAGGTGTGGACGCAGACGCTCGGCGTGCTGATCACGATAGGCTGGAGCGCGCTCGTTGCGTTCATCGGCTACAAGATCGCCGACCTCACTGTGGGCCTGCGAGTCAGCGAGGAGCAGGAGCGGGAAGGTCTTGACACGACTTATCACGGGGAGAGGGCGTACCAGAACTAGCCGTCGCCTGCGATGCGTCGCAGCCCGCGCGCATCGCAGATCGTCAGCTGCCCCCGGCGGCTGGCGAGCAGCCCGGCCTTCTGCCACGCCGCCAGCGCGCGGCTCGCCGTGTACAGCGTCGTTCCCGAAAACTCTGCGAGGTCCCTGCGTCGCAGCGGCACGCCTATCGTTCGGCCGCTCGCTGTTTCGCGCCCCGCCTGTGCGGCGAGCCTCAGCACGGCAAGCGCGAGGCGCTGCTCGGCCCGTAGCGTCGTCAGCTCCCGCACGCGCTCCTGCAACTGGCCGAGCCTTGTGCCGAGTACTGCAATCAGATTGACGGCGATGCGTGGATGGCGGTCGATGAGGCGCAGCAGGTCCGCTTCGCTCCAGCTCAGCACGCTCGATGCCTCGGCCGCGATCGCATCGGCCGGCAATCGATGATCGGTGAAGAGCGGCACGGTACCGAACATTTGACCGGGGCCGATGAAGCGCAAGATGGCCTGTCTGCCGTTGCTGCCTGTCTGCACGATGCGAACGCAGCCGGTGCTGATCGCCCAGGCACGCGCGGCGGGGCCGCCCTGCGCGAAGATGACATCGTCCTTCGCGACGCGCTGGACCCGCATCCTGCAGCACACCTCTTCCAGAGCGTGGGCAGGTAGTGCCCGAAACAGGTCCAGCGCTGCGATGGACTCCATCGGTTGCTGTTTGTGCTGGAGCAAATCGGGGGGCATGGCTTCGTAGTATATGAGAATGACTCTCAATCGCAATTGCAACGAGTCCCTCTATGGTCTTCCCGCACGCTACTGGGCTGCTGATCCTGGCCGTCGCCCTGGCGCCCGTTGCCGCCCACTCCCAATCCGCAACGCCGGGTACGGTCCTCGAAGAAGTGACGGTGACCGCATCGCGCAGCCCAGCCGAGCAGCGGCTCGATGCGGCAGCAGGCGGGACGGCCATTGTCACCTCGCGAGACTTGCCGGCCACGACGAATCTCACCCTCTCGCGTGCGCTCGCGGGCGTGCCTGGCGTGGTGGTGCAGGACTTCTTTGGCGCCAACGACCAGCCGCGCGTCCAGATTCGTGGCTCGGGCCTGCAGCAGAACCCGGTCGAGCGCGGCGTGCTCATGCTGCGCAACGGCCTGCCGCTCAATCGTGCGGACGGCTCCTATGTCGTCGGCTTCGCCGATCCGGGTGCAGCGGGGGCGGTCGAAGTCTACCGGGGTTACATGGCCAACCGGCTCGGGGCGACGGTGCTCGGCGGCGCGCTCAACCTGATCTCGCCCACCGGACATGATGCACCCGGCGTCGAACTCGGGGCCGGCGGCGGGAGTTTCGGTCAGCGCGACCTGTCTGTGCGGTATGGCCACGAGCGGGCGCGATTCGACACGCTGCTGCATGGAGATTTCAACGATCGGGAGGGTTATCGCGCCTACAACGCGTCGCGGCGCGCGAGCATCGGTGGCAATGTCGGCACGCGAGTCTCCGACACGTTGACGGTACGCTTCTTCGCGAGCTTCGCTGATCTTGCCTTCGACGTCGCCGGGCCTTTGACGAGGGATGCGCTCGAGCGCAATCCGCGCAGCGTCTTCACCGGGCCGACCGTTACGCCGATGGGCGCGATCAATCCCGGTCCCAATGTCGTACGCGATCGCCCGTACCGGGAGGCGTCGCAGTTGCAGGCGGGAGCACGCGCGACGCAGGCCTTCGGCGCGCACATCGTCGACCTCGCGGTGGGCCACGCACGCACGGACGATCACTTCAATTTTCCGGTTTCCGCGGGCCTGCGCGTAACGGAGGGCGATGACACCACGGCAGTGCTGCGCTATGCGTTCAGGCCGGACGCCACACGTGCACTGCCCTTCTTCGAAGCCACGGCACAATCTGTGACCGGCACCGCCGATCGGGAGTACTTCCTGAACCTGGCGGGTCAGCGCGGATCACCATTTGGCCGTAATAGTCTCTCAGCCGAAACGATCGCGCTTTATGCGGGATTCAATATCCCAATAGGAAGCCAGTTTACGCTCTCGCCCTCAGCATCCTGGGCGCGCGCTGCCCGCGACAACCGTGATCGCTTCGGCCTGCCCATGCGGCCCACTGCGGCTTTCAGTCCGGTCAACCCCGCGATCCCGCTGCCGCCGGGCGCGGTGCCCGCCGTCGACAACAGTTATGCGCGTGACTACGAAGCCCTGAGCCCCGCGATCGGGCTCGCGTGGCAGCCGTCCGGCCATCACACCGTGTTCGTCGCGTACAGCCGCAGCTTCGAACCCCCTACCCATGACGATCTGCTGGCCACGATCGGTGGCACACCGAACAGCAGCGCGGGACGCCCGAATCCCGCCGACCCCGCCCGGCCGGCTGCCGCCTTCGTCGCGCCCGCACTCAGGGCCCAGCGCGCCACGACCCTTGAAGCAGGCTGGCGCGGCAGCACCGCGAGCTTCACGTGGGACGCGGTCGTGTATCGCTCGTCGATCGACGATGAACTGCTCAGCCTGCGCGACGCAGCCGGCGTCCCGCTGGGTGCCGCCAACGCCCCCCACACGCGCCACCTCGGTGTCGAGGCCGGTGTCGGTGCGGAGCTGTCGCGGAACTTCAGCGGCCGGATCGTCTACAGCTATCAGGATTTCCGGTTCAGGCGCGACCCGATGCGCGGCAACAATCATCTGGCAGGCGCGCCCCGTCACTGGGTGCACGGGACACTCGCCTGGCGGCCGACGATGCGCTGGAGCGGCGAGGCCGCGGTACGCTGGAGCCCCACGAAGACACCGGTCGACAATCTGAACACGCTCTTCAACGACCCCTACGCGACGCTCGACTTGCGGGTCGAGCGCCGCTTCGGCGAATCGCTGACGATGTTTGCCGAAATGAACAACGTGTTCGATGCAACCTGGGCATCCTCGACGCTGATCGTCGATCAGGCGCGCCCCGATCAGGCGGTATTCCTGCCCGGGGACGGCCGCGCGCTCGGTTTCGGCGTCCGCGTACAACTCTGAATCCCGCCAACGAAAGGACTTTGCATGAAAAACCACGCCGTACCGCTCGCCGTTCTCGCCTCTCTGGCCGCCCTGGCTTTGCCGGGACTGGCGGCCGCCGACTCGACCCTGCTCGAACTCGACAAGCTGCGCTACGAGACGGTCTACGACGTGGCGCAACGTGCCATCCTTGCAACCGACGCGGAAGGTCGCCCGCTCACCGCCCTCCTGCGCATCGCCAAAGGGCAGTTCGTGCCACCGCACGGCGCCGGGGGCCCGCTGCGTGTGCTGACGGTCGTGTCGGGCACGCTGTCCTGGGGCGACGGTCACGCCGTCGATGAAGCGGCGGAGCGCAATTTCGGCCCCGGCAGCGTGATCGTCCTGCCCGCAGGGGGCGGCGAGCACTGGGCTGCGGCGCGCCACGACGATGTGCTGCTGCAGATTGTTGTCCTGCGCGAGGGCAAGCTGGCGCCGGAAGCGGCCGCGCAGCTCACGCGCTGATGGACACCGCGCTCGCCCGCGCCCTGCACGTGCTCGGCGTCGTCATCTGGATCGGCGGCGTCTCCATGGCGACCACAGTGGCGCTCCCCGCGATCCGGCGCGGCGCCCTGGGTGCGGATCGCCTGCAGGCATTCCAGACGTTCGAGGGTCGTTTCGTCTGGCAGGCGCGTGCTGCCGTCATCGTCGTCGGCCTCACCGGCTTTTACATGATCGAACGCTTCGGCATCTGGTGGCGCTTTGGCGACGGCCACTACTGGTGGATGCACGCCATGGTCGGCGTGTGGACCTTGTTCATGCTGCTGCTCTTCGTCGGCGAGCCGTTCGTCCTGCACCGCTATTTTCCGCTCTGGGCGCAGCGCCATCCCGAGCGCGCCTTCGCTGCGCTCTACTACGTACACGTGGCGCTGCTCGTGCTCAGCGTCGTGACGGTACTGGGTGCGACAGCAGGCAGCCACGGCTGGCTGCCGTAAGCTCAGCGCTTGCGGGCAGCGGCCCTTGTTGCGGGCCCCGGCCCTGGAAAGGCGCAGTCGGCGACGGAACTGCGGTCGAGGTCGGCAATGAACGCTTCGCTCGCCTGCGCGAGGCGTGACTTGAGGCGGCAGCCGGGCGTCAGGAGGCAATTGCCACCATCGCTGCGGAAACATTCGACGAGCGCATAACGCTGCTCGAGGTAGCGCACCACTTCGCCCAGTCTGATCCTGTCCGCAGCGCGTGCGAGCCGCATGCCCCCGCCCGCGCCGCGTTGCGTCGTCACGAAGCCGCCGCGCGCAAGATCCTGCACCACCTTCGCGAGATGGTTGTAGGGAATGTGGAATTCCTCCGCAATCCGGAAGGTCGTCAAGGACTCGTCCGGCGCAGCGGCGAGTCGCATCAGAACCCGCAATCCGTAGTCGGTGAAGGCAGCAAGTCGCATGGGGTACCTGAATTGGTATTTACAATGCTGATTCGTTCAGCTAACAATTGGCATCAGCAATACCTGTTTGGCGCGCGCCTGTCCATTCGGGCCGGTGCTGCCCATTCGTACGGTCGGGAGGGTGGCATGTCTCGAGAACGCATCATCCGCATGGGCGTCGCGATCGTTGCGAGCGCCGTAAGCCTGGCGCTGTCCTGGCCCTACTGGCGGGACTTCGAATACTGGCCGGAGTCGCGCGCGATGTGGCTCGCGTACTTCGCGCTGGGGTTTGTGCTCGCAGTCTACGTCTTCTACGCCTTTCTCGGCAGGCTCGGCACGCTGTTCGAGCATGACGCCCTCGAGCGCGCGCAGCGGTCGCAGGCCGCTCCTTCGGGTGATTCGGGCAGGGAGCACAAGCGATGAGCTGCGCGCCGGGAGAACCCTGCGAGGAGGGCCTGAAGCGACGCCGCGCGCTGATCGTGCTCGGCCTGATGGGCGTACTTTTCATCGCGCTGTCGGCGGCCTCCTTCCTCGATTCGCGTGGCCAGGTGGTGCCTGCCGCCGTCAGCTATGCGGGCTACGACGTCGTTGAAGGCAAGCGGGTCTTTCAGGCCTGGAACTGCATGGGCTGTCACACGATCGTCGGCAACGGCGCCTATTTCGGCCCCGACCTCACGAAACTCTACGGCAAGGTCGGACCCGCCTGGATCGAAGCATTCCTGCCCTCCGCCGGCGCCTGGCCGACCCGTGGCGCGGTGCAGCTGCAGCTCCAGAACGCCGCCATTGCCGCCGAAGCCGGCGTCGACTCGATCGACGCCTATCTCGGGAAGTATCCGGCCGCGGCCGAGCGCATCACGCGCCGCGGCGCGCACGCGACGCAGATGCCGAACCTGCCGCTCTCCCGCGAGGAGATCGGCCACCTGATCGCCTTCCTCAAGTACACCTCGAGCATGAACACCGAGGGCTGGCCGCCGACGCCGCGCGTCGATGGCCTCGCCTTCGCGCAGGCGGCGCCCGCATCCGCATCATCGCTGCCGGCGCCCGTCGCTGCGCAGCCGTCCGAACCGGCATCGCAGGCTGCGCGCGGCGCAGACCTCGCCCGTGACACCGGCTGCACAGCCTGTCACGCGAGCAGTTCCCAGCGACTCGTCGGTCCCGGCTGGGGTGGTCTGTATGGCTCCGAAGTGGCATTGGCAGACGGCTCGAAAGCCCCGGCAGATGACGCCTACCTGACCGAATCGATCGTCGCTCCCGACGCGAAGATCGTCGCGGGCTTCGCGCCACACATGATGCCCGCGTACGACACGTTACTCGACGAGGGCGAGATCGCAGCGATCGTCGCGTACATCCGCAGCCTCGGGGGAGCCCACCCATGATTCGCATCGAGTACCAGACCCAGCGCCTGAGCCTGCGATTCTTCATGCTCATGCTTGTGCTGTTTTTCTTCCAGGCGGGATTCGGCCTGCTGCTGGCCGCCCAGCACATCGACCCCTCGCTGCTCGCCGGCACGCTGAACTTCAACATCGTGCGCGCCGAGCACACCAATCTCGGCATCCTGTGGATACTCTCGGGCTTCATCGGCGCAATCCTCTACGTGGGGCCGCTGCTCTCGAAGCGCGAGCTCGCCGCCCCGGCGTTGATCAAGTTCCTCTTCTACGCAGTGATCGCGGTGGTCATCTGGAACGTCGTGGCGCAACTCTATGCGCAGCAGGGCCTCGCACTGTGGTACATGGGCCAGCCACTGCTGCAGGAAGGCCTCGAGTACCTCGAGGGCGGTCGCATCGTGGACGTCGTGATCCTGATCGGCTTTGCGATCCTGTGCTACGTCGTCCTGCGCACCTTCCCGAAGGTCAGGGACTGGAACGAGATTCACTGGGGCCTCGGCCTCGGAGTGATGGCGCTGACGCTCGTGTGGATCTTCGGCATGTTCTTCGTCGCACGGCTCGACCTGCAGGAGTACTTCCGCTGGTACGTCGTGCACTACTGGGTCGAAGGCGTATGGGAGGTCATCCACATCTCCCTCGTCGGCTTCTTCCTCGTGCTGATGTTCAAGGCCGACGTGAAGTCGGTGGGCTTCGCCGTGTTCTGGGGCATCGCGCTCGTGTGGCTCTCGGGACTGCTCGGCAACGCGCACCATTATTTCTGGATCGGCACGCCCGAGTTCTGGCAGTTCTGGGGCTCGCTCTTCAGCGCACTCGAGCCACTGCCATTGATATTCTGCTTCTGGCACATCTATCTCGACGCCCACCAGGACGGCAAGCCGGTGGCGAACATGCCGGCCTTTTCGTTCCTGCTGGGTTCGGTGGTGCTCGAGCAGGTGGGCGCGGGCATCCTCGGTTTCACGATGACGTTCGCGCTTACCAACGTGTGGTCGCACGGCACCTGGGTCACGCTGAGCCATGCCCACCTTGCGCTCTTCGGCACCTTCGGGATGCTCGGCCTCGCGGCGGCCTATTACACCGTGCCGCTGATGCGCGGCCTTGCCGGATTCGATCAGCGCCCGGGCCGGCTCGCGTTCTGGCTCGTGTTCACCGGCATGCTGGGACTCGGCTTCGCCTTCGCGATCGGCGGCACCGTGCAGGTGTTCGTCTATCGCACGCTCGGCCTCGACTGGTTCGGCGGCGACGTGGCGCCGGCCATGCAGTTCGCGAAGCTGCTGGTGCCGGTCTTCGGTCTCGTGTTCATGGTCGGTGTATGCCTGCTGGTTTATGACCTGCTGACGCTCGGCATGCGTGCCCACGCGTCCGACGAGGCCGCGGCGACGGTGGCACCCGCCGGGTGGCGCCGCCCGTTGAGCGGCTGGGAGACCGGGCTCTGGCTGCTCGGCATGTGGATATTCGGCGCGATCATCACGCTCGGCCTGCTGAGCTTCAACCTGCCCACGGTACGGGAAGGCAGCAAGCTGTTTCCCTATCTGATGGCGGGAATCGGCTATCCGGGCCTGCTGCTGACGACGCTGCTCTTCGTCGCACGCTTCCTGCGGTCGCTGGATGCGCGCAGTCAGGTCGCGCCAGATCTGTCTGGCGCCCGGCTGGGTCATGCCCTGTCGTGATCGGGAGGGGCCGGCCAGCACCGGCCCTCGCACTTTCCCGCCTCACGCTCTAATCTCCAGTGTGATGCAGTTCAAGCGCGGGCCGGGCCCAAGCGCCCATACTGCGCTCATTGGAGGCCTGCCCATGCGCCCGCTCGTTGCCGTAGCCCTCGCCTTCTTCCTTGTGCCCCTCGCCGCGCAGGCCGACGTGTACCGGTGGGTCGACGCGACCGGCCAGGAGCACTACAGCGACCTGCCGGTTGAAGGCGCCGAGCTGATCCGCACGACGGCGCCGCGCCCGCCCTCTGCCGGCAACACCCCGCCGCGCGCGGCTGCAACGCCAGGCCCCGCCACGATCACCGCTGGGGGCGATACGCAGTCGACACGCGACGCCGAGCGTGCAGTCGCGAGAGACCTCGCGGCACAGCGCGCCAAGGATTGCACCGAGGCCAAAGCCCGCTACGAGAAGTCGCTGCAGGCACGCCGGATCTTCCGCACGCTTGAAAGCGGCGAACGCGAATATCTGTCCGACGCCGAAGCGGACAAGGTGCGGGTCGCAAACCGCGCCACCATGGAAACGGCCTGCGGCCAGTCGACCGCCTCGCGCTGACTGCTAGAGTTACGGCCCCGCAGCCCCGGCTGCAGTGACCTTCGGGCGGTGACAGCATGCGAGCAGGATTCATCGGACTCGGCGCAATGGGCCGGCACATGGCCCGCAATCTTCACAAGGCCGGATTCCTCGCCGGCGTCTGGAACCGCACGGGTGCCGTCGCGCAGGAGATTGCCCGTGAAACGGGCGTGGCGGCCACCAATACACCCGCCAGCCTCGCCGCCGAAGTCGATGCCATCGTGATCTGCGTATCGGCCGACGCCGATGTGCTCGCGGTCGTGCGCGATATCGCCCCCGCCGTGCGCGCGGGCGCGCTCGTGATCGACTGCTCGACGGTAAGCGCCGCTGCCGCGCGCGAGGCCGCGGCGCTGCTCGCGGCGCGCGGCGCCGCTTTCCTCGACTGCCCCGTGAGCGGCGGCGTCGAAGGCGCGCGTGACGCAACGCTCGCGGTCATGTGCGGCGGCGACGCGGCCGCATTCGAGCGGGCGCGGCCGCTGCTTGCGGCGATGGGACGCACCATCACGCATTTTGGCGCAAGCGGCGCAGGGCAGGCCGCGAAGGCCACGAACCAGATCATGTGCGCCGGCATCATCCGCGCCGTCGCCGAGGCGATGGCCTTTGCGCGCGCCCAGCAGTTGCCGCTCGACGCCCTCGTCGAGACGCTCGGCAAGGGCGCCGGTTCGAGCTGGTATTTCGTCAACCGTGCGCCGAACATGATCCGCGGCAGCTTCCCCGCGGGCTTTCGCGTGCGCCTGCACGCCAAGGACCTCGGTATCTGCCGCGCGATGGCGGCCGAGCATGGCGTCGCACTCCCCGTCGTCGAAAGCATGCTCGCCGAGTACGCGGAGCTCATCGCGCAGGGCTACGGCGATGAGGACATCTCCGCCGACTACCGTCTCAAGGCGGCGCTTTTCGATCGGCCCGCATGACCGAACCCGCCCCGCCGCAGCGTTCGCACTATCTGCCGGACTTCTGCGCGGGACACATGGTGCTCGCGATCGTGCTGATCGTCGAGCTGACGGCACTCGTCGTCACGCTCGCGCGTGACGCTTCTGCAGTCGCGTTCTGGACCGACCTCGCGCGCACCTCGCTCTTCCTCATCTGGATCGGGCTCGCTGGCCAGGCGGCGCTGTGCCTCGTGCGCCGCCGGCTCGAAACACTCCCGGTCGGGGCGGGTGCAGCTGCGGTGCTTGGCATCGTCTGTGGAACTGTCCTCCTCGTGTCGGAAGTGGCCTACCGCATCGGCGCGAGCGGGCTGCTCAGCGGCGGCGAGATGAAGAGCCTCTTCCCGCGCGAGCACTTCGCGTTCATCGGCCGCAACGTCGCCATCGCATTCATAGTGACCGCGCTCGCGTTGCGCTATTTCTTCGTGACGCACGAATGGCGCCGCAATATCGAGATGCAGTCGCGCGCCCGGGTGCACGCGCTGCAGGCACGCATCCGCCCGCATTTTCTCTTCAACAGCATGAACACGATCGCCGCGCTCACGCGCTCGAATCCGGCGCGCGCCGAAGAAGCGGTACAGGACCTCGCCGACCTCTTCCGGGCAAGCCTCGCCGAGAAGCGCGATCAGATCACTCTCGCCGAGGAGATCGAGATCGCGAGGACTTACGAGCGCATCGAGCTGCTGCGCCTCGGCGGGCGTCTCAAGGTGGAGTGGCGCATCGCCAGCGTGCCGCAGGGTGCGATCGTGCCGAGCCTCATGATCCAGCCGCTCCTCGAGAATGCGATCTACCACGGCATCGAGCCGCGCAGCAGTGGCGGCACGGTGACAGTCACCGGCGAGCATGCCAACGGCCTCGTGACGATCGTCGTGCGCAACCCTGTGCCTGAGCGCGCGGCGCCACGAGACGGCAACCGTGTCGCGCTCGCGAATATCCGCGAGCGCCTCGCCCTGATGTACGGTGCGAGGGCGGCAGTCAAGGCTGGCCGCTTCGATGACGAGTACATCGTGACATTGAGATTCCCGCATGAAGCTGAAAACGCTCATCGTTGACGACGAGCCGCCGGCGCGCGAGCGGCTCGCGAGCCTGCTCGCGGAGATCGGGGATGTGCTGCTCGTTGGCGAGGGCGCGAGCGGCCGTGAAGCGCTCGAGCTCACCATGGACCTCTCACCCGACGTCGTGCTGCTCGACGTGCGGATGCCCGACATGGATGGGCTCGAAGCCGCGCAGCGCATTGCAACGATGAGCGAGCCGCCCGCTGTCATATTCACGACGGCTTATGACGAATACGCCGTCAACGCGTTTGAAGCGCAGGCGGCAGGCTACCTCGTCAAGCCGATCCGCAAGGACAAACTCGCGGCGGCGCTCGCCGCCTGCCGGCGCCTGACCCGGGCGCAGCTCGCGAACGCGGAGTCGGCGAGCCCGGCCGCCGCGGTCGGCAGGAGCCATATTCCCGTCCGGCGGCGTGACGGTATCAAGTTGATTCCATTGGCGGAAATCCGCTGCTTCCTCGCGGACCAGAAGTACACGACCGTGCGCCACGAAGGCGGCGACGACCTCATCGAGGATTCGCTGCGCCTGCTCGAGGAGGAGTTTCCAGGCAGCTTCGTGCGTATCCATCGCAGCGCGCTCGTGAGCACGCGCCACCTCGAGCGTATCGATCGCGACCCTGATGGCCAGTATTTTGTCCGCCTGAAAGGGCTGCCTGACCGTCTGGCCGTAAGCCGCCGCATGGCGGGCGATCTGCGCGAACGCTTCCGCCTGTGACGTGCATCAACGCGCCGGGGACTGCATCGGCGTGTGATGTCACGACAAACGGGAGGCGATCGGATGGACTCGGGAGCTGCCAACGCATACGGACTTGCAGAGCAGGCGTTCGAGGACTGGCTGGCCGACCACGGCCGCTGCGGATGGGCCCGCACCTTCGAACCTGCGACGGTGAAGCTGCGCAACAAGGCGCTCGGTCGCGTGGCCGCGGTGCTCGGTCACCCGTCCCCCTGCGCCGCCGCGCGGCGCTGGGTGTGCGACACCATTCAGGCCTGGGCACCGCTCGAAGTGCTGTTCCCGACACGAGACTACGGGGAGGAGCCCGGCGTGAGCGGTGAACTCGGCACGCATATGGCCGACATCATGGAACAGGAATACGCGTTCATGCTTGCCGCGGCCGCAAACCAGCAGCTTGCGGCCGAGTGGCTGCAGGCCGACGCCCAGCAGCTCGGTCTCGATCTCGTGCTCGCTGATGCACTTCTCGTCTCGCTGCACGACGGCGCGGACGATGGCTGGGTACAAGGACACACCTGCATGTCGCTTGCGCTCGCAGAGTACCTGCACCGCCAGGCTCTCGGTCTGCACCAGCTGATCGCTGATGCGGTTGCGATGACGTACACCACGAGTGTTGCCCTGCGGCGCCGGCAGCTGCACGCGGCCTGCCGCTCGACGCCCTGCCTTGTCGCCGCGACGCGTCGCTACGCCTGAATCTACCTCGGCGCGTAATCAAACGAATCAAAGTGCAACCGGTCTGCCGCGAGCCCGTGCGCGGGAAACTGCGCACGGATCGCCTCGATCATCGCGGGCGGCCCCGCCGCGTAAACCTCGTACCCTGAAAGGTCAGGGTGCTGCGCGAGCACAGCCTCGTGCACCCAGCCGCGCGCATGGTCCGCTGCATCCGGCGCATCGGGCGGCGTCTCCGACAACACACCGGCGAAATGGAAACGCGGGTAGTCCGCCGTCCACCGGCGCACGAGCGGCTCCTCATACAAATCGACCGGCGTGCGCGCGCCCCAGTAGAACCAGATGTCGCGCGCAGCACCACGCTCGAGCGCCGCGCGCAGCATCGCCTTGACGGGCGCGAAGCCGGTACCGCCTGCGACGAAGATCACGGGCGTTTCCGCGTCGCCATACACGAACTGGCCGATCGGCCCCTCGATGCGCAGCAGCGCGCCGGCACGCTCGTGCGCGAACAGTCCGCTCGTGAAGCCGCCGCCTGGAGCGCGCCGTACGTGCAACTCGAGCCGCGCTGCATCGTGCGGCGGCGAGGCGATCGAGAAGCTGCGCCGTCTGCCGTCGTCGAGCAGCACGTCGAGATACTGGCCCGCGTGAAAGTGGAAGGCCTCCACCGCCGGCAGGCGCAAGCTGAGGCGCAGCACATCCGGCGCGAGCAGCTCGCGCGTCTCGACGCGGCACGGCAGCGTCTTCACCTCGACATCGGTGACGTGCCGGATCACGCGCGCCTCGATCACGAGATCGCTCACCGCGCGCGCCCGGCAGAGCAGAGCCAGGCCCGCCGCTTCTTCCTCAGCCAGCAGCCCGGGCGGGCGGCCCTCCGGATAGCGTACCGTCCCGGAAACGAGTCGCGCGCGGCACGAAGAGCAATGCCCGCTCTTGCAGCTGTGCGGCAGATTGAGGCCTGCCGCGAGCGCCACGCCGAGAATCGCCTCCTCCGCATCCACCTGCACGATGCGGCCCTGCGGCTCGAAGCGAACGCGGTGCGACGGCATGCCGTAGAATATACGCATGTTCAGCAACCCGGATCGCGCCGCGATCGAACGACTGCTGCGCGGCGCGAAAACCGTCGCGGTCGTGGGCCTCTCGTCGGACCCCTCCCGCCCGAGCCATCGGGTCGCAAAGGCCCTGCAGGGTTTCGGCTACCGGATCATCCCGGTGACGCCTGCCGAGGCGCCCATACTCGGTGAGCGCACCGTGCCCGATCTCGACCACCTGTCTGATGTGCTCGGTGCGGGCGTAAGACCGGACATCGTCGATGTGTTCCGTCGTTCGGAGCATGTGGGTCCGATCGCCGATGCCTGCATCCGCCTCGGCATGCCGGTGCTCTGGTTGCAGGACGGCGTCATCGATGAGGCCGCCGCGTCGCGAGCAGTGGCAGCCGGGATCTTCACCGTGATGGACCGGTGCCTGTTTCGCGACCGTGCCGCCATGGCGCCATAGGCTTTGCGCATGCGTCTCGAGTTCACCAAGATGCACGGGCTCGGCAACGACTTCATCGTCTTCGACGCGCCTGCCGGCAGCGCGCCACCTGCCGCCGCCGAATTGCGCCGTCTCGCCGACCGCCACACTGGCATCGGCTTCGATCAGGCGCTGATGCTTGAGCCGTCGCGCCGCGCAGAAGCCGCGGTGTTCTACCGCATTTTCAACGCCGACGGCATCGAGGTCGAGCAGTGCGGCAACGGCGCGCGCTGCATCGCCGCGCTGCTTGCGCGTCGTGGGCGCGTGCAGGGCGCCGATCTCACGATGGACAGCCCCGCGGGCGAGATACGGGCGCGCATCGAGCCGCTGGGCCTCGTGTCGGTCGACATGGGCGTACCGGATTTCAACCCGGCATCGTTGCCATTCGATGCCTCCACCGAGGCGCACGTGTACCCGCTCGACGTGGGCGGCAGCGAAGTGGAGATCGGCGCGGTGTCGCTGGGCAACCCGCATGCGGTGCTCACGGTCACCTCGGCCGCGGCGGCGCCGGTCGACCGGCTCGGTCCGGCGATCGAGCGCCATCCGCGCTTCCCCAGGCGCGTGAACGTCGGCTTCATGGAGATCGTCGATCGCGGCCACATTCGCCTGCGCGTATTCGAGCGCGGCACGGGCGAGACGCTCGCCTGCGGCACCGGCGCCTGTGCCGCCGTCGCCGTCGGGCGACGCCACGGGCGGCTCGACGAGCGCGTCGCGGTACACGTCGCAGGCGGCGAGCTGACGATCAGTTGGCCGGGGCCTGGCAAGAATATTTGGCTCAAGGGGCCAGCCGAAGTATCTTTCACGGGGAGCGTGGAGATCGATACATGACAACGAGAGAGGCCCGCGGGCTGCCCGCGGCAACGATCGACGAAGAATCGATCGCGCACTATCTGCAGCTGAACCCGGATTTCTTCGAGCGCCACCAGCCGATCCTCGGCCGCATGCGCCTGCCGCATGCACGCTCGGCGTCCACGATCTCGCTGGTCGAACGCCAGGTGGAAGTGCTGCGCGAGCGCCAGGCCGAGCTCGAAGGCAAGCTCGCCGAGTTCGTCGCGGTCGCGCGCGCGAACGATGCGCTTTCCGGGAAGATCCAGCGCTTCACGCGCCGCCTGCTGCGCGCCACCACGCGCCAGCTGATGGCGGAGGAGATCGAGGCGAGCCTGCGCGAGGATTTCGACGCCTTCCAGTCTACGCTGATCCTGACCAACGGCCACGCCCGGGGCTTTGAGCTGCCCGAGCGTTTCCTGCGCGCTGCAGAGCCAGATGACCCGAACCTGAAATCCTTCGAGGGTCTCTTTGCGAGCGGCAAACCGCGTTGCGGCCAGGTGCGCGACACGCAGCGCCAGTTCCTCTTCGGCGCCGACGCCGGCGAGATCGGCTCCGTCGCCCTGGTGCCACTCGGCGAGCACGGCGCTATCGGCCTGCTCGCGCTGGGCAGTCACGACCGGGAGCGTTTCCATCCGGGCATGAGCACCGAGTTCCTCGCCCGCATGGGCGAACTGATCGCGGATGCTGTCGTCTATCGCTGACTGGCTCGCGCGCTTCCGGCGGCATCTCGCAACCGAGCGACGCCTGTCGCCGCACACGGACTCGAACTACGCCCGCGACCTCACCGCGCTCGCGCGTTACTGCGAGAAGGAGTGCATCACCGACCTCGCGCGCCTCGACAGTCAGCACGTGCGGCTCTTCGCCGCGCGCTCGCACGCCGCCGGGCTTGCGCCGCGCAGCGTGCAGCGGCGGCTGTCGGCCGTGCGCTCCTTCTGCAACTTCCTCGTGCGCGAAGGCGCGATCACGGCGAACCCGGCGCTCGACGTCAAGGCACCCAGGGCCGGCAGGCGCCTGCCGGCCTCACTCGATCCCGACCGCGTGACACAGCTGCTGAACATCACGGCGACGGATCCCCTTGCGCTGCGCGACCGCGCGCTGATGGAGCTCGCCTATTCTTCCGGCCTGCGCCTCGCCGAAATGGTCGGTCTCGACATCGGTGACCTGTACCTCACGGACCGCACGGTGCGCGTGCACGGCAAGGGTGGCAAGACCCGGATCCTGCCGGTAGGCAGGCCCGCGCTCGCGGCGCTCAGCGCCTGGCTCGCCGCGCGCGCCGGGCTCGTGAAAGGCGCCACGCAGGCGGTGTTCATCGGCAGGAACGGCCGGCGGATGGGCGCACGGGCCGTGCAACTGCGGGTCGCCTACTGGGCGCGCCGCCAGGGGCTGGGCATACACGTGCATCCGCACCTCTTCCGCCACTCGTTCGCGACGCATCTCCTTGAATCCAGCCGGGATCTTCGCGGCGTGCAGGAACTTCTCGGGCACGCCGACATCTCAACGACCCAGGTGTACACGCACCTTGATTTCCAGCATCTCGCCCGCATTTACGACGCTGCACATCCGCGCGCGCGCAGGAAATAGGCCTTTCGATGCATCAAGTCTGGAACCCCCATGGCACCACGATCCTCGGGGTGCGCAGGAATGGCGCTGTCGCCGTCGGTGGCGACGGCCAGGTCACGCTCGGCAACACCGTAATGAAGGGCAATGCCCGCAAGGTGCGGCCCCTCGGCGGTGGCAAGGTGCTCGCCGGCTTCGCGGGCGGCACCGCCGATGCCTTCACGCTCTTCGAGCGCTTCGAGGGCAAGCTCGAAAAGCACGGCAACCTCACCCGCGCCGCGATCGAGATCGCGAAGGACTGGCGCTCTGACCGGTATCTGCGCCGCCTCGAGGCGCTGCTGCTCGTCGGCGATCGCGAGAAGCTCCTCGTGATCTCGGGCAACGGCGATGTGATCGAGCCCGAGAACGATCTCGTCGCGATCGGCTCGGGCGGCGCTTTCGCGCAGGCCGCGGCGCGAGCGCTTGTCGAGAACACGGCGCTCGATGCGCGCACGATCGTCGAGCGCTCGCTCACGATCGCCGCCGACATCTGCATCTACACGAACCGCAACCTCGTGATCGAGGAACTCAAGTGATGGACGCCGAAGTGACCACCCCGCCCGCCGGTGCTGCGGCACTCACGCCGCAGCAGATCGTGCGCGAGCTCGACAAACACATCATCGGCCAGGGCGCCGCGAAGCGCGCAGTGGCGATCGCGCTGCGCAACCGCTGGCGGCGCATGCAGGTCGGGGAGCCGCTGCGCGCGGAGATCACGCCGAAGAACATCCTGATGATCGGGCCGACGGGCTGCGGCAAGACCGAGATCGCGCGCCGGCTGGCGAAACTTGCTGGTGCACCGTTCGTCAAGGTCGAGGCCACCAAGTTCACCGAGGTGGGTTATGTCGGCCGCGACGTCGACTCGATCGTCAAGGAGCTCGTCGATGCGTCCGTGAAGATGGCCCGCGAACAGGAAGTCGCGAAAGTACGCGAGCGGGCGCTGGATGCCGCCGAAGAGCGCGTACTCGACGCGCTGTTGCCAAAGCCGCGCGTGATGGGCTTTTCGACCGACGAGCCGCCGACGCCGCGCGACGCCGAGACACGGCAGAAATTCCGCAAGATGCTGCGTGAGGGGAAGCTCGACGATCGCGAAATCGAGATCGAACTGCGGGCGATCCCGGTCGGGGTCGAGATCATGGCGCCCCCCGGAATGGAGGAGATGCAGCAGCAACTGTCGTCGATGTTCCAGAACCTCGGTGGTCAACGCACGCATGCCCGCAAAGTCAGGGTGAAAGAGGCGCTCAAACTCCTCACCGACGAGGAGGCCGCCAGGCTCGTCAACGAAGAGGAGCTGAAGGCGCGCGCGGTCGCGAACGCGGAGCAGAACGGCATCGTGTTCATCGACGAGATCGACAAGGTCACACGCCGCCAGGAGACGCTCGGCGCCGACGTGTCGCGCGAGGGCGTGCAGCGGGACCTCCTGCCGCTCGTCGAGGGCTCGACCGTTTCGACCAGGTACGGGCCGGTGAAGACGGACCACGTGCTGTTCATCGCCTCGGGCGCGTTTCACCTCTCGAAGCCCTCGGACCTCATTCCGGAGTTGCAGGGACGCCTGCCGATCCGCGTCGAGCTCTCCTCCCTCGGCGTCGATGACTTCGTGCGCATTCTGACGGAGCCTGATGCCGCGCTCACCACACAGTACGCTGCGCTGATGGAGACCGAGGGTGTGCGGGTCGATTTTGATGCGGGTGGAGTGCGACGGATCGCGGAGATCGCGGCGCACGTCAACGAGCGCACCGAGAACATCGGCGCGCGGCGCCTGCACACGGTAATGGAGCGGCTGCTGGAGCGGGTTTCCTACGAAGCCTCCGAACAGCATGGCAGCTCGGTCGTGATCGATGCGGCTTACGTCGATGCGCAGCTCGGCGATCTCGCGAAGGATGAGGATCTGTCGCGGTACATCCTGTAGAGCGCTGCTCGTGGCGCGCAGCCGTTATGATGCGCCATGGCTTTCACCGATTTGCGGCTCGAAACGCCGCGCCTCATCCTGCGCCCGCTCGAAATGCGCGATTTCGACGCGTTCGCGGCGTTTCATGCCGACCCCGAGTCGATGCGCTTCATCGGCGGCGTGCAGTCCCGTGAAGTCGCGTGGCGCACACTCATGCTGATGGCCGGTGCGTGGCATCTGCAGAGCTGCTCGATGTTCTCCATGATCGAGAGGTCGAGCGGCCGCTGGATCGGGCGCACCGGTCCCTGGATGCCCGAGGGTTGGCCTGGCCCCGAGGTCGGCTGGGGCGTCGTGCGTGACTGTGAGGGCAAGGGCTACGCCACCGAGGCCGCCACGGCGGCGATCGACTGGGCGTTTGATGCGCTTGGCTGGACTCAAGTGATTCACTCGATTTCGCCGGGTAATGCCGCGTCGCAGGCCGTGGCCACCAAGCTGGGCGCGCGCAACCGCGGACCGGGCCGCCTGCCGCCGCCGCTCGCCGACGTTCCGGTCGACATCTGGGGCCAGACACGTGAAGAATGGCGGCAGCGATGAGCACCACACCTGCCATGAAGGTCGAAGAGACCCGCGACGAGGTCATCGTCACCCTGACGCCTGCGGGCGTTCCCGCATCGGACCCCGACGCCGCGAGCGTGATCTGGCTGCACGGTCTCGGCGCCGACGGCCACGACTTCGTGCCGATCATCCCCGAGCTGCGCCTCGCGCCACCTGCCGTAATGCGCTTCATTTTTCCGCATGCACCCGTGCGGCCCATCACGCTGAACAACGGGATGCCGATGCGCGCCTGGTACGACATCCGTGAGCTGTCAGCCGCCGGGCGCCAGGACGAGGCTGGCACCCGCGCCTCGGCCGCGCGCATCGATACGCTGATCGACCGCGAGACCGCGCGCGGCGTGGCGACGGCGCGCATCATTCTCGCGGGCTTCTCGCAGGGCGGCGCCATCGCGCTGCACGCTGCGCTTCGTTATCCGCAGCCGCTGGGAGGGGTGATGGCGTTGTCGACGTACCTCCCCCTGCACGAGAGCGTCGCGAGCGAAGCCAGCGCGGCGAATCGCAACCTGCCGATCCTGATGTGCCACGGGCTGCACGACCCGATGCTGTCGCTCGCGCTCGGCGAGAAATCGCGCGATTTCCTCGTGTCGCTGGGCTATGCGATCGAGTGGAAGCCCTATCCGATGCAGCATGAAGTGTGCCGATCCGAGATCGACGACATCGCCGCCTGGCTCACCGCGCGCCTCGCGCGCAGCAAGGCTGCGTAACGGCTGCCGCTACTTGCGCACGGGCGGCAGGCCCGGCGCCGTGAAACCGATCTTGCGGTGCGTGCCATCGCAGAAGGGCTTCTTGCCGGCATGCCCGCACCGGCATAGCCAGCATTCGGTGACCCTCTTCACCAAGCAGCCCGTTGCGGTGACGATTTCGAGATTCCCTTTCACATGCAGCGGCCCGTTCTCAACCGGAATCACCTCGAGTGGGCCATTGCGCACCGCGAGCGCCGGTGACTGCTCACCGGGCGACTCACCGGGCGGCTCACCGGTGGCCGTGAATCCGGCCGCGACATGGCTTGTATCGCAGAACGGCTTCGCCTGCGACGACCCGCAGCGACACAGCGTCGCGCGCATCGCACTGTCCCCGCCGTGGAAGTGCATCTGCGCATGAAACGCGAGCGGGCCATGCTCGAGCACGCGCACGGTATTCACTTCCGGTGCGGCTTTCGACGCTCCGTCATCCTGAAACCTGTCGCCCATGTCCGCGCCCTCCACGCTCCCCGGGGCTGATTGTCGCACCTGTCGGCCGCGTCCTACGAGCGGCGCTCATGCGCGGCCCTGTGCCGCCGGTTCCCGCAGGGGTAACTTGTCATGCAGGATCTCATCATGGAGAGCGGACGTGGCAGCGTCGGAGCATTCCTACAACGGTATCGGACTCACACCGGGGCGCCGCCGCAACGACTCCTCCTATACACGCCTGTCGGCTGCCGCACGCTGGCATCTGGCGGCCGCACGGGGCGAAATCCAGCGGGCCGCAGCCGTAACATCCGCCACATGGGTACGCGCACGCGATAGAGTAACCGGGCTGCTGTACGACAGGTAGGCGAAGGGTATGCCGCAGGTCAGCGTCATCATCGCAGATGATCATCAGGTCGTGCGCGCCGGCCTGAGGCAGATCATCGCCTCGCAACCCGACCTGCGAGTCGTCGCCGATTGCCGCACCGGCAAGGAAGTGATCGCGGCACTCAAAGAGCAGGTCTGCAACGTGCTGCTGCTCGACCTGTCGCTGCCGGACATGTCGGGGCTCGACGTGCTGAAGCACGTGCGCACGCATCACGAAGGCGTCACGGTGCTCGTGCTGAGCGGCTATCCGGAGAGGCAGTTCGGCATCAATGTGCTGCGTGGCGGCGCGCATGGCTTCCTCAGCAAGAGCGCCGACGAAAGTGAATTGCTGCGTGCCGTGCGCATGGTGGCTCGCGGCAGCCGCTACGTCGGGCCCGAACTCGCCGACTTGTTGCTTGCGAGCATGGACGGCAGCGGAGAGCAGCCGCGCCACGGCATCCTGTCGGAGCGCGAGTTCCAGATTTTCGTGAAGCTCGCCGAAGGCAAGACCGTCACCGAAATCGCGGGCAAGCTCTTCCTAAGCGTGAAGACCGTCAGCACCTACCGTTCGCGGATCCTCGACAAGATGGGGATGAAGACCAACGCCGATATCACCTACTACGCGATCAAGAACAGCCTGTTGCAATGAACATGCCGACCGAGCAGCAAGCCGCCCAGCCAAACGAACGCCGCGCCGCTGCGCGTGGCAGCAGGGTGACGGGCGATGCGCGTGCCGGCGCCAGCAACGAACTGAGGATCCTCCTGATCGAGGATTCACGCCTGTTGCGCGACCGCATGATCGGCATGCTCACCGTGCCCGGCGTGCTCAAGGTAACGGGCACCGCGGAGACCGAGCAGGAGGCGATTGAGCAGATCGACGCACACGATTTCGATGCGCTGGTTGTCGATGTCGAGCTGCGACAGGGCAGCGGCATCGCGGCGATCCGCCATGCGCGTCAGTCCTTCGCCGCGCGCACCCAGCCGCTGATCATCGTGCTCACGAACTATTCGTTGCCCACGGTCGAGCAGCGCTGCATGAGCGCGGGCGCCGATCATTTCCTCGACAAGATGCAGCAGTTCGCCGAAGTGCGCCCGCTGCTCGAGCGTCACCAGCAGGGCAGCGCCAGCTAGGCGGGCGTCACGCTGGCGGGAGCGGGCGACGCGAACGGCACCTGGACGTCGAGCCGTGTCCCCTTGCCGGGCGTGCTCTGGATCTCGAAACTGCCGTTCAGGCTCACCACCCGGTGACGCATTCCCGACAGTCCATGCGAGCTGCGCGCCCGTTCGGGATCCATGCCGACGCCGTCGTCGCCGATACTCAGGTGATAGCCCGTCGGACCCACTTCGAAACTCAACTCGACGCGGCGCGCCTTCGCATGGCGGATGATGTTGGTGAGCGACTCCTGGCCGACCCGGAAGAGCGCGATGGCGAGTGCCTGCGGAATCGGGTCCGCTTCATCCGGTATCGTCGTGCGGCATTTAAGCCCCGCGCGCTTGCAGGTTTCGTCGAAATAGGCCTCGAGCGCCGTCGGCAGGCCAAAGTGGTCGAGCAATGCCGGCCGCAGGTTCTCCACCACGCGCCGCTTCAGATTCATCGCTTCCGTGACAGTGCGCACGAGCTCGCCGAGCTTGTCGCGCACTTCCTGCTCCATCGTCACCGAACGCCCCTGCAGCCATGCGAGGTCCATGTTGGCGGCGGTCAGCAGGCCGCCGAGCTCGTCGTGCAGATCGCGCGCGAGATCCGCCTTCTCCTGCTCGGAGGCACTCTGCAGATGCGTCGTGAGCTGCGACAGCTCGCGGGTACGGTCTTCTATCACCACTTCGAGCCGTCGCCGCTCATGCTCTTCCTCGTAGCGCTGCTCTTCCCGCCGAACGCTGTCCGCGACGAAGAGCCGCACGACGAGCACGATCAGCGCGAGCGTGAGCAACGCGAGGGCCGCGAACGCGTAGCGCGACAACACGAGACTCTTCGTCTGCTCCTCGCGCAGCGACGTGAGCCGCGAATCGAGCAGGCCGATGAGCGCCTGCGCCCCGGCGCGGAACTGATCCATTACCTTGCGGCCCTCACCCGTGCGCAGGATCGCCATCGCGTTCGCTCGATCTCCCAGCTGCGTCAGCGAGATCGACGCGGTCACCTCCGCGATCTTGATGCCACGCAATTCCTCGAGTCGGGTGACACGCTCAAGCACCTCGGCGTCCCCCGCCGCCAGCGTGCGCAGCCTCGCACTGATCACCTGCAGGTCGGGCAGTGCGCTCTCGTAAGGCGCGAGATAACGACGGTTGGTGGTGAGGAGAAAGCCGCGCTGTGCGCTCTCGAGATCGACGAGCTGCGAGCGCATCGCGATGACCTCGTTCTGCATGCCGAGCGTCCGGTTGACGCTCTCTGCGGCGACGCGAATGCGGCTCACCGACCATTCGTTCACGAGATATACGCCGAGACCCAGCAACGAAATCGCGACGATCGGCAACCAGATCGAGCCCGGCAGCAGCCGCAGGCCGTCCCAGAAATCGAGGTGGATACCGCGATACTGCCGCCACGGCAGTCCGTGCCTGTCTGCCACCCTTCGACTCCGTGTTACTGAACCCGGATCAATGCTACAGCGAAAAAGAAAGGACGCCTGCACTGGAAGTGAAGGCGTCCAGAATGGCCGGCGCACTACGGGGGGCGAAGTGGCCGGCGATGCGACTTCGAGAATACGCACCGCGACATCCAGGCCCATTCGGGAAAGGACGGAATCCGCGTAGGAGCCGGCTGACACGTGCGCGGCGGGCGGAGGCGTCGTATGCTGCCCCGCCATGACGACCTACGCCGCCATCACTGGCTGGGGCAAATGCCTGCCGCCTGCCGTGCTGTCAAATCAAGACCTTGCGGGCATGCTCGAGACGAGCGACGAGTGGATCACGAGCCGCACGGGCATTCGCGAGCGGCGCGTGTCGCACGTCTCCATGGCAGAAATGGCGCATGTTGCCGCCGAGCGAGCGTTGGCCTGCGCCGGCCTTGGCGGCCGGGAGATCGAACTCATCGTCTTCGGCACCTGCAGCTTCGAGGACCAGGTTCCGAACATGGCCTCAGGTCTGCAGCAGCGCATCGGGGCGATTGGCTGCGCGGCGATGGACGTCAACACCGCCTGCACCAGTTTTCTCTACGGGCTCTCGACTGCGACCGCGATGATCCGCGGCGGTGTCGTGCAGAACGCGCTCGTGATCGGCGCCGAAATCATTACGCCCTACATGGACTGGAACGACCGCAACGTCGCGGTCCTCTTTGGCGACGGCGCGGCGGCCGTGGTCCTGCAGGCGACGCAGAACGAAGAGGGCCTCCTCGCCGAGAAACTGGGCTGCTTCGGCGATGCGCGCGAGATCCTGCGCATCCACGGCATGGGCGGCGCGTACGCCAACCAGGGGCGGCTCTACGGCGTCACTTCATGGCAATTCGAGGGGCAGGAGATCTTCAAGCGCGCGGTCCTCGGCATGAGCGAGGCGAGTGCCGCGGCGCTCGCGAAGCGTGAACTCACCGCCGACGACATCCAGCTTGTCGTGCCGCACCAGGCGAACCTGCGGATCATCGAGGCGGTCGCGAAGCGCGCCGGCATTCCGATGGAGCGGGTCTTCACCAACGTGCAGCGCTACGGCAACATGTCGTCGGCGACCGTGCCCGTCGGGCTCTGCGAGGCGCTCGAGGAAGGTCGCGTTGCAAAGGGCGGCTGGCTGCTGCTGCCGGCATTTGGCGGCGGGCTCACCTTCTGCGCGCATCTCGTGCGCTGGGGCGATCGCGTGACACCGCTCGGCACGTCCGACATCGAGCTGCCGCCCTGCGATCGCACGGCGGTGCAGCTGATCCACGAAGTCGCCGCGCGCAAGATCACGCGCGCGACCGACCCGGCTATTTCCGGGTAGCCTTCTTCTTCGCGGCCGGTTTCTTGGGGCGCGTCTTGCCGAACGAGCCCTTGTAAATCTTGCCGCGGCGGCTGCGGCCGTCACCCTTGCCCATGATTCCACTCCCGTCGTGTTGAAAGGGGCGCGAGTCTAGCAGGCGGGCACGCGCTGATCACCGGTACCGGGACAGGATCTTCTCGAGTCCCTTCGATCCCGGCGACAACGCCGGGAGCGAGAGGCCGTTGAGCGGCGCCTCGGGGGTGCCGTTCAGCTCGTGGAACTCCTTCTGCGACTCGTCGATGTAGAGCAGCCCTGTCAGAAACTCCCCCTGCCGCAGGCGATCCTGAACGTACGCGCTCGCCGCCACGCGGTCGGTCGGATCGTAGTCTTTCGCGAACTTGCGCAAAAGGATCCGGCTGCCGTCGTGCATCACGACGGGAAAACGCTCGCCCTCGGCGTAGTTTGCAACGATCTCGCGCTCGAATGGCACGAAATCCGCATTCACGGCCGGCTCATAGTGCTCGCGCGTATAGGCGTAACTCTTGGTCGAGCCCTCGTGGTCGTTGAACGTGACGCAGGGAGAGAGCACATCGATCAGCGCAAAACCGCGGTGGCGCAGCCCCGCCTGGAGGAGCGGCACGAGCTGTGCCTTGTCGCCCGAAAAACTGCGCGCGACGAAGGACGCGCCGAGGTTCATCGCGAGCAGCACGGGGTCGATCGGCGGCTGCTGGTTCACCTCACCCTTCTTCGCCTTCGTACCGATATCGGCCGACGCCGAGAACTGGCCTTTCGTGAGGCCGTAGACGCCATTGTTCTCGATCAGGTAAAGCATGTTCAGATTGCGGCGGATCGCGTGACAGAACTGCCCGAGTCCTATCGAAAGCGTGTCGCCATCGCCCGACACGCCGATGTAACTGAGATTGCGGTTCGCCGCGTTGGCGCCCATCGCGATCGACGGCATACGCCCATGTACGGAATTGAATCCGTGCCCGCCGCTCACAAAATAGGCGGTGGTCTTTGACGAGCAGCCGATGCCGGAGAGCTTGGCAACGTTCTGCGGCTCGAGCGACAGGCCCCAGATCGCCTCGGTCAGCGCCGCCGTGATGGAATCGTGCCCGCAACCCGCGCACAGAGTGGAGAGTGCGCCTTCGTAGTCGCGCCGTGTGAGGCCGAGCGCATTGCGCGGCAGCGAGGGGTGGCGGACTTTCGGCTTCGGAAGGTAGGTCATGGGGTTCCTGCGTGCGCGAGCCCGACCGAGCGCAGCGGCTTTGGTGCGACTTCGGCGAGCACGCCCTCGATGATGAAGCTCGAGGAGATCGGCAGGCCACTGTAATGCAGCAGCGAGCGCAGCTTCGCCTTCTCGACCGGCGTCTCGAGCGTGAGCAGCGAGCGCAGTTGGGCGTCACGGTTCTGCTCGACTACGAAGATCAGCGCGTGACTTTCGAGGAAACGGTCAACCTCGTCATTGAACGGGAACGCGCGCACGCGCATGTAGTCCGCGTTGACCCCCATGCCGCGCAGCACATCGAGCGCCTCGCGCACCGCACCGTCGCTGCTCCCCGCAGCAACGATGCCGACGTCGGTACGCGTGCTGGCCATCCCGAAAACCGGGCGTGGCACGAGGCTGCGTGCGGTATGGAACTTTCTCACCAGGCGATCGACGACGATCTGGTACTCGGTGGAATCCTCGGTATAGGCGCCGTACTGGTTGTGGCCGGAACCACGTGTGAAGTAGGCCGCCTTCGGATGCACGCCCGGCAGGGTGCGATACGGGATGCCGTCGTCGTCCTTGTCGAGGAATCGGTGGAACTTCTCGAGCTTGACGATCTCCTCGAGCGGCAGCACCTTGCCGCGGTCGGGCTGCCAGGCGTCATCCCATTTGAGGTCACGGCACATCCAGTCGTTCATGCCGATGTCGAGGTCCGAGAGCACCATCACGGGCGTCTGCAGGCGCTCGGCGAGATCGAACGCCGCGACCGCAAAATAGAAGCATTCCTCGGGGTTTGCGGGGTACAGGCAGACGTGCTTCGTGTCGCCGTGCGAGGCGTACGCGCAGATCAGGAAGTCGCACTGCTGCGTACGGGTCGGCATGCCGGTCGATGGACCGACGCGCTGCACATCGAAGATCACTGCCGGAATCTCCGCGTAGTACGCGAGGCCGAAAAACTCGCTCATCAGTGAAATGCCCGGCCCCGAGGTCGCAGTGAACGCACGTGCGCCGTTCCATGACGCTCCGAGCACCATGCCGATCGCGGCGAGCTCGTCCTCAGCCTGGATGAACGCGAAGTTCTTGCGGCCGGTGGCGGGGTCGACGCGCCACTTCTCGCAGAAGCTCCTGAACGCGTCCATCACCGACGTCGAAGGCGTGATCGGGTACCACGCACCCACCGTGGCGCCGGCGAACACCGCACCGAGACCTGCGGCAGTGTTGCCGTCGATCAGGATGTGGCCGGCTGTCTTGTCCATCGGCGTACAGCGCAGCGGCAGCGGACACGTGAAATGCGTCCTCGCATAGTCGTAGCCGAGCTGGATCGCCTTCATGTTGCTGTCGACCAGCTGCGGCTTCTTCGCATAGGTCTCGGCGAGCAGCTCGCGCATGCGCGCGAGATCGAGATCGAGCAGCGCCGCGAGCACGCCTGCGTAGCAGATATTCTTCATCAGGATGCGTGTGCGCACGCCGTTGAAGTTCTCGTTGCAGAGCTTCGCGAGCGGCACGCCGATCACCGTGATGTCTTCGCGCGTGAACAGCGCCGGTCGTGGCCAGGTCGAGTCGTAGATCAGCCACCCGCCGGTCCCGACTTCGCGCACGTCCTTGTTGTAGGTCTCGGCGTTCATCGCGACCATGATGTCGACGCGGCCGGAGCGTGCGACGTGGGCGTCTTTCGTCACGCGAATCTCGTACCAGGTCGGCAGGCCCTGGATGTTCGACGGGAAATAGTTTTTCCCCATGACGGGGATCCCGCTGCGGAAAATCGCCTTCATCAGCAACGTGTTGGCACTGGCGGAGCCCGTGCCGTTCACCGTTGCGATCTTGACGACGAAATCGTTTACGCGATCTTGGGCAGGGACGGCTGGCATATTGGCGGCTGATCCTCGGCGTGCGGCCACTTCACATACGACTTCTGCATATCCCACGCGGCCGTCGGGCAGCGCTCTGCGCACAGCCCGCAGTGCACGCACAGGTCTTCGTCCTTGACCATCACACGGCCGGTCTGCTTGAGCGGCACCGAGACGTAGAGCAGCTGTTCGGGATTCGCCGCCGGTGCGCGCAGACGCGTGCGCAGATCGGCTTCCTCACCGTCGGCGGTGATCGTGAGGCAATCGGTCGGACAGATATCGATGCAGGCGTCGCACTCGATGCAGAGCTTCGCCTCAAACACGGTCTGGATGTCGCAGTTGAGGCAGCGCTGCACCTCGGCCGCAGCCTGCTCGGCCGTGAAACCGAGCTCGACCTCGATATTGAGCTTCTTGAAGCGCTCCTTCAGCGACACTTGCGGCACCAGCCGCCGCTCGACCGGGTTGTAGTCGTTCGCGTACGACCACTCGTGCATGCCCATCTTGCGGCTCTGCAGGTTGATGCCCGGTGCGAGGCGCCCGGTCACCGGCTCGCCGTGGCAATGACGGTGAATCGAGATCGCGGCCTGGTGACCGTGCTCGACGGCCCAGATGATGTTCTTCGGGCCGAAGGCGGCATCACCGCCGAAGAAGACGCCCGGCCTCGTCGACTGGAAGGTTTTGGCGTCGACCTTCGGCACGCTCCACTTGTCGAACTCGATGCCAAGGTCGCGCTCGATCCACGGGAACGCATTCTCCTGTCCGATCGCCAGGATCACGTCGTCTGCTGCGAAGAACTCCTCGCCGGCGATACGTTCGGCGGTAATGCGCCCGTGCGCGTCGAGGTCGTACTCCATCACGTCGAACAGCATGCCCTTCAGCTTGCCACCCTCGACGACGAACTGCTTCGGCGAGCGGTTCACGATGATCCCGACATGCTCTTCTTCCGCGTCTTCCAGCTCCCAGTCCGAAGCCTTGAAGAACTGCCGCGGCTTGCGCGCCATCACCTTCACGTGTTTCGCGCCGATGCGCAGCGAAGTGCGGCAGCAATCCATCGCGGTGTTGCCGACACCGATGATCAGCACCTCGCGGCCGATCTCCTTCACGTGCCCGAACGCGACCGATTCGAGCCAGTCGATGCCGATGTGGATGTTCGCCGCGCCCTCCTGCCGGCCCGGAAGCTTCAGCTCCTTGCCCTTCGGCGCGCCCGACCCGACGAACACGGCGTCAAAGCCGCCGCGCTCGAGCAGCTCCTGCATGCTCTTCACGGGATGTCCGAGCTTGAGATCGGCGCCCATGCCGACGATCACGCCGATCTCCTCGTCGAGGATCGACTGCGGCAGGCGGAATGAGGGAATGTTCGAACGCATCAACCCGCCCGGCTCACCGAGCTGCTCGAAAATCGTGACGCGATAACCCAGCGGCAGCAGATCGTTCGCCACCGTGAGGCTCACGGGGCCGGCGCCGATGCAGGCGACATGCTTGCCGTTCTTCACGGACGGTATCTGCGGCAGCCGGTCGGCGTACTCGTCCTTGTGATCCGCTGCGACGCGCTTGAGGCGGCAGATCGCGACCGGCTTGTCTTCGACCCGCGAGCGGCGGCAGGCAGGTTCGCACGGGCGATCGCACACGCGCCCGAGGATGCCGGGGAATACATTGGCTTCCCGATTGACCATGTAGGCATCGGTAAAGCGACCTTGCGCGATCAGCCGGATGTACTCGGGCACATCCGTATGGGCCGGGCAGGCCCACTGGCAGTCGACAACACGATGGTAGTAATCGGGGTGGGACGTGTCTGTGGGAGGCATTTCGACGGACGGGGACAACGACGCCAGGATCGGCGGGCCGTTTCTGGAGTATACGGCAACCGGGCGCGGACGCGAGCGGGCAGGCTGCGGGGCCGTGGCCCTGCACCCTTCGCTCTTGGCGCCCCACTGCGCGATACTGTCGACACCATGTCTACGCTCGCCTGCACACTCATCCGCCTGCGCACCAGGTCCCGCCTCCTGACGGTCAATTTCGATGACGGGCGCAGCTTCGATCTGCCGTTCGAGTACCTGCGCGTGAATTCTCCGTCCGCGGAGGTTCAGGGGCACGGTCGGGGCCAGCGCGTCACGGTCACGGGCAAGGAAAACGTGGTGATAACGGCCGTCGAGCCTGTCGGCCAATACGCCGTGCGCCTCGTGTTCGATGACGGCCACGACTCGGGGCTCTACACCTGGAAATATCTCCACGAACTCGGCCGCCAGCGCGACAGCGCCGGAGGAGAGAAATAGAAAAAGGCCGGGCACCTTGCGACGCCCGGCCTTCAGACCCCCGTTTCAACAGCCCTCTCGGGCTCGAACGTGGCGCGGATTGTCAGCGATATTTCGCAGCCTTGTAAAGACGCGCGACGGCCGCCACGGCAGACATCCGTTTTGCGGTACGTACCACCGCGCTAGAATGCCTGTTCACACGAGGTTTCCTTGAGCCAGCCCTCTTCACACACGACCACCGACTTCGGCTATGAGCGCGTTCGCCGCGAAGACAAGGCGCGGCGCGTTCGCGGCGTATTCGATTCGGTCGCCGACAACTACGATCTGATGAACGACCTGATGTCGGGCGGCGCGCATCGGCTCTGGAAGCGTTTCACCCTGTCGATCACCGGCCTGCGCCCCGGCCAGGTCGCGCTCGACGTCGCGGGCGGCACGGGCGATATCGCGCTCGGGCTCGCAAGGCAGGTCGGCACGCAAGGCCTCGTCGTCTTGACGGATATCAATGCCGCGATGCTCGCTCACGGTCGCGACCGCCTGATCGACGCCGGCCATGTCCGCGGCGTCGAATGCGTGCAGGCGAACGCCGAACAACTGCCATTCGCCGACGGCAGTTTTCATTGCGTCACGATCGCCTTCGGCCTGCGCAATGTCACCGACAAGCAGCAGGCGCTCGCCTCGATGCGTCGCGTGCTGAAACCCGGCGGCCAGCTGCTCGTGCTCGAGTTCTCGAAGCCGGCCGACGCGCTGCGGCCGATCTACGACGCATACTCGTTTCGCCTGTTGCCACTCCTCGGCAGGCTCGTCGCAAAGGACGAGGCCAGCTATCGCTATCTCGCCGAGTCGATCCGCATGCACCCCGACCAGGAAGCCCTCGCCGCGATGATGCGCGAGGCGGGACTCGAGGATTGCCGCTATCACAACCTCACTGGCGGCATCGTCGCGGTGCATCGCGGTTACCGGTACTGACGCTGCCGATGTTCACCAAAGCCGCCGAGCGCCTGCTCAACCGCAACCTGCCTCGTTCGCCACGCGCCCGTACACTGTGCGCGGAGCTTGCCGGACAGTGTGTCGCGCTTTCGATCGATGGCTTTGCGCTGCGATTCGTTCTCGGCAGCGATGGGAATCGGCTGTCGCTCGGGCGCGAGGTGGCGCCGTCGCCTGACCCCACGCCCGCCGATGCGGAGTTCCACGGCACACCGCTCAATCTGCTCGCACTTGCGGGGCCCGACGCCGAGGGCGTGATTCGCCGCGGCGACGTGCGCATCGCAGGCGACGCGGAGGCCGCCCAGCGCTTTCGCGAACTCCTGTACCTGCTGCGACCCGACATCGAAGAGGAAATGTCACAGCTCCTGGGCGATGCCGCTGCGCACCGGCTCGGCAGGCTCGGATCCGCCTGCCTCGAGTTTGGCCGGCGTTTCGCCTCGACCGGCACGCGCAATGTCGCAGAGTACTTCGCACACGAGCGTGCCGATCTCGTGCCCCGCGCCGAAGCCGATGCATTCTTCGCCGGCGTCGACCGCACACGCGAGGACCTCGATCGGCTCGCCGCACGCATCGCGATCATCACCTCCGGGGGGCCCTCTTGAAGCTGCGTGTACTCGCGCGGCTGATCGAGATCCAGCGCGTGCTCGTGCGGCACGGACTCGACGATTTCGTGCGCGCCACGCATCTTTACCGGCCGCTCCGGTATCTTGTGTTTGCCTCGCCCTGGACCTGGTTTCAGCGTCGCCACGGCGCCTCGCGCGGCGAGCGCCTGCGGCTCGCGCTCGAGGAACTCGGCCCGATCTTCGTCAAGTTCGGCCAGGCCGTATCGACGCGGCGCGACCTCCTGCCGCTCGACATCGCCGACGAGCTCGCGAAGCTGCAGGACCGCGTACCGCCGTTTCCCGGTGCGATCGCGCGCGCGACGGCGGAGAGGGCCTACGGCAAGCCGCTTTCCGCCGTGTTCGGCGCGTTCGACGAGACGCCACTCGCCGCCGCGTCGATCGCGCAGGTCCACGTCGCGCGCCTCCCTGACGGTCGCGAGGTCGTCGTCAAGGTGCTTCGGCCAGGCATGCGCGAGGTCATCGAGCGCGACCTCGAAGTGCTCGACGCCCTCGCCGCCCTCGCCGCACGCTGGTGGCCGGGCAGCGAGCGGCTGCGCCCCGTCGAAGTGGTGCAGGAATACAGGAAGACGATCGTCGATGAACTCGATCTCATGCGCGAAGCTGCGAACGCCGCGCAGTTGCGGCGCAATTTCGCGGGTTCCCGGCTCCTCTACGTGCCGGAAGTCCACTGGGACCTGTGCCGCGCCGATGTGATGGTGATGGAGCGCATCCACGGCATCCAGATCAGCGACATGGCGCAGCTGCGCGCGAAAGGCACCGACATCCGCGCGCTCGCGGTCAACGGCGTCGAAATCTTCTTCACACAGGTCTTCCGGCACAATTTCTTTCACGCCGACATGCACCCCGGCAACATCTTCGTGCTCGTCGACGACCCCGCGCAGCCGCGCTACGCAGCGATCGACTTCGGCATCGTCGGCACCCTCGACCCGCGCGACCAGCACTATCTCGCCGAGAATTTCCTCGCGGTGTTCGATCGCAATTACCGCCGCGTCGCCGAGCTGCACCACGAGTCGGGCTGGGTGCCGCCCCATGCACGCATCGACGAAATGGAATCAGCCGTACGCACCGTATGCGAACCGATCTTCCAGAAGCCGCTCAAGGACATTTCCTTCGGCACCGTGCTGCTGCGCCTCTTCGAGATCTCGCGGCGCTTTGACATGCGGATCCAGCCACAGCTGATCCTGCTGCAGAAAACGCTGCTCAACATTGAGGGGCTCGGGCGCGAGCTCTACCCCGATCTCGACGTGTTCCAGACCGCGAGCCCGATCCTGCGGGAATGGATGCGCGAGCGCGTGAGCGGCCGCCGCTTCATCGATGACTTGCGCACGCAGCTGCCCGAACTCGTGACCGCGCTGCGTGGCCTGCCGCCGCTCCTGAAGGGCGCAGTACAGCGTGCGCAGGACGGGCAATTGCGCCTGCAGGTCGAGACCGACAGCGTCGAGGCACTGCGCCAGACGATCCGCGAGACGCAGCGGCGCCGCGACTTGATGCTGCTCTCAGCCGCGGTGCTCCTTGGCGGCATCGTCTGGCTCGCGATCGGGCGAGACCCCGCCTGGCCCGGCTGGGCGCTCGTCGCGGCTGCCTCGGTTGGCGCCTTCTTTTCGCGCCGCTGAACGGGGCGACGCGCTACGCCCGTGTCTCGATCCACACGCCGAGCGCCCGGGCGCACAACTCGCCATCCTCGTCAAAGAGCGCCGTGCCGACTACGTGCTTGCGGCCACTGGAACCCAATCGCCAGCCGATCACGACGCAGGGTTCATCGATGTGCACACGCCGATCCACGTGCACGGTGAACTCGCCGAGCATCATCCTGCGATCGACCCGCGCCGCAAAATAGCCGGGACAGTCGAGCGCGGCCGACATGAACTCACCGGCAACCTTGCCGTCCTCACTCGCGAGCGACGCATCCGGCACCCACGGTGCGGCCACGAGGCTGTCTCCCCAGGGACCTGCGAAGATACGCAGCCCGTCGCCGCGCTCGCGCTGCGTGCCGCAGACAAAGCAACCCGGGAAGTCGTGGCGATGAAAGCCCGCGAAGTGCCGCGACGCTTCGAGCGCGACGTCGTAGGGCGGCGCCGGCGCCGGCGACGGCAAGCCGCCATCCATCGCGCGCGCCTCGGCAATCACCGTGCCTTCGTGTGACATGCGCAGGATCGCGCCATCGCGCTGCACGATCAGCGATTCATCGAGCGGCGGCGGGGCGAGGAGCCGCACGGTCACAGGACCGGCTGAATACGCCGACACGAGGCCGGCGAAGTAACCGCCGTTCGCGGACGTGTCCGGGCCGCGAAAGCGACTCGCAACAGTGATGACTTCGACCTCGTTCATATGCCGCCTTGCCCCTCTGCGGGACGGTCCCCCGGAGGCGGAATCTACCGCGCCGGGGCTGTCCACGCCATGCGCCAGAGCCCCCAGCCCGAAAAGGCCCCGACCAGCGAGCCGAGCGCGAGCAGCAGCAGCGACCCGTGCAGCGCCGGCACTGCAATCCCCATCGTCGCGGCGGCGATCATGATCGCCACGAAGGCCTGCACCGAGGAGACGGCGCCGCGCGTATCGGGAAAAAGGTCGAGCAGCCGCAGCGTCAGGATCGGCGCGACGACTTGCACCCCGAACGCGATCGTGAAGATCAGCAGCTGTTGCACCAGGATCGGAACAGGCGCGAAGAAGGCGAACGCGATACTCGAGACGAGCCCCCCCAGCCCGGAGATCGCGTAGCCCACACGACATTGCGCGCCTGGCGTGACTCGCCCGGCCATGCGTCCGGAAGTGAAGGCACCCGCGACAAAGCCGCCGATGACCGGAATGAACAGCATCGCGAACTGTGTTTCGCCGAAATGCCATTGCTCAAGCACGATGGCGGGGGCCGCGCCGATATATGCGATCACGGACGCGAAGTGCAGCCCCGACGCGAACGAGAGCAGCAGGAACTCGCGATGCGAAGCGATGCGCCATGCGAGCGAGAAGAGCGTGCCGAGCTGGAGCACGAGGCGCCGCTCGGGCGGATGGGTCTCGGGTAACCGCCACCAGCTGACGAACACCATCGCAAGCCCGAGCAGGACGAGGAACACGAACACTGCACGCCAGCCGAACGCCACGTGCACCCAACCGCCGATCACTGGCGCAACGGCGGGTGCGAAGCCGAAGAGCATCGTGATCAGCGACATCAGGCGCTGCGCTTCGTGGCCGGCGTACAGGTCGCGCACGACTGCACGCGCAACTACCAGTCCGGCGCCAGCAGTTGCACCCTGCATGGCGCGAAATGCGAGCAGCGTGCCGAATCCCGGCGCGAGCGCGCAGGCGAGCGACGCGACGGTAAATAGGCTCACGCCGACGAGAATCACGCGCCGCCGACCGTAGGCATCCGACAGCGGCCCGTGCAGCAGCATCGTGACGCCGTACGGTACGAGGTAGGCAGTGAGCGTCTGCTGCAACTGCAGCGCGGTAAGCGAAAACTCCTGGGCAATCGCCGGAAATGACGGAAAAAACGTGTCAATCGAGAACGGGCTCAGCATCGAGAGAAAGGCAAGCAGCGCCGCGAGGCCAAGCGTGGGACGCGGGTCCGGGTGATGCGTCACCCGGCGCCCGGTCGAAGCGTGCGCAGCCAGGCGGCCGGATCTTCGCCGCGCTCGAGGACTTCGACGAGCGCGGAGCCGACGACAACGCCATCGACGTGGCCGGCGAGCCGCGCGACCTGCTCGCGTGAGCGGATGCCGAACCCCGCGCAAACGGGCACTGGCGAGACGGCGCGCACACGATCGAGGTATGCAATCACGTTGTCCGGCACAGCGACGTTCTTGCCGGTCGTGCCCGTCATCGTCACGGCGTACACGAAGCCACGGCTCGCGCCACACACTTTCGCAAGGCGTTCCGGCGTCGTGACGGGCGTCGCCATCTGGACGAGCGCGATGCCGCGCGCCTCGAGCGCGCGCTGCAGCTCACCGCCCTCGTCGAACGGCAGGTCGGGCACGATGAAGCCCGCGACTCGCGCGTGCTCCGCCGCCACGGCGAGCTCCGCGAAGCCGAATGCGAGCAGCGGGTTGAGATAGCTCATCAGGAGAAGCGGCGCGTTGACCGCCTGCATCGCGGCCAGTTCGTCGAGAATCCAGCGCAGGGTGACGCCCTGCGCGAGCGCCTCGCGGCTCGAGCGCTGGATCGTAAGGCCGTCGGCCATGGGGTCGGTGAAGGGCACGCCGATCTCGACCACATCGGCAACGCCTGCCACGGCCGAGAGTTGCGTGCGGAACAGCTCCCGCCGTGGAAAGCCCGCAGTCAGAAACGCCACGAGCGCAGGATTGCGCCCGCAAGCCCTGCGGATCGCCGCACTGATGCGCTCGTGTGGCGCGATGGCAGCAACTGTCATGCGACCCCCCGTTTTGCCTGTGCCTCGAGCTGCGCAATGAGCGTGCGTTGCAAGGTCGGCATGTCCTTGTCACCGCGGCCTGAAAGGCCGATCAGGATCCGCCTGCCCTGATGCGTGGCCGCCCAGCGCCGCGCGCCGGCGAGTGCGTGCGCGCTCTCGAGCGCGGGCAGAATGCCCTCCGCTTCGCAACACTCCTTCACTGCTGCGAGCGCCTCGTCATCGCTCGCCATCTCGTAGCGCACCCGGCCTGCTGCCTGCAACAGCGCATGTTCGGGGCCGACGCCGGGATAGTCGAGACCCGCGGAAATCGAGTGTGTCTCCTGGATCTGACCGTGCTGATCCTGCAGCAACAGTGAATACGCGCCCTGCAACACGCCCGGGCGCCCAAGACCGAGCGATGCCGAATTCTCGCCGAGCGCGCGACCGCGACCACCGGCCTCGATGCCGATGATCTCGACGGAGGCATCCGCGATGAACGGATGGAAGAGGCCGATGGAGTTCGAGCCACCGCCGACGCAGGCGATCAGCGCATCGGGAAGGGACCCTGCCACTTCAAGCAACTGCGCGCGCGCCTCGCGGCCAATGATCGCCTGCAGTTCGCGCACGAGATACGGGTAGGGATGCGGTCCGATCGCGGAGCCAAGCAGATAGTACGTGCCGAGTGGATCAGTGACCCAGTCACGCAGCGCCTCGTCGACCGCCGCCCGAAGGGTCGCATCTCCCGCAGTGACCGGCACGACTTCGGCGCCGAGCAGTCGCATGCGTCCGACGTTCGGCGCCTGCCTCTCCATGTCCACCGCACCCATGTAGACGGTGCACGGCAGGCCGACGCGCGCGCAAGCGGCAGCGCTTGCGACACCGTGCTGGCCGGCGCCAGTCTCGGCAATGACGCGCTTTGCGCCGAGTCGCCTTGCGAGCAGTGCCTGGCCGATCGCGTTGTTGATCTTGTGCGCGCCGGTGTGGGCGAGATCTTCGCGCTTGAGCCACACGTCAGCACCCCAACGCGCGCCGAGGTGACGGGCATGCGTGAGCGCAGTCGGCCGCCCTACCCAGCTCTTCAGCTCCTCTGCCAGCTCACGCTGAAAGTCAGGCGCGTGCAGGTGAATCTGCATGCCCGCCTCGAGGCCCTCGATCGCCGGTATCAGCGTCTCGGGCACGAAGCGCCCGCCGAATGGCCCGAAGCGACCCCGCGCGTCGGGAAACTTTCCTGCGATCGAGTCGGCAAGGAGCCGCGCGCGATCTGCCTTCTTCAGCAATGACATCGTTCAGTTCTCCCGACGGGCGACCCGCGCCGCCGCCACGAAACGTGTGATCATCTCCGCACTCTTGATCCCCGGCGCACTCTCGACGCCGCTCGATACATCCACACCCCAGGGACGCACGGTGCGTATCGCAGCACCGACGTTGGCTGCGGTGAGGCCGCCCGCCAGCACGAGTTCGATACCTTGCGCGCGCAGCACCGCCGCGCGCGCCCAGTCGGGGACAGCGCCCGCGCCACTCACCGGGCCTTCAAACAAGGCGCGCTGCGGCATTGAGGGCGGGAACTCCTGCCCCGCTCGCAGAACCGGCAGCCGCTCAAGTGACGCCGGCAATTCGAGTGTGGCGAAATCACCCGCATCGGTCTGCAGCACATCAGGCCGGAACTCCGCGAGGACTTCAGCGACCTCATCCGGCTGCGGGTGCTGCATCACCGCGACACAACGCAACCGGCCGCGAGCCGGCGCCGCGAGCTTCGTTGCCTGCGAGGGCGAAATGCGCCGTACCGACGGTGCAAAAACGAACCCCACGGCGTCCGCGCCCGCCTCGATCGCGGCGGCCACTGCGACGGCCGTCGTCGAACCGCAAATCTTCACCCACAGGGGCGCGTCAACCATGTGATCGCCGCTGTGCGCACGCGCCACGCCCTGCCGCAAGCATCGAGGCCAGCAACGCGCCGGGCGTCGCGTGTTTCATGAGCGTACTTCCGACGAGTGCGAGCTGGTAGCCCGCCGCGGCAATCCGTGCCGCATCCTGTGCGTCGTCGAGGCCGCTCTCGGCCACGCGCGGCAACCCTTGCGGCAGGCGCGGAGCGAGCGCTTCAAGGCGCCCTGGCACGACCTGCAAAGTCGCGAGATCCCGGCAGTTGAGGCCGACGAGCACTGGCACGGAAATGCCGGCTGCACGCTCGCCGGCTTTCCCTGCTAGCTCACCCGCGAGATCGAGGTCCGCTTCATCGAACGCCTCGAGCAGCACGAAGAGACCGAGTGCGGTCGCCGTTTCCATAAGCGCCACGATCTCCGTGCGCGCGAGCATGCGCAGGATCACGAGCACGCCGCCCGCTCCGGCGACGCGGGCTTCCATTACCTGATAGGGATCGACAAGAAAGTCCTTGCGCATGGCGGGCACGCGCGCCACCGTGAGCGCCGCGGCCGCCTGCGCGAGATGCTGCAGGGAGCCATCGAAGCGGCTCGGCTCGGTGAGCACAGACACGGCCGCCGCGCCCGCGGCAGCATAAGTCTGCACGCGCGCCGCGGTATCCTCATCCACGGCCGCGCGCAGCGCGCCCAGGGCCGGTGACCGCAGCTTCGTCTCGGCGATGATGTCGAAGCCGCGCGGCGAGAGGACGAGTGCCGGCGGCACGGGAGAGGCCAGTGCGCGCCGCTCCATCTCCGCTCGCACGCAGCCGGCGAG
>Ga0073899_10000316_pt1 | contig 44108 bp, 38 predicted proteins | sample KloWWTmetaKNB5Ph_FD_88975 | JGI IMG/M metagenome (GOLD analysis project Ga0073899, IMG submission 88975) | Active sludge microbial communities from Klosterneuburg, Austria, studying microevolution and ecology of nitrifiers - Klosterneuburg... | ecosystem: Engineered > WWTP > Aerobic digester >... | reverse complement strand
GGCATCGCCACGTTGTCCAGCGCGCTGAACTCCGGCAGCAGGTGGTGGAACTGGTAGACGAAGCCCAGGTAACGGTTGCGCCAGCGCCCCTGCTCGGCCGCGCCCATGCCGGCCAGGTCGCGCCCGGCCAGCGTCACCCGGCCCGTGGTGGGCGCATCCAACCCGCCCAGCAGGTGCAGCAGCGTGCTCTTGCCCGAGCCGGAGGCGCCGACGATGGCCACCGTCTCGCCGCGGTGGATCGCCAGGTCCACGCCGTGCAGCACCGTCACGTCCAGCGCCGAGGGCCCGCGGCCCTCGTGGAAGCGCCGCGTCAGGCCCTGGGCGCTGATCACCACCTCGCCCATGAAGTCACTCATAGCGCAGCGCCTCCGCCGGATTGACGCGGCTGGCGCGCCAACTCGGGTACAGCGTGGCCACGAAGGCCAGCACCAGCGAGATCAGCCCGATCGGCACGATGTCCGCCGCCTGCGGGTCGCTGGGCATCTGGGTAATCAGGTAGATGCTGCCGGGCAGGAAGCTGGTGTGCAGCAGCCGCTCCAGCGCCGGGATGATGACGTCGATGTTGAAGGCCACCAGCAGGCCCAGCCCCAGCCCGCCGACGGTGCCCAGCACCCCCGACGCCGCGCCCTGCACCATGAAGATGCCCATGATCGAGCGCGGGCTCGCACCCAGCGTGCGCAGGATGGCGATGTCGGCCTGCTTGTCCGTCACCGTCATCACCAGCGTGCTGACCAGGTTGAAGGCCGCCACCGCCACGATCAGCGTCAGGATGATGAACATCATGCGCTTCTCGATCTGCACCGCGTCGTACCAGGCGGCGTTGGTGCGGGTCCAGTCGCGCACCAGCACGCCCGGGCCGAGCGTCACGCCCAGCTGGGCCGACACCTCGCGCGCGGCCTGCTGGTCGGCCAGCCGCAGCTGCACGCCGACGGGCCCGCCGGTGCGGAACAGCCGCGCCGCGTCGTCGATGTGCATCAGCGCCATGCCGCTGTCGTACTCGTAGTGGCCGGCGTTGAAGGTGCCCACCAACGTCACCTGCTTCAGGCGCGGCACCACGCCGGCCGGGGTGGTCTGGCCGCTGGGCGTCACCAGCGTGATCGTGTCGCCCTCCTGCACCCCCAGGCTGCGCGCCAGCTGCACGCCCAGCACCACGCCCCAGCTGCCTGGGGTCAGCCGGGCCAGCACGCCGTCCTTGAGCTGCGCGGCCAGCGGCGTGACGTTCGCCTCCTCGGCCGGGTCGATGCCGCGCACCACTGCGCCGCGCATGTCCTCGCCACGGGCGATCAGCGCCTGCGAGCTGACGAAGGGCGCCGCCGCCCGCACCTGCGGATGCTGCGCCGCCTTGGCGGCCAGCGCGCGCCAGTCCTCCAGCGCCACGCCGCCGGCGTCAAACAGTTCGACGTGCGCGATCACGCTCAGCATGCGGTCGCGCACCTCCTTCTGGAAGCCGTTCATCACGCTCAGCACGATGATCAGCGCCGCCACGCCGAGCGAGATGCCGATCATCGACACGCCGGAAATGAAGGAGATGAAGCCGTTGCGCCGCCCCGCACGGCCTGCGCGGGTGTAGCGCCAGCCGATGCGTACCTCATAAGGCCAGTTCATGGGCGGGCATGCTACCCGAGCCGGATAATCCGCCTGTGTCTGCCCCCGCCACCTCCCACGTTCGTCCCGATCGCTCCGATCGCGCCGCCGCCGCCGGTTCGCCCCCTTCGCCCACGCACCTCGTGTTGCCCCACGCCAGCGCGATGAGCCCCGCCGCCGAGGCCGCCCTGAAGGTGCTGCGCCTGCCCCACCTCGAAGCCCTGCTCGCCCGGCTGGCACTCACCGGCCGCGACGAGGCCGACGAGTACAGCCGCACCCCGCCGCACGAGCGCACGCTCGCCCGCCTGCTCGGCTGGCAGGGCGAAGACGGCCGCTGGCCCCTGGCCGCGCACTGGGCCGCTGCCGACGGCCTGCCGGTGGATGCCGCGGATACGTCCCCCGCCGACGCCTGGGCCCTGGTCACCCCGGTGCACTGGCACGTCGGCAGCGACCAGATCGCCCTGCTCGACCCCGCCGCGCTGAACCTGGGCGAGGCCGAGTCGCGCGCCCTCTTCGACGCCGTGCGTCCCTCCTTCGAGGCCGAAGGCTGGGCTGCCCACTGGGGCGCGCCGCTGCGCTGGTACGTGCGCCACGCCAGCCTGGCCGGGCTGGAAACCGCCTCGCTGGACCGCGCCATCGGCCGCAACCTGGACCTGTGGATCTCCAACGACCTGGCCGCCCGCCCGATGCGCCGCCTGCAGGTCGAGGCGCAGATGCTCTGGCACGGCCACCCGGTCAACGAGGCGCGCGAGGAGCGCCGCGAGCTGCTGGTCAACTCCTTCTGGCTCAGCGGCAGCGGCGCGCCGCAGCCCGGCGTGCTGCCCGGCGGCACCCACATCGACGAGCGCCTGCGCGCCCCCTTGCTGGCCGGCGACTGGGCCGCCTGGGTGGCCGCCTGGGCCGAGCTGGACGCCGGCCCGATCGCCCAACTGCTCTCCGCCGCCGAGCGAGGCAGCGCCGTGCAGCTCACCCTCTGCGGCGAGCGCCACGCCCACACCTGGCAGACCGCGCCGCGCAGCGTGCTGGCGCGCTGGTTCGGCGCCAAGCGCCAGAGCGCGCTGCCGGTGCTGGCCGACCTCTGACCCCCCTGCCCTTCCCGGCTCCCCTCCCCTTCCCTTCGCCCCGATGACCCCACAGATCGCCGTGCGCGACGTCCCGCCGCGCGCCGCCTGGGCGCTGGAGCAGGCGGGCGTGCACCCACTGCTCGCCCGCCTCTTCGCCGCCCGCGGCATCCGCACCGCCCAGGAGCTGGACGACGGCCTGGCCCGCCTGATCCCGCCCACCGCGCTCAAGGGCGCCGCCGACGCCGCCCGCCTGCTGGCCGACAGCCTGGCTGCGGACGAGCACATCGTCGTGGTGGCCGACTACGACTGCGACGGCTGCACCGCCTGCGCCGTCGCCCTGCGCGGCCTGGCCATGCTGGGCGCCCGGGCGGGCACGCTGCACTTCGTGGTGCCCGACCGCACGGTGCACGGCTACGGCCTCACGCCCGCCATCGTCGACCTGGCGCTGGCCCAGAACCGCAGCACGCCCCCGCGCGTGCTGGTCACCGTCGACAACGGCATCGCCAGCCACGCCGGCGTGGCGCACGCCCGTGCGCTGGGCCTGAAGGTGCTGGTCACCGACCACCACCTGCCCGCCACGGGGCCGGACGGCGCGCCCACGCTGCCGGCGGCCGATGTGATCGTCAACCCCAGCCAGCCCGGCTGCGAGTTCGAGAGCAAGGCGCTGGCCGGCGTGGGCGTGATGTTCTACGTGCTGCTCGCCCTGCGCGCCGAGCTCCGCTCGCGCGGCACCTTCGACGCCAGCAACCAGCCCAAGCTCGACGCCCTGCTCGACCTGGTCGCGCTCGGCACCGTGGCCGACGTGGTCAAGCTCGACGCCAACAACCGCCGCCTCGTCGCCCAGGGCTTGAAGCGCATCCGCGCCGGGCGCATGCACGCGGGCGTCGCAGCGCTCTTTGCCGCCGCTGGCCGATCGGCCCAGCGTGCCAGCGCCTTCGACTTCGGCTTTGCGCTCGGCCCGCGCCTGAACGCCGCCGGCCGGCTGGCCGACATGACGCTGGGCATCGAGTGCCTGCTGACCGACGACGCCAGCCGCGCCGCCGAACTCGCCCGCCAGCTCGACGCCATCAACCGCGAGCGCCGCGAGGTGGAAGCCGGCATGCGCGAACAGGCCGAGGCCCTGCTCGACCTGCTCATGCCCACCGTGGCCGGCGAGGCCGGCACGCCGCCGCCCGCCGTGGTGCTCTTCGACCCTGACTTCCACGAAGGCGTGGTCGGCATCGTCGCCGGCCGTGTCAAGGACCGCCTGCACCGCCCCACCTTCGTCTTCGCCATCGGTGCGGATGGCCTGCTCAAGGGCTCCGGGCGCTCCATCCCCGGCTTCCACCTGCGTGACGCGCTGGACCTGGTCGCCAAGCGCCACCCCGAGGTACTGAAGAAATTCGGCGGCCATGCCATGGCAGCGGGCTGCACCATCGCCGAGGAGCACGTCGACACCTTCGACGCCGCCCTGCAGACCGTCGCCCGCGAGTGGCTGGACCCCACCGCCCTGCAGCGCCAGATCGCCACCGACGGCCCGCTCGCGGCCGAGTACTTCCGCCCGGACCTGATCCAGCTGCTCGACGCCCAGGTCTGGGGCCAGGCCTTCGAGGCCCCCGTGTTCTCCGACGAGGTGGAAGTCATCAACCAGCGCCTGGTCGGCGAGAAGCACCTCAAGCTCAGCGTGCGCCACGCCGGCCAGCTGCGCGACGCCATCTGGTTCGGCCAGAGCCAGCCCCTGGCCGCCAAGGTGAGGCTGGCGTACCGGCTCAGCCTGGACGAGTACCAGGGGCGGCAGCGGGTGCAGATGGTGGTGGAGGGGGTGGAAACATGAAAACAACTGGCTCGGCAGCAGGCGCAGCGGGTCGATGGCGAAGTAGCCGATGTCGGCCATCTTGTCGGTGACCACCTGCACGGGCTTGCCGGCCACGCCCACCACCAGATACAGCGTCAGGCTGAGGCGCGGCGCCAGCTTGGTTCGGCGTGTGTTTGCTCACCGCCGAGACGGCCAGGTGCTCGTGCTCGGCCGCGCGCGTCAGGTTGCCGCATTCGGCGACGCTGACGAAGATCTTCAGGCTGACGAGGCCATGGCGCCGGGGGCGGACGGCACAGGAAGAGGCACACGCCACACGATCAGTTCGACCACGCCGCCATCAGCCGTGACGTCCTTGAATCGGGTGACCAGCTCGGCAGGCATGTTGGCGAGCATGCCAACGATCATTGGCATGGGCAACGTCGCCAACAACGGCGGCGGTGCGGGCCAGTGCAGAGCGCACCCGTACACTCGCCGGCCCCGCCCCAGCCCCCCGCCCACCCGCCGCTCTTCCCTCTTCCCTCTTCCCTCTTCCCTCTTCCCTCTTCCACATCCCAGGCCCCACCGTGCACCAGTCCCCCGCCCCGCTTACACCCGCGCCTGCGCTGTCCATTGATCAGACGCTGGCGGCGCTCGGTGTCTCCCCGGCGCTGGCCACCGCAGCGGCGTCGATCGGCTGGCACACGCCCACGCCCATCCAGGTGCAGGCCCTGCCGGCCGCCTTGCAGGGGCGCGACGTGCTGGGCCTGGCGCCCACCGGCACGGGCAAGACGGCCGCCTTCCTGCTGCCGCTGCTGCAGCGCCTGCTCGGTGAGCCCGGCGTGCTGGCGCAGCGCCCGCGCCCGCTGCGCGCGCTGGTGCTGGCGCCCACGCGCGAGCTGGCCGCACAGATCGCCGCGGACGTGCAGGCGCTGGCGCCCCAGCTGCGCACGGTGGTGGCGGTGGGCGGCCTGTCGATCAACCCGCAGATGATGGCGCTGCGCGGCGGTGCCCACCTGGTGGTGGCCACGCCCGGGCGGCTGCTGGACCTGCTGGAGCAGCGCGCGCTGCAGCTGCGCGACCTGCGCTGCCTGGTGCTCGACGAGGCCGACCGGCTGCTCGACCTTGGCTTTGCCGACGAGATGGCGCGCCTGCGCGAGGCCCTGCCCGAGCGCCACCAGACCCTGCTGTTCAGCGCCACGCTGCCGGCGGGCGTGGCCGCGCTGGCCGAACAGATGCTCGCTGCCGATGCGCTGCGCGTCGACCTGCGCCGTACCGCTGAAGACGAGGCCGAGGGGCAACCCCTGCCGCAGGTCCCCCAGCGCGCCATCGTGGTGTCGACCGCCCAGCGCACGCCGCTGCTGCGCCACCTGATGGCCAGCGAGGGCTGGCAGCGGGTGCTGGTCTTCGTAGCCACCCAGTACGCCACCGAGCACGTGGCGGACAAGCTGCGCCGCGCCGGCATCGCCGCCGAGGCGCTGCATGGCCAGCTCAGCCAGGGCCGGCGCGCCCAGGTGCTGGCCGACTTCCACCAGCGCCGCCTGAGCGTGCTGGTGGCCACCGACCTGGCCGCACGCGGCATCCACATCGACCAGCTGCAGGTGGTGGTCAACCACGACCTGCCCCGCTCGGCCACCGACCACGTCCACCGCATCGGCCGCACCGGCCGCCTGGGCGCCAGCGCCGAGGCACCGGGCCTGGCGGTGAGTTTCATCTGCGCGGACGCGCCCGGCAGCGAGGCCCACTTCCGCCTGATCGAGAAGCGCCAGGGCCAGCGCGTGGCGCGCGAGCAGGTGCCAGGCTTCGAGCCCGAGGCGATCGCTCTGCCGGCAGCGGCGGACCCGAACGGCGGCGTCAAGGGACAGCGCAAGAGCAAGAAGGACAAGCTGCGCGAAGCCGCCGCTGCCGAGGCTGCGGCCGCTGCCGCAGCGCCAAAGGCGCGCCGACGCTGAGGCGGCCGGTGCGCACCGGCTGGCCACCTTCCCCAGGAATGCCGTGACCTCGTCCCCGCACCACCGCCCCGCACCGGCGCGCACCGTCGTGACGGCGGTGTTCTTCGCCTTTGCCATCGGCCTGGGCCTGTGGGCGGGGTCGATCCCGGCGCTGATGCGGCGCACGGGCCTCGACGTCACCGGGCTCGGGCTGGCACTGACGCTGCACACAGCGGCCTACATCGCCGCCATGGCCGGCGGCGGGCAGCTGGCGCGCATCGTCTCGCCGCGGCGGCTGATGCAGGCGGCGCTGCTGGCCAACGTGCCCTGTTTCGGGCTGGTGTTCACCGCCACCTCGGCGCCAGGACTGACCGTGGCGTTGGTCGCCATCGGCCTGAGCGCCGGCCTGCTCGACCTGGCGATGAACACCGAGGGCACGGCCGTCGAGCGCGAGATGCGTCGCCCGGTGCTGCTGGGCATGCACGCAGCGGCATCGGCCGCCTTTGGCATCGGCGCGCTGGCGGGCAGCCTGATCGCCACACAGGCCGGGCCGCAGGTCTGTGCCCTGCTCGTGGCCGGGGTCAACCTGCCGGTCGCGCTGGCCGTGCACCGGCTCGGGCCACGCCCGGACGCCGCCGTGCCCCCGCTGGCGACGCCGCGCCAGGCGGGCGCCGGGCGCGGCATCCTGCTGATCGGCATCGTGCTCGGGCTGACCATCGCAGGCGAGATGGCGGCGCAGATGTGGTCTGCACGTTTCCTCGAACGTCAGGCGGGGGAACTGGCCGCTTACGCCGGGGCGGGTGCCACCTTCTTCGCCGGATTCCAGGCCGTGGTGCGGCTGGCCGGTGACCGGCTGCGGCACCGGTTTGGCGACCGGCGCGTGATCCTGCTGTCGCTGGCCATCGCCGCCGCCGGATTCGCAACGGTGGCCACCTCCGACTGGTTCGTGCAGAGCCTGCTCGGTTTTGCGCTGGTGGGGCTGGGCACCGCCTGCGTCGTGCCCTGCTGCTTTGCGCTGATCGCCCAGCGGGCGGCCCACCAGGCCGCGGCGGCGCTGGGCACTGCGTCACTGGTCGCCGGGGCGCTGCGGCTGCCGGCGCCGTTGGCACTCGGCGCGGCGGCGGCCACCTGGTCCGAGGCGCATGCCTTTGCCGGCGTGGCGGTGGGGATGCTCGTCGCCCTGTGGCTGGCCCGGCCGGCATCGGAAGAACCCGCGGCGCATTGAAGCCACCGGGCGTGCCCGGGCAACTGAACGATCAAAGGAACGATCAGCCGCGCGCGCCCTTGCGCATCAACGTGCTCTTGCCGAACAGGCTTTCCACCAAGTCCACCGCCAGGTCGGCGGTCTGGTTGCGCAGGTCCAGCGCCGGATTGAGCTCGACGATGTCCAGGCTGGCGAGCCGGCCGCTGTCGGCGATCATCTCCATGCACAACTGCGCCTCGCGGTAGGTCGGCCCACCGGGCACGGTGGTGCCCACGCCGGGCGCGATGCCGGGGTCGAGGAAGTCGACATCGAAACTGACGTGCAGGTGGGTGTGGGCATCCAGCGTGGCCAGCGCCAGCTCCATCGCGTGGCGCATGCCCATCTCGTCGATGTAGCGCATGTCGAACACGTCGAGGTCCTGGGCGTGCACGAAGCGCTTCTCCAGCGCATCGACGCTGCGGATGCCGATCTGGCGGATCTGCTTGGGGCTCAGCGCCGGGGCGCCGTCCGCGTGCTGCGCCAGCGCGAGCAGCTCGGCCGGGCCGTGGCCGCAGAGGCAGGCCACCGGCATGCCGTGGAGGTTCCCGCTGGGGGTGATGGCGCTGGTGTTGAAGTCGGCGTGCGCATCCAGCCAGAGCACGCGCAGGCGCTTGCCGCGCACTCGGCAGTGCTGCGCCACCGCGGCGATGGAGCCGATCGCCAGGCAGTGGTCGCCGCCCAGCAGGATCGGCAGGCGCTCGGCCGCCAGCTCGGCGGCCACGGCATCGCGCACCGCGGTGTTCCAGGCCGCCACCTCGCCCAGGTGGCGGTAGCCATCCACCGGCGGCAGCCAGGGGTTGGCCGGGCCGGTGAGGTTGCCGCGGTCGGCGACGTCCAGCCCGTGGGCTTCGAGCCGCTCCTTGAGCTGCGCCACCCGCAGCGCCTCGGGGCCCATCGAGGCGCCGCGCACGCTGGCGCCGATGTCGGTGGGCGCGCCGATCAGGCTGATGGAACGCGGCGGGAACTGGCTCATGACAGCCCCTCGTCCCACGAGGGGATGGCGGGCCGGCTTGGCAGCGGCCCGGCGCTCGGCCCGCTTGTGGGGGCTGACACAGGGTGCCTCATGCGCACAGTCCTCGGGTGTCGAGTCAGATGTAGTCGGCGAATTCGCCGGTGCGGGTCTCCGGCAGGTCGAAGCCGTAGTGCTCGGCCAGGCAGCGCCAGGCGTCCTCGGCCGACTCGACGAAGTGGAACAGGTTCACGTCGCCTGGGCTGATCATGCCCGTCTCGATAAGCCAGTCGAAGTCGATCAGGCGGGTCCAGAACTCGCGCCCGAACAGCAGGATGGGGCGGCGGCGCGACTTGCCGGTCTGCACCAGGGTCATGGTCTCGAACAGCTCGTCGAGCGTGCCGAAGCCGCCCGGGAAGCACACCAGCGCGATGCTGCGCATCAGGAAGTGCATCTTGCGCAGTGCGAAGTAGTGGAACTGGAAGCACAGTTCCGGCGTGATGTAGGCGTTGGGTTCCTGCTCGTGCGGCAGCACGATGTTCAGGCCGATGCTCTTGCCACCCACCTCGTGCGCGCCGCGGTTGCCGGCTTCCATGATGCCGGGGCCGCCGCCGGTGACGACGTAGATCGGCGTCTCCAGCGTGCGCGAGCGCTCGGTCACCAGCGCGGCAAAGCGCCGTGCCTCGTCATAGAAGCGGCTCATGTGCTGCTGCATCTGTGCGCGCCGCACCGCCGACTCGTCACCTTGTGCGGCCAGCAGCGCCGCTTCGGCCGCCTCGGGCGAGAGGATGCGCGCGCTGCCGAAGATCACGATGGTGGACTCGATGCCCAGCTCGGCCTGCACCAGCTCGGGCTTGAGGAGTTCGAGCTGCATGCGCACCGGGCGCAGCTCCTCGCGCAGCAGGAAGGCCTCGTCGGTGAAAGCCAGCCGGTAGGCGCTCTCCGGCCCGGCGTAGCGCGACGGCGCCTTGAGCGCCAGCGCCTCTTCGTGCGCGGAGGGGAAGTTGCGGGCGGTCAGCTCGACCGCAGCGTCGGTGCGGTGTTCGGCAGGGTTTTTGATCGGGGGCGTCATGCCGGCAGCATAGCGCCACGCCGGACCGTGGGCCCTACCGCTGCGGCATGTCCTTGGCGCTGTAGCCGAGGCTCACCGTCGCGTCCTCCGGGATCGGCGGCATCGTCGCGTTCCAGGCCTCCCAGTCGGCACGCAGCGCCGCCAGCCGTTCGGGCTCGCGGGTGGCGTGGTTGGCGCGCTCGCGCTCGTCGGCGGGCAGGTTGAAGAGGTAGTCATGCCCGTCCACGCGCAGGTACTTCCAGTCGCCATCGCGCATCGCCCGCTGGCCGCGGTGGTTCATGCGCCAGTACAGTGGGCGGTGGAAGGTGGTCGACGGCTCGCGCAGCACGCCCAGCAGCGACACGCCGTCCAGCGGGTGCGCAGGGTCGGCGGACACGCCGGCGGCATCGAGCATGGTGGCCGACCAGTCCATCGTCAGGCAGTGCTGCGGGCTCACGCCGCCCGGGGCGATGACGGCCGGCCAGTGCGCGATCCAGGGCACGCGGATGCCGCCCTCGGTCAGGTCCATCTTGCCGCCCACCAGCGGCCAGTTGTCGGAGAAGCGTTCGCCGCCGTTGTCGCTGGTGAAGACGATCAGCGTGTTCTCCAGCTGCCCACTCTCTCGCAGCGCCTCGACCAGCCAGCCGATGCCCTCGTCCATGTGGTGGATCATGCGGCGGTAGGTGTGGATGTTGCCGCCGTGCAGGTGGAAGAGGTTGGCACGGACGTCGTCGACGATGGCCGCGTCGTCGCGCGTCTCCCAGGGCCAGTGCGGCGCGGTGTAGTGCAGGCTGAGGAAGAAGGGCTGGTCGCTGCCGTCACTGTTGCGGCGCTTCACCCACTCGCAGGCGCGCTGCGACAGCAGGTCGGTCAGGTAGCCCTCGGACTGCTGCTCCTCCTCGCCGACATAGAGGTCGTGCTGGCCGGTGCTGCTGCAGTGGCTGAAGTAGTCCACGCCGCCCGACATCGGGCCGAAGAACTCGTCGTAGCCCGACTTCAGCGGGCTGAAGTGCGGCGGATAGCCCAGGTGCCACTTGCCGATCAGCGCGGTACGGTAGCCGCTGGCCTTGAGCAGCGAGGGCAGCGTGGGGTGCTCGGGCGGCAGGCCCAGCGTGCTGCTGCCGCGGCTCTTGCTGTTGATCGGCTCGTCGGCCGCGCCGCGCAGGCGGTACTGCCAGCGGCCGGTGATCATCGCGAAGCGCGTGGGCGAGCACACCGGCGAGTTCGAGTAGCCCTGGGTGAGCTTCAGGCCGTTGGCGGCGAGGCCGTCGAGCACCGGCGAGACCGGGCCGAACGCGGCCTCCCGGCCACCGTAACAGCCAAGGTCGGCGAAGCCGAGGTCGTCGGCGACGATGAAGATGAGGTTGGGGCGGGCGTTGGCGGTCATGGGCGCTCAATCGGCTTTCATGTCGGTGGCCTTCACGAGGCGGGCGTAGCGCGCGGAGAGCTCGCCCAGGCGCTTGCCGGCGGCGGCGCCGGCGAGGCCTTCCCAGTGCATGTCGAGTTGCGCCAGGCGCGCCTGGCCCTCGGGGCGCTGCAGCACCTCGGTGATGGCGCGGGCGACCTGCTGCACCACGGGCTCGGGCGTGGCGGCGGGCGCCATCACCAGGTAGTACACCGCCTGTTCCAGCAGCGGCAGGCCGAGCTCGGCCACGGTGGGCACCTCGGGCGCGAGCTTGCTGCGCTGGTGGCTGGTGACGGCCAGCGCCGCCACCTTGCCGGCCTTCACGTGCGGCAGCATGCCCGGCGTGGCGAGCAGGCCGCCGGTCACCTCGCCGGCCAGCACGGCCTGCACCGCCGGCGCGTTGCCCTTGTAGGGCACATGCGTCACCTTGGCCTGCGTGACCTCGGCGAAGAGCTCGGCCGCCAGGTGGCCGGGGCTGCCGTTGCCGGCGGAGCTGAAGGTCACGCCCTTGGTCGTGCCCTCGGCCACCAGGGCCTTGAGCGTCTTCGGGCCCTGGGCGGCGTTCACGCCCAGCAGCAGGCCCGAGCTGCTCATCACCAGCACCGGCTTCAGGTCGGCCGGCTTGAAGGGCATCACCTTGTAGAGGTGCGGGTTGATGGTGAAGGTGGTGTCGATGCCGAACAGCAGCGTCAGGCCGTCGGGCGCGGCCTTGGCCACCACGTCGGCGCCGAGGTTGCCGCCAGCACCGGCCCGGTTCTCCACCACCACCGGCTGCTTCCACAGGCCCTGCAGCGCCTCGGCCACGGCGCGCGCCAGCACGTCGGCCGGCCCGGCGGGCGGAAAGTTGGTGACCAGGCGCACCGGGCGCTGCGGGAAGGTGGCGTCCTGAGCCTGAGCCAGGCCGGGCGCGGCAACGGCGCACGCGAGCGTGGCGGCGATGCAGAGGCGACGGGTGAATCGGGTGGGGGCCATGCGTGTCACTCCAGGCTGATGCCGGTGGATTGGATGGGCTTGCGCCAGCTGGCCAGGTCGGCGCGCTGCGCGGCAGCGAGCTCGGGGCCGGTGGAGCCCACCGGCACATAGCCCAGCTTCAGCAGCTTCTCGCGCAGCGCGGGTTGACGCACGGCGGCGGCGGCCGCCTTCTCGATCTTCGTGGCCAGGTCGGGCGCCAGGCCCGCGGGTGCATAGAGGCCGAACCACGCTGATATCGCCATGTCGATGCCCTGCTCCTTGAGCGTGGGCACCTCGGGCACCTGCGGGTCGCGCTCGGCACCCGTCACCGCGATGACGCGGACCTTGCCGGTGCGGTGCAGCTCGGCGGTCTCGCTCACCACGTCGATCTTGTAGCCCACGTGGCCGCCCACCAGGGCGGTGTTGGCCGGCGCGCCGCCCTGGAAGGGCACGTGCAGGAAGGGCACGCCGGTGGTCTGCTCCAGCATCACGCCCAGGAAATGCGGCGCCGTGCCCTGGCCGGCGGTGCCGTAGGTGGCGGCGTCGGGCTTGGTCTTGGCGAGCGCCACCATCTCAGCCATGTTCTTCGCTGGCGAGGCGGGGCCTGCGGCGATGCCGAACTGGAAGCGCGCGACCAGCGAGACGGGCGTGAAGTCCTTGGCCGGGTCGAACCCCAGCTTCTTGTAGACGTGCGGGAACATCACCATCGGCCCGCTGGGCACCAGCAACAGGGTGTGGCCGTCGGGCTTGGCGGCCTTGACGGCGTTGATGGCCAGGCGGCCGGCGGCGCCGGGCTTGTTATCGACAAGCACGGTGCCGAGCGCGGGGCTCATCGCCTCGGCCATCAGCCGCGCCAGCACGTCGGCCGAGCCACCAGGAGGGAAGCCGACGAGGATCTTCGTCGGCGGCGCCGACTGCGCGATCCCGGCCAGGGGCAGGCAGGTGAGTGCCGACAGCAGCGCGCGGCGGGTCCAGCGGGTCAGGGGCGGGTTCATGTGCATCGGCCAGTCTCCTTGTGTGCGTCACGGCCGCGTGCGGGCTGATCGGCATGTCGGCGCCACTCTAAACACCGGACAATCGATTCACCTAGTCAATCATCCTGGGTGGATTCCCCGATGCCCGAGCATCCCTTGCGCCAGCCCAAGTCACTCAACGAGTTGTTCCTCTATCGCCTGTCGCAGCTGACCGCGTCCGCGCGACTGCCGGTGGTGCGCCTGTGCGAACGCGAACACGGCATCACCCGGCGGGAGTGGCGGCTGCTGAGTGCCCTGGCTTTGGGCGAGGGGATCACGTCGTCCGCACTGGCCGAGCGCTCGCTGCTCGACCGCGCCCGCACCTCGCGCACCGTGACCTCGCTGGTCGCCAAGGGGCTGCTGCTGCGCAGCGCCGCCGCGGCCGACCGCCGCGAGGCGGTGCTGGCGCTGACCGACGCTGGTCGGGCCACCTACGAGACGCTGCTGCCCCAGGTGGCTGCCATCAACCGTGAGTTGCTGTCGGTGCTGGACGATGGCGAACTGGACGCCCTGGCCCACGCGCTGAAACACCTGACGGCACAGGCCGAGCGGATGGCCGCCCGTCCGTGACTCGGCAGGGAGCGGCCTGAGGGACCGTCGTCGGTTGTCGGGCGGTCAGACCGTGCGCACTGCGGCGCACACCGGGCAGGCGAGGTCTCGCCCCATGCGGATCTCGGTCCAGCTCAGGTCGCGCCCGTCCAGCATCTGCAGCCGCCCGGCCAGCGAGGTGCCGAAGCCGGCCAGCAGCTTGAGCGCCTCGGCCGCCTGCATGGTGCCGATGATGCCCACCAGCGGGGCGAACACGCCCATCGTGGCGCAGCGCACCTCGGGCGCCTCGGCCTCGGGCGGGAAGACGCAGGCGTAGCAGGGGTGGGCGGCGCCGCGGCTGTCCCAGACCGAGACCTGCCCGTCCAACCCGATCGCCGCGCCCGACACCAGCGGGCGGCGGTGGCGCACGCAGGCGGCGTTGACGGCCTGGCGGGTGGCGAAGTTGTCGCTGCAGTCGAGCACCACGTCGGCCGCAGGCACCAGTTCGTCGAGCAGCGCCGCGTCGGCGCGCTGCTGCAGGGCGCGCACGCGTACCTCCGGGTTGAGCGCGCTGACGGCCTGGGCGGCCGAGCTCACCTTGGGCTCGCCGACGCGGGCATCGGTGTGGGCGATCTGGCGCTGCAGGTTGGTGCGGTCCACCGTGTCATGGTCGACCACGGTGATCGTGCCCACGCCCGCGCTGCCCAGGTAGAGCAGCACCGGCGAGCCCAGCCCGCCCGCGCCGATCACCAGCGCATGCCCGGCGACGATGCGCTGCTGGCCCTCGACACCCAGGTCGTCGAGCAGGATGTGGCGGCTGTAGCGCAGCAGCTGGTCGTCGTTCATGGTCGGCTCGCTCGGTTCAGGGTGGGGTTGCGCGGGGCCGCAAGCATAGGGCGGAACACTGCCGGAACACTGCCGGAAAGCGGCCGGACGCCGTCGAAAAGCGCCGAAGCCGCCCGCAGGCGGCTCCGATCCTTCGCAGGCAGCGCCCGCGGCGTGGCTCAGTTGGACTTGGTGGCGTCCACCTTGCGCTCGGTCTGGCTCTTGCTGACCATGACCGGCTTGCCCTTCAGGCGGTTGAGCGCCTGCTGCAGCTGGAAGTCCTCGGCGCTGCCGAACTCCGGCAGGCGCACCGGCTTGGTGTTCTTGGCGTTGGCCTCTTCGAGCTTCTTCAGCGCCTCCTCGCGCTGCTTCTCGCGCGCCGGATCCTTCTTCTCGTCCTCGGCATTGCCCGTGCCATTGCCCAGGTGGCGCTCCAGGTCCGCCTCGCGCACGCGCAGCGCGGCGTACGGGCTGCCCTCGGCCGTGTCGTCCACCATCACGTCGGGCACGATGCCCTTGGCCTGGATCGTCTGCCCCGAGGGCGTGTAGTAACGCGCCGTCGTGATCTTCAGCGAGGTGTTGGGCATCGGCAGGCGCGTCAACTCGGTCTGCACTGAACCCTTGCCAAAGGTCTGCGAGCCCATGATCACCGCGCGCTTGTGGTCGCGCAGTGCCCCGGCAACGATCTCGCTGGCCGAGGCCGAGCCCTCGTTGACCAGCACCACCATCGGCACGGACTTGAGGGCCGCCGGCAGCCCGGCGAGCGTGTCGCTGCCGTCGCGCGAGTAGAAGCTCGGCGCCGCCTTGTAGGTGGCACGCTGGTCCTGCATCTGCCCGTTGGTGGTCACCACCACCACGTCCTTGGGCAGGAAGGCCGCCGAGACGCCGATCGCGCCGTCGAGCAGGCCGCCCGGGTCGTTGCGCAGGTCCAGCACCAGGCCCTTCAGGTTCGGGTCCTGCTTGTACAGCTCCTTGAGCTGATCGGCGAAGTCCCGCACCGTCGGTTCCTGGAACTGGTTGATGCGGATCCAGGCATAGCCCGGCTCCACCACCTTCGAGCGCACGCTCTTGTTCTTGATCTCCTCACGCACGATCGTGACCGGGAAGCTGCGGTTCTCCGCCTTGCGGAACACCGTCAGCAGCACCTTGGTGCCGCTGGGCCCGCGCATGCGCTTGATGGCCTGGTCGAGCGTCAGGCCCTTGACGGCGGTGTCGTCGATGCGGGTGATCAGGTCCCCGGTGATCAGCCCGGCACGGAAAGCAGGCGACCCCTCGATCGGAGAAACCACTTTCACCAGCCCGTCTTCCATTTCAATCTGGATGCCCACGCCGGTGAATTTGCCGTGGATGCTCTCGCGGAATTCCTTGAAGGCCGCGCCCTCGAAATACTGCGAATGCGGATCCAGCCCCAAAACCATGCCGCCGATCGCGTCACGGATCAGCTTCTTTTCATCCACCGGCTCGACATAGGCGCGTTTGACAAGGTCGAACACCGTCGCCAGTTGCTGCATTTCTTCGAGCGGCAGCGGGGACATGCTGCTGCGCGCAGTCGCCTGCAGCTGCATCGTCGTCAACGCCCCTGCCACCACGCCCAGAGACACCCAACCTGCCACCTTGAGCTTGTTGCCCATCTTCAAGATCCTCTCGGCCGTCTGCCGACATCTGCCAAGCACTGCTGATCGGCACGAATCGCGCCGCCTGAAATCCTTCCGGATACCCGGAGCGCGGGCAGTATAGGACGCACAACACCCGTCACGCTGCATGAATGCCACGAATTGCACCGGCAAAAGGGTTGTTCCCCAGTACGCCCCTGCGAGCCGGGGGTGCATCAGCGCCATTCGAACTTGCAGACGGAGACAGGATCGCTGCAAATCCGAACCCGCCAAGCCGCCCACCCCGCGGCCTGCGCGGTGGGCCTGCACCACTGCGTTTACCATTTCACCCGCACCCGATCCACGCTCTGCCTGTTCGCGCCCATGCCGCCCTCTGCCGCTCCCCCGCCAGCCCCTGCCGCAGCCGCTTTGGCCAGCCCCACCGCGGCCGACTCCACGCTGGGCAAGCCGGTCGCCTACGGCACTCAGTACGACCCCACCCTGCTCTTCCCGCTGCCACGCCTGGCTCAGCGCACCGCGCTCGGCCTGGTGGGCGAGCGCCTTCCCTTCACCGGGGCGGACCTGTGGACGGCCTACGAGCTGTCCTGGCTCACCCCGCGCGGCCGGCCCCAGGTGGCGCTCGCCATGCTGACGGTGCCCTGCGAGTCGCCGCACATCGTCGAGAGCAAGTCGCTCAAGCTCTATCTGAACAGCTTCACGATGACCCGCATGGAGTCGTCCGATGCGCTGCGCGCCGCGCTGGTGCAGGACCTCAGCGCCGCCTGCGGCGCCCGCGTGGGCGTGAAGCTCATCCTGCCCGAGGCCTTCGACACCCAGCCGGTCCGGGAACTGGCCGGCGTGAACATCGACCGGCTGGACATCGACTGCGACCGCTACGACCACCCCACCCCCGAGCTGCTGAGTGCCGCGCTGGACGAACAACCCGTCACCGAAACGCTGGTCTCGCACCTGCTCAAGAGCAACTGCCCCGTCACCGGCCAGCCCGACTGGGCCAGCGTGCAGATCGCCTACACCGGCCCCCAGATCGACCAGGCCGGCCTGCTGCGCTACCTGGTCAGCTACCGCGGCCACAGCGACTTCCACGAGCACTGCGTCGAGCGCATCTTCACAGACCTGTGGACGCGCTGCCAACCGATCCGGCTGCAGGTCTACGCCCGCTACACCCGCCGCGGCGGGCTGGACATCAACCCCTGGCGCAGCAGCCACCCGGCGCCCCTGCCTTCCACGGCGCGCACGGCCCGCCAGTGACGGCATGCCATAGACGCCCGGCCCTTCCGAACCGAACGGAGCACCCGCCATGTCCCTGATCGTCCACGGCATTCCGAACTGCAACACCGTCAAGAAGGCCCGCGCCTGGCTCGAAGAGCGCGGCCTGGCCTACACCTTCCACGACTTCAAGAAGCAAGGTGTGCCCGAGGCCGCGCTGGACGGCTGGATCGCCACCCTGGGCTGGGAAAAGCTGGTCAACCGCAAGGGCACAACTTGGCGCCAACTCGACGAGGCCGCGCGCAACGGCGTGGTCGACTCCGCCAGCGCCCGCGCGCTGATGCTGGACAAGGCCAGCGTCATCAAGCGGCCGGTGGTGCATTGGATCGGCGGTGCAGTGACCGCTGGCTTCGACCCCGACGACTGGGCCGGCCGGGTCTGACCACCGGTCTGACCACCACCCCGCCCTCCCGCTGGGGAGGGGCACGGGCCATCGTAAGCTTCGGCTTCCCACCCGGAGCTGTTTCCCTTGCGCTTCATCCACACCGCCGACATCCACCTCGACAGCCCGCTGCACGGGCTGAGTGCCTACCCGGACGCGCCGGCCGAGCAGCTGCGCGGGGCCACGCGGGAGGCCTTTCGGCAGCTGATCTCCACCGCCATCGAGGAACGGGTGGACTTCGTGGTGATCGCCGGGGACCTGTACGACGGCGACTGGCCGGACTTCAACACCGGGCTGTTCTTCTGCGCCGAGATGGGGCGGCTGCAGCGGGCGGGCATACCGGCCTTCGTGCTGTTCGGCAACCACGACGCGGAGAGCCAGATGACGCGCTCGCTGCGGCTGCCGGACAACGTGCGGCGGTTTTCGGCCAACGAGTGCGAGGTGCACACCATCGAGGCGCTGAAGGTGGCGCTGCACGGGCGCAGCTTCAAGAAGCGCGACACCCCCGAGAACCTGCTGGCCAGCTACGGGGCGCCGCTGCGCTGCCACGTGAACATCGGGGTGCTGCACACCGCGCTGGAAGGCCATGTGGACCATGCCAGCTACGCGCCCTGCACGCTGGAGCAGCTGCACGCCCAGGGCTACGACTACTGGGCACTGGGGCATGTGCACGAGCACCAGCTCTGGACCGGGCGCTCGACGATCTGCTTTCCCGGCAACCTGCAGGGGCGCAGCATCCGCGAGACGGGGCGGCGCGGCGCGGTGATGGTCACCATCGACGGCGACGGGCCGCCGCAGGTGGAGCGGCTGTTCGTCGACGTGCTGCGCTGGGAGCACCTGGAGCTGGACGTGTCCGCCTGCGAGAACCTGGATGCGGTGGGCCGCGCCACCGGCCAGGGGCTGGCGCGGCTGCTGGCCGACGACGCCCAGGTGCCGCGGGCGGTGCGCGTGACACTGCGGGGCGAATCCGCGGCGCATGGCGAGCTGTTCCAGCGCGGTGGCGAGCTGCGCGCACATGTGCTGGCGGAAATCGCCGCACTGGGCCCGGAGCGGCTGTGGCTGGAGAAGGTGAAGCTGGCCACGCAGGCGCCAGCCAGCGCGAACGCCTTGGATGCCGGCGCAGCCCCGGCGCAGCTGGGCGCCGACGCGCTGGCCGACCTGCAGGCGCTGCTGGCCGAGGCCCGCCACGACGAGGTGCTGCTGAAGGAGCTGCGCGACGACTTTGCCCAGATGCTGGGCAAGGCGCCCGACCTGGCCAACGAGCTGCCGCTGCTGCGCCAGGTGCGCGAGGGGGAGTTGTCGGCGGTGTTCGACGCGGTGCTGCCCGGCCTGCTGGCGCGGCTGGCGGCGCGCACCTGAGCGCACATTAGCGCTCATTGGCGCACATAAAAGAACAGGAAGACCGAGCGACACCCATGCGCCTGCAGACCCTCGAACTGATCCGCTACGGCCGCTTCACCGACGAGAAGCTCGTCTTCCCCCCCTCGGACTGCGACTTCCACCTCGTCGTCGGCCCCAACGAGGCGGGCAAGTCGACGATCCGCCGTGCGGTGGTGGAGCTGCTGTTCGGCATGCCCCTGCGCAGCGACATGGACTTCCGGCACCCGCTGGCGGAGCTGCGGCTGGGGGCGGTGGTGGAGTCGCCGGGGTCGTCGCCCAGTGCGCCGCTGGCCTTCCACCGCGCCCGCGGGCGCAAACCGCTGCGGCGGCCGGACGACAGCGTGCTGGCCGAGGCGGCGCTCACCGAGCACCTGGGCGGCACGACGGCCGGGCTGTTCGAGCGCATGTTCTGCCTGGACCTGGCCGGCCTGCTCAAGGGCGGGCAGACCATCCTGGATGCGTCGGACGACGTGGGGCAGCTGTTGTTCCAGTCGGCCGCCGGCCTGTCCAGCCTGGGCGCGCTGCGCGATGCACTGGCCGCGGAGGCGGACAGCCTGTACGCGCCGCGCAGGTCCGGCAGCCGGGCCTTCTACACCGCGCTGGAACCCTACGAGGCGGCCCGGCAGGCGCTGCGCGGCGCCACCGTCAACACCCGGGCCTGGAGTGCGGCGCAGGGCGAGGTGGAGCGCCTGGACGCCGCCTATGGCGAGGCGGGAGCGCGCTACCGGGCGCTGTCGGCCCAGCGGCAGCGGCTGGAGCGCATCCGCCGCATCGCGCCGCGGGTGGCGCAGCTGCATGACCTGCTGGCGCAGCTCGCGGAGCTGGCGCAGGTGCCGCTGTTCCCACCCGAGGCCGCGCAGCGCCTGGCCGATGGCGAGGTGACGCTGGCCACACAGACCGCTCGGTTGGAACTGCTGCGCCAGGCCGAGCAGGCGCTGCAGGCACAGCGCGCCGCGCTGACGGTGGACCCGACCGTCCTGGCACAGGCCGGCGCGGTGGAGGCCCTCGCAGCCCAGGGCCAGGCCTGCAGCCACCACCACCGCGACATCGGCCGTCGTGAAGAAGAGGTGCAGGCCCGCCTGCGCGATGCCGCAGCGCTGGCCGCGCAGCTCGGCTGGCCGGCCGACGAGGCAGCGCTGCGCGCGCGGCTGCCGTCCACGCTGGCGCTGCGGGCACTGGCCACGCTGACGCAGCAGCGCGGCGCGCTGGCGCAGGCGCGGCAGTCGGCGGAGGAAGGGCTGCAGCGCGCCCGCACGGCACTGGAGCGGCTGCAGGCGCAGCCCGGCCGACAGGCGCAGGCCAGCAGCGCCCCGGCGGCGGCCGGCATCGGGGCGGACCTGGCCGCCGCGCTGCAGGAGGCCCAGCCGCTCAAGGCCGGCGCCGCCCGGCAGCGCGCGCTGGAGGCCGCGATCGCCCAGGCGGGCACGCATCTCGACGCCGCGCTGGCCGCCCTCGGCGCCTGGCGCAGGGAGCCGGCGGCGCTGGCCGCGCTGAGCCTGCCGAGCGAGGAGCGGCTGACCGTGCTGAAGGCCGAGCGCGCCAGGCTGATGGCCGATGCGGACGCCGCCCTGCGCCACCTCGCCCAGGCCCAGGAGCAGGCCCGCCGCTCCGCCCTGGCGCTGGCGCAGTTCACCGCCGCCACGGCGCAGGTGGTCACGCTGGACGACGTGCAGCAGGCCCGCTCGGCGCGCGACCAGGTCTGGGGCAGCATCAAGCGGCGGCCGGCGGAGCTGGCCGAACGCGCTCCCGAGCTGGACCACGCCATCGAGCGGGCCGACGCGCTGGTGGACCGCCAGCGTGACCAGGCCGACCAATCCGCCCGGCTGGCCGGCCTGCGCCAGGACAGCGCCCGCGACGAGGCCGCCACCACCGCGGCCCGGCAGCAGGGCGACGAGGCCGAGCGCCGGCTGGCGGACTTCGACGCCCGCTGGGCCGAACAGGCCCGCGCCGCCAACCTGCCGGGCATGGCGCTGCTGGACCTGTCGGGCTGGCTGGTCAGCCGCCGGGCCGTGCTGGACGCGGCAGCGGTGCTCGACGCCCGCCGCATGGAACAGGCCGCGCAACAGCAGGCCGAGGCCCAGGCCGCCACCGCCTTGAAGCGGGCGCTGCAAGCCTGCCTGGGCGAGCCGCCCGGTGCCGCCGGCACGACCGGAACCATCGGCCTGGCGGCGCTGTGCAGCCGCGCCGAGCAGTGGCTTGCCGCACAACAGGCCGAGCGGGCACAGGCCGAGGCACGGGCCGCGCAGATGTCCCAGGCACAGGCCGAACTCGACCACCAGACGCAGCGGCTGCATCGCAGCGACGCCGAGGTGGCGCAGTGGCAGGCGCGCTGGCAGGAGGCGGTGAGGACCGCGTCACTGGAAGGCCCCTGGATGACGCCCGAGTCGGCCGCCGATGCGGTCGGGCAGGTGGACCGGGTGCGCGAGCTGCTCACCCAGGTGGACGAGCTGCGGGAGCAGCGCATCCAGACGATGCGGCGCGACCTGGCCGACCTGGAGCAGGCCGCCCAGGCGCTGCGGCTGGCGCTGGGCGAGCCCAGTGAAGCGGGGGATGCCGCCGCGGACCCCTTCGCCTGGGCCCGCGCGCTGCAGGAGCGCCTGCGGCGGGCCCGGGACGCAAAGAAGGAGCACGACCGCCTGCAGGCCGAGCTGCAGGACCACGCCAGCGCGCTGCGCAGCGCCGAAACGGCACTGGCCGCCACCCACGCGGCGCTGGGGCCGCTGTACGCCCTGGCGCAGACGCCCGACCCCGCCCGGCTGCGCGAGCACATCGCCGCCAGCGACCACCGCCGCCGGCTGGAGGCCGAGGCGCAACAGCAGCGCCAGGCCATCGTCGAGGCCGGTGACGGCCTGGCGCTCGACGCCCTGCTCACTGAACACGCCGCGGCCGAGCCGCAGGCCTTGAAGGCCGACATCGAGGCGCTGGACGCACAACTGGCCGCCGAGGTGGAGCAGCAGAACCGCCTGGCCGGCGAGCGGGCCCAGGCCCGCGCCGCGCTGGCGCGCATCCACGGCGGCAGCGAGGCGGCGGTGGCCGAATCGAAACGCCTGGAGGCGCTGGCCCAGCTGGGCGACACGGCCGAGCGCTACCTGCACGTCGCCACCGGCCACCGCCTGCTGCGCTGGGCGGTGGACCGCTACCGCGAGCGCCGCCAGGGCCCGCTGCCGCAACGCGCCAGCACGCTGTTCGCGCAGCTCACGCTGGGCCGCTTCGCCCGCCTGGCGCCGGACTTCGAGGTGACGCCGCCGCGGCTGATCGCGCTGCGCCCGGACGGCGAGCGGGTGCACATCGACGGCCTGAGCGAGGGCACGCGCGACCAGCTCTTCCTGGCGCTGCGGCTGGCCGCACTGGAGCAGCACATCGCCGGCGACCGGCCCCTGCCCTTCATCGCCGACGACCTGTTCGTCAACTTCCACGACAGCCGCTCGCGCGCCGGCCTGGCCGCGCTGGGCGAGCTGGCACGCCGCACGCAGGTGATCTTCCTCACCCACCACGAGCACCTGGTCGACGTGGCGCGGGCGTGCATCGGGCGGGGGATCAATGTGGTGGAGCTGGAGCCGGCATGACGATGATTGCCCCCTTGCCAGCGCACGCGCACCGGCAGGCCGAACTCTTTCGCCACGTCAGCGCCGAGAAGGCGGTGCTGTACCGTGCCGTGATGGAGGCCTTTGCCGCTGCCAAGCGCCAGTTCCGGCTGCACTTGCGGCCCGACGAACTGCTGGCTGAAGGCCGCTGGGACGCGTTGCCCGCACCGCCGCGCCTGGAGGAGCTGCAGAACGCGCTGAACCAGCTCACCGAATGGGGCAATCTCGAGTCGCAGCCCGACACGACGCGCGTGGCCAGCATCGCCGACTTCTACCGCGCCAAGTACCTGTACCGCCTGTCCCAGGGCGGCGAGGCGGTCGAGGCCGCGCTGCAGACCTTTGCCCAGACGCTGTCGCGCCGCGCCGAGCTGCAGACCGTGGCGCTGGAGGACATCGCCCAGCTGCTGGAGACGCTGCAGGCGCTGGCCGAGGACGACGCGCCGGACGCCGCCAAGGTGCACGCCACGCTGCGCGACCTGGTGCGCGTGTTCGAGGGCCTGGCCGACAACGCCCAGGCCTTCATGGCCGGCATCGCCCGCAGCATCGAGCTGCAGCAGGCCGACGCCGAGGCGGTGCTGGCCTACAAACGCCGGCTGATCGACTACCTGGAGCGCTTCATCGGCGACCTGGTCGGGCGCTCCGGCGGCATCGCCCGGCGCATCGTGGCGCTGGGGCCGCGCATCGAAACCCTGCTCGGGCTGGCCGTGCAGCGCGAAGCGCGCGACGCCGCGCCGGGTGACGAGGCGGGCCAGCGCGACGCACTCACCCGCGGCCTGCTCGACTGGCGCGAGCGCTGGCATGGCCTGCGCCACTGGTTCGTGGCCGATCGGCACGAGCCGCCGCAGGCCGAACTCCTGCGCGCCAAGGCCCGCGCAGCCATCCCGCAACTGCTGGCGGCCGTGGCCGCGCTCAACGAGCGGCGCAGCGGGCGCAGTGACCGCTCGGCAGACTTCCGCATGCTGGCGCACTGGTTCGCCGCCTGTGCCGACGACGATCAGGCGCACCGCCTGGCGCGCGCGGCCTTTGCGCTGCAGCCGGCGCGCCACTTTGCACTCAACCCCGCGCTGCAACCCGGTTCGCAGGAGCTGCCGGCCAGCACGCCGTGGGCCACGGCGCCCGCACTGCGCATCCACCCGCGGCTGCGTGAGTACGGCGAAGCCGCGCCGCGCGGTGCCCTGCCGCGGGTGCAGGTGCGCGACGAGGAGCGCCGCCTGCTGGCCGCCCAGTTGCAGGAGGAGCACCGCCAGATCGAAGCCGCCCGCCAGCGCCTGGCCACCGGGCAGCCCACGCGGCTGTCGCAGCTGGGGCAACTGGACGAGCAGGAGGGGCTGGACCACCATGCCTTCGGCCTGTTCCTCGCGCTGCTGGGCGAGGCGCTGGCCGCGCAGGCCCACCCGGACGCCCCGGTGGAACGCCTGAGCGGCGACGGCCTGCTGCGCATCCGCCTGGAGCCGCTGGCGCGGGGCAGCCATGCCGAGATCCACACCAGCGCGGGCGTGCTGGCCGGGCGCGACCACCTGCTGACCATCACCGCGGTGGAGGACGGGCCATGAACGCGCCCACCGAGCCGGTGCGCACACCCGCCCGAACGATCGCCCGGCAGCAAAGCCTGCACCGTGACGAGGAGCGCTGCCGCGCGCTGCGGGCCTTGCTGATGACCCCGCTGATGACGGCCACCCACCCCGAGTTTGCGGCCGTGCGCCGGCATGCCGACGAGCTGCGCAGCTGGTTTGCACGCGAGACCGGCTGGCCGCTGCACGTGGAGCGCGACTGCGCCCGCCTGTACAAGCGGCCGGCCGATCTGAGCGACGCCAGCCGCGCTCTGGCCGGCTACGAGCGGCGCCGCTACGCGCTGCTCTGCCTGGCCTGTGCGGTGCTGGAGCGCGCCGAGGCGCAGATCACCCTGCGCCTGCTGGGCGAGCGGCTACTGGCCCTGGCGGCCGACCCACTGCTCAAATCGCGCGGCTTCGAGTTCACGCTGACGGCCGTGCATGAGCGCCGCGAGCTGGTGGCCGTGTGCCGCAGCATGCTGGCGCTGGGCATCCTGCAACGCGTGGCGGGCGATGAGGAAGGCTATGTGCGCGACAGCGCGGCGGCTGCAGGCACAGGCGAGGGCGCGGACGCCCTGTACGACGTGCAGCGCCGCGTGCTGGCCGGCCTGCTCGCCGCCGTGCGCGGCCCGTCCACCTGGGCGGCCGAACAGGCACCGGTGACGCTGGACGAGCGCCTGGCCTCGCTGGTCAGCGAGCCTGTGCCCGACAGCGACGAGGGCCAGCGCACGGCCCTGCGCCATCACCTGGCGCGCCGCCTGCTGGACGACCCGGTGGTCTACCTCGACACGCTGGACGAGGCCCAGCGGGCCTACTTCGTCAACCAGCGCGGCGCCATGGCCGCCCGGCTGTGCGAGGCCACCGGCCTGGCCGCCGAGCAGCGTGCCGAAGGTCTGGCCCTGGTCGACGAGGACGGCGAGCTCACCGACGTGGCCATGCCGGCCGAGGGCACGGACGCGCACGCCACCCTGCTGGTGGCCGAGCACCTGGCCGCGCGGCTGCGTGCCGGCGACACCGCGCGGCCGGTCAGCGAGGCCGACATCGCCACCTTCCTGGCCGGCGTGCGCGAACGCTACGGCCGCTACTGGCGCAAGTCCGCGCGCGAGGCAGGCGCCGAGCATGAGCTGGCCCGCTGCGCGCTGGAACGGCTGGCGCAGCTGCGGCTGGTGGAGCGCACCGCCGGGCAGGTACGCCCCCTGCCGGCCCTGGCACGCTACGCCCTGGGCGACGCCGACCTGCGTGGCACGCCCGCGGCGCGGGCAGCCCAGAGTGATCTGTTCTGATCTGACCCCATGAGCCTCACCACCGACACGCCGGCCGCGGCCGCGGCCGCTCAGACCATTCAGACCGATTGGCACGACCGCCCCGACCTGCCCCAGCCCGCGCGCACGCGCTGGCAGCCGCTGCGCCTGGGGCTGGTGGAGCTCTTCCACTACGACAGCGAGGAGTTCTGGTTTCGCGACGGGCACCTGCTGCTGCGCGGCAACAACGGCACCGGCAAGTCCAAGGTGCTGTCGCTGACGCTGCCCTTCCTGTTCGACGCGCAGCTCAAGCCCTCGCGCATCGAGCCCGATGGCGACCCGGGCAAGAAGATGGCCTGGAACCTGCTGCTGGGCCGGCATGAGCGCCGCATGGGCTACTGCTGGCTGGAGCTGGGCCGGCTGGGCGAGGACGGCGCACCACAGTACCTGACGCTGGGCTGTGGGCTGTCGGCCGCGGCCGCGCGTGCGCAGGTCGACAGCTGGTTCTTCCTGCTGGAAGGCGGGCCCGCGGGGGGGCGCATCGGCCAGGACCTGTGGCTGATCGGTGCCAACCGCGTGGTGCTCACCCGCGAGCGCCTGCGCGACGCGCTGGACGCTGCGCCAGCACCGGCGCGCGGCCAGCTCTTTCCGAATGCCACCGAGTACCGCCGCGCGGTCGACGAGCGCCTGTTCCACCTGGGCGTGGAGCGCTACGGCGCGCTGATGGACACGCTGATCCAGCTGCGCCAGCCGCAGCTGTCGAAGAAGCCCGACGAGGCCAGCCTGTCCAACGCGCTGACCGAAGCGCTGCCGCCGCTGAGCGCCGACCTGCTGGCCGACGTGGCCGATGCGCTCAACCAGCTTGAGGAGTACCGCCGCGAACTGGCCGAGTACGAGGCGCTGGAGCGCGCGGTCAGCCAGTTCAGTCAGCGCTACCAGCGCTACGCCGCCACCCGCGCGCGCCGCCAGGCCCGCGACCTGCGCAGCGCCCAGACCGCCTACGACAACGCCAGCCGGGACCTCAACGACAGCCGCCTCGAACAAGCGCAGGCCCAGGCGGCCGAGGCCGCCGCCATCGAACAGCTCACCCAGGCCGAGGCCACGCTGCACGGCGCCCGCACGCGCCAGGACGCGCTGCAAAGCGACCCCGCCCTGGCGAGCGAGCGCCAACTGGAGAAGGCCGGGCACGACGCGCGGCGCCTGCGGGACGACGCTGCCCGCGCGCAAGGCGCGCGTCGCGAGGCCGAGGCCCGCCACACGCGCGAGCAACAGGCCCACCAGCAGCGCGCCGCCACCTCCACGCGCGCGGCGCAGGCCCTGGCCACGCAGCGCGAGGCCACCGCCCACATGGCCGGCCAGGCCGGGCTGGATGCCGTGCTGAGCCCCAGCCTGCTGGCCAGCACCAGCGACCCGGCAGCGCTGGCGCCGGCCGCACTCGATGCCGACCGCCAGCAACTGCAGCGCGCCGTCGGCACGCGCTGCGAGCAGGTTGACGTGCTGCTGCAGCGCTGCGACGCCAGCGACCGCGCGGCCGAGACCCATGCCCGCGTGCAGGAGCAGCGCGACCTGTGCCGCGACGAAACCGATGCGGCCGCCGAGCGGCGCGCCAGCGCCGACGAGGCGGTGAACACGCGGGCCGAGGCGCTCCTCCAGGCCTGGCAGCAGCATCTGGAGGGGCTGCGCCAGCTGCATTGCCCCGACGCCGACGCAGCCCTGCAGGCCCTGGGCACCTGGGCCTTGACCCTGTCAGGCGAGAACCCGACGCGCACCGCCCTGCAGCAGGCCCAGCAGGCCGCGGTGCAAAGGCTGGCGCAGGACCGTGCCATGCTGCAGGCCGACCAGCAGGCGCTGCAGACCGAACACGGCACCTTGCTCGCCGAACGCGAGCGGCTGACGCAGGGCGAGGACACATCCCCTGCCGCCCCGACCTGGCGCGCCGTGGGCGAGCGCGCCGGCCGCCCCGGTGCGCCGCTGTGGCAGCTGGTGGACTTCCTGCCGCAGGTGCCGACCAGCGAGCGCGCGGGCCTGGAGGCCGCGTTGCAAGCCGCTGGCCTGCTGGACGCCTGGGTGACGCCAGACGGTGCACTGCTGGGCACAGACGGCACGCCCCTGGTCCACGACACGCAATGGCGCGAGAGGGCTGCCCGACCGGACTCGCTGGCCGCGTGGCTGACCCCGACCGCCAGCGCCAACGACATCGGCAGTGCCTCCGTCGTGGTGCCAGCCCTGGTGGAGCGCCTGCTGCAAGGCGTGGCCTGCAGCGCGCACGACGACGGCGGCGCCGAGACCTGGCTGTCGCCCGGCGGGCACTTCCGCCTGGGCACGCTGGCCGGTGCCTGGTCCAAGCCGGGCGCCGAGTTCATCGGCTACGCCGCCCGCGCCGCTGCACGCGCGCGCCGGCTGGAGGAGATCGCCACCCGGCTGGCCGCACTGGCCGAAGCGGCCACCGCATTGCAGCAGCGCCAGGTGCGGCTCGACGCCGCGCAGCAGCAGGCCGCGCAGGAATGGCAGCAAGCGCCGGCCGACGACGCCCTGCGCAGCGCCCACGCCCAGGCTGGCGCCAGCGCGCGCGAACTGCTGGCCGCCCGCGCCCGGCTGGACCAGGCCGACCAGCGCTGGCGTGAGGCCGCGCAGACCTGGGAGCAGGCCAGGCAGGCACTGGCACGCGATGCCGAGGACCTGGCCCTGCCGCCCGAGCGCAGCACCCTGCAGGCCATCGCCCGGGCAGCGCAGCTGTTGGGCGAGCACATCCACGGCCTGGCCCATGCCGCGCGCGAATGGCGCGACGCCCTGGCCGAACAGGCCCAGCAGCAAGCGCGCGAACAGGAGGCCGCGGCCGACGCCCGGCTCGCCGCCGAACAGGCCGCTGAGCGCGCCATGCTGGCCGAGCAAGCGCACATCACCTGGCAAACGCTGCTGGAATCCGTCGGCGCCGAGGTCAACGCCATGCGACGGCGCCTGGCCGAGGCCCGGCAGGCCGTGCAGGATGGCGAGGCACAACTCAATCTGCGGCACGAGCAACGCCGCCAGGCCGGTGAGGCCCGCGCGCGCACTGAACAGCGCAGCCACGCGGCCGCCACCCGGCTGGACGAGCGCAGCGCCGCGCGCCAGCAGGCCATCGTCCAGTGGCAGGGCTTTGCCGCCACCGGCCTGCTGGCCACGGCACTGCCGGACCTGGAGGCCCCGCCGCTGGACACGGCCTGGACCATCGAGCCCGCGCTGAACCTGGCGCGTCGCGCCGAGCAGGCCCTGAGCGCCGTGCGCGACGACGACGAGGCCTGGACCCGCCTGCAGAACGAGGTGTCCAGGGATTACACCGAGCTCGGCCGCACCCTCACCGCGCTGGGCCAGCAGGCCCAGGCCGAGACCAGCGACTGGGGCATGGTGGTTCACATCGTCTACCGCAACCGCGCCGAGCGGCCCGACCAGCTGGGCCTGCACCTGGCTGGAGAGATCGCCCAGCGGCGCGAACTGCTCACTGCCGGCGAGCGCGAGGTGCTGGAAAACCACCTCCAGGCCGAGATCGCCGCCGCGGTGCAGAAGCTGCTGCGCCAGGCCGAGCGCCAGGTGGGCGCTGTCAACGAGGAACTGCACAAGCGCCCCACCTCCACCGGCGTGCGCTTTCGCCTGCAGTGGCAGACCGCGCCGGAAGGCGGCAGCGACGGCGCCCCGGTGGGCCTGGCCGTCGCGCGCCAGCGCCTGCTGCACACCAGCGCCGACCTCTGGAGCGCCGAGGACCGCCGCGTCGTGGGCGAGATGCTGCAGCAGCGCATCGCCGCCGAGCGCGCCCGCGCCGACGCCGAGCAGGGCGGCAGCCTGCTGGAGCAGCTCACCCGCGCGCTGGACTACCGGCGCTGGCACCGCTTTCGCGTCCAGCGCTGGCAGGACGGGCAGTGGCGCCCGCTGTCCGGCCCGGCCTCCAGCGGCGAGCGTGCCCTGGGGCTGACCGTGCCGCTGTTTGCCGCCGTCTCCAGCTTCTACAGCCAGTCCGGCAGCGCCATCGCGCCACGCCTGGTGCTGCTGGATGAAGCCTTTGCCGGCATCGACGACGCCGCGCGGGCCCACTGCTGGGCCCTGGTGCGGGAGTTCGACCTGGACTTCGTCATCACCAGCGAGCGCGAATGGGCCTGCTCGGCCGAGCTGCCCGGCGTGGCCATCGCCCAGCTGCAGCGACGCGAGGGCGTGGACGCGGTGCACGTCTCGCGCTGGACCTGGGACGGCCGCGCCCGCCGGCGCGAGGACGACCCCGACCGGCGCTTTGCACCGGCGGCGGCGCAGGACGCCTGAGAGGCTGAGCTCGGATCGCCGGCATGCGCAAGCCCGCCACCATCGACCCGCGCCTGCAGCGCCTGCTGGGCGGCGACGCCCTGGCCGCGCTGCGCGCACGCCTGCGCCGCCACTACGAACGCGGCGGCACCGCCGACGGCGTGCTGCACCTGGGCGACCTGCACAGCGCCGAGCGCGAAGCCCTGGCGCTGCTCAGCGGTCGTCCCGCCAGCCGTGCCCGCTCGCTGCGGCTGGATCTGGCGCCGTTGGACCTCGCCCTGCGCGAGTCCAGCATCGCCGCATCGCTGCGCGACGCGCTGCAGCAGCTGGACGGACCACTCATCGACCGGGCGGCCGAGCGTGCCGCGGCGCAGACCGCCTGGGAGGCGCTGCTGGCACAGCCATGGACAGACGCCCGGCTGCGAGACTGGCTGGTCACGACGGGCGCCACGGGCCTGCTCAAGCGCCTGGCCCGCCAGGACTGCCGCACCGCTGCGGCCTTGCTTGCCCAGGCCGACGCCGTGCTCCAGCGTCTGCCGGCCCCCGGCCTGCCGCGCGCGCAACTGGCCGCCCAGACCCTGGGCGATGCTCACGCGCTGGACGACGGCCGGCCGGTGGCCACGCTGGTGCTGGCGGCATGGCGACATGCAACAGCACCCCCCACCGGATCACAGGCCAGCGACGCCGGCGACCCCGGTACGGAGCCCGACAGCCCCGCCCAGGAAGAGGCCACAGACCCTGCCGCACCAGCCCCCGAGCGCAGCCGCGACCTGTGGGCCCGCGCCGGCGTGCTGGTCAACGAACTGGCCCGCCCGGTGCTGGTGCTCAACCTGCCCGGCCGCGTGGGTTCGGGCGCCCCGCCGTGGCAGCCGGGCGAGCCGGCCTACCTCTCGCTGCGCTGGCTGCTGCGCCAGGCGCCGACTTGGCCGGTGGCCGGGTGCAGCGTCTACGTCTGCGAAAACCCCAACCTGCTGGCCATCGCCGCCGACCGCCTGGGCCCGCACTGCGCCCCCCTGGTGTGCACCGACGGCATGCCCGCCGCGGCCCAACGCACGCTGCTGCAGCAACTGTCGCGCTGCGGCGCACGCCTGCGCTGCCACGCGGACTTCGACTGGCCCGGCCTGCGCATCACCAACCAGTTGCTGTGCCACCCCGGCACCGAACCCTGGTGCATGGGGACAGCCGACTACGAAGCCGCCGCGCTCACCACCAGCGGCTCAAACCTTGCAATGACTGGCCCCGAAGCGACACCGCACTGGGACGCCCGACTGGCCCATGCGATGCGCAAGCACGGCAGGGCAATCGCGGAAGAGGCACTGGCCGACCAGCTCCTGGGCCACCTGTCACAGACCCGCTGACCGTTTCAAGCACACGCGCCTGCCGCCTGACACCTGCCCACCGCTCGATACCCGCCGATCAGCTGCACGTGCAGCCAGCAAAGCCGGTCGCCCCAGAAACAACAAAGCCGCTGATGTCAGCGGCTTTGTTGCCAGGGGGTGAAGGGAATCACACTCAGGCCTGCAAACCGCATGAATGCTGGGTCCGTGTCGTGTGGCGTTCGTTTTGTTCCCCCATTTGTTCCCCCGGTCTGGCTTCGGTACCCCCGCTTTCGAGGCTCGCCGCGTTGTCATGGCTGGCTGTGAGCCACCTCACAGCAGTCCGAACTTCTCCGTGATCCAAGCCATGCACCGCAGCACAGACACCGGCTGGTCCGGCGGCCTTGTGAGGCGACCGTGGCGCCTGTTTCAGGCCTGCTGCGGCGGTTCATGCTGTTTTCCGGTGGAACGGATGGAACAGGTGGAACACGAGGGCTCTTCCCCAGGGAAACCGGGCCTGTATCGGCTGTTCCACTGCGTTCCCGGGCGATGGAACACGTGGAACAGACGCCCCCTGATCCACAATCACGCCGCCGCGCCCAGGCTGATTCCCGAACCCCAGGCGCTCCCCCTGGCTGGCGCGGCACCTTCGATGGGGGCGCATGGGAGCACGCATGGAAGAGGTCCCGCGCGAGCTGGTCACAGTGCCCAAGGGCGGACGACCAAAGGCGCTCGCAAAGCATGTTGCCGTGTACATGGCTCGGCTGTACTACAAGAAGAAGCTCGGCAAGGCTTACCTCGCAGATGAAGAGCTAATGCGCCTCTTTGACATCTCCGATCCGTCTGTGATCCGAGGCATGATCGAGAAAGCAAGACGCGCGTTGCTGAAGCGCTTTGTTGTCTACCGGGAGCCGGATCAGAACGGTTTGTCGATGCTGATCGAAAGGGCGCACGTTGCTCGCGTGCAGGGTCGTACTGTCACCTTCACGGTAGATGTCCATGACATGCACGTTTGGATCTGGTGGGACGGCCTGACGAAAGCCATCCGCAGTCCGATAGCAAGCGTTCGGGACTCGAAGGAGTTGCGCCAGAAATGGCGTGGCAAGTGGCCTCCGGGGTAGTTTCGGCACGGGTGCCGAAACCGTTTCGACACTTACGGCTGGCATTCGCCCCCGGAACCATGTGCCCACTTTCACCAGTGGAGCGCACATGCACCCCGAGCCGATCACGTCCGCGCCAGTCCGGCGCCAGAACCCGCAGCCCCTGGCCGCTGCCACCGACCCCGACGCGCTGCTGAACATGCGCACCGCGTCGGCGCTGTCTGGCCTGAGCGAATCGAGCCTGTACCGCGCCGCCAAGGATGGCCGGCTGAAGCTGCTGCGCCTGTCGGCACGCTGCACCCGCGTTCGCGCCGGTGAGCTGCGCCGCTTCCTGACCTCGCTCGGCTGAGGTGGCGACCATGCAGACCGCCCCCAGAAACGAGAAGGGCCGCCACGCTGGACACGTGACGACCCCGATGCAGACCGGCGCCCATTGTGCCGACGTTCGAACGGACGTTCAACCACCCTCCGACCAGCGCCAGCAACTGCCGGCGATGATCGACATCGAGGCCCGCCGCGTCGGCGCCGACACGCACGCCGTCATGGCGCGCAAGCTGCACGCCACACTCGGCATCGGCCGGGATTTCACCAACTGGTTCAAGGCGCAGGTGAAGCGGGGCGGATTCGTCGATGGCGAGGACTACCGGGAGGTTTACGCCCAAAAGGGCGAAAACCCGCTCGGCGGCCGTCCCAGCGTGGACTTCGCCCTGACCATCGATACCGCGAAGCACATCGCCTTGATGAGCGGCACGCCGAAGGGTCGCCAGTACCGGACGCACCTGATCGCAGCCGAGCGTGAGCTGCTGCGCCTGGCGCACCTGCATGACAGCCCTGAGTGGATGCAGGCCCGGCGCGAGGTGGCGCACGAATTCAGGCATGTCGCCGAGATGCTGCAGGACGTGCGCACCGACGCTGGCAAGACCGTCGCCGCCCACCACTTCATCAACGAGGCCCGGCTGATCAGCTTCGCCATGACCGGCGACACGGCGACATCACTTGACCGCGAGCGCCTGACCCGCGATGAGCTGAGACTGCTGGGCAATGTGGAGCGCCTGGACATGCGGCTGATCGCCCGTGGCCTGCCCTACGCCGAGCGCAAGGCCGCCTGTCGTGCGCTGGTGCTGCAGGGCCGTGAGCTGGCGCTGAAGGTGGCCGCATGACCGCCGCCGCCCTCAGTCCTCGCCACCGCCGCGCCTTGCAGGCGCTGCTGGACGGCCCCCAGACACGCGAGCAGATCGACCGCATCACCGGTGCGTCGAACGGGCCAGACGAGGTGATGACGCTCCGCCACCGTTTTGGCTTGTCCATCCCCTGTGAGCGCTACAAGGACTTCGACCGCGATCAACACCGCGTCGAGTTCGGCGTGTACAGCCTGACCGATAGCGACCGCGCCGCGGTGCTGGCACTGCTTCAAGGGGGTTTCGAATGAACCACCTTGACTACGCACGACCGCGCAAGGCACACTCTCGGCAACCGCTGCACATGCAGTGGCCACCGGCGCAAGCCGGCTGGGCTTGGCAGCCCGGTAGATATGGCGCAGCAGCCGCGCCCGACGCGGCTTTTTTCATGCCCCCAGGGCATGCTGCTGCGCGCACGGCCCTATCAATGGTGGGCCGTGTGGGGACACCGCAAGGTGTGCCGGTTCCATATCCCGGTCTGCCAACCCTGCACGGTCTGCCGCCCTCTCTTGGCAGGGAGGGAGGCAGGTTCGGAACCTGTCGATATGGAGCCATCATGGCTGACACCCGCACCGCGTCCGCATCCGGCCGCGTGATCCTGCGCGTTCCCGCGCAACCCTCCCCCCGTCCTGAACCCGCTGTCAGCGAGTACGCCCGCGCCTACATGCTGCGCCTGGGTCGCAAGCTGGCCGAGCGCAATGCAACCCGCCGAGCCCTGCGCCGTGCTGAGCTGCGCGCCCGAGCCTTCGAGCTGGTGGCAGCTGACCGCCTGAGCCGTGGGAGTGCAGCATGAGCCGAACCACCACCCCACGCCCGGCCGACCTTGGGCCGACCCTGCGCGTGCGCGCCGCCCAGGAAGCCGACCGGGTGCGAGTCACCACCGAGCACGGCGGGATGATCTTCACGACCCGCATGGATGCCGCCCAGGCCCGCGACCTGGCGATGCAGCTGATGCGCGCCAGCGACCGAGCCGACAAGGCCGGCGCCGCGCCCACCGCCAGCAACACGACCGAAGGGAATGACGCATGAGCACCGCCAAACACCATGACGACCTCAACGACAGCTACACGCTGCGGATTCAGCCGAGCGAGATGCTGGCTTTGGCGTTCCTTGCCACGATGATGGCTGAGGCTCTTGATGATGGCGACTACAGCCAGCTGGACGAGCTGGCGGTCAAAGTGCGACGCATCGACGCCGGCATCCAGAGCCGCGCCGTTGCTGAAGAAGGAGGGATGCAATGAGCCGCATCACCCGTACAAGCGCCACGGCATCGAACGATGAGGTCCGCAAGCTGCGCGGCGCCGTGACCAAGATGGACCGCCTCTCGCACGAGGCGTTCTCCGAGATCCTGATGCTGGCGCGGTGTGCGCTGGTCGCGCTGGCTGGGCCGGAAAGCCCGCGTGTGGCCAACGCCACTGAGGCGCTGCAGGCCATTGCCCGCCGAGCCAGCGAAGCCGATAACGACATCAACGCCATCGCCGAGGCGGTCGGCTGCGACCATGTGGACGGGGACCACCCGTGCCAGTTGGATGCGGCCTGCGCCGCCGCCCGTGCGACGCAAGGGGGTGCAGCATGAGCGCCAGCAAGCCAGGTGTTTCGCTTGGGAGGGTCGCCGTGCCAGGAGATCGCCCCACCGGTGCCATCGAGGGCGTCGTCATCAGCGCCGTCATCCATGAAGGGTTGACCGTCACCTTCAATGGCCGGCCCGCCCGGCTGGCTGTTGTCACCGAAGACGGCTGCGTGGTCGCATCCGGGCCGCAGGTGGCCCACGAGGCTGAGGCTGTCGCCCACAACAGCCTTCGAGCCTTTTGGAAGGGCCAAGGACACCTGAGGGTGTACTGCCCTCCGATTGCTGAGGACGCCCCACAGTCCAGCGGTCGCAAGCGCCGCGCACCTCGGGAAGGGGGTACAGCATGAAGCCTGAAACCCTGCTGGAAGAGCTGCGGCAAGCCTCATCACACCTGGCCGCGGATGTAGCACTGCACCGCGCACAGGGGCTGACGGTGGGCGACATTGACGTCGAGTGCGTCGAAGTCATCGCCGACCTGCTGCGCCTCGCTGCTGACGCGCTGGACACCGCCACCACCGAACCCAAGGGGCCCTGACATGGCCACGACCAAGAAGACCGGCGCTGCGGGCGCTGGTGAGGCCGCTGCATGGCTTGCCGACCGGCGGGCACACCCGCATCCCGGCGCCTACGTGCCCGACTACCCCGGGCAGACCACCCGGAACCGCCGCGACACGCTGGCGCAACAGGCGCATGACCTGAGGGAAGGCGGTGCCGCATGAGCGACCACCTTCACGCCTTCCTGGCCGCCGTGCGCGCCGAGCTGGGCGACGCCCCCGCCGCCGACCGGGTGCAGCCGGGCGAGTTCGTCAGGTTCTCGACCAACGGCAAGCGCAGCAACCGCGACGGCTGGCTGAAGTGGTTCGCTGACGGCTACGGCGGCTGCTACGGCTGCAAGCGCCAAGGCATCAGCACCGCCTGGCAGGCCGGCCGCCCCGGCTACCTGAGCCCATCCGACCGGCTGCAGCGAGCCCACGAGCGCGAGGCCGCCGCAGCCCACCACGCCGAACAGCAGCGCCAGCAGTGGGCCGAGAACGCCGAGCACAACGCCCGGCTGTGGGCTGCCTGCCAGCTGCTTACGCCCGACGACGTGGCGGGCCGCTACCTGCGCGCCCGGCTGCGTGCGCTGCCCGAGGTGCTGCCGGCCTGCCTGCGCTTCCACCCCGGGCTGGACTACTGGCACGATGACCAGAAGCTGGGCACCTTCCCCGCCCTGGTGGCCAGCCTCACCAGCCCGGCCGGCGACGTGTTGGCGCTGCATCGCACGTACCTGGACCCGAGCGGGCGCAAAGCCAGCCTGCCCGATGGCGCGCCGATCAGGAAGCTGACCCGCGCTGCGGGCCTGCTGCTGGGCGGATCCATCCGACTGGGCGAGCCCACCGCTGACGGCCTGATCGGCGTGGCCGAAGGCATTGAAACCGCCCTGGCCGCGTCGCTGGCCGGGGGCCTGCCAGTGGTGGCCGCCTACTCGGCCGGTGCGCTGGCTGCGTGGCGCTGGCCACTGGAAGCCCGGCACATCGCCATCTGTGGCGACAACGACCCGGCTGGCCTGGAAGCGGCCGAGCGCCTGGCCGAACGCGCCTTGCTCGCTGGGCTGCGCGTGCACCGTGCCATCCCGTCGCAGCCGGGCCTGGACTGGTGCGACATCTGGGCCAGCCGAGACGAGTGCCCCGAACCGCTGGCCACGGAGGGCGCAGCCCATGCATGAGAACGCGATCCGCGCCGAACTGCACGCCCTGGCCGGCATCGAGGCGGGCGACGCCGTGGCAGCCGTCCTGGATGCTCCCCCAGACCCGACCAGCAGCACCGGCAGCGCCCGCAACACCCGGCGCAAGCCGAGTGCGCGCCCACCCCAGGCCCGCCGCGATGGCGGCTCCTTCGAGCTAATCGACCAACCCCAGGCCGGCGAATCGGCCGGGGTGTACTTCACCGGCTTCGACCAGGACGGTAACGCCAAGGCCCCGCTGTGGATCTGCGCGCCGCTGCGCATCGTCGCCAAGACCCGCGGCGCCAAGTCGGCCGACTGGGGGCGGCTGCTGGATTGGCGCGACGCCGACGGCCACCCGCACCGCTGGGCAGTTCCTGCAGAGCTGCTGGCCGGCGACGGGCTGGAAGTGCGCCGCGAGCTGATGCGCATGGGCTTGGAGGTGGCGCCGACGAAGCGAGCCCGCGACCTGCTGAGCACCTACCTGCAGGTGTGGCCAGTGGCCGAGCGTGCCCGCTGCGTCGAGCGGCTGGGCTGGATGGGCGCGGTGTTCGTGCTGCCCGATGAGGCCATCGGCGCCGAGGCCGAAGCCGTGGTGTTCCAGAGCGCCGCGGCGGTGGAGCCCGCCTACGCCCAGGCTGGCACGCCGCAGGCCTGGCGCAACAGCGTGGCCGCGCTTGCGCAGAGCAACAGCCGCATGGTGTTCGCCATCTGCTGCGCCTTCGCCCCGGTGCTGGCGCACCTGGTCGGAGAGGATTCGGGCGGCTTTCACCTGCGCGGCAAGTCGTCATCGGGCAAGTCCACCGCGCTGGCGCTGGCCGCGTCGGTGTGGGGCAACCCGGCGACCTTCCCCCGCCTGTGGCGCACCACCGCCAACGGCCTGGAAGGGCTGGCCGCGGTGCACAGCGACTGCCTGCTGATCCTCGACGAGCTGAGCCAGTGCGACCCGCGGGAGGCCGGCGACGCCGCCTACTTGCTATCCAACGGTCAGGGCAAGACCCGGGCGAGCCGGGCCGGCATGGCTCGACAGCCGGCGCGCTGGCGGCTGCTCTTCCTGAGTGCGGGTGAAGAGTCCCTGAGCGCCATGATGGGCCGGGCCGGCAAGCGCTCCAACGCAGGGCAGGAAGTTCGCCTGGCCGACATCGAGGCCGACGCAGGGGCCGGGCTGGGCGCCTTCGAGACGCTGCACAGCCACCCCACCGGCGCGGCCCTGTCGCTGGCGCTGAAGGACGCGGCGAGCGCAGCGCATGGTGCCGTCGGTATCGAGTGGCTGCGCCGTGTGGTGGCCGACCGGTCCAGCCTGGCGGAGCGGGCCGGCGAGCTGGTGCGCGAGTTCGTCGCCGTGCACACCCGGGCGGATGCCCCCGGGCAAGTCATCCGCGTGGCGCGCCGCTTCGGCCTGGTGGCCGCGGCGGGTGAGCTGGCCACCGGCTACGGCCTGACGGGCTGGCGCGGCGGTGAGGCCTTCGACGCCGTGGGCAAGTGCTTCGCATCCTGGCTGGATGGCTTCGGCGGATCGAGCGCCCGGGAAGACCGCGCACTGCTGGACCAGGTGCGCGCCTTCTTCGAGTCGCACGGTGCCAGCCGCTTCGAGGACGTGGCCGCCAACACCGAGCAGCGCGTCGTCAACCGGGCCGGCTTCTGGCGCGATGGCGAGGACGTGGGCCGCCAGTTCCTGGTGTTGCCCGAGGCGTTCAAGCGCGAGGTCTGCGCCGGGTTCGACCCCAAGGCCGCGGCGAAGGCGTTGGTGGAGACCGGGGTGATCCTGGCCGGCAACGAAGGCAGGGCGCAGAGGAGGGTCCGGCTCCCCGGCATCGGCCCGGCATGGGTCTACGTCTTCACCGGGAAGGTGTTTTCCGATGAGTGACTGACTCTCAGACAGGCACGTCTTCCGGTGTTGCGGATGCTGCGCAGGTGTTGAGTTTGTTTACTTACGCCCAGGCCGGCTCATCGGCCTGCCATGCCGCAACACCGGAAACCGCCCGAACGCATGAACCGCCGCGGCAGGCCTGAAACAGGCCCCACTGCTGCATCGCAAGTATCAACTGAACCAAACCGACCCATGACCACTACCCAAGACATCATCGCCGCCCTGAACGCTGCCCACACCGTGACCGACCTGGAGGCCGCGCTGGCGCTTGTCAGCATCGACCCGTACAAGCTGCGGGCCGCAGCGGAGCGCCTGGCCGAAGGCGACCCGTCGGAAGAGACGGCGCAGGCCTATCGTTTGGCCATCGTGGCGTGCGGCGTGCCCACCGAGGCGGTTGATGCCTACCTGCTGGCTATGGCCTTGCGAACCGAGACGCCAGAGCAGCGCGCCATCCGAGAGGCCTTCGCCGAGGCTCGCCACCTCATGGACACGCTGGGGGATGACCACCCCAAGACCCATGCTGCCGTCATCCATGCCATAGAGCTGCAGGACCCCGGCTGCTGCGCCCGCATGGCCAGTGAATGCGGGATCACGCTGCCCGAGCCGGACTACCGCGGCGACGACGGCCAGCCGCTGTACAGCACCCAGGCCATCGCCGAAGCCTTCGATGTGCCGCATGAACAGGTGATCGCAGACGCTGAACGCCTGATGGACGACGGCCTGAGTGTTCACACTGGCCCTGTGCATCGGCTGCAGTGAGGGCTGGACCGAAAAGTGTTCCGAAACAGTGCTCGCCATCACGGCGAAACTCGGCTTAAACCCGCGGATTTGCAGCGTTCAGCCTGATCTGCCTCTGTTCCGAAACCGCGCACTTTGCGGACTTTGCGGATTTACCTTGATCGGCGCCCCCAGGGTTCCCCGATCTTGTCGGGTCAGCCAGCGCCGCAGGTAAACTCGCTTTCGCCACGGCTGGAGCCAGTGAGCCAGGCAGCGGGGTCTGATGCAAGTCGGACCGGGAGCGCGGATGCCCCACCGAACCGCCAATCCAGGAAAATCCTGGTGTGTGACCACCGATCCACACGAGGTCATGGGCCCCTCTCACGAGGGGCTCTTGCTTTTGTGCCTGGAGCATTGCCTGGAGCATGCCCTGGGCACCGCAGGGGTGATCGGCCATGCAACCGGGGGTTGCACACCACCATGTGCCCGCCGACAATCCCGCTGCGGGTGCGAGATGAGCCGATGGCGCTTCCAGGAGCGCACAGGTTGCCCGCCGGTGGGACGGTGTCAGAACCCCCTCGGGCTGTGCCCGACGAAAGACCGAAGGCCATTACCCGGTCTACAGGACCACCTTCGGGGTGCAATCTTTTCGGGCCGGACGCGAACGGCTCACTCTTCCGGAGTGGGCCGTTTCCGTTTCTGGGTCCCTGCCGACGGATGTCGTCCGCTACGGTGGCGGCTGGCCGGATCAGCGGATCAGGTTGTGCAGGATGTCGTCAACGCCGAACCGGTCCATGGCGTCTTCCTCCGCCAGGTACCGCAGCACCGCGACGGCCTCATTTCGGCTCCGCGGGCGGATGGTCGCCAGTTCCGAGAACAGGAAGGCCCGCCTGGCATTGACCTCGTCGAGATCATCGCCGCTGCCTTCAAACGCGCATCGCAGCCAGTAGAGGCTGCTCCAGTACCTCAGCTCCCACAGGCAGTCGTCCAGGGTGTGCGGCAGCAGCTCAGGATGCCCACGGAAGCGCACGCCGGCTTTGTCGGCGTCGATCCATAAGCTTCCGGCTTCGCGCTCCAGGCCGTGCAGCGCGTCCAGGCAGAACTGCTCAGCCGGCGTGGCGGCAAACACGTCATCCACCGAGCCGAAGCGCGCCAGGGCGTCGGCCTTGCGCTGCGCGCGCTCCAGCGCACTCTTGGCGAGACCATCCAGGTCGGCAAAACCGATGCTCCCGAAAGCGGCCGCGAGCACCCCGCCTGGGTGGTTGCGCAGCAGCCAGTCCCCGTAGGCGTTCTCCAGCTCCTTCAATGGCGTCTTGATCCTCTTCACGGCATCGAGCGACTTCGCGATCAGCACCGGATCGCCGGTCCTGATGAACTCCCGAAGCTGGATGACCGAGTCGATCTCTATGTTGCCGGTCACCCCCTTCAGCTCAGGCACCTCCGGCACGGCCAACGACCTGCCGGCCCCCTCCCGGGGCTCTGGCAAGGTCATCAGGCGCCGCAGGGCCTCGTTGTTGCGCCGCATACCCGACCGGCTCAGGATGGTCTTCACCGTACCGACTGGCAGGCCCGTCAGCTTGGCGACGTCGGAGATCGAATGGGTACGGCGAAGTTCAAGGACTCGACTTCGGGCTTCAGGAACGGTGGCCGGTCGCATGTCGAAGCCATTGAATCAAGGGGTTTCATCATAGTACACACCTGAAACCCCGTGATTCAATCGGGTGGTAGCGCATGTTCTCGACCAGGCACTGCGGCGCTTCCTGCAAGCCGGCGGGCCTTGATGTACAGTCATGCTGTTCAGCTTGTGCGGCGGGTAGAACAGCAATCAACGACCAAGAGCCCCTTGGTTCCTACGTTCACCGGACCTAGTCCGGGTATGACCTGCCGCACAGGTCGAGCGTGGGAACCAAGGGGCTTTCTCATGCTCGCGACGCAAGAGCGGCGGCCGAGTGAACGGGACAGCGACGGGACAGTCGACGCCCCACCGCAATGAGACTCGCTGGCCACCGTCACGGCCCCCGGCGTAGCACACGCGCCCCCAAGTACCGAAAGGGAACGGGACATACAGAGCACCCCGACAGGGGAGATACCAGCTCACCAGGCCTCGCGCTTGGTGGGTTCGACGGCAGACACCGACCCCGTGAGGGGAACGTACACGGCAGGAACACCAGCAGGAAACCCGGGTGCACCTGATCGCAAGTAGCCGTAGGCAGCGGACTGGCCACCGATAGTTCCAGGCAAACGGGACAAGGCGCTCTGGCAAAGGGTACGGAGATCAGGCACCAGCCTCCTGGCAGGCAGGATCAACGTGTAAGAAGCCCTCCCCGTCAGGTGTTTACCGGGCCGGTTGATTCCACGCTTGGCTGTCGGGAATTGAACAGCGATCCGGCACACCAGATCCCGTTGCGCAGACCACGCCGGCTCTTCACCAGGATCAGGTATCCGGACTCGGTGAAGACGGTCACGCTGGTAGGCCTGCCTCCCTGGCTGCGGCTTTTTCAGTTGGCGCCCCCAACTTTCCCGCCAACTTGGCCACCTCGCGCTGGTCGGCAGGCGTGGCGGAGAACGGCCCTCAACCGAACAGATGCGCGCCATCCCGCCGACGTCGGGCGCCGAAGGCGATGAACCATCGAGCGAGGCCACGTGTTGCGCAATTCCTTGGATCTGTTGACTCTGATGCGAAACCGTGGCGCCGTTCGCTCAGCCACACCCAGTGCACCCGACGAAGCCGACATCACCGGACGGCTGTGAACAGCATCGCACGATGTTGGACGATCCACCGTCGTGACGACATCGTGGGGACCATGGCCGGCAATGGTACCGGCGGGATCTCCGCGATGAACACGCCCCAGATCGACCCGCTCCTGCCCATGCCGGAAGTAGTGAGCGCCACCGGCATCAGCCGGTCCATCATCTACGCCGGCATCAAGGCCGGCACCTTCCCCCGCCCAGTCAAGGTCGGCGCCCACGCATCGCGCTGGCCATCCAGCCGCATCGCCGCCTGGATCGAGGAGCGCAAGGCAGAGAGCACCGAGGCGACCGCCAGCCAGGACACAAACCAGGCGGCGGAGGTCCACTGATGACCGATCCCAAGATCCGCGGTGGTGGTGGTGCGGCCAGTGGCGGCCCCGTGCGCGTCGAGAGCGAGATCACCGTGCGCCTGATCGACGGCGAGAACCGGCATCGCGGCGAAGGCAAGGCCCATGCATATGGCTATTCCGGCGTACGGGCCATGGGGGAAAAGCGATGAGAACGACGACATCAAAGGTGGCCGTGCTGCTCTACAGGCGGCGCAATCGGCAGTACTTGGACGGCTTGAAGACGGTATCGGCCAGCAGCCGGGCGCGTGGTTTCACTGGCACGGACCTCACGCACTGGTTCACCGGCCCGGCGTCGATGACGGTCACCAAGTCCGTTCGCGACCCGGCCGGGACGATGTCGCTGGTGCTGCCAGAGCGTCAGTCGGTCGAGGGTGGCTGGCTCTACGACGCTGTGGAGCCCGGCGACCTGATCGAAGTCCGGTTCTCGAGGAAGCCGGTGGCCGGCCTGCCGCCGGTCTACATGCGTGCGGTGGTCACCCACGTGGAGCGCGAACTGTCCGTCGCTGGCGGCGCGCCGCGCCACATGGTCAGCATCCGGGCGGCCGACTTCGGCCACGTGCTGGAGATCCTGCGCGCCTACTACAAGATCGACCTGAAGTACGCACGCAACCTCCTAGACACATTCAGGATGTTCACCGAGTACGTCGCGGAAACCCCGACTGCCATGTCGGCGACCGACTTCCTCTCCATGTTGTCGAAGAAGACTCTGGACCCAGTTCTCGCCACTATGGCGGGCGTGATCGGCAACTTCCCGAGCGGGTTCACGGTCGACTGCTCCATCACGGACTGCATCAACCCGAAGGTATTTTCAGACTCGCAGAACGGGTCAATCGGCACCCTGATCCGGAACACCCTTGACGTCGGCCCGTTCAACGAGTTCTTCATCGAGTCGGTCGGAGCACATGAGCGCATAGTGGCGCGGCCGGCGCCGTGGCGTACGCCGGCCGGCCTGTTCGCGCTGCCCGGGGCGAAGGCGCCAGCATCAACCGTGCTGGACTTCTACGCTGACGTCGAGTCGATCCGGGTCGGCCGCAGTGACGATGGCGTAGCCACGTACTTCCTGGTGCAGTCGCCCAGCCTTGATCTCGGCAACCCGTTCTCCACCGCCAGGCACAATGGCTGTTCCACCGAGGCTGGTGATCCCAATGCCGACCCGGACGTGTTCGGGATCCGGCCACTGGATGTCCAGATGGCAACGCACCCGCCCACCGGCCCGCTGAAGGCTGCTGTGACGGCCGCAGCGGCCGACTCCGAGTCAATCCGCTTCACGCAGTGGCTGCAGTCCAAACGCGACGCCCTGATGGCGGCCAACCGGGACGCGTTGGTGTTCGAGTCCGGCACCATCGTCTGCGCCGACCCGTCGATCCGGGCCGGCAGCGAGGTCGTCCTCTCCGGCGCTGTCGGCATGGGCATGCGCTACTACGTGCCGCAGGTGTCGACCAGGTACGATGAGAGTGGCCTGACCACGACGCTGTCGGTCGAGCGCGGCACCGGCTGGATCGATGGGCAGAAGTCGGCCACTGGTCCGGCCAGCCTGCTGCACCTGTCCCGCAACATCAAGGGAAGGTGACACCCGCACCAATGCGCACAGTGGCAGCGGCGCCGAGGAAAACGGGCCGAGGGGCCGGATTTGAGATCCAACCCTTCGGCCGTTCCCCTGTCCTCGCATCTCGGCCGCCCGCACAGAATCGCTCCGACGGCCATACACTGTTGATGCCGCGCAGTGTCGCTCCTCGGGGAATTGAACCCCGTTGTACACCGACCATGTGCGGCTCCTCCATGTCAGTGTGCTGCAACTTCAGGCGCGAGTGCATCCGCTGACTGTATTCGGGTCAGCGAAGCAATCGGCCCGCCCCCGCCGCAAACCGTCCCGAAGAAACACTTGGCGGAGGCTGGCGCGACGTGGCAAGGTGGAACGCGGCGCCGGTGAAGACCGATATGGCAATGGTGCGCACTG